>OJNU01000171.1_pt1 | contig 59048 bp, 68 predicted proteins | sample 1597941 | NCBI WGS metagenome assembly OJNU01 (sample SAMN01915228, study PRJEB22387) | human gut metagenome | isolation source: stool | host: Homo sapiens | place: USA | reverse complement strand
AGAAACGTGCGCCGCCGGGCGCACGACAGCAAAAAGCTCCCAGGCCACGAATGCGTGGCCTGGGAGCTTTGCTGTGTGCATGGCATCGTCCGTGCCCCGGGCCGGTACGGGAGCAGCTGGAGGATGAACGTTGGGCGTAGCTGTATCTGTATATTTTGCGGGCAAGGGGGTACCGCCTCGTGCCGGGTCAGAGGCCCAGGGCCTTTTCCGCCGTGTCGGGCAGGTCCGGTGCGTCAGCGTTGAACCATTTTTTGTAGATCTTCGCGTAGGTACCGTCCTTCTTCATGTCGGCAATGGCTTTGTTGATCTTGTCCTTCAGTTCCTTGTCGTCTTTGTTGACGACGAAACCGAGCAGTTCGGACTTGGAATCGGGAATGGGGATAACGCGGACTTTGTCTTTGCCTTTGCCTTCGAGGGTGGAATAATATTCAGCCACGGGTTTGTCGACGATGGCGGCGGGTGCGTTGCCGACCTGGACTTCGAGGAGGGCGACGGAGCTGCTGTCGAACTGCTTGCCGTTCATGCCGTGGGCTTCGGCGTATTTGGCGCCGGTGGTGCCGACCATGACGGCCACGTTTTTGCCTTTCAGGTCCGCGGCGCTCCGGACGGTACTGTCCCTGGGAACGACGATGGCGAGTTTCGATTCATAGAAAGGCGCGGCGAAGGCGACCCGTTTGGCCCGTTCCCTGGTCATGGTCATGCCCGTGGCGGCGACATCGACCTGTTTGGACTGGACGGCCGGAATGATGCCGTTGAAGGGGATGTTCTCCATTTTCGTTTCCATGCCGAGGCGCTTGGCGACTTCCCGGATCATGTCGATCTCCATGCCTTTGTAGTCGCTGTCGTTGCCCTTGTTGTCCTTATCCTTGAATTCGAAGGGCACGTAGGTGGCGTTCGTGGCGATGTGGAGCACCTTTTTGGCGCCGGCCGCCGGGGCGGCGTCCTTTTTGTCAGACCCGCAGGCGCTTGCCAGGAACAGCGCGCACAGCGCCAGCAGGACCGTTAACAGTTTCTTCATAGTGATGACCTCCCTGAAAATTTCGGAATGATACCATTATATGTCTGTCCGTGAATAAAATCAAGAGATGCTGCATAAAAATTAATGCGCAGGTTCAACGCACGCGCGCATTGCGTCGAACACGGCACCTCCCCTGTCCATGCGGACGGAGCCGGTGCCCACGGAGCCGCCGGGCCTGCGCATTTCTGTGCCGACGATGGCGGCGGCCTTTGCCGGCCGGCAAAGGCCGGTACGCCAAATACGTGTTGCCGTAACGGACGGCCGGGACATCTCATACCATGGAAAAACCCTCCTTCCCGGGTTCCCGGTAAGGAGGGTTCCTTCCTATCAAGAGGAACTTACTTTTTCGGCACAGGGATCACGTCGACGCCCATGTACGGACGCAGTGCTTCCGGCACCACGACGCTGCCGTCTGCCTGCTGGTAGTTTTCCAGGATGGCAGCCACCGTGCGGCCTACCGCCAGGCCGGAGCCGTTCAGGGTGTGGACGAATTCCGGCTTGCTCTTGGCGTCGCGGCGGAAGCGGATGTTGGCGCGCCGGGCCTGGAAATCCAGGAAGTTGGAGCACGACGAAATTTCGCGGTACCGGTCCGCGGCCGGCAGCCAGACTTCCAGATCGTACGTGGTGGCGCTGGAGAAGCCGATATCGCCGGTGCACAGCCGCACCACATGGTACGGCAGGCCCAGGATCTGCAGGGCTTCTTCCGCATCGTGGGTCAGCTTGTCCAGCTCGTCCCAGGACTGTTCCGGCCTCGTGAACTTGACCAGTTCGACCTTGTTGAACTGGTGCTGGCGGATCAGGCCGCGCGTATCTTTGCCCGCGCTGCCCGCTTCGGCGCGGAAGCAGGCGCTGTAGGCGCAATACTTGACGGGCAGGTCGCCGCCGTTCAGGATTTCATCGCGATGCAGGTTCGTGACAGGCACTTCGGCCGTCGGAATCAGGTACATGTCCTGGCCTTCGACCTTGAACATATCCTCGGCGAACTTCGGCAGCTGCCCCGTGCCGGTCATGCTGGCGCTGTTGACGATGAACGGCGGGAAGACTTCCGTGTAGCCGTGCCGGGCCGTATGCAGGTCCAGATAGAAGTTGATGACACTGCGTTCCAGGCGGGAACCCAGTCCCTTGTAGACCGTGAACCGCGCGCCGGAAATCTTGTGGGCCCGGTCGAAATCGAGGATGCCCAGTTTTTCGCCGATTTCCCAATGGGGCAGCGGCTTGAAATCGAACTTGCGCGGTTCGCCCCACCTGCGCACTTCCGGATTGTCGGCGTCGCTCTTGCCCAGGGGCACATCGTCGGCCGGCATGTTCGGAATGCTCAGCAGGATTTCCTTCAGACGGGCGTCGATATCCTTCAGGCGGACATCGTCCGCCGCGATTTTATCACCGAGGGTACGCACTTCGGCCATCTTCGCCTCCGCGTCCTCCCCGGCCTTCTTCAATTTGCCGATCTCCTTGGAAGCCGTATTCCGCTCGTTCTTCAGGGCTTCCACCTGCTGGGTCAGCTCCCGGCGTTCCTTGTCCAGGGCCAGGAATTCGTCCAGATTCAGCTCGCCATTGCGTTTGTGGACGGCTTCAATGACCTTTTCCGGATTGTCACGGACAAACTTCATATCTAACATAATGCATTCCTCCAAACCAACTAAGAAATTTGGCTATCTGTACATTTATTTATTGTATCGCACTGCCGCGGGGCGCGTCAAGTCGGGCGCAGAGAAAGGCCCCGCGGAACACATTGACAAAACCCCGGTCACGTGATAATATAATTAGGCTTGCATATAGCACAACATTTTACTTCTTCTGCTCTCCCGACAGGGGAGCCGAAAGTCCAGAGGAGGAGGTGATTTCGTGAGAGCTTACGAAGTCATGTACATCATTAAGCCGGCAGAAGACGAAGTAATCGACGGTGTCGTCGCCAAATTCGAAAAACTGCTGACCAATAATGGTGCGGCAATCGAAAAGACGGATCGTTGGGGCAAGCGCAAACTGGCTTACCTGATTGACGATCTGGCAGAAGGTTACTATGTACTCGTTGATTTTTCTGCTGAACCCGCCGCTGTCAAAGAACTCGACCGTGTAATGAAGATTACCGACGAAGTGATGCGCCACATGATTGTAAAAAAGGAAAAGTGATCCAGGAGGTAACTTATGAACAGAGTTATTATAATGGGACGCCTGACCCGTGATCCGGAAGTGCGTTATACGCCGACCCAAAAGGTCGTCTGCCAGTTCACGGTCGCAGTCGACAGACCTTTTTTGAATCAGGAAGGCCAGCGTGAAGCAGACTTCATCCCCGTCGTCGTATGGGGGAAGGCTGCGGAATTATGCGGAAACAGTCTGGCAAAGGGACACCGTATCCTGGTGGAAGGCCGTCTGCAGATCCGTTCCTATGACGGAAAAGACGGCAATCGCCATTGGGTGACGGAAATTATCGCCAACAACGTGGAATTTGTCGAGCGCAAAGCCGACAGTGCCAACCGCCACATTGCGCCTGCGGGCGACGTGGGCGCGGCTCCCCGCAGCGGCGCCGCCAAGTCCGACATGAGCGGGCTGGGCACGAACGTCCCCTTTGACGAAGAGGTTCCGTTCTGACAACAGGAGGATACAGCGTAATGAAAATGCAAAGAGGCAGAAGACCGAGAAGAAAAGTATGCAGCTTCTGCGTAGATAAAGCGGAAGGCATCGACTACAAAGATGTCGCCAAGCTGCATAAATACATCACGGAACGCGGCAAGATCCTGCCGCGCCGCATCACTGGCTGCTGCGCCAAACACCAGCGCCAGCTGACCTCTGCGATCAAGCGCGCCCGCAACGTTGCGTTGCTGCCGTTCACCGCAGACTGAGCAAGACCGATGTATTGGAATTCCCTGTCGCCAACGCGGCAGGGAATTTTTCTATTTCCGGACCGGCGGCGGAATCCCCGCTGCGCCGAAGGACACTGCGGTTGACGCAGGACTGGATGGAGGGAATCAGCCCGGCAACAGCCCGCCATGGTTATGGCCTGTAACCATGGCGGGCTGTTTTTCTTTCCGGGCCTCGGACTGTATACCAAAGTATATTGTGAAAATTCAAAAATTAGACCGACGGATATCCCCCAGAAGGAAAAGTGTATGCTCCTGTATGCTACAAAGAAATTTACAAAAAACTTATAATGCCAGTGGAGACTTGGGGAGGAAAAAAACACCGTAAAGAGGCAGAAAACTGTCCCTTCTGGAATTATCGTTGATCCTGGGGCTTTTGCAGAGTCCCTCTCCAAAACGTATCTGCAAAACCCCACCCCCTTTTCATTTTCCCTGCTTGTAACTATTTGTCAGTGTCACGAAAGGAGAGCATTATGAACAAAACGTACAGTGTCATTTGGAGTGAAGTCCGGCATGCGTATATCGTCGTCTCGGAGTACGCACGCAAAGGGTATGCAAAAGCCGCCATGGCCGCATTGGCCGCCGCTGTTGTCGTGAGTACGGGGATGCCGGCCGCGTTGGCGGCAACGCCTGAAGTCAATGCCGTAAAGATCGACACCACGGATAATGTCGTCGTACTGGCGGAGGGGACCACTGCCAGCGATTTGAACAACGCGCTGGCGCAGATTGAGACCAATACCGGCGCTATTGCGACCAATACCCTCCACATCGGAACCAATACGACCAACATTGCAACCAATACCGCAAACATTGCAACCAACACGGCAAACATTGCAACCAATACGGCAAACATTGCGACCAATACCGCAAACATTGCAACCAATACCGCAAACATTGCAACCAATGCCGCGCAGATCAACACTAACGCCGGCAACATCAGCAACCTGAATTCGGAACTTGTCAAGACCAATACGGCTCTGGGTACAGTGAGCAGCAACCTTTCCGGCCTGAACACGGCTGTGGTCGATGGATTCACGGCCCTGAACCAGGCGGATGCGGATCTGCAGGCCAGCATCAACAAGGAAGCAGCTGACCGCGAAGCAGCGGATACGGCCCTGCACCAGGCGGATGATGCCTTGCAGCTGAAAATCAAGGAAGAAGCCGATGCCCGTCAAGCGGCGGATGAAAAAGAAGCGGCGGCCCGTGTGGCAGCGGATACCGCACTGACAAATGCGATGAACGGCGGCTTGAGCCTGGATGGCGATAATGTCCTGCAAAAGATCACCACCAGCGTGAATACGGACGGGACCGTTGTTACCTCCAAGGAAGCGGCGACCCAGCTGGTGCTGAATAAAGACAAGGAAAACCAGATCACCCTCAGCGAAAACGGGATTAAAGTAGGCCTGAACAGCACCGTACAGGATGCGGACGGGTTCTATGCCGGCGGCGATACGGCGGCGACAGCCAAGGCCGCCCTCAACTCGGACGGCAGCATCAAGGGGGCCGATGGTAAATTCACGGTAAGTACCGATGGCAATGTTGCCACCAACGGCGGGTCCATCAAGACCGGCGGCGGTGTAATCCAGACCGGCGGCGGCAACATCAACACCCAGGGCGGGGAACTCCGCACCAACGGCGGCAACGTCAATGCCGGCACCGGAACCGTTAAAGGCGGTACTCTGACCGATGGCATTGCGACCATTACCAATGGCAACATCAACACGACCGGAACCATTACCGGCGGCACGGTTTCTTCGACGGGCAACATCTCTGCCCTTGGCGATATCCACGCAGGCGGAGCCCTGACGGGGGCCAGCCTTTCCGTGACGGGCGGTATCAGCGGAGGCAGCCTGACCGTCAATGGAACGGCCAGCATCAACGGCGATCTGGTTGCTACCGGCAAAGTCCAGGGCAGCAGCATCACCGATGGCACAGCCACTTTGCAGGGCGGCAACCTGACCGGTGCCGGGGCCATTGAAGCCGCAACCCTTACCACTACCGGCAATGCCAAAATCGGCGGCAACCTGGAAGTCGGAGGCGAATTCAATGCCGGGACCCTGGCCAGCCGTATTGATGCCAATAACTACACGGCAATCACCGGCGGCAAGGTGATTTCTGCAAATTTCAAGAATGATTTGATGACAGGCGAAACCCAGGCCAGCGCCTCCACCTTCGACGAAACCGGCAGCAATGTCTGGGCCAAAGACGACGAATCCATCGGCAGAAGCTCGCTGACGGCCGACGGCATCAGCCAGAAGCTTTCGGATACCGGGGACAATCCGACGGCCTATGCGGAGCGCGCCATGAGCCAGGGTTCAGATAGCAAGTACACCATCGCCGACACCGTGAGGGATGGGGACAACACCAACGTGGCATCCCAGTCGGCAACGGAATCCAGCGATGTCGTGACCGACGCCGGCGGCAATACGTCCACCTTCCGGCAGAGAGTCGATGCCATCCTCCAGGAAATCAGGAACGCAGCCGGTACGGAATCCTCCTCCGTGGAACAGAAGCTGGGCAGCATCACCGGCACGGTGACCGACGGAACCAATACCACTTCTACGGAACAAACCACTACGGATATCACCAATACGGCCGAAAACGGCACCATTACGAATACCGCCAAAAACCTGGTGAACACCGCTACGGAAAACATGACCAATACGGTCGGCAAAGACCTGACCACCACGGTGGGCGGCGATATGTCCACGACCGTGACGGGCAAAGTCACCGAGGACTACAAGTCCGACCTGGAAACGAAGGTGGGCGGCAATGAAACCCATTATGTGGCAGGAAACCAGACCAATACCGTGTCCGGAGACCGTACGGTCAATGTAAAGGGGACGGAAACCGAAAACTTCAATGCCCAGATTACCAACGTCAAGACAGACCAGAGGACTTCTGTAGGCGGAAACCAGACCAATATCGTAACCGGCAACCAGCAGAACACTGTAAGCGGCAGCAAGCTCGAAACGGTCAAAGGCAGTGTTACGGAAAAATACGGCAGTCAGGAAACCACTGTTGACGGCGACCAGAAGACCAGTGTAGGTGGAAGCCAGGCCAATGTAGTGGCGGGCGACCAGACCAATACCATCAGCGGCAGCAAGACGGAAAGCGTCAAAGGTGCTGTGACGGAAACATATGGAAGCCAGAGCACGAAGGTAAACGGAAATCAGAGCAATACGGTAGAAGGCACCCTGACCGAAACCGTGACGGGCGACGTGACGGAGGACTACAAGTCCGACCTGACCACCACGGTTGGCGGAGACCAGACCACCACCGTGACCGGTGACAGCAGCCTGAAGGCCACAAATATCACCACTGAAGCTACGGAAAACCTGACCACCACGGTTGGCGGCAATGAAACCCGTACAGTGGAAGGCACCCTGACCGAAACCGTGACGGGCAAAGTTACCGAAACTTACAACGGCGGACTGGAAACCACCATTACCGGGGAAGAAAAGCACTCGGTAGACGGCAGCCAGACCAATTCCATCACGGGAGATCAGACCACCACCGTGACCGGTGACAGCAGCCTGAGCGCCAAGAACATCACCAACCGGGCTACGGAAAAATTGAGCAACACCGCCGCCGAAATCGAAAATACGGCCACGACCTCCATTACGGATAAGGTGGGCACCACGACCGTAACCACGACTGACGGCCAGACGAAACTGACGAACAGCGACGGAACCCACAAGACGGAGATGGACTACGCCGACGTGCTGAAAGACCTTGGCGTCCGCGGCAACGCAACCGTGGATAAAGACCTGTCCGTCGGCGGCAACGCGGCCGTGACCGGTACCCTCGATGTAACCGGCAAGACCACCCTGAACGAAACCGAAGTCAAGGGAACGGCCGCCTTCCGTGAAAACGTGACCATGGACAAAGACCTGTCCGTCGGCGGCAATGCAACCGTCGGTGGCAGCATGACGGCCTCCTCCTACAAGGTAGGGGACAAGACCTACATCGATGAGAACGGCATCAACGCCAACAACCAGAAGATCACCAACGTGGCGCCCGGCGAACTTTCCGCCAACAGCACGGATGCCGTCAACGGCGCACAGCTGTACCAGACCAACCAGCGCTTCGACAAACTCGAAACCCGCGTTGACAAAGTCGGTGCCAATGCAGCCGCTCTGGCGAACCTGCATCCGCTGGATTTTGACGAAGATTCCAAGTTGAGCGTGGCGGCAGCCCTCGGCACATACCGCAGCGAAACCGCCGGTGCCGTAGGCCTGTTCTATCGTCCGGCCGACAATGTCATGTTCAACGTCTCCACCTCCTTCGGGAATGGCGAAAACCTGGTCGGCGGCGGCGTAACCTTCAAGCTGGACCGCGGACCGGCCCGCGTGAACAAACAGGACCGGGCAGACCTGGTAAGACACGTCGAGATGCTCGAAAGCCGTCTGGACGCATTCTACTCGATCTTCAATCCCGATATGTCCAAGGAATTCCCCGATGTGGCAGCGAACCACTGGGCCTATGAAGCCGTATCGAGACTGGCCGGCAACGGCATCATCCAGGGCTTCGAAGATGGCAAGTACCATGGCGACCGCACCATGACCCGCTATGAAATGGCGGAAATCATCTACAACGCCTTGATGGAAGGCAAAAAAGCGGACGCAGCACTGGTAGAGGAATTCAAGCCGGAACTGCAGGCCATGGCTGCCAGATACAATGCCAAGGCAAAATAACAAAAGGCTTATGCGCTACCCACGGTGTCAACAGACACTGACAAGCTCATAGGGAAAAGGAAAGGTCCTCCTGCGCAAGCAGGGGGATCTTCCTTTTTTCCGTTCATTTTTTGCCCGATGAGGCTGGACAGAGTACCATTTTCCGGCTTTTTTTGTTACAATAGATATATATATATTTATAATTTATATTTATAATTTAAGGGCATCCTTTTCAAAGGGGATTTTAAAAATGGGGAACGATAAAGAAAGGATCCTGGAACTGACCAGGACCCTCTTGGTGGATTTTTTCGAAAAATGCGACGTCCGGCTCCTGTTGGAGCTGATGGCTCCCGACATTCTCTGGCTTGGCGGTACGGAGAACATGACGGCACAGGGGAAAGAGAACGTCCTTCCCTTCTACCAGACCGCCCAAACCGGGGATATGATTCCCTTCCATATGACCGGCCAGCGCTACGAAGCCAGGGAACTTGCCCCCGGTGTCTGGCTCGGCCAGGGGATGGGCGACTGCACGGCCGACACGAAGGACAGGATCCTGCTCCATGAGTACCAGCGGTGTACCTTCATTTTCCGCCGCACGGCCGGGAACGCCCCGCGGGAATGGGAAATCATCTATCTGCACCAGTCCCTTGCCTACAAAGGGATGGAAAAGGATGAGTTCATGCCGTTCGAAAAAGGCCTCTCCACGTACCGCAAGCTGCGGAATTTCGAGGTTGGCACGACTTCGAAAACGGACCGGAAACAGCTCCTGGATGCAGTGAATTCCTGCTTTCAAGGGTTGCCTGAGAAATTCCAGGAAACCCTGGTCTTTTTATCCCACATCCAGCCGTTTTCTTTGGCGACGGCCCGCTTTTACCAGAGCGATTTCCCGGACAAAAAGGCCCTCCAAAAGGAATACGGGGGCCTTGTCCCCCTTCTTTTTGCAGCCGGACCCGATACGTATACGTTCCATCCTTTGCTGCAGCAGATCCTACAACAGCGTTCCCTCCGCATGTCCGCTTCCATCCGCTCGTGGATGCGCCGTAAGGTGGCCCTGTGGCATTTGCAGGAAGAGAATTGGGACGCCGCCTTCGCCGAAGCCCAGAAAATGGTGGAAAAGGAAGGGGACATCCTGCTGAAAGCCACCCACCAGGGCGGGTTAAGGCTCCTTTCCCATTATGCGCCGGATGTCGTCCTCAACACGGCCCGGAAGATTCCTCTGCCGGTCAAACTGAACCATATGGACGCGTACCTGCAGATACTGCTCTATGTCGTCCTGAACCTGGAAGCATCCGAAGCCGAAGAAGGACTGGAAACCTTTATGGCCGATGTGCCTGTCTCTTATGCGTACCGGCCTTATGATGAAATCGCCTTCTGGATCCTGGAAGGAGCCATTGCCGTACCCAACCTGGATGCCATGCTGCCGTCCTTCCAAATGGCGGCCGCCGTAGCCCAGAAACACCTTGTGAAACTGCCCCGGGAATATTTTACCGTCGTCACGCGGGGCGTTTGCAGCCTTTTGACCCTCTATTACCGCCGCCAAGGCTCCTTGAAAGAAAACTGCGCCGCCCTCAAAAAGATTTTCGAAGCATGCGGCAAAGCCATCCAAAATGTGGATGTCAACCTCTGGAAGACCCTTCTGGACGGGGAATACGCTTACCTGACCGGCAAGCTCGATGTGGCGGCCTCCCTGATGGGCAGTTTCCTCCAGACGGATTTCGAGACGCCGGATGAACAGGAAGGGGACTGTGTCGCCATGTTCCTGATGCCCCGCATCCTCGCCTTCCAAGGCAAAAGGACGCCGGAAGAGAGCCGCAAACTCGGCAACATCTTCCGCCGATTGACGAACAAGGCGGAAACGCCTTTGTGGGCAGACAATCTGCAGATCATCGCCGCCTATCTCTGCAGTACTGCCGAAACACCGCTGGAACGGGTACAGGAGGAACTGGACCATCTGGTCACCATGCCCCATTATCCGGCTGTCGAACCGATGCGCCGCACGACACGCCGCCAGCTGCTGCTGAAGTTGGGCAAATATTCCACCATCACGTTTACCGAAGAAACGCCGCCTCCCCTGCCGGCGGACTATACCTCCCAGAAGAACCGCCTCTACGACAACATCATCCTGGCGGCAGCCGAAGATAAGCTCGGCAATAGCAAGGCAGCCATGTCCCTCATCCGCAAAACCCTCCTCGAAGCCAAGGCGGACAAGGTAATCCTTCCCTTTGCGGAACACCGGGAATTTCTGGGCCCCTATCTGCAGGAGCTTGCTTTCGACCCCGGCCTGGGCAGGATTGCCGAATCAATCCTGTCCCTGAAGATGCACAAGCTCCGCACCGAAGCGTTCCAGACCGTGCTGTTGACGAAACGGGAACAGGCCTTTGTGAAATGCATCGTTGCCGGCAAGACCAACCGGGAAATCGCCGACAAGTACTGCCTGGCCGAAGTGACCGTCAAAAAGACGATGTCCCGGATTTACCAAAAGTACGGTGTCACGAACCGGACCGGCCTGCTCGCGGCCCTGCTGGGCCGCTGAAACGGCGGCCGGAGCGGCACGCGGGTCGTCCCCGGTCTCCGGGAACAGGCCCCGGCCCCGCCGGATACCAATTCAAAATAAAAAGCGGAAAGCCGCCATGGCTTTCCGCTTTTTGTTTATGCTGCATTACAGGGTGATTTGGGAAAACACCTTCCCGATGGCATCATGAATCACCAAATCCGCCCGGTCGTCGACGCTGGTTCCGGACTTGTTCACGAGCACCAGCTTGTGCCCGTTGTAGTAGCGGACGAGGCCCGCCGCCGGATACACGACGAGCGAAGTCCCGCCGATGAGGAGCATGTCGGCGTTGGCAATGTAGTTTACGGCCGCCTCCAGCACATCGTAGTCGAGGGACTCCTCGTAGAGCACCACGTCGGGTTTGACGCGGCCGCCGCAGGCATCGCACACGGGCACGCCCGGGGCGTCCTTCACATACTGCACGTCGAAGGCTTTGCCGCAGTTCTCGCAATAGTTGCGGAGCACGCTGCCGTGCAGTTCCAGCACGTTCCTGCAGCCCGCCGCCTGGTGCAGGCCGTCGATGTTCTGCGTAATCACGGCGCGCAGTTTGCCCGCCCGCTCGAGGCCGGCCAGCTTCAAATGGGCGGCGTTGGGTTTGGCGTCCAGATAAAGCATGCGCGACTTGTAGAATTCAAAGAACTCTTCGGGCCGTTCCTCGTAGAACGTGTGGCTCACAATCACCTCGGGCGGATATTTGTACTGTTGGTTGTACAGGCCGCCGGTACTGCGGAAATCGGGAATGCCGCTCTCCGTCGACACGCCGGCTCCACCGAAGAACACGATGTTCTGCGACTCCCGGATCCAGTCATTCAGTCTGGCAATCTTTTCGTCCATGGGCCACCACCCTTTCTAAAGATCAGATTGTGCGGATGTAATGGTTGACCAGGTCCGCCAATTTCCCTTCGTACGTACCGAGATGCTTTTCCACGGCGGCACGGATGCCCAGGGGATCCTTGTCCTTTTCGCCCTGGCCGGCGAGGATGCGGTCGTACGAGGTGGCGAAGGCAATGCCCGCCGGGTCGGCCGGGGACAGTTCCTCCCTGGCCGGTACGGGCCGGTCAATGCGTTCGGCAATGCTGGCCAGCAGCGACGGTTCCGTTTCCGCCACGGTCTGGAGCGCCGCGAGCCAGAGCACATTCGTGAGCTTGAAGTTGATTTTGCGGTTGAAACTCTTCGTGACCTCTTCCAGGTCATCGAAGGCCAGGGCCGTATTGGTGAAGCTGAGGCGGTAGTCGAAGGCTTTGGCGATGGCCGCGTGGAGTTTCAGGTTGCGGTCCATTTCGTCTTTGGCGACGACGGCGTCGATGCACAGCGTATCGAACTTGACGGCGGCGCGTTTCAGCTCGTTGGCCAAAAAGTAGTGTTCCTGGGGCGTCATGGCCTTGGCACAGTTCGACATGTCGACTTCGAAATCACGGTCCCACGGCGTGTCGGACAGGTAGTCCTTGTACATCTTCTGCAGGAACATGATGGCCTGGCCGTATTCCAGGACCATGCGGTGCAGGGGGATTTCCTCGAAGGCGAGCTTGTCGTCGCCCAGCTTGAATTCGGCGTCCAGGTAGGACTTGTCGATGGCTTCCTTGAAGTCGCGGTCCAGTTCGCCGAACTTTTTCTGCACTTCGTCGTCCGTCCATGTTTCGACAGAGCGGTCCACGCGGTCGCTGCAGTCGATGCCGACGCCGCTGTAGTCGTACAGCAGGGCTTTGACTATGTCGCCTTCGTCTTTAAGGGCCGCCGCGTTGGCGGACCAGCCGCCTTTATAGCCCGAGGACAGGACGCTCCACGTAGCGGCGTCCATGGGTTCCAGGAAATTGCAGTGCAGGGCCGTACTCTCCGCCGGCGTGAAATCGACCAGGACGGGCTTGATCTGCTTGTGTTCGAAGAGGACCGGCAGCTGGCTGTTGATGACGCCCAGCCAATCGCTGAAGGCCACGCTCACGCCGTTGACGCCGCACGAGGACGGGGCGGCCCAGCTGACGAGGCGGCGCACCAGGGCCGCATTGTTCGGGATGAGCGGGAAAAAGCCGGATTGGACCTTCCGGGCCTTCGGATCGTCAACGGTTTCGAACGCCGCGCCTTTCCACTGGGCCCCATGTTCGGCCTTCGCGGTGCATACCACGGCCACCTTGCGGCCTTCCCCTGTATTCACCAACGCCAGATAACCGTCGGGAATCACCGAGAAAGAAGGCGTCACGACCTCTCCCCGGGCTCCCATCAGTTTCTCTGCGAATTCTTTCTTGATTGCCATATTACTTTGTTCCTCCATCCTGTGGATATTCCTGCGCCATTTCCGTCAGCGCCGTATACAGAATCATTATACCATAAATTAGGGGTGTTTGCTATCCCCCGAAACGCCTATATTTTCAAGGTTGTTCAATATATAATGCTATGCAAAACCTCGAAAATACGGGGCAATTAGTAACAAATAAGTAACACAAAAATTAGCCTATCAGGGCGTTTACTGCTGCCTGAACTGCGCTGTAATCATAGCCCGCCGCAATCAGCTTTTTCTTGCGTTCCTCACCGTTACCCCACTTCCCGGCAATCACTTCACGGGCGATTTCCTGAACGGATTTCTGCGCCGTGACCGCTGTTCCCTGTTCCGTGGTAATGAAGGTATCAAACCCGGCTGCTTTCAGCTTTGCCGCCATAGCAACCGCATTTTCCTTCTTACTGTATGCACCAACCTGAATTTTGTAATAGCCGCCCGCCTGAACCATGTAGGTATCAAAGCCCGCCGCCTTTACCTTTGCAAGCTGTGCATCAGCATTTGCTTTCTTTGTATATGCCCCGGTCTGCACACGGTACAGAGTGCCGGAAGGATTGGAAGCAGTACCGCCGCCCAACTTTGCCGTTACCTTTGCGGCAAGATCACCCAAACGGTTATACAGCCAATCGCCCGGACAACTCTTGTTTGCAAACCATCTATGCACGGTGATAATCATTTCATCCGCTGCCGGGTTGTATGCAAGGGTTTTTTCCTTATCGGCAAACCAAAGCAGTTTAGTTTTCCCGTAACGCTTGCAAATATCGGTGCAAAGGTCAATCAGGCTTGCATATACCGCATCCGTCATTGCATACGGTTCAGTTTTATCAGAAGCGCATTCAATCGTGATTGCCCGCTGATCGTTGACATTGCTGGAAGAACACCAAGAACGGTTGTTCTCGTCAACACAAAGGGCAATGCGCCCATCCTTACCAATGCCATAATTGCAGCTTGCACCCCTTCCTGCCGGGAAGCAGTCACAAATAGTTTCACAAGAAAGCTGACCTACAACGCAATGGGGCGTGATACGGTCAACGCTGTGTGTACGCTGCCCGCTGTGGTTCGGGCTAAGTTTTGTGTACGAAATCAAACTTGAATTACTCATTTTCTTTATCCTCGCTTTCTGCCTTTTTCTTCAAAACTTCAACTGCCTTGACGATAACGGACGGGATAGGCACACCCATAAGCCCCGCATTTTCAATAATGCTGATTGTTTCATTCGCAATGAAAGCGATAACCACCGCATCACGAATGAAATTTGAACCCATTACCAAATCAAGGCGGCAACCAACAAGCACAATCAGAAGGGTAACGCCCTTTCTGCAAAGCCCCTTCCATCCGGCAAGGCTTTCAAGGCTGCCGTTCTCTGTCTTGTTGGAATTATGAAACACCCCGGCAACGATAAGCCCGGTGAAGTAGTCAATACCCATGAAAATCACAAGGGTAATCAAGGCGGCATCCCCCCCGCCGAAAAGGGAAGCAATGAAGCCGCCCACAACGCCAATACCAGCGCAAAAACCTTCTTTCATTTTTGGATTCTTCCTTTCTGTGTGGACTGAACAAGAAAACCGCTATACAGGGCTTCATATACGCCCCATATAGCGGTTTTTACCTTGTCCGTGATAGTTTTCCTTACCCTCGACTTATTCAGCCAGTTCAGGGCAATCAAGGTCAATCAGAACTTCCTTCACTTTGTCCTGAATTTTGACAGGAACATCAGCGAAAGTTTTCTTACCCTTGATAATCAGGGTTGCATAAATAACAGCCATTTCTTCAATCTCCTTTCTGAAAAGTATTTTTATGATAAGATTGAAAATCAATCTGTATCACCGTCCAAAATCTTCTGAACAGCATCTTTCAGCTTGTCAGGAACATCTTCAAGGGTTTTCAGCCCCTTCTTGATAAGTGCCGCATAAATAGCCGCCATACTGATTCACCGCCTTTCCTTACACCATCATTTCATAAACTTCCGTCAAGGCAATCTGTGTCTGCGTGATCTGTTCGGACAGTTCCGCATTTTCCTTTGCCTGTTTCAAAATGAATTCGTTCTTGTCATACTGAACCATGTTGAACTCATAGCCCACGAACTCATTTTCTTCACCCACATTTTCGGAAACTTCCTGAATGTTGGTGTGCTGCCAAACGCTGAATTCATCAATTACAATTTCATCAGGCTTGACGGTGCTTCTGACCTTTCCATAATCAATCATGTTTACGCCACCTTTCTTTTTACCACTTCCCGATAATATCTATCGGTGTCCGACTGGATAGGTTCTATATATTTCTTCTGCAAACGGTAACTATCGCAATGCTTCAACCAACCTTTATAGGAATTCACGCTGCACCATTCGGAATAGTTCATCATCTGTCCGTTTGCGGTTTTCTTTCGGATTTTAACCATTTTCGCCTTGAAGTTCTTGCAACTGCTCTTGCGAAGAAGGGTGTAATTCAAAAATGTTCGATAACCTACAAAGTCAACGCCCCGCACATAAGACGGAAAGATTTGCCAATTTCCTTTTATAGTCAACCGTAATTCCGTTTTGAAATACAAAGCAATTTCCTTCCGCAACCTGTGAAGTTCTTCCTTGCTGCTTCCGAAAATTACAACATCATCCATGTATCGGAATGTGTGCTTCACCCGCTTTTCTTCCTTCAACCAGTGATCGAACGAAGAAAGATAGAAATTTCCGCAATATTGGGAAAGGTAATTTCCGATTGGTATTCCCGTTTCCGGGTCAACATCTTCATCCAGTAGCCAAATATTACGCAAATCCTCAATGTTTGCGGTGCAAATGCTGTCTATGATTTCATCCAACAACCAAAGCAATTCAGCATCTTTGAACAATCTTCTGAACTTTGCCTTCAAAATATCGTGATTTATGGACGGGTAATAATGCCTTACATCAAGTTTCAAACAGTATTGGCAATTCGGAACATCCTTCCACATTGCTTCTTGAACATCGTGCAATGCTTTGTGAATTCCTCTTTTCGGTAATGCTGAATAGGTGTTCTTTGTCATGTGCCGCATTAAATACGGTTCAATCACTTGTAGAATAGCCCATTGGCAAATACGATCCGGGAAATATGGAAGTTTGAAAATTTCCCGTTCCTTTCCGTTTTCTTTCTTGATGAATTTTTCATAATTGGAAGTGTGGTAAGTATGATTGATAAGCATTTCTTGAAGGTGTTTCAAGTACACTTCAATATTTGCATCAACTTCCTTTACTTCTTCATACCAGCCTTTTCCCTTCCGTGCGTTCTTGTGTGCTTTTCGTAGGTTATCCATAGAATAAATTTGTTCGTATAGATTACCGTAACGCTTCATTGCTGAATGTCCTTTTTGTATGCACATTAAGCCGAACTTTCAACTTTTGAAAATAAACTTTCAAATTTACTAATACAGCCCAATTTTATTTTTAACTTCCCCCTTGCGGGGGCTGTCTATTTCGCCATGTGGCGGGGTAATTCAGGAATACAGAGAATATATTGAACAGGGGGGATTTTGGATTTTCCCCGCTTGTTGCGTGCATTTACTAACTGCCTGCTGATATTCCGATTACGATTAGAAGTAGCATTATTCAGATTCCAATAGAAAGTACCTGCATTAGCACTGTTATTCCATTTACTGCCTAATTTAGTAACCTTTTTCATGGTTTCTATTTTTGCTCTTGTGTTTAATCGGGTTTGTAAACAACAATACTCCCTGAACTACCCAATATATTTCAGTGCTTACGCTGCCTTTTTGGAAGGTACATACACCAACCGCCCGCCGATACTCCGATCACGAGTAGAAGCAGCATCAGTCAGACTCCAATAGAAAGCCCCCGCATAAGCACCGCTATTCCAATCACCGCCCAACCTAGCAACCCTCCAGCCGGGATTTCCGTTCCAATAGTAATCACCAACGGGAAGGCTGCTGTTGCCGTTCTTTTCGGCGGGAATGAACATCCAATCGAATTCTTCCGACCAACCGAAAGCGGAAACATAACCGCCGCCATAGCACGGGTGAATTCCAGTGTTCTTATAAGGGCTTGCGGAAGAATCATCAGCAAAGCCATGATCCGCAACGAACAGCGTTCCGAAATCACCTTCTGCGAAAGTGGAAGGGTTCTGTTCGTTCATGCCGTCAACCCACCACCAAATGTTTCCCCAAAAGTTTTCCTCACCTCGATAGGAAACAATCTGAATACCGTTTGCGTTGGTGACTGCGCCGGAAGCGTTACCCAAAGAAACGGTTGCACCGCTGTTTTCCGTCATGGGAGTTGCGCCATCATCAGTTTTGTTTACTGCGCCGTTGCCAATCACCGACTGAACATTGAAGGTTGCATATTCAACCAGCATAAGAAGCTGGGAAGCCGCCGCCGTAGCTGCATAGCCCTGTTCCCAACCCGAACCACGCTTCTGTGCCAGCTTTCGGGTATTGGCACGAGTAAGGTTCTGATTTAAGCCGGAAGCGGGCTTTGCGTTTGCGATACTGCAAAGCATATCATTTGTGAAATCTGCCACCTGTGCATCATCCAAAATGTAAGCACTTGCGGAAGCATCCCAAAGCGAACCTTCAAAGGCTGCAAGGTAAATCTTTTCATTCTCGTTGCCGTTCTCAATGAACGCCGGGTGAAGTTTGAACCCTGCTTTGGGCGTTGCGGAAACATAGTAACGGGCTTTGCGGATTTTAGAACCCAAAGCGTTGTGTTCCACAAGCAGCGGAACAACCTTGTAGTAAAATTTCGGCTGTTCAACCATCGTCTGAACAATCGTTCCCGCCGCATAAGTACCAGCATTTTCACCCTCTGCAATGGTGATTGCCTGTGTCAGCTTGCCCGTGGTGGTAAATCCGGCTTCACCGTAATAGGCTACAACCTTACCGTCATTTGTCAGGTTGCAACGCTTTCTGCCGCCGAAAGGTGCAATGTTATCAAAACCAGCACCAGCGGAACGGTTTACCGCACCCGCAAGACGGGTGAACTTCTTATTCACGAAATCGACTTCCACGCCGTAAATATCGGAAGCAGTATAACCGACATAGGCTTCAAGGTCTGCAATTTCCTTCTGCAATTCCTGAATGTCACCGATAGTTGCAACGGCGGCTGCATCCACTTCAAGGGAAACATTGTCCGCATTGCCTACCGTGGTGACAAGCTGCACATAAGCACCCGAAACGGTAATACCATTGTAAGGGGGCATATAGCAGTTCCCGGAATTTTCGATTGTCACGGCATACAGGATTTCACCCACATCAGGATCAATCGCATACAGTCCAAGGGTACGCATATAATACCCGGCTGTCAGGTCATTGTTCGTGAACGCCGTTTCAACCTTGATTGCAACCTCGTTTGTGCGGGTTACTTTGGAAATAAGGCTTGTCTGCTTGATATTGGAAAGGGAAGTCAGGGCTTCAAGCTGCGCCAGCGTGTAGGTGGTACTGGAAGCGCAAATCTTTGTGAAGTCAATGTTACCCTTTCCGGCAATCATCTTTGCAATCAAAGCCTGTCCTTTGTTGGTGATAACCAACTTTGAAAATTCTGCCATAGTGTTTCAATCCTTTCTTTTACTGATTTGTTCCAATGAATTCAGACACAACCACACCTGAACCAGCGTTGTTTTCGCCGTTTATATTGAACTGTTCATTGAAATCATTGGTAATAACCACGGTTGCGGTATTGACTGCCCCGCCACCATGAACCGCCGCACCATTTACGGCAATGTTTTCTTTGCTGTCATTGGTAATGAAATAGTGGGCTTCTTCCACCATGCCACCACCAAACGCCGCCTTGCTGTTGACCGTGTAGCTTTCCCTGAAATCGTTGGTGATAAAGAAATCCTGCACAAAACAAATTCCACCGCTGAACAGGGCAAAACCGCTTGCCTTGCATGGAATTTCATTCCGGGAAATAACAATCATGTTGCACGGGATCATGCTTTCAATGATATAGTCCAGTTCGTCCACCAGTCCGAACATTTCAAGGTCAACAATGATTGTAATGGTGTAGTTGTCATATTCCTTGATGATTGTGAAATCGCTGTCACCGCAAAGGGCTTCCAATTTCGCAATCAAGGCTTTCAAGGTGTACGGAATTGTATTGAACCACCGTGCAAATACTCTCGAACGGCGGCTTTCAAGGGTATCTTCCTTTGAAGGAAGAATGTTCAAGATTTTTTCAAACCTTGAAATTCCGTATTCGTCAGCCGTTTCAATGAATTCATTTTGCAAAACCCGGTCAGCGGCTTTCCAAACAAGAACAAATTCCGGGTTTTCTGCATCCAGTGTGACGGCAATTTCCTTGAATTCTGCCATAAATGGGGGTAAGTAGGAAAGAAGGTCAACTTCTCTTGCAACTCTTATCATGCGCTTGCACCCCCAAACACGGGAACTTCATATTTCCCCAATGTCAGGTTGTCAGTAGAACCGTTGATTTTGGTGTTTTCAATATCCACAATGCCCTTGATTGAAAGAAGCCTTGTTTCAATTTGGCTGATACGAACCACCAAATAGGCGGTGTCAGCCCACCCCTTACGCAATTCTAAAAGATAGTCCTGAACGGCTGTATCAATCGAATTCTGCAAGTTCGACCAACTGTAACCTGTATCAAAGGTGATTTTGGTTTTCAGGGTGACGGTGACTTCCTTTGCACTCTTGACCGATACCACATGACCGATAGGGGCAAGCCCATAACCTTCACCCGCACTTTCGGCGGGGTCAATGGTGTTCTGCACGGTCTGAATCAGGGTATCAGAAGCAACGCCATAATCAGAATTCAAAATCGTAAGTAGAACCGTTCCCCCGGTTGTCAGCTTCTTTTCTGCTGCCGCCATATAGACATTTGAAAGCCAAAGGGCAACTTCCTGATCCAGCGTTCCAATGATACCTTCATACCATGTTTTCACCTTTGCCGTTGGCATCATGTCAGCGGGGCGAATGTCACCATTCCACACCCTTGTTACTTTGGTGCTTCCCACACCCGGAATAGCGTTCGTTTTTTCAAGATAATCCTGAACATTACCGCCGAACGCTTTTTCATTAAAGGAATCGAAATAACGCTTTCGTAAATCTTCCGTATCTTCTTCATCCTCACCCGGAATCAGAACGCCCGTAAGTTCTGCCGTTTCCAACCCTTCAATATATTCAATCGGGATCATCGTTCCCAACTGCTGATTTCCGACAATGCCGGGGGTTTCACACTGTACCTGATATTCACCATCAGCGATTTTTTCAAGCACAATGAAATTCAATGAACTAATATTGAACCGCTGTCCTGTAACATCAATGTTTTTCGGTGTGAATTCGCCTTTCAGAATTGCCTTTGTTGCTTCATACGGGGTGATACCTCGTTCCTTGCAACGCCTGATAAGAAATTCCCTTGAAGCACTATCGCCGTAGGCTTCCGCAATCAGGGTGTTCAGCTCCACATACAGAAGTTGAAGTTCAATCGCTGTCGGGGAATGGGTGTCAAAAATAACCGAACCTTCCCGCTTGTCGAACTTATCAGATACCCTTGCAAGCATTCGTTCAAGAATTTCTTCATAGGTCACATCATACATTAAAAATTCACCACCTTTTCAGCGGCTACATCACCAAAAATTGTATGTGCAGTGAATGTAACCAAAACTTCACCCTTTTTTGAAGTGTCGAATTCAAAGTTATCAACGCTTGTAATTCGTTCATCCCATATAAGGGCTTCTGTGATACGGCGTTCCAATTCCGGGCAAACATAGGAAACGGGTTCGCCGTACAGGTCAATCAGTTCAATCCCATAGTTCCAAGAATACATAACATATTGGTATCGTTCCGTGGAAAGGATTTTGAAAATAGCCTGTTTCATTGCTTCCTGCCCGTCCGTATATCCACGGATCAGGTTGCTTTCCAACTCCATTTTATAGGTGTTGGTTGGCTGTGTTTCAATTTCAAAATCCTGTTCAAGAAATCCTGTAACAGAAGGAATCATTTATACCCACTCTCCTTCCGTTTTCGGGATTGGCTTGATACGGTCAATCACAATATATTTTTGCCCGCCCTGTTCCCGGATAAGGACAACAGCATCACCGTTCTGTAAAGCGCTGTGAACCGTGATTTTCTTCTTGCCCTTATATTGGTGTCTATGGGAAGTAGCGGTTGCCGTGCCGCCACTCGTTACGGGGTGGGTGTGTTTCGTTTCCGCTACCGTCCAATGACTAACGGAAATATCCATTTCGTAATCAGTCACATTTCGGGTAAGAACAAGCTGCCCTTCACCCAAAGTAAGTTTCTGATCCACAAGGATTTTCAGCGGGGAAGTGCCTGTCACCTTGCCGTAACAAACTTGAACAGGCTTTGTTGCATCAACAGCTTCCACCGCTGCTTTTTTCAAAGTTTTCAAAAGTTCAACTGCATCAGGCAACAAATTCACCCCCTCTAAGTGTTAAATCCATGAAGTGTTGATCCAGCTTGAAGGTGTGCTTCACTTTCTCAACCAACATGAAATTTTTCAAATTCATATCACCCAAAGCAAGATTGATAACAACCATGCTTCCGGCTCTAACCCGTGTATCACCCAAAGCGTTCACAATTTTCAGGTTACGGGTTTTCTTGTTGTAAAGCTGCAACAGGGCATCCGCTTTTGCCTGTCCGTTCTCACCTTTGGAAAGGGTATCGAAATACTGCAAAACGCCCCATTCGTTTATATGGCTTCCGTCCTGTGCGATATAAACTTCACGCTTTCCCGTGCTTTCATTATCATAGGTCAGCTTGATTTTGTTATATGTGTCGCTGTCAATGCTGGAAGTGTATTCAAAATTTTTCCCGGTTTCTTCATCAATCATCAGGTATGCCCCCGGTTCGCCAACATACATTGAACCAAGGTTCTTCAATGTCAGCTTGCCGAAATCATCATACAGAACAAACATTTCTTTGGTGTTCTGCAAAGTCAGGTCAAGGGCGTTTTCAATCATATCAAACAGGGAAGTGTTATCTTCCACCCGTGAAGCGATTTTGAACCCGGTATCTTCCAGCGTACCCACATTCAAAGAAAAGTCCGCTGCCACCATCTGAATGAATTCGGAAGCGGTCTTGTTCTCATAAACATAGGTATCTTTGTTTTGAAGGTATCGCAACTGATCGTAAGCGGTGACAGTGATAATTTGGTCTTTATCCCGCTTCTTACTGAATACGAACCCGAAAAAAACGGGCTTACCGTCCACCTTTAGGCGAACGGCTGCACCCTCTTGAAAATTGATTATGCTGTCTTTTACGATTTTGAAGGTTAGCTTGCCGGGTGTGCTTCTTCTTTCCGTACTCCATTCAATTCCTTCTTCCGTGATTGGCAAATACGCCTTTTCGCCGGAAGGGTCAGCAATTAAAAGTTCTACATCCAAATCAGCACCCCCTTAATCAAATGTTCCTTCATCCACCCAACCATAGACATTTGAACTTGAATCCGTGTGTATCAAGTGCCACGGGTGGGCTTTGCCTGAACCGTTCGCAATGGTAATTCTTGCTTTTCCGGCTCTTGCTGAATAACCTTTCGCCCCCGGATAAGAACTGTAATAGTGTGTTCCACCGTGGAAATTCACAATGTCACCCACCTTATAGCTTTTACTTTCCGGCTTTGATTCTGTTGACCTTGTGGGCTGCACAACGGCTTTCGGTTTGGAAGCGGCAATTTTGATATTCACCGTTTTTGTACTGTATTCCCGGTACTGCTTCAACTTGATTTTCACAATCAAATCAAAGCCTTCCTTTGCCTGTTCCGTGATTTTGTAATCTTCCATTGATACCTTCAAATTCGTTGCAAAAAGAATTCCACCGCTGGGCTTCATTCTTGAAACAATAAACTGGAAGGGCTTCTTACTCGTTTTCAAATTTTCAAAATAAGAAAGGAAGAAAGAAGCCCCTAAAAATCCAGCTTTATATTTTGCAAACGGATATTTGGTTTGTGGAATCCTGCATTCAAATTCAACATCCGTCAATTCAGCCTTTTTCAGAATGTTAATCTGCCCTTCATCAATCAGGGTAAGGGTTGAATTGGCATTGTTGATTTTCACGGTCAACTTGTCGGGGGTGATTGGTAACAAGCACAATCCAAGATAAAAGTCATATCCGTTTTTACTCATTATTCATGCACCCCTTCCGTGATAATATCAACCGCTTCATTCACCGCATCAGTCAACCCGGAAACAACACCGTCCAAGTCCATAGAACCTGAAACATTGTTGTTATTGGTCTGTTCAATGGTGATTTCAGCCGTTGTAAATCTGTTGATTGCTTCCTGTTCAGCAATATCACGAAGATATTTCAAATCTTCTTCCGTAATATCCAACGAATCCTTGATAGAACCCGTGTTGTCGGCAATATCGCCCACACCGTCACCGATAGAACCCGTGTAGTTGCTCAAATCGGCATAATCGCTTGCGGAAGGAATATTTGTGTTGAACAGGCTGGACGGGTCAAAGTTGGAAATGGTATCTTCAATACCTTCACCGAAACTATACCCGGCATCCCACGCCCCGGAATATTCAAAGCGGTCAAGGTGATAATCAGAAGCGTTGACTTTCGCCATGACCTCCGTTCCCTTGCCAAAGGTGGAATCCACCCAACCACCAAGGGAATCCCGCCACCCGGAAACAGCACCCGCAAGATTTGAACCGAAAATCGTATCAATCGCACTTGCCAAAGACTGCAACAGGGAAAGGATTGTATCAACCAAATCAAAGAACAACCGGGCGATTGCCGCCACGGGGTCATTGAACACATTTGCGAAGAAGTTCGCAAATGCCGCAATGAAGTTCCAAAGCACAACGAAAATATCAATTACAAAGTTAATCAGGGTAACGAACAGGTTTCCAATGAACGCACCCGCTACCGCAAACACTCCGCAAATGATACCCGTTGCAGAAACAGAAGTTCCCGCAAATTTGTTTACCGCCGCAACTGCCGCATAGAACAGGGCAATCAGGGCGATTATAAGAACAATGATCCACACGATAGGGCAAGCGTACAGGGCGGCATTCAAACCGTTCTGTGCTGCAATTTCCGCTGCTGTAGCTGCGGTCAATGCTCCTGTTGCTGCCGCATGAATCATCTGTGCAACTGCCATTGCAACATGAATTCCCTTGCTGATAGCATTTATCATGTTCACCGCAAGCTGCCAACCGTAATATACGGCAAGGGCGGCGGCTACACCGTAAATGATAGGGGATAGCCACGACCAATTATCAGCAACAGCACCCGCAACGCTTACCAGCAAATCAAAGATTTCAAGGGCAACACCCGCCACAACGGAAAGCCCCTCAATGGCGTTGTTCACAAACTGCTGGAAAGCATCACTGTTTGCAATTTCGTTCAATCTGTTCAAAACAGGCTGAAACGCCATCAAAGCGGTGTTCTGAAACGAAGTCCAAATCTGCGAAAATGTTTTCGGCATACTCGCAAATTTTTCATTGGTTTCATCAGCCGCCGCAAACATAGCCGCTTTCACAATGTCAGCCGTGATTGCACCGTCCGCCGCCATATCTTTCAACTGACCTTTGGGAACTTCCATATAATCAGCGATAGCCTGAATAATATTCGGGGCTTGCTCCAAAATGGAATTGTATTCCTCACCACGAAGAACACCCGAACCCATAGCCTGTGTAAGCTGCAACATAGCGGCATCAATGCCCGCTGCTTCCGTTCCGGCAATGGTGAACTGTTTGTTGATTTGTTCCATGAACGCAACGATTTCTTCCGAACTGCCGAAAGCATCGCCCGCCATAAGTCCAAGTTTGGAAACAGCATCAGCCGTTGCCTGATAAGAACCCCTTGCCCGTTCAGCGGACAAATAAATCATGTTCTGCAAGTCCTGTGTGGTCTGCAATCCATCATTCATCAGGTTCAAACGGGCGGTTGTTGAAGTCAGCGTGTCAGACAGGTCAAGGGCTTTTCCCACGGTCTGAACCGTAGCGTAAGCCGCAACAGCACCTTTAATTGTGTTCATCAGGTTGTCGGCGTTCACAACACCTTCATTGATTTCCTGATTGAAACGCCCCTGTTCGTCCACATTGTCACGGATATAGTGTTCAGTGTTGCCGATTGTTTGCGACAACCGCAAATAGGCTTCATTCGCCGCCTGAACATCCATATCAGCAACAGCACGGTTCAAATTCTCCTGTTCCTGAACCGCCTGATCCAACTGCCCCCTCAACCGTTCCAGTTCCGCATTTGCGGTTTCCGTTCCAATATTCAGGGGATTGTTTTCTATTTGCTGAATACGCTGCTGGATAGCCTGTAAACGGCTTCCCATTCTCCCCATATCAGCAACAGCATTTTCCGGGAACAGGTTGGTTTGTGCTGCTGTGCTTACAATGCGTTCCTGTGTGGCGTTCAAAGTGTTCAACATATTATTTGCACTTTGAACTTCCTGTTGAAATCTATCTACACCCGTAGAAGTAAAAACTTCCAAACTGTCCGTTTTCCAAACAACAGGGATTTCAACAGGCGGCGTTGGAATGTCCACGGGGGCGGTAGGTGTTGGAATCGTGGGGGCTTCTACACCCTGCATAGCTGCATCCAATTCCTGAACTGCAATCGTAGCCTGATTGATAGAATCCCGTGCGGCTTCAATGGAAGAAGTGTCAACCTGTGCGTTCATGCTTTGGTGTAAATCTTCCATAGCGGAAAGCCCAAGATTTACGGAATTGATAACCTGATACAGAACACTTGTGAAATTGTCCTGCAATTCAATAGCGGTTCTGATTGTAGCCATGTGGATCACCTACCTTTCTTTTTAGATTTTCGCTTTGCTTCCTTTTCTTTTTCCTTGTCATTTTTGATTTTGACCTTTACCGCCGCTACAACAAAGGCTTTTTCCTGTTCATCCATAGCAAGGAAAACGGAAGGTAGAATGTGCAATTTCAGAAGGGCATAGTAAGCATAATTCGCTTCCCAATCCCCTTCTTCTATTAGTTTTTTGCTTCTTCAACCTTATCCTCAAAGGAAACATTGAAGCCCTGAAACTTCTGCACATAGGCGGCAAGGTCATTGTATTCACCCGGATCATCAACCATAGCAAGCAGAAGTTCCTCCGGGGTCTTTACGCCGTAGCTGTCCTGAAGCTCTGCATCGTACAGATCAGGGGTAACAACGGAAGCCGCAATCATGCGCTGAATGTAAAGGCTGGACTTCATCTTCTGACGGTACATACCCGGCTTGCCAGTAACGGGAATTTCAATGGTGCAACTCTCCCTGATTTCCTCGTTTTCTTTGGAAGTGATATGCTTGAATTCCCAATTAAGGGGGTTGCCCTGTTCATCACAAAGGGATTTGGTGACAGGGTGCATTTCGTTAGCCTTTACCTTCTTATTGGCTTTCATAAATTTGCTAAATTTAGACATTTTATATTCTTCCTTTCTTATTTATCAAGGGCAATATAAAACCCCTTATATGAGCCTATATAAAGCCCACATAAGGGGTTATTACCCGCCGTGTCAGTGATTAGTTAGTAAGAAAACCGTCCAAGTCCTTGAACGCTTCCGGCATCTTGAAGTCCTCAAAGGTGAAATCCATATCTTCATCAAGATATTCACCATCTGCATCAAACTTTGCAAGAATGCCGCCGTCAATGTTGCAGTCAATCAGGATCATGGTCTGTCTGCCAGCCCCGGAAGTAGGATCTTCATTGGAAATCTGAATTTCAAAATAAATATCCTCGCCCGTGTCCTTGTACTGAATCATCATCTGACGGAAGATAGAAGTGTTATAGTGGAAGGTTGCCGAACCCGTACCCTTCCAGCCGGAAGCCTTGTTACCCTTGCCAGTCTTGCCAAGAATGGGAACTTCCGTTTTCGTCTTTTCAAACTTTGCTTCCAAATTGATTGCCTGCATAAAGTTATAACGGCGTGTGCCGATAGTAACAAAGCATTCAGCCAAAGCCGCAAAGACGGTATCTTTCGCTTTCATAGTCACATTCTGAATCATGCCTTTTCACCCCTTTCCTTACGCAACGGTGACGGTCATATACAGTTTAGACATTGCATTCACAACGGTAACTGCATCCGTCACAACAACAGATTTCTTTGTGTTGCCCTGTTCCACAACAACATCAGAATCAGCGAAATCTTCAATCGCTCTGATTTCTTCAAGCTGTTCATGGTGCTGGACAATATCCGACCAAAGGGAAGTTCTGCCCGCCGCATCGTTGGGAACAACGCCCAAATATTTGGTGTTGAACAGAACCGCAATATCATTTGCAATCTGATCGATCACACGCACGGTCTGATTGTCCTTGAATACATCGCCCTGCGTGTCGGAAGTAGTAACCATAGTGTTAATATCTTCAAGCACACGCACATCAGAACCGACCTTGTGAAGCATGAACTCACCCGCATCAATCGCTTTCTGCAAGTCAGTCTGCGTATAGTCAGTATCAACGGTAAATTCGCCGTTATACTTCTTGTTCTGATTGGACTTGTTCACCTCGCAACCAGCGGAAACGCCAGTCACCCAATAAACAAGGGCTGCTTCACTCCAACCATCATCAAGAACCTTGTTCTTAACGCTGATTGTGCCGTAATAGTCAGCGGAAGCGTACTGATAAAGCACAAGCTGAAACTTGATACCCATTTCATCACGCAAACGCTTCACAAAGGAATTGAACAGCCCCCTTGTGGTATCGTCCATAACCACAACGCCCATAGTGTTGTAGGTGTAGGATTCAATCTTATCAAGATACTTCTGATAAGCCGTGCCGTTCACCGTGCCGTTCGTACCGCCCGCAAGCGGGGTTGCTGCCGTAACCGCCAGCGTTGCGGAAGTCTTGAACTTCACGAAATCATTTGCGACAAGTTCAGCCGCCTTTTCAACGGTCTGTTCGTCCACAATGTCACCGTCAAGCACCGTTTTCACATCAAACATCTTTTCATTGTCAGCGTTCTTCTGAATAACGATTTTCACATCATTGCCACGAACGCCGGAATAAAGGGCTTCTGCGAAAGTATTGCTTGCCTTTGTACCCCCGGAAGTCAGCTTGTACGCATAAAGGGTTTTGGTGTTCTGAAACAGATCACGAAGCCCCTTCATCTTCTCATGTGTATAGCCGTAACCAAAAATTTTCAGGGTGTTCTTCTGAAAATCGCCGTTGGTTACTTCAAAAATTTCACCATCCACACCCCAATCAAGTTCAAGGGGCATCGTTGCGATACCTCTTTCAGAAAGGGTTGCAGAAGCGGAAGCTGCCGAAACAAAGTTGATATATGCACCCGGCAACTTTTTGTTCTGAACCACGAAAGTTCCACCGCCTAAAGCCATATTATTTCACCTGTCCTTTCATGTAGTTTTCAATCATTTCTTCCACGGCATTCACCGTGAAAGTGGCTGTGTCAGGGTATTTCATCAGAAGGGCGTTCACAATGTCCTTTCTGCCCTGAAAACGCTTTGCGGAAAGCAACTGTTCTTTTGAAAATTTACTTTCAACAACAGCCGCTTCACCGTCAGCGGGTTTTGCGCTTTTTCGTGCTGCCATTATTTCACCTATCCTTTCACGGAAACGCTTTCCGAAAGTTCTTCCATAGGAACGGTATCTTCCTTCTTGTAAACAAAGAAATCATAGTTCACAAAGAAGTTCAAAACTCCGTCCACCATTTCAGCATTCATTTTTGTTCCCCGTGCCAAATCCCCGGAAACGGTGATATATTCAAGACAATCAAACAGCCGTTCCGAAACGGCGTTGCATTCCTCTTTCTTGCGGTCTTTGTCAACCGGGAAATACTGAATGCACATTTGATTGGTCTTGAAATACCGCTTCCTAAGGAAAACACGGTTTGTCGGGTTGATACAGAACACAAAAAAACAAGGCTCTTTCAAACCTTGTTCAACGCTTTCTGTATATGTGGTGTAGTTATCACCAAATTCAGCATTTAAGGAAATGCTGATACCTTCAATTATAGAATTTATCATTTCATGCACTCCCCTAAAAACTTCTTGATTTTGCTTTCAAGCACTTTCGGGGCTATGTTCTGAATTTCCTGTTCCGAAATCGTAAGCATGAACCGACCTTGAACCCACCCTTGATGATTGGCTGTCCTGTGTCCGTATTCCACATAACTTGCATACTCAACAGGGTTGACAATCTCAATCACAACGGTATTTCCAAAGTGATTTATTTTCAGGGAATCAGCGTATGCTTTCGCATTGCCTTTTCCGCTGCCGCTTGCGGCTTCTTCATGGGTTGCGGAAGTCCAGCCCCGGCGAAGTGTACCGCCTTTTTTACCTGAACTTTTCGGGTACTGCCCGACAGGTGTTCGCTTGATAACTTTGGCAAGTAGGCGGGCGGCAAGTTCCTTTGCACAAGCATCAATGAACGCTTCAACATTGCCCTGCTGAATTTTGTTCAACTGCTTTTGAAGTTTTTTCAAATCTGCCGCCGTAAAACCGCCCATCTTACCCAATCAAGCCCACCCCTTAAACAGTTCAAGCGTGATTTCTTGATGACTGGAATAAACGGCGGGTTCACCACTTGCGGAATATTCGGCTTTTCTTCCGTCCTGTTCCACTATGATTTTTGAACCCCCATTTACCACGATTTCCGGCGATATGAATAACTTTGTACTTTGGGAAATTGCCGCCGCTGCATCTGTTTGAACAACGGCGTTCAACTTTTCAAAGGATAATTTGCAAGGCTGATTTTCAATCACGGTTACTTCTGATTTGCGGGTGATTTTGGTTACTTCATCCCGCATATCACGGCGTTCAACAATGGTGCAAACACCTTCATAGGTGCTTTCAATCGCTTTCCGTGCCGCTTTTCGGGCGGCTGCAACTGTTTTCACCATTTGATTTTCCTATAACAAGAAAACTGATCCCTGCCGTAAATCAGAAGATAATTCAGGAAATTGTTCAATCGCTGTTCAGCGGTCAAACTTCCTTCCCCGGTTGCAAATACTGTGTTGGTGTCACCCGTCTGTATCTGCTTTACCGCAAAATCCAAATCAAGCCCTGCAATGCTATCCGGCGAAAAGGTTTTCTTTGCCGTTAAAAATTCACCTACCGCCATATCAACAGCGATATTCACCAATCCGTCAGGTATAGAAGATACATTGCAATCATTCTTGATAGTGTTTTCCACTTTCTGTATAGAAAAATTCAGGATGATTTCATCACCATCCTGAATTTCATATCCGAAAGACTGCAAGCGTTCCTTTACCATATCCACCATTGGGAATCACCGCCTTACTTAACCACGGGAAATAATGCGGGCAATCGGAATTGCCTTGTGTGCAATACAATCCGTGCCGTTGCTTACCAGCGACCAGTTCTTTCCGTTTTCCAGTTCGGCATTAGTCGGGCTGTTGGTTGCCTGACTTGCTTTCAGGTAGGAAATACCAGCCACGGAAACGGCGTTACGCTTACGGGAAATAAGGGTATCTTCACCGCCACGGGTCTTTGCATCACGAACCATTTCGTAAGGCACTTTTGCGCCGACAGGCTCAAAGCCGATTGCACCTTCACCAAGAATATAGGTGGTGTAAAGGGAAACATCACCGCCCGTAGAACCCACATTCTTGACCTCAACAGGCATAGAATCATCAATCAGAACCAGTCTGCCGTTCCAAGTTGCCATACCAAGATCACGCTCAACGCCTTCTGCATCCGTGTATTTCAGGTATGCAATCAGCTTCATGTTTTCAAGGTTGGTTGCAACAGTGGAATGACAAATAACAAGGCTGAACTTCTGCTTGTTATCGCCGCAAGCCTGCTGAATTGCACTGTTCAGCGTGGTTGCACTTACCTTCATAGCGTCCGTAGTGACCGCATCCGTAGAAGGTGCGGAAATATCGTAAGTATGGGCAGAAACAAAGGCGGCGTTTGCGGTCTTTACATTGCCCGTACCAGTGGAAGCCATAGCGAAGATACCTTTCAGAATAGAAAGAATGGTATCCTGATCTCTGTCATTCCAATAGCGGTTAATCTGATTACGGACATTCGCCATAAAATCAACGCCGCCCGTCACATCATAGGAGAAATCCGCTTCCGTCCAACCCATCATTCGACCATAAGTGAAAACACCCTGTTCAAAGGTATCAGTCTTTTCCGGGGTAAGGTTGGAAACACCGTCATAGTTCTGTGCATCGCCGCCAATCAGCCCAAAATAGGGAAGAACGGCGTAAACAGTACCCGTCTGACCGTTGTTGACAAAGGTTTCACGCAAACGCTGATCCGCAACGATTGCCCTACTCTCTTTCAGCTTATTCAGCTTCACATTCGGGATAGCAGACATATACTTCCCGAAAGCTCTTTCATTAAAACTTTTCGCATCAAATTTTGCCATCGTTATTCAATCCTTTCTTGAACTTTTTTGAATTTTGTTATTCAGCATCAGGGTTGTTTTCGATATAGTTCGCCAGTTCCTCATAGGTCATTTTGGACATATCGACTTTCGTTCCCGGCTTTACTCCACCGGAAGCACCCGGCTGAAATCCCTTGAAGGTCTGCTTGCCCTGCTGCTTTGCTTCAAACAGGTAAGAATCCGACTTCTGAACGGCGGTAACCTGTTCATCCCACCCGGTCAGCTTGCCATCTTCACCAAGTTTGACTTTGGAAGTGTCAAGCAACGCCTTAACTGCCTTTGCGTTCTTTGCTCCGGCTGCGGTCAGGGCGGCATCAATGGCGTTATCCAGCTTCAACTGTGCCATTTCCGCATCGTGGGCTTTCTTCTGATCGGCGTTCTGCTGCTGCAAGGTTTCAATCTGCTTTTTCAGTTCGGCATTGTCACCGCTGGACTTCTTCAAATCCTCAAGCTGCTTATCTCTATCAGCAACAGACTGTTTCAGGGTCTTGTTTTCCTCGTTGACCTCATTGAAACGGGCTTTGGTAACAAAATTCCCGTCAAGGGAATCCATGACCTTCTTTGCCTGTTCCTCTGTCAGCCCCATTGCAATCAAATCTTCTTTTTTCATAGTTTTGTACCATCCTTTCATTTCCGTTGTTTACCGTGGGTGACGAACCACGCAATGAACCTTGTTCTTTACCGTCTGCAATACGAAAAAGACGATTTGCGGGGGTTACTGGATTTCGTGAACTGCTGCTTCAATCATGGCATCCAGCTTATCGGCATCAATCGTGATACCCTGCTTGTTCAGCCAGTCCAAAACATAGGCTTTCTTTTCCTCGCCACGGTCAGAACCCTTATAAAGCTGTTCTGCTGCCGCAACAGCGATTTTCACCCAACCCATGATTTCCTTCTGCTGCTGAACGGTGGTGTTCTTCTTCACGCACGGAACGATTACGGTTGTAATCACCGCACCGAAAAGAACAAGTGCCGCCTGTGCAACGGTTGTCAAATCAATCATATCTGTTACCCCCTTTCTGAAAAATCGACCTCATATAATCAGCATATACCGTTGTTTTCAAGGTCTTTGATATAGCTGTTACCTGAAAAATGGCATGAAAAAAGCACCTTTGAAAATAAACTTTCAAAAGTGCTTATTTCTTCCGCTTTTCCTGTTCGTAATACTCACAATTTGCGGTGTTGTTGTAAACCTCATTCGGTTTATCACCGGGTTCAATCGGTGTGTAAGGGAAAAAATCAGGGGTTGTTTTGTTTATTCGTCCTGCACTGATTTTTCCGTAAATGTGGCACACGGATTTATCATACCCGTACTCTTTGCCGCCTATAACCCTTTTATCCCTGAAAATGCAATCCTTACATTGGGAATAATGGTTCAAGGCGGCGTTGTTGGTAAGGGCTTCATCCGCATAGCGTTCAGACAATGTTTTCTTTTCCATGTAGCCACCTTCTTTCTGTTATCGTTGCGGGGTCTGTTCAATCACTTCAAGATCAATGTAAATCATGCCGGGTGTTTTTTCAACCTTTGTCACACGGAACTTTGTTCCCTGCTGCAATATGATTTCTGATTCTTGACCGAAAGAACCTTGCTTTGCAATACCATCCCAATTCTTACCCCCGCCATTTCCGAAAGCCGAAAACGGTTCAACATACATCATTTGTGTGCCGGAAGGGGCGTAAATATTCAGGATAATATCACCGCTGAACCCTTTGCCTTTGGCAACGCCGCAAGAACAAAAGCCGTATTCAGTCGGTGTTGTATTCAAAAGCAACTGTTCTAACTCTGCCTGTGTTGCACTCTGCAAGCGATTCATAGGAACATTGAAGAATTTGTCCATACCCTTAAATCTACAACCACGCTGCAACCAAAAATCTTCCTTGTATGTCGATTTGGAAATAATGTCGGTCATAGCGTTTATTTCTTTCCGCATCTGACCGGGCTTCCAACCCTGATAGGAAACGCCGATTTGGTCTAAATCCACATTTCCAACACCTAAGAACTTTTCGCTGCCATATTCGATACCACGCAACGGTTCGTTGAATTTGTGGTAACTTTGGGTGTAGTCATAGATTGCATTTTTCTGAATCGGTGGGGAAGTGCGCCAAACCTCACTGCAAGTATCACGCAAAACATCGTCCGCTTCTTTGGTTGTTTTCGCCCAAATAGCGGCATCCTTGCGTTCCTGCGAAAAGGCATCGTCCACCGAATCAATTATATCACCTTGTTCAAGTTTTTTCAAATCGCCTTGAACTTTGGTGATTTGGCTTTGAATTTGTTTCAACTCTTTCTGAATGTCAGCGTAGGCTTTGCCCTCTGTATCAAGTTCTTCCAACTGCTTGTATAAATCCTGATACTTCTGCATTAAATCGGGGTCAGTTTCGGTAATGAACTTCCCTTCATAATACTTCTTCTTACCCTCGATATTCAGCCCCGCCCAATCAGCGGTTGTCACATCCTTATTGTACCAAATGCCGGAATAGGTCTTAACCTCGAAATCATCAAGCTGTTGCTGAATGGCGGCTTTCTGCGCTTCAAGTTCCACTTGCTGTTTCGCAAGGGCTTTCTTCTGCTCTGCAATCAGCTTTTCATTCAACTTCTGCTGCCACTCTGCTTTTTGGGCTTCAATGGCTTCCACCTGTGAATGAAGGTCTTTCAGTTTTGCAAGATCATCCCCATCCGTGAAATCTTCAAGGCTTCCAAAGTCCTTCAAAACTTCATCGAATGTCCAACCCCCGGAAACGCCCTTGAATTGGGCTTCCAAATCTTCAAGCTGAACATCTGCATCGGCAATTTTCGCTTGCAGCTTCTTCTTTGTCAGATATTCCTTCTTTGGTTTCGGCGGTTCAGGTTCTTCATGGTGGGTGTAGTGAAGGGCTGAACCATCGTCCAGCACATCAAACCCGGACTTGTCACCACCATCAACAAAGGTTTCCTTCCATTCCTGATAATTCATATCATCGGGAATATAGTAGGTTTTCCCGGTTTCTTCATCCCTTGCCGCCCGTTCCCCAATGTCAAACTGTTCATCGAAGTATGGAACGGTTGTTGAACGGCAATAAACATGAAACGGCGGGGCGGTCACTCCCGGCTGATAGTCCTTCATTGGAAAATGCTTCCCGTCAAGGCTTCTGCAAATGTCGGAAGTGTGGGAATCCAGCGTTGCAACAATTTCATACTGTTCAACACCCAAACTTTCAAAGCAATCCTTCTGTGCGGCTGAACTGAAATAGGCTTCTTCCGTCATTACAAGCCTTCCGGCGTTGTTTTTGGAAGTGTTCATCTTCTTTGCAAGGGAATCAATAGCCTTTTGCGGGTCAGCACCCAACATGATATTCCGGGAAAGTTCGTTGTGAACTTCCGAAATCAGCTTGTTCTTGTTTCCCCAAATTCTTTCAGAAAAATTGTACCCATCAGCCGCCCACGGTTTAGCAAGCACCTTTTCAATCTGTGCCTGATCCAGTCCGGCAATATCCCAACCAACATTGAACCCGTGTTGAAGTTCATACGCTGTGTGATAGTACCCGCTTTCAAAGGCATCCGACAAAGCCCCGTGCATAGTGCCGAACTGCTTTGCATACATGACTTCAAGGCTGTGCTGTGTCTGTACTTTCAGGGCTTCCAGCTTTGAAATGTGATACTTTGCAGAAGCATTTTCAAGTTCTTTCATCCAACCGCTGTTTAAGGCGTTGTCCTGTCCGTACTTGATATATTCCTGCACATCCCACTTAAATTCTTTCAGGTCTGCACCCTTCAAATACTGCCGTGCTTCCGCAAGGGAAATTCCGTTGTTGGTTGCAAAACGCTGATACCAGCGGGCAATCTGCCCTTCAAGTTGCTTTTGGGCTTCCTTATACTGCCGTTCAATATCAGCATAGGCTTTCACGCCCTTTTGGTTCTGCGCCTGTTCAAGCTGTTCAAACCGCAACTTCCAGTATTCAGCGTTATTCATTCACCGTACCCCCTTCATCAGGCGGGGCGTTGCCCTTCTGCTGCTGTGGTGCAAACGGGTTGAACTGCTGGGCTTCAAATTCTGCCTGCTGTTCCTCTTTCTGCTTCTTCAAGCGGTCAAGTTCAAGCTGCGGATCATCAACCCACGGGTGCATACCAACAATAGTTTCATCGGAAAGAATACCAACGGACTTCTGACAATTATCTATTGCTTCACTCTCGTTGATAAGAATGTCCCGGTTGAAGATAATGTTGACTTCCTCACCGTCAAAGTTGCCCTGCCCGGTATTGGCAAGGTGGGCGTTCACAAACCAAAGGATTTCTTCAAAAGCTGCTTGCAGCTCTGTTTCCATGTCATTAGCATCCAAATCAATGTCTGAATACATGGATTGAATATTCATTTGGTTGGGGTTGCCGGAAAGCCTATCATCCTTTGCATCGTAGCCCATGCCGTTCTCAATAATGGCTTTCTTGAAGATTTCAATGATAGCCTTATAGTTTTCAGCATTGACTTTGATTTCAAGGGTTTCAACGCCGCCTTTGGTTTCCCCATCATAGCGAACCTTTACCGCACCGTATGTTGCAAGGTTCTTTCGGAATTCCCCTAAATTCGTTCCGTCATAGTTCTTCAATACAAGAATGGTGTTTCGTGCGTCCTCTTGCATATTGTTTTCAAAGTCGGACAGCATAACATTGATACCGTCTTGAAGGGTTTTCACCTTCTTCAAAAGCGGAATTTCGCATTCATTGTATTTCAGCGGGATCAGGGGAACTTTCGCCCAATTCAGGGAAAGGGCGTTCCCGTCCTCACCCGTGGTTGTGGTGTATGGGGAAGTGTTATCATCAACACCCTGTAAATCAGGAATAAGGGTTGAACCGTCCAAAATGAAGCGGTGAACACCGTTCAAATCGTAGATTTCAACCTTTTCAATCAGCACGGGCGTTGTACCCTGATACCCAACCACCAAATACAAGCGGACAGCCGCTTCAAGAATGGTGTGTTCCGTGTCCTTCCAAAAAGGAAGCACTTCATAGCCGGGGAACATTCGGAAGGAAAATTCGCCCGTTTCGGTGTAATAAGGGTACAACCAACAGATACCGTTGTTCAGCATTGCCTTTCCTGCTGCTTTCAGGGTTTTCATAAAACGCTTGTTGAACACCTTTTTCAAAAGTTCAACATACTGCTGATTTTCGCCCTCAATGGCAAAGGGTTGACCTAAAAGGTAGTTTGCTTTTTGGTTCACCAGCTTTGCATACTGATTATCAATCAGGCGGTTGTTGGGTAGGTTATCCACTTCTTCCAGCTTGCCGCCCTCACCGATCATCATTCGCTTTCGGTGCAAAATATCGTGTTCATTGTCATAGTACAAATGCCCTTTGATTTGCATGATACGCTGCGGGCTGTTCTTCCACTTCTGAATTTCCCGTTCAAAGAACTGCTTATCGCTCATATCTGCACCCTGCAAAATCAGGTTCGATACTTTGACCGCCAATGTGTCAATCAGGCTCACCCTTTTCACCTTCTTTCTATCGCATAATAAAGACAAAAGCCCCGAAATACTATGATTTCAAGGCTTCTTGTTACTAATGTGTTATTTTTAGTCGAAACTGAACGCATCCGGCAACAGGATTTTAGAAACACCGTACCGCATGGAATCCATACCGTGCGAAAATTCGTGATCCGGCTTATCCGTTGGTTTGCCGTCTTTGTCCTTGCTCCAACAATAGTTATCAATTTCTTTTTTGAACTCTGTGCATCGTGGATGAACCACAATCTGATAGTTCTGTATAAGCTGAATGCCGTGGTTCACACTGTCCTTACCCTTTCGGGAAGGTTCTGCCTGAATACCTTCTTCCTGCAACTCTGCAATGGATTTCGGTTCAGCACTATCACAAATAATCTTCTGCCCGCCGTAGCCCATAGCCTTGATTTGTTCAGCTATGATTTTGTTGGTTACGCCTGTTTTATACCATTCATCGAAAATGTAAATACGCTTTGCAGCGTTATCCACCATTTCACAAACAAAGGCGTTCGGGTCAGTAAAACCAAAGTCAAGGTTGAACGCCGATTTGATACCGCTGATTTTGCGAACCTCGTTTATATCGAAATCTTCACAAACAACATTGGTATAAATCAGCCCTTCCGCAATGCCCCATTCTCCATCACCTTCAATGCGGTAACGGCGGGGGTTGTTCTGCTTCATCTTCAAGAAAATGTTGCGGTCAGCTTCATCCAACCATTCATTACATTGCCATGTGGTAGTTTTTACAAACACATCTTCATCAGGTGTATCAAAGAACCGGGCTTTCAGCCAGCTTGTAGCACTCCACGGGTTGAAGGTCAATGTAATCTGTTTGAAATACCCGTCAGGCACTTCACCACGGATTGACATATCAAGTTTGTTGAAATCATCTTCATTCGTGATTTCATAGGCTTCTTCAATCCATACGAAACAAAGAACACCGTAATCAACCGAAATTGAAGTGATTTTCAAGCCATCGTCCAGCCCACGGAAAAGAATCTTCTGCCCGGTTGAACGGCGTATGATCTGCATCGGGGAAACGGTGCAATCAAAATACCCATCCAGCCCCAAGCGGTGAATAGCCCATTTCAAATCTGAAAAGACTGAATCACGCAAGGTATTTGAATAACGGCGAACGCATAACCCGTTGCTTTCCGGGTACTGAAACAAGCGGTGAATCATGTTCAACGCTGTTGTTTTGCTTTTCTTTGAACCACGGCTTCCCTTGCACACACGGTATCTTTTCCGGGTGTTCCAAAAATCAGCGTAGTTCCTGCCAACGGTTTCTTGCAATGATACCTTCACGCAATCACCGCCTTATTCTTTCAGGTCATTTACAATAACCACGGGTTCAAGGTCAATTCCAACATTATCTTTGAACATACCGTAACGCTTGCCGATCAGTTCAGCAGCTTTCAGCCGTTCCTTTGCAGAAACATCAATGTCAGTAATGGTCTGTACGCCATCACCGACAAGCTGCAAGGTCTGTTCCGTGTGTTCGCCACGCATTACGGAGGTAAGATATTCAAGAACTTCCTGTGCATCAGCCGTTCTTTTGCTATGCAGAAGTTCAAGCTGTTCATCAATGTAGGCTTTCAAGTCAGGTTTTGTCAAGTTTTCATTACCTATGCTTTTAGCCGTCTTTGGGGAATATCCTGCCCGAATTGCCGCCTGTGTAGCGTTGCAATCAATCAGGTATTCATCACAAAACTTTTTCTGCCTTGCGTTCATAAGCAGCAACCCCCTTTCAGTCAGGTTTATTTCAATGAAATCATCCTTCAAAAACACATAATCATGTGCATAATACAAATCATGTGCATAAAAAGATTTTCCCGGTGGGTAGGAGTTCACCGACCTGTCTTTCATTCGGCTATGAGTACCCCACCGGGAAAACGAAAAAATCAGCGAGGAACTATGTCCCCGCTGATTTTTCACTTTATCATTATATCAGGGTTCGTCATTAGAATTCAATAGGTTTTCATGGGTAAGCTGGAATTCCTTCAACGCTGTACCGTGCAATTCAACAATGTACTGATATGTAAAATTCATTTCAACGGCAACGATTTCAAGCCGTTTGAATTCAACATAATGCTTATACAGAATATCAATGTGTTTCGGGTTCTGCAAAGCCTGAATCTGATTGATGATTTCATGCTTTTCATCAACAAAGCGGTCAATCTCTGCATTGATTTCCTGTTCAAGTTCGATCATACGCAAAACAGGCTTCACGAACGGGGCATCCCCGGAATGGCTGGACTGCACACGCTCTTTTGAATAATCAATGCCGCCGACACTCTGCGACATCAGGCGCAAATCACCTAATTCCTTGATTTTCTGATTTATCATCGTATCTAATCGCTGCAACTGCTGCAAATATTCTTTCGCTTTCATGGAAGCACCGCCTTTCTAACTTGAATGTGAAAGTGGAATGAAGAAAAAGTCTGTGTTCATGCGGGTTTACAAATAATCACCGGGTAATTCATTCAACTTCAACTTGTTGTTTCTTATTACTCTATTTTTAGAAAAATACTGTAAATTGATATTGATTTTTTCTATCTTATAAAGAACTCAAAAACAAGTTGAAGAAGTTGAATGAATTGAATGAAAAGCCCCGTATAGTCAGCGTTTCCTTGCATTCCAGTTCCCACAACCACAACTTGAATGTAACTGGAATGAAAACTTGAATGTTTTTCAGTTTTGAAAATTAACTTTCAAATTTATCACATAACCCCTTGATCCAGTCTTTCCGGGGAATCTGTGCAATCCATTCATCAGGAATACCGCTTTCACCACCGCAACCGTAATAAATCCCGGCAAGCCCACCAGCAACCGCCGCTACTGTGTCGGTGTCGCTCCCTAAGTTCACCGCCAGCAAAACACATTCCCGATAGCTGCATGAATTCAGAAAACACCAAACAGCAGCTTCCAGCGTGTCCACCACATAGCCGGAACTTTTGATTTCGTCACGGTCAAACTTATCAATTTCAGCAAGGAAGCGGAATTCCTGCCACATTTCAGTTTCACCGTAAAGCCCGCCCACAACCTGAATTGCATTGGAAAGGGCTGAACGCTTATCAACATTGTTCATCAGGTTTTCAACTATGAACGCATAAATGAAGCAAGCGATATGTGAAATTGGGTGGTTGTGGGTAAGCCCTGCAATGCTTTTCACTGTCACCATCTTGTCATGTGGATCAGCTTCCGCAAGCATAGCAACGGGAAGAATACGCATCAACGCACCGTTGCCGTTATCCATGCGGGTTTTACCGCCGCATTTTACCGGGTCAGTTCCGTTCGCATATCGCACGATTGCCCGCCGTGTTGCACCGCCCACATCAAACACCTTGCCCCACGGTGTAAATTTGTCATTCTGCAACCACTGATAGAAGTTGTTCATAATGTCAGCGGCATCAAATGAACCAATGCGCCCCATACTTTCAAGGGTTGCAAGTGTCATTGAACTATCGTCCGACCATGTACCGGGCTTCTGATTATAAGTTCCAAAGCCTATCATATCAGTTACTTCATAGGAACTCCGTTCTTTGAATTCCACGGGAACGCCCAACGCATCCCCGACAACAAGCCCCATAATTCCGTTATAGATTTTATTCATATCTGTTTACCGTCCTTTCTTGAAAAGTTCAATCAGCCAATGAAACGCCATTCGGAAATGATATTTGATTTTCCGCTTTGCAATCTGCTTATGGGCTTCACGCTGTTTCTTCTGCTGCACCCATGCCCTTATGTATTCAAGCTGTTCCTTATCATCGTTGTTCATGCTCATACCCCCAAAATCCGGGCGGCTACCATATCGGCGGTGTGAGTGTAAAGCACATTCGGGAAGTTGGTTACTGCCCGCCCGTAGCTGTTCCAATTCTCTTTATCATCAAAAGCCCCCATGTGCCACCTGATACAGTAAAGTTCTTCATCCGTAAGCTGAATGTGCTGCTGCAACATCATAACGGATTTATCACCATGCCCCGGAAGAAGGGTTGCATTGTTATATTCCCAACTGTCACCTTCCAGCAGCGGGGAAAGGGTAGGCTTTTTCGTGCAAGTGTAGTTGTCCACCTTGCAAAGATCGTGAAACATACCCACAATGTATGGGCTGCGTTCAAGCTGCCATTTCAGTTCAAGCCGTTCCGTAAAGGAAAGAAGGGCTTTGGTTACTGCAAAGCTATGATCGAACAACGCCCCGGAATAAGCCCCGTGGTGGTGAATGGAAGCCGGGGCTGTGAAGAACCCGTTTTCAATCAGCCATCCCTTGAATTCTTCCGAAACATAAGGGTTCATCAGGTTTGAAAACTGTTCAATGCGTTCAGCCGTAGTAAAATTATTCATTTGCTCCACCCTCATAAATTGCAAGTGACATATCAACCCGGTAAGGCTTGCCACCAATAAACCGTTCTCTAAGCGTACCATCTTCAATACTGATAATCAGCGTACAATTATTGAATACGGTGACAAATTCATCACCTTCTTCAAGTTTCGCATTTTCTCCGAATTCTTTCTTGAATTCTTCAAACGCTGCCAATACTGCATTCTGAATCTGTTCCATTATTTGAACTCCTTTCCCGTTTTTGTGTCCTTGATTTTTACTCGTTCAATCAGTTCAAAACCACATGAACGAATAATGAACTTCAAAACTTTTATCAATTCATTTGCCCGCAGTTCTGTTTCTGCTTCTTCCTTCACAATCTGCTTTGTTCCGTAAAATGCAGTAGGGTCAGCGTACCCTTCATTGTTGTAATAAGGATTATTTTTGTTCATCTTGCACCCCTTTCAGTTTATCCATTTGATGATTGGATCACCTTGAAAGCCCTTTTCCCACACAAACCACGCATAAGCAACAGCACTTGAAGGGTACTTTGAAAATTCCCCGTTCATTGCACATATCAGGCGGGAAGAACTTACATAAACCACTTTCGGCGGGTTATGTAAGAAGAACTGTTTTCTGCTTTTTCCTTCAAGGAATTGCAGTTTCAGGAACATTGCAACTTTTCTTCCCGGCTGCACACTGTTCAACGCCTGTTCAACAAATTCAAGGGCGTATTTGTACGGCGGGTTTGTGATAATATCCCCTTCAAAATCTTCAAGGGATTCTTTCAGGAAATCCAGCGGTTCAGGATCACCGAACCCACGGTAAATCAAATCTGTGCTGACAACCTCAAACCCGTGCTGTTCAAGCACCTTTGACAAATGCCCTTCACCGCAAGCACATTCCCAAATGACAGGGGAAAACTGTTCTTCTGCAAGCAGAAGTTCCATTGCTTTCGGTTCGGTTGCATAATAATCATGCTGCTGCCGTTCCTTGTCGGTATGATTGGAAGCCCCCAAGGTGGTGTAAATACTGTTTTGATTGCCTATCCAGTCTTTACTTTCTGCTCTCTCTCTCTCTCTCTCTGTTCATTCAAAATGCACACCTTCCTTTACTCATTTTTAATGAAAATACGGTGTTTTTTACCGTTCAGCCATTTATTTTCAACACGCATATTCAAAATGCGGTTGACCTGCTTTGAAAATTCAATGTTGCTCATAGGCTGCAAGCTGTTTGCAAGACAATATTCCTGATAACGCTTATAAACAACATTGGTTGGTTCGTTCTCAATCTGGAATTCTTCATCTTCACATTCCCGGAAGAACCCAATGATAGGATTGTTGTTTTCCTCGTATTCGTCCATTGCTTTCTGAACTTTAGTCGAACCCGTAAACTTGCGATTTAGAAGAACCCGCTTCAATCCGGCAATACCCAAATTTATAAGATATTCCATGACTTCATCAGTTTTCAACAGGTGCTTGATATACGGGTTGAAATCAGGATCATCAGCGGAAAACCTTGCATCAAATGGAATGATTGTCAAACGCCGCTGCACCGCACCCGTCTTATCTTTGATACGGGGAATGTTATTTGCGGAAAAAAGCAGCTTTGAATAGTTGTTGAATTCAAATGGGTTCTGCCCCTTGCGTTCGGCTGAAACTCTTTCGCCTGTAACCAGCTTTTTGAAAATTGCCGGGTTCGCTATGAATTCGTCGCCAATATCATCACCGATATTTGCCAGTTTTCCGAACATTTCAGCGGTTTTGAACCTATCGCCCAATTCTTTCAGGTCAAGGGAACTAATATTTTCATCTCCCAAAAGGCATTGAACCATTGAAAGGAAGGTGCTTTTACCGTTGGATTTGTCACCCGTTAAAATGAAGGCTTTTCCAAGCTCATTCCTGCGATAGAAGCAGTACCCGATTGCTTCTTCAAGCAACGCCCTGATTTGCGGATCATTGCAAGCAATCTTGTTCAAGGTCTTGTCCGCAAGTTCTGAATAGGCTTCCGGGTTATATTTCCACCTGATTTTGTTTGTGATAATGTGTTCCGGGGTAAACTCTACAAAGGAATCATCCACGATATTGTAAAGCCCATTTTCAAACGCAATCAGGTTTGCATCTTCCGCTTTGGAATTCTCACGGATCAGAATATCAAGGTAAGCAAGGACTTCCGTTCTTTTCGCCCTGTTCAGCCCCGGAATGTGCTGTATCATTTCCGCTTCAATCTCTGCCAGCCCGGAAACATAGATACCGTTTTTGTAGATATGTAGCTGATTGTTAATTTTGATAATATGATTGTTGTTCTTCAAGAAGGTTGCAAACTTGTCAAAAAGGAAAGTAGAACCCATGAAGAAAACAGGCTTCTTGAACGCATCATCCCGAAGGACGGTTTCAATTTCATCATCGGAAAGCGGAACTTTCAGAACAAACTTGTTTATGATCCTGATTGTTTCCCGTGCTTCTTCCACGCTGAAATCATTGCTTTGCAGCGTAAGAATGTAATTGAAAAGCCCTTGATTTCTACCATCCCCGGTTTCCATGTTCAAAAACTCCATTTTGGATTTCACCGGGAACAACCAACGGGGAAGCTGCTGGGCTTCCTCATTTTCAGCGGTATCATAAAGAATTTCCCTGTTCTGATTGTCATATTTCAGAACTTCATAGGAATTTCTTGTACCGATTTTAATATCAGCGGTCAAACCTATTGCCAGTTTGCAGCCTGTCTTGTTGGTTGGTACTCCGCTGTTCTTGAACAGAAAATGTTTGCCCCTGCTTGTGCGGTACACTCGACAGGTCAACGCATATTCTTTTACAACCTTGAACAGTATTTCGGACGCTTCAAAATCATCCACATCAATCAGAATTGTTTCTGCTGCCAAAATTCCAGCGTATTCCGGCAATGACTGAACCTGTTCAAAGGTCTTGAAGTCTGTTCTTCCTTTGAATTTCTCTATGCACTTCTTATTTTTGGTTTCAACAAAACCCCTGAAGAACAATTCAACTCACCGCCTTTACATAGATTCTAAGTATTTTTCAAACCGTTCTTTGAACCGTTTATTGCTCTTTGCATCCGAAAGTGCCTGTTTATAAGCTGCTGTGTAGGCTCTGAAATCAGCCCGTGCTTCTTTCAATTCATCCTTTGAAAGCGGCAACCCGTTCGGGTACTTTCGGCTGTCAATGATTGCTTTGGTACTTGCCGCCTTTTCCTTGTTGTCATAGTAAAGTTTGCTGTTTTCTTTCCACAAGGCTGTTAAATCGGCAATTCTTTTTTGAAAGTGAACTTTCAAACTCTCTTTCAATTCCGCTTCATGCTGCCAATCAAGTTCAATGATTTTCAGCAGCTTATTGAAACGAACCTGTGAACACGGGAAGAAGTAATCTAAATGAATAAGCATTTCACCGTTCCCGTGATTGTAAGTAATATGTAAATCGTCCATCACACCACTCCGAAATCTGATAATCTTTTATTTGCAAAATCAATGTACCATTGACGATTCAGCCTATCAGGAACGGGAACGCCCTTCACATCGTCATTGTAAATGAAGCAATGTTCCGGGGAATTTGTCAGCTTTGCGGTGGTTTTTCTTACCGCATGGACTTTCTTCACGCCCGGATCAGCGGGATTGTTGGAAGCAAACACCCTGATACACTTTTCTTTGATTGGCTTATCACCATAAAGAATGTGTGTGTATTTGCTGCTGATACGGGAAACAAGCTGGAATTCCCGCAAGTCCTGACATTCCATGATAGTTCGGCGCACTGGAATTCCGTGAATCATATAATCAACCAAGGCTTTGTTGATGATTGGCAAGTCATAGCTTAAATCATTCAGCTTCATAACATACCCGCCCTTTGCCTTGACCGCCCCCGTTTTTCGGTCAATCAGAAGGTAATTATTCACATCCTTCTGATAGATTGTTCCGATATAGGTATCAAAATCCATTTTCATTCCTGTTCGCTGTTCCCATTCATAAACAACATCGTCCAGCACATCGAAATCATGTTCATAGTCTTTCAGCTTTACAATGATACCGTCCGTGTTGTTCTGTATAAGTTCACAATACGGTTCAATGTGTTCAACTAAATCCAGCAATAAAAGCTGTCCATTGATACAAATGCTGTTGTTGCTCATTGGGTCATACAAAGCGGAAGATTTCTGTTTCATCTGCCCGCTGATTGCATTATCCATAATTTTGAAGGGTTGTCTTGCTTTCTTATCGCCCTTCCGCTTGTAGGCAATGTTGGAATCGTGGATAAACTCAAAATTTTCAGGGTGGTTCATCACACGATACCCAAAGTGATATTTCTTCTGTAATGAAGGGTAATAGGCGGTAACATCAATGATAAGGAATACCCCATCAGCGGAATATTTTGCCCTTGCCCCGTGACCGCCGCCCCATGCAAAGGTATGTTCAACCCCCGCCACAATCTGTTTATCCTGTTTCTTGCTGTAATCGTGGTTTTCAGGATTTGCGTACCATTCCGCAATGTGCTTATATTTGTTCAGGTGCAAGCAATCAAGAATAGGGAACTGGAATTCATCGTCAAAATCTGCCCCCTTGCGATTGCCGCCCAAAATCTCCGCTGCAAGCTGCGCTTTGGTTTTGGAAATGTAGTCCATACTAAGCCCGAAATGCTTAATGAAATACATCATGGTATTGAATTCTTCCGTTCGTTTCAAGAAAACCTGAACTGTCTGTTCAACATCGTGCTTGCAGTATTTCACCGTTTCGGCAATTTCTTCCGGTGTAAGTTTCCGGTCAATATTGAAGGGAACGGAAGTTTCCTTTATGTCATTTCCCATGAACCCCTCAAAGGACTTCAAACCCACATCGGTATTCAGCATTACATCATAATTCCAAAGGGGGAACTGCCGGAATAAGCTGCTGAACTTCCAACCGGGATTTCCCTTTGTGATTATGTAGTCATTCACCTTTTTAGGGTCAAACCCGCAAAGGATAGCTTTCAAAATGTACTGATCGTAGTGGCGGCTGTTAAAACCAACCCAAATTTCTTTTATATTTGCCTTATATAAGGCTTCAAGTTCTTCCGGGGAATTGATTATCACATGGGTTTTCTTTGCGGTCATATCCATTACCACAACCAACCAGTCATACTTGAAAACCTCAAAATCATAAAACAGCAATCCATTCACCCCTTTCTGCTGTTTTCCCACCAACCCACCCGCCTGTTTAACTTGTCAGGTCACAAGTTGTATCACTTAATCTTCAAGAACATAAACTTCCTGAATTTCAAATGCGTTATAGCCCTTGTTCTCGTAGTAACGAACCTTGTATTCAAAGTTGTTATCAATGGCTTCCATAATGTCCATAATCATGTTCGCATACTGCGAATAGGTCTTGAACTGGACTTCAACAGGGGTTTCCATCTCCTGAACCAGCGCACGCATGAACTCGTTTGCAATGTGAATCTGAAATCCCTGCGTTACCACCTGATTCATAAAAATCAAGCTGCCCTTGTACTCACCTTCAACAATCTTCATCCAGCAAGTGACCATTGGATCGCCCTTCTTGCTCTTTGTCAGCTCCAGCTTGTTGATTGCCACCTCATAAGTATCATGCGGAACTTCACGGCGACCGCCGTTTTCTGCTGCTTCCTCAACATCCTTTGCCAAACCTTCCGTGTCAATGCTCTTATCGAATTCTTCCCAAATGTTAGCCATAATTTTTCACCTGTTTAACCTTTCTGTAATTAGTTTTTCTTTGCGGTCAAGATACCCTTAACCAGTTCAAAAGCCTGTTCCTGCGTGAAGCCCACTTCAACATAGGCATCGTAAAGCTGCTTTGTAGTCTTTGCGGACTTTTTTGCCATAGCTACCGTATCCACATTAAAGGGATTTTCCGGCTTGCTGTTCTTCTGCTGCTGTGCGCTTCTTTCCTTCATAGCTGCCACAATAGCGGCGGTCATCAGGTCATCAGGAATACCAAGCGGATTGTTCATACTGTGTACCTACCTTTCTTAATCTCTTGCTTTACGCTTACGGCGGGGCTTTTCTTCCTCTGCCGGGGCTTCCGAGGGATTCATAGCGCCATCAACCGGGGCTGCTGTGTCCTGCTGCTCTGCCGCCTGTTCAGGCTGCTTTTCCTCTACCTTATCTGCGGCTTCCTGCGGGTTTTCCTGTTCAGGGGTATTGTTTACCGCCTGTTCCTCTGCGGGCTTGTCCTGCGGCTTATCTGCGGCTGTGGCGGGTGCTTCCTCTGCTTTCTTGCGGGTGCTGCGCCCGGTCTTTCCCGTGGAAGTGGCTGCTGTCACAACGCCGGAAGCAGCGTTCTTATTGGCTTCATCGTAAACCGCAAACAAGGCGTTCACATCAAGCGGAATATCCTTTGCGTTCACCTTCAAACGCCCGCCGCCGAAAATAACTTCATTGCTCTTGAAGCTGAATGTACGGGTGTCACCGTCTGCCACGATACGGGCAACCACATCCACCATTCCGGCAACCTTGTTTGCAACCTTATCCTGCAAGTTGGGCTTGATTGCCGTGATCTTATCGCCGCCCTTTTTGGTAATGTCCTTGCTTGTGTCCTCATGGGAAATCAGGATAATGTTTTCATAGTCAAGGTTCATAAGGCGTTTCAGGGTGTTCAAAAATTCACCCCTGACCTTATCCCACGCACGGAAGGAATCATCGGATTCATGGGTAATGCCCATCTGCTGATACATATACAGGCGGCAATGCTCATACAAATCTTCCAACAGGTCAACAACAATCGTCTTGAAGGAATTATCCTTCTTTTCCAGTTCGGAAATGGTGTCCTTGAACACATCCCACGCAAGGGTTCTTTTCGTCATGCGCCCCTCAACCTTGATTTCGTCCTTAATGCGGATATACGGGGCATCAACGAACTTGATATTGCCATCCGTGTTCAACATCAGCGGATCAGGGAAGCTATTTGCAAAGGTGGTCTTTCCGCAAAACGGAACACCATAAATCCAAAGCACACGCTTTTCAACGGCTTCAATGTTTCTTCTCTTGTTTTCAGGCAACTTCATAAAATAGTTCCATCCTTTCTCACAATTTTCTTGATACTCGCAAAAACGGCACAAATAGCTTTTATTTTGCGGGAAATCCTTTTCTTCTTTGATAGCTTTTATTCCAAACAGGAATTCAATGACCTTTTCAGGATTGAACCCGATTTGAACGGTTTTGACCTCTACCCCGGCAAGTTCTTCTTTCAAATGCTGCCGGAAGTCAAGCAAAGTTTCGGTTTTCTTCTGCCGAATTGATACCTTTGGGATAAACAGGAAATACATATTTCGGATTTTCTTTCCGGGGTTGTTCCGTTCCCAAAAATATTTGTAAAGGTGAAGCTGATTTGACTGCTTATAGCCTGATACATTGTTTGAATACTTGAAATCGTACAAATCAAAGTACCCATCACCCACGGGAACAAGGTAATCAATGAACCCGTGGAAATCGCTGTCTGCAATCTCAACTTCAAATGCTCCACCGGGCGGGATTGCTGCCCTTGCAAGCGGGATCACTGTTTCAAACTTGATTATTTCGTTGATATGTTCATCGGTAATAATCGGATAGCTGAAACTGTATTCTTTGATTGCTTCTTCAAGGCTTTTTTCAATGCCCGTGTGAACCGTCTGCCCCATAATCAGGGCGTTATCAGGTTCAGCCGGGGGAATGGTGGTTATCCCGTATATGTAACGCATTTCGTACTTGTGTTTGCATTTTTCAAAGCAATCAACGCTGGAATGTGAGTACCGCAATTTATCACCCCTTTCAAAAGTTCTTTGAACTGTTCAAACCCTTCCGGGTAAAGGAAAACTGCAACGCCGCCTGATTTGTTGATACGGCTGATATTCAGCTTTTGCAGTTCGGAAGGTCTACCATTGGAAGCCTTGACTTCCACCGCCAGCATTACCCCGTTCACACAACAGATAATGTCAGGAATGCCGGACTTCTGAAAGCCGCCGCCCCAAATTTTGGTGTACCACCCCACCATAGGGGCGTTCATTCTGTCCGTTGGATAGCCCGCCGGGTAGATACCGACAGAATGAAAGTATTTCTTGATTTGTCCTTCAAAAAGTTTTTCTTCTGCCATTGCATCACCCCAACAATAATTTGATAAGTGAATGAATTCCCCGCAAACGGTCATATCCAAGGATTTTCCCCGTTCCAGCCCAAAACTGAAACAGCTTATCATCTGACTTTCTTCTACAATGGAAATGCCCGCTTTGCTCATTTTTCAAGGTGAATTCAATGTTGTTCAACTCAAATTGCTTGATTGCGTAGTCAATCCGTTCAGAATTTTTTGCAACTCGTTCCTTATGCTTTTCCTTTGCATAAAGGTGATAGCCCCCGTCAAAGGATTCACCCGGATCAGCTTCCCTTTCTGCTCTCGTCATAACATCCACCTTCTTTCTTCATATTTCTAACCCAATATTCCGTTCCACTTTGGGAACTCTTTACATGGCAAACATGGTGTTTGCAAAATACTTTTCTGCATGGTTGGTGTTTTCTGCGTGACTGCGAACAAACCACTTCACCATGTTCAGAAGTTCCTTTTGTGTCAAAGTACCCGCCCATTTACTTCACCGTGATTTTGACAGAAGCGGAAACTTTGGAAGTTTTAGAATACTTTGCAGCCACATCCGGCAAATCCTTTTTCAGTTTCGTGCTGTCAATGGTCGTGCGGGTGGTAGGTGCAACATAGGTGAATTTGATTTCCGGGGTTTCAAAGGATTTCACCCCGTATTTCTCCATTGCTTCACGCAACTTTTCACGCATTGCCTTTTCCTGATCCTCGATCTGCTTCTTCTGCAAGGTCAGGTCTGCAATGACCTTGATAACTGCCGCCGCTTCCTGCTTCATCGTGGCAACGGCGGTTTCCTCTGTCACCGCATCCCCACAATCCGGGGATAAATCGGAACAAACATCCTTACAGGTTTCCTTTTCCTCGCACTCCAAACAGCAGCAGTCTTTTCCGCAAGCGGAACTTTCCATTGCCTGTTTACACTTAATCATTTGAACTCCTTTCCAATTCAGCGTTCATTTCCTGCTGAATTTGCAATACTGATTTTGAATAGTTAGTTTCAAAAATTCCCTGTTCCCAAAGAATTCCTGCGCCTGTTTCCCCCATGTTGTACGCCATAAGCACCTTTTCAGGGGTTTCATATTTTTCAAACAGCTTTCGCAAGATGAACATTCCCGCCCGCACATTTTCGTAAGGGTCAAGAAAATCTGTCACACCAAGCGTTTCTGTTATGTACGGGTGGTTTACCTCGTTGATCTGCATCAAGCCGTAATCATTGGATTTGCTCACCGCATCGGGGTTGTATTGGCTTTCCTGCTGGATAACCGCCATAACGAAAGTGAAATCCATGTTATAGCCAGCGGACAGGTAGAAAATAAATTCCTGCAAGCCTTTGTCCAGCGGAACATCAAGGGGGATGAAATTCAAATCACCTTCACCCCAATCCATAGACATTTCACCTTCAAAAACCCGTCCGTCAACGGTCTGCCCGTAAATGGTGGTTTCTGCTTTGTCGGGTTCACTGTGCTTTGAAGTGATTGAACCAATAATGAACCCGACAAGGGAAAAGAACACCGCCACAATCAGCCATGAAATAATAATTCTGTTAGCAATCGAACGCTTCTTGATACTTTTTGAATAATTCATCCGTGTAATCCTTTCTCATTTCCAAGGTGTGAAGAATATCTTCTTCCACCGTACCGGGACAAATCATTTGATAGTAAAAGCAAGGCTTTGTCTGCCCGATCCTGTGAATTCGCTTTTTAGACTGTTCAAACAATTCGCTTCTGTCCGTCATTGAAAAGTAAATAATTTTGTTCGCTTTCTGCAAATTCAACCCCATTGCACCCGCCTGATATTGCAGAAATGTGATTGAATCGTCCGCTTCTTCATAAGCGGTCAAGTCCTTAAAGCTGCCATTTACGATTGAAACAGGGCGTTCCAGTTCTTCAATGGCTGATTGCATAATGTTCAATTCTTCATTGAAGTTGTAGAACACAATCAATCTATCTTCCGTGGACTGAACCAAATCTTTGAAGGCTGCAACCCGTTCTTTATTCAAGTAGCTGCACATCATCCGGGCGTAAATTCTTTTTGAAAGAATGGTGTCACCGATGAATTCCCGCCCGTCAATGGTGATAACGGCATCCCGCATGAATTTGCGGTATTCCTTTGTTGGTTTGGAATGAACAGGAATCACAATCTGTTCAGGCAAATCAAAAACTTCTTCCGACTTCATAAAAATTGCACCGTGTTCAGCAAGTTTCATTTTCAGTCGGTCAACATTCTTGTAACCTACAATGTGGGGGATTTTGAACCCGCTGTTGTGATCCTCAATCCATTCCATTTCAACATACTGTTTATAGAACAGGTCTTTGCTGATATTCCAGCCAAGCAAACGAAGCTGCGACCATAGCTTTTCATATTTCCCGGCTGTTGGTGTGCCGGAAAGAAGAATTACATTTTCCGGCTTCATTTTCAGGATGAACTTTGACCGTTTCGCCGTTTCATTCTGAATGTTGGAACTCTCGTCAAGCATCAAGGTAAATCCGCTTATATAAGCGAAATATGAACGCCTGAAAACCAAATCATAGTTGATAACGCCAACGCATTTCCCGATTGTTCCCGTGAATTCTTCAAGCTGCTTTTTGCTCGTCAGGTCAAACACGGTGAAGGGATAATGTTCACGAAAATGGTTCACCCAATCATCAATTTTCGACTTCTGACAAACCAGCACGATTTTTTCAGGGAAGGAATTTGCTTTTTCGCTGCCAACGAAAGTTTTTCCTAAACCCATATCAAGGTAGTAAGCAACCCTGTTGAAATGGGCGGTTTTCTCTAAGGCGGTCTGTTGGTGGGGATATAGCTGCATAAACGCACCCCCTTAATCTGCATCAACATCAATCCCGGTGATCTCCTTGAAGATTGCCTTGTCAAAGTTCGGAATTGCCATGATTACATTTTTCTGACGCTGATTCAGCGAACGCCACCAAATAACGGCGCATTCGGAATTATCCAGTTCTTTCAGATAACCACCCGTTGTTTCCGCTTCCGGGTGTTCTACCTTTTCTTCATCGGTCATATCCGACAGGTAAACCCATTCAAGAATATCCCCCTGAATCTGATTCATCAGGTAACGGGCTTCACTGTTCAGTCAATCACGATATGTCCAGCTTGACGGCTTATTGAACAGGTGAATTGTAGGTTCAACAGTATTAAAACAACCGTTGGAAAAGTTGGTATTGTTCCAATCGCCGCTGTTCCAATCGCCGCTGTTCCGATTGCCGCTGTTGCAATCGCCGCTGTTCCAATCGCCGCTGTTGCAATCGCCGCTGTTCCAATCGCCGCTGTTCCGATTGCCGCTGTTGCAAAGTCCGGCGCAACCTTTCCCGGTATTCACCATTTCAAGCAGTTCAGCCCACGGAATTTCACGGATGATTTCCAGCTTATTAGTGGCGCACTTATCGCCTTCTTCCACAACCTCACCATAAGCGGCAACTTCCGCAACATGGTTATCAGGGTTGAAACTGTAATAATTGAAGCAGTCAGCCGCTACCTTGCAGAAGTGCATTCCCTGTCCGCACCGAATCGGGGTAACATCTTCTTCAAATTTGCCGGGGCAAGTGTACTGTTTCGTGTTCCCGTTAGGGCTGCAAGTCCAATCAGGATTGAACACCTTGAATCCTTTGATAATTTCGCTCATACTCTTAAACCGCCTTTCCTAAGTCATTCACGGGAATTTCAATCCCGGTATATTCAGTGAATTTCACGGAAGAAATGAAGTAACTCCAATTCTTCATTTTTACCGCATACCCCCACGGGAAAACCCCATCACGCAACCCCTGCATTACAAATTCCTTTGATTTACCCATCAGGCGGGCAATAAGGGGAACGGGAACATTGATTGCCGAACCGTGCTGAACCGTTGCAGCGGGTTCAAACTGTTCAAAGTAATCATCCTGAACGCCCAAAGTACGGGCAATTTCCTTCTTGCGGTCTTTGGAAGGTTCGTTCTTCCCGGAAAGATACTGACTGATAGAAGATTTACCAATCCCGGTCAGGTCTGAAAGTTTGGACTGCGACAAGCCCAATTCAGACATAAGATTTTTCAATTTCTCTGAAAATGTCATTTCACTTCATCCTTTCTTTGCTGTATTACCCGGAAATCATCGGGCTTTTGTTGTACTGCTCCTGAACCCTGATACGGTACTTGCCGTTTACAGCTTCCCGGTTCACAATGCGGAATGCGGTTTTCTTATTCCGCAAGGCTTCAAGGTATTCAGCCGCTTCTTCCTGTGTGTCGAACTCAAGAATTCGATCAATACAGGCTTCAATAATTTTCTTCATCCTGTTCACCGCCTTTCTATGTCAGGTTCAATTATTTTGAACTTTCAAAGTAAAAAAATATGCCTGAATGTCCGATTCAGTAAGTCCAAGAATCGGAAGTGCTTTCTGAATTTCGGGCTGCTTAAATGCAACCTTGTTGTTCAGCTTCAACGAAATGGTTCTTTCAGAAAGCCCCATTCTTTCAGCAAATACCGCCTGTGTACCGCACTTTTCAACGATTTTACCATTCAGCTTTGCATAATCGTATGCCATTAGTTTTCACCTTCTTTCTTTAACACTCCAAATGATTCATAATGTCACGGATCATTGCCGTTCCCGAATCGCAAGCAACATTGATTGTTCTGCTTCCACCCTCAAATACCGCTGTTACAATTTCAGCATCGGGGTTGAAATCAAGGCTTTTCAAATCGGAAGCCCCACGGGTAAGCTGTAACACCTTACAAAGCAGCTTACAAATTTTATCCTTATCTTCATCATCAGAAGCGGCAACCAGTTCAAAATCATCCAGCAGAACCGGGGAAATCGGCTTTTCATATTCGATAAATCCCCACGCTTCACGCCCGATTTTTCCAACATAGGAACGGTCATTGAAATTTTCAATGTTCAACACCGTGTTTCCCTGCGGTTTTGGGAACGAACCCGGCATCACCGGGCGTTCCGTACTGTAATATTTATAACTCATATTGTCCTTCCTTTCTTCTCAAACTGGAAAAAGTTGTTTAGCTTTCTTCCTCAAATTCGACTTCACAATCACCGCAAACAACATGAACTTCTTTCGTTGCTCTGATAATCGTTCCGCACATCGGGCAAACATATTTGCGGGTGGACTGCTTTGTTTTGGCTGCACCGGGGATTTTCGGAAAACTCTTGCGGTGTAACTCAAACTTCTTATCCTGAAAACTTGAAACAAAGGCTTTCGCTTCATCGTTCAGGGTGGTTACTGTCCAGCCGTATTTTGCATCCTTATCAACGGTTAAACCGTGCTGTTCGGCGGCTTCTTTGTATTTCTTATTGTGATAAGTACCGCCCCGGCTTGTGTCCTGAACCCCAATCTGTAAATTGTAAAGGTGAACCATTTCATGAAGTAGCGTTTCCGCAACCTGTTCAAAAGGTCTTGCAAGGTGTTCAGCGCAAATATTGATTTCGTAGAACCCTTCATCCTTTTTCAGATTTTCCAAATCTTCCTTGCCCATTGCCGCAAGGTCAGCCGTCTTTTTCTGTTCAGGCTGCTTATTGCTCCACGCTTTCCAAGCGGTACACCAACCATAAGCACCCTTTGTTGTGTCGGGGCTTACCGTAATAATCGGGGTTTGAAGTTCCCCGTTATAAAACTTTTCATTGAACTTTGAAAATAAATTTTCAAGTTTTTCAATTACGGGTTTCAAACTCGTTTCGCTCATACTTTCGCCGCCTTTCTGATGAAAGCCATATACAAGGGCTTCAATTCTTTCTTTGTCATATATCGCATTGCTGTTTGGTAAGCTTTAATAAATCTTTCCTCATTGGAAGCGGCAGTTGCCGCTTCCATTTCGGTTTTCAGTTCCTTTGCCCGTTTCTTGCAATAGACTTTTTCCTGTTCCCAATTCATATTGCTTACCACTCTTTTACAATCTGTACCGTTCTGTATTCAAGGTTGCGTTTCCAATCATCGAACCCGAATGAATGAACACCACATTCATATTCAAGCTTTACGCCCATCACATCCGCAAGCCCCTTCATGTATTCTTCAATGCGGTTCATGTTTCCCCTGTTCCATTGAAGCGTTCCTTCATCGCACTTTCCTTCTTTCTTCTGTGCGTAATTCAAAGCAACCAGTTCAGAATAGTTGTTAAAATCTTCAACCAGCTTTTCAAGCATCGCTTTCATCGTTACATTCATAATCACTTCATCCTTCCTACCGTTGCAGCGGTTTTGTTCAATTACTTTGAACTTGTATTCATTATAGCAAGGGCGTTTCTCTTTGTCAATAGGTTTTTTCAAAAATATTGAACTTTTTTTCATGTTCCTCTTGAACTTTTCTTCAAGGGCGTATATAATAAGGTTACAGTCCTCAAAGGAAAGGGGTGAATAATAAAATGAAGGAACTGACTACCGCTGACAGATTAAAACAAATCATGTCGGAGCGTGGTTTGAAACAGGTTGACATATTAGAAGCCTGCAAGCCTTACTGTGAAAGATATGGGGTTCAGTTAAAGAAAAACGATTTAAGCCAATATGTTTCAGGTAAGGTAGAACCAAAACAGGACAAACTTTCTATTTTAGGAATGGCTCTCAATGTAAATGAAGTTTGGCTTATGGGCTACAATGTTCCAGCGGGAAGAAAAGAACTGGAAAAATTAGAACAGCAGCTTCAAAGTGAAGTTGCTGCCTGTGAACTATTTGAAAAGTGCTATGGAAAAGAAGCCTTTGAAGCTGTAAAACTGTTTGTCCAACTTGATACTTTGGATCAGGGAAAAGTGATTGGAAAAATGGAACTCATGCTTGAAGATAAAAAGTATTCTGCAAAAGAAGGATCATCAAGCGAACAGGCAATGTAATTTTTGTTGACTTCCAATCTTCAAGGTAAATTCAAAATACATTCAACTTTTCATTCAACTTGATTTTCATTGCAATCACTGTGTTCTTCAACTTATTCAAGTTGTTTCTTCTGTTCTTATATAAGAAGGTTTTTATTCATCGTAAATTTATAGTGTTGCTGAAAATATGAAAGTATATAAAACATCATGTTGAAGTTGAATACCTTGAAGAATTGAAAAGTTTATTTCAAGAAAGGGTGATTTTATGGGTGCAAAAAATCGTGTTATAAATGGTAACTATGCGGGAAGTTTAGTTGTTGGCGGTGGTTCTTCCAACGCTGTGATTTCTTTAGGATTTTTGAAGCAGTTGCGTTTGAATAGCACCACCGTTGAAAGCTATGAAGTTTTAGGTGGTACTGCCGGGGCTATGTCCAAAAATGGCTATCAAGTAAAAATCCTGTTCAAAGACGGAAAGAAAAGCCTTTTGGAAGTAGATGATAAGTTGTATAAGGCTATCGTTCAGGCTTGCTTCTAAAAACAAAAAATCCCCCGTCAGTGCTGCAACACCAACGGGGGAAGTGACCGAAAATCAGGATGAAGTGATTTTTCAGGCGGTCTATACTATTATACCGCCTGAATGTGCAATTTTCAAGAATAGGCGGTGAATGTTATTGAAAAATCCGAATGGGTACGGAACAGTAACGAAGCTGTCAGGGAATAGAAGAAAACCGTGGGTTGTCAAAGAAGGGAAGTCCGGGAAGCAAAAACCCATAGGCTACACCGCAACACGGGAAGAAGGTTTGATTATGCTTGCAAAGTACAACAATGATCCGTGGGATATTGAAACGGACAAAATCACCTTGCAAGAACTCTATGATTTGTGGCTTGAAAAGCGGGCTGTGAAATTGGGTTCATCAAATCAAAGTTCCCTGAAATCTGCATACAAGCATTGTTCCAAATTGGGAAAGGTTCGGTATAACCAAATCAAATCATACCAAATGCAAGATTGCATTGACGAATGCGGAAAGGGCTATTCCACCCAAGGGGCAATTAAAAACCTTTGGGGGCATCTTGACCGTTTCGCAATGGAACTTGATATAATTTCAAAACAGTGTTCAAGCCTGTTGACCTCTGATCCAATCCCGGAAACAACAAAAGAAATCTTCACGGATGAAGAAGTTTCCCGCCTTTGGGAAAATCAAAATTTGGAATGTGTTGATTCAATTCTGTTCTTCCTTTACACCGGGTTCAGAATTTCAGAAATGATAGCCCTGAAAACTTCCAATGTTGACTTGAAAGAATTGACAATGACCGGGGGAACGAAAACGGCGGCGGGTAAAAATCGTATCGTTCCAATTCATTCAAAAATTCAAAGCATAGTTCAGAAACGCTTTGAACAGTCCAAAAGCGGCTATCTGTTTGAGTACAACGGAAAGAAGCTGAATCAAAGCCAGTACCGGGAATTTTGGGCTGACATTATGGACAAGCTGCAAATGGAACACACCCCGCACGAATGCCGCCACACCTTCCGTTCACGGTTGGATTCAGCGGGTGCAAACAAGGTGTGTATTGATAGGCTCATGGGTCACAAATCGAAGGGAACGGGTGAAAGGGTCTACACTCACAAAAATATAGAAGAACTGCGATTGAACATTGAACTAATAACTAATTAGTAACAAGAAAAGCGGCAACCCCTGAAAAATCAAGGGTTGCCGCCGTTTTTGTGTTTATTATACCATAATATCTCCGAATATATCAAAAATCGACATCTGTCCATCTGACTTTTTTTGTGACATATAATTCCATATAGTTTTATCTAACACACTTTCACCCACTTCTAATACAGATGCAGTCTTTCGCAATATTCTACTTGCTTCCTTATAATCGGCTGTCAAAACACCTGCTATTTCAAGAAATTGAAACATATGCCTGTCAATCGGAATCGCTTGCTGACCAGATAGTAATTTCATATAATCAATAGTCTTTCTTCCTACTCCATTAATTTCTAATAAGCTCTCCGCATTCCCATCATCCAAAATCCACTCCGCCAAATCATCTTCTGTATTTATATTACAATTATACAAATACAAAGCCAAATTACAGATTGTGTTTTGCTTTCTTTTATTTTTCCATTGTATTATTTCCTCAATTGGTATTGTCTGAAATAGTATTATAAAATCACATGTTGTCCTATAATCCGAATATTTGCTCAGAATATTATAAACTCTTGGATACACCACACTTTTGTAATTCATTCCTGCTTGCAATACTGAATCTGTCAATGTTGCTGCCATATTATAATATGGTGTTCTTTGTGTAATTTCAGCATAATTATGGGGAATTCTTTCCAAAAGGTCTATAACCTTTTGAACTGAGTTATCTATATTATCCATTAATCTTTTCCTCTAGTATATTATTTATCGCATTAATGCGATCAACACAGTTTGGACACGCTCCACATGGCATATCTGAATTTACCTGACATGAATACGTTATCTCAATAGGAGCATTTAGTTCTAATCCTAACTTTGCCACCTCTGTTTTTGTCATTTCACGAAATGGCATATTAATCCTAATAGAGCCATATTCATATAACAAACTTTCCAATTTTGTAAAAAATTCCATAGAACAATCTATCTCTTTTGCATGGTTGCTATTAATAAATGCGGTATACACATCTTTTATTCCCATAGATTGCGCATATGCAGATGCCAATGAAATA
>OJNU01000155.1_pt1 | contig 61709 bp, 78 predicted proteins | sample 1597941 | NCBI WGS metagenome assembly OJNU01 (sample SAMN01915228, study PRJEB22387) | human gut metagenome | isolation source: stool | host: Homo sapiens | place: USA | reverse complement strand
AAATCGTTTGCACCTGTTTTTATCTGCTCCACTACGGAAGCTTTTGCGGGATCGATATCAGGGAGGTTCGAAAGATCCTCGGCGATGAACCGATATAATTTCTCCGCCTTATCCACATCGTTCCCGCATGCTGCCAGACATGACATCTTCAATGATAATTTCGATGTTGCCCGTATCTGTGTAAGGTCGATCTGCGGCTTGCCAAACATATAGATCCTATTTAAAAGTCGATAAAAAGAAGGGAAGCAGAGATCGTACGGTCTCCGCCTCCCCGGCGCGGTTTAATTACCGCACGTGTTGCACGAGCACGGCATCGCCGGCTGATACAGTGCCACAGGCTGCGGGCATACCTGCCCGTTGCGTCCACTGTTGGCGATGATCGACAACGCCTCGGCGGTCGCAAGGGCATTGGCCCCGGCACCTGCCCCAGCACCTGCCCGTACATCGACGTACTGACTGATCGTAGGCGCATGGTTGTTCTGCCACGTTTCGCGCGACTGACGCTCGACAAGCGTCTGCGACGCGAGGATGTCGATGGCACTCTTGTTACCGGCGGCCGCAGCTTCAGCGGCTTTCTGGCGAGCCTTCGACGCCTGGTTTACGCCCCAAAGTCCGGCAAGAGCCAGCAGCAGGGCGCCTCCGCCCAGGCCGGCCGCGAGACCGATACCCGTCGTAGCGGCACCGTGGCGACGACAGCCGTAGTCGTCGTAACCACGGCCGAATCCTCGATTTTCCAACGCCAAAAAATCGGCAGTCGTTAAGTTGGAATCCATAACTTATTGTGAATAATCCGCCTCTTACCTCTTCGGCGATTGAGGTAGCATTTGAACTACACCACAAATATCACTACTTACCGACTGAATGCCAATCAGCTGCTTCCGATGCATTTTCTGATATTTTGCAAATATATTTTCACCATTTTGTTCGATTTTACCCGATCTTCGAAATGCGACAAAAGATAGCGTATAGCTGCCGGGGTCTTCCTCGCCTGTGTTGCAATCTGCCCCGGATATAACCCTTGTTCTTGTAAAAGCCGAAACAAAATACATCGTGCATCCACGACCTCCATGCTTTTACTTCGAGATAAAATCTGTTCACGGGAAACCTCGGTCTGTTGCGACACGACATCCAATACCCGGTTGAAAATTTCCGATTTGCACATATCCGATGTTTTTTATAGCTTTGTGATCTCTCTTACAAACAACTGGTGCCACAACACCGTGAGAGGCATATTTGCCCCTGCCGTGGTGTTGTGGCACCTTTGTCACCCGTGGAAGGTAAGAGAGACACGGGTGGAGGCGGGGGCTTTTTTTCGCCGGCCCCCATGCGGCATCCGCTACATGATATAGTTTCTTCGCCGAATATCATCCCGGATATCGGGATTGTATCCCTTGAAGGGGATGATGTCGTTATAAATTATCTTCATACCTGTCAGAATTGCCATAAAATAATACCTACTCCTACGCCGACCGTAGGCTGGAACCCTTGCGGTGTGTACGCCGCTCCGACCCCGGCGGTCAGGGCGAAGCGGCTTCGCCGGGTGACTACCTGCTGTTGGGTGGTCGTGCGGTCGTATGTTTCTATCCAGTCGAGCGTCGGCCGCAGGTTGCCGATCCGGGGCCCGCTGACCTGTGCCCGGTAGGTGCTGTCCGAGTAGGGGCGCGTTTCCATCGCCACCTTCATCTGCACGCTGTCTGCCCCGACTTTCACAACGACGGTCTCCGTCACCGTGTCGGGCGGCGCGAAGAGCAGCACCGGCACCGAGATGTCGGCCAGGCGGTACGTGCCGGGCAGCGGTTCCGGCCGCGGATAGAACACCGTGTCGATGCGCGTTATTTCTTCGACAACCACCGACGCGGCGCCCCGGCGGTAGCCCCAGCCGAAGAGCAGCGCTCCGGCAGCAAGGGCGGCGAGCAGGTAGAGGATCAAGCGTTTCATGCCGTCATGGGGATATATTTGCCCGCACGCATGGTCAACAGCTGCCGCCGCTGGCCACCCTGGCGGTTCTTGTAGCCTATATGCACCCAACGGGGCGTGCCGGCGGCATCCTCGTCCTCCGAGATCATCTGGTCGAAGGCGCGGCCCCTGAGCCACGTACGGCAAAAGCGCTTGAAGTCGGCCATACGGCCGTTGCACGGCACCAGGTCGAACGCGAAGCCGACGCAATGCGCCGAGGTCGCAGAGCCCCCGACGGCTTTGTTGAGCGCGAAGCCGCGGTAACCGGACGAAACCCGGATTGCAGGCGTGCCCCACTGCTCATTGGCGCATTTCACCGCCCACGCCTCCCGCAGCGGGTCGAGCAGCTGCGCGACGGACATTTCGATATTGGAGCGGTGTTCCGCCGTCGGGGTATTGTCCAGGCCCTTTGCACGGGCCGTGGCCGAGCGCGTGAGCTCCGCCATTGTAAAATGCTTCATCAGGCAAAACGTTTAGTGTACAGGATATGCCCGACCCATCCGGCCATAGCACAAACAACCCCCACGAGGATGTAACGCGGGAATACGATTCCGAGCACTACGGCCACGGCCGCAACGATGCTCCATACGATCCATTTCTTTTTCATTTGTCCTTTTGTTTTTGTTCGTAGTTTTCCGAATATCGCTATTGGTTTGCTTTCCGCTTTTCTTCGACCTTATCGGAGCAGGATTTGCATTTCGCGGCCAGCCGCTTCTGGTTGCCCCGCAATACCGGGCATTCGTTATTATGCCCCTCCTTGAGGAATTTACACTCTACCGAGCGGCTGACGATCTCCTTGAGGTATTCACGGTCGGCCTCTTTTTCGTCAAAACGAGTTTCGAGTTTCGCATAGCGGACTTCCAGCTCCTTGTAACGGCGTTCGTTGCGTTCGTCGTCCTGTTTCATCTTGTCGATAACCTCCTGCGAATAGCGCATGGTGGTCTGCAACGTCTTGTCGAACGCATCGCTTATTTTGCTCACCATATCCGCCGAATCGGAGCCTTTCTGTTCCCGTGTCCGGGCAAAACGGTCGATAAGCAGGTAACCGACACCCCCGGCACCGAATATCACCGTTATCCATTGCAGCCAGGTATCCATGCCTTATCCGTTTTGAAAGTCCATAACCGTTTCTTCGGCGGCCAGCTCTTCGGCGCGCCGGGCCCTCAGCTCCGCAAGGGTCTTTTCGTTCGCGTTGTACTCCGCGTTGGCCGCTTCGTACTCCTCATAATCCAGAGGATAGGTAGCCCGGAAGTCAAGGCCGGACTTGATGCATTTGGCCGCCCTGTCGTCGGATTTGGCCATGACCGCCCGTAATTCGAGCTGCCGCGATTCGAGGATGTCGATCTGTCGTTGTGTTTCCATGATTCTGATAGTTATAAGACGCAGACCGGACGGGCGGAAAATTTAAAACATTTGCCTGTATAGCCCACGGTGCCAGCGCCTCCACTGTAAATAAATATGCCTCCCTGCGCCTGCTCGCACGAAGTATGGACATGATAATTATAACCATAGCACATGGTAGCTTTCAAGCGTAAGAGGGTACGGTTTACGGGGTCTTTCTCCACGTCAGCGACGAAACGCACCCTGTCGTGCATCAGCAGGTAGACCTCTTCCGACGACGGCAGCCACCATGCACCCGCCTCCAGTCCCGTCGTCATCCCTTCCACGGTGATGCCGAAGTCGAGAGCGGCCGCAGCGGCTGGGTAGCGGTACTGTGTCTTACCATAAATGTCCTCGAAGGTAAGCCGTCCGATCAGGTTCGTGTTGATCTTGCCATCCTGCAACATCGTCCCGAACGCCGTAGGATATTGTACCATGTGCTCGGCGAACAGGTAGTCCTTGTAGGTGGGATACACGGCAACCAGATCGGGGTTGTCGACTTCGGTGAAAACGCTTTCCTGAATGATTATGTCGCTTCCCGGCTTCTGCCCCGTGGCTTTCTGGCCTCTCTCCGAATAATATTCCGCGAACTGGTCGAGGACACCACCCGCCGCAGTCCCTTTCGCACCATTCTTGCGGCGGATGTAATACTCCGCTTCACCCGTGTCCAGGATTAGGATACTTTGGTAATCCACATCCACGGCGCGGCGCGTCAACGTGCAGCCTGTTGCCGAAATCTTTTTGTGCCCCTCTATCGTAGACCATGCATCACATGTCATGACAACCGCGGAAAGCTCTTCGGAGGCCGAGGCCACCCAGGAGTATGTAGCTTTGAGTTCCGGTTTAGAATTTATAAGTGCGGCAATGTCTGCCAATGTCGAACCCGCAGGGTACGTAAACGAGAATTCGCGGGTATAGATGTTCAGCGTGAATTCACCGCCCGCGGCGAGGTTGAAGCCCGACAATGCCACCTCATAGCTATATGCCCATCTAACTTCGGATGCCGCGTTGCGGAGCGACACGATCAGCACCCGCTCGCCCTGCCGGGCATAGACCACGGCCACCGGGACAAGCTGCGGCGGCAGCTGCTCTGCAACAAGCGTCGCACCCTTGACGAAGCGGATAGTTCCCGTGGTCTTGTCGAAGACCGCAAGGTCACCAACCCCGGCGGCCGGCTTGTCCACTACGACGTTCACGCCGTCGTAGATGAGCGCCCCGTCGTCCTCGATGTAGGATACCGCCGACTGTGTGTCCTTGCGATTCTTGTCGGCCGTGTAACCCGCCTTGTTGGCGTATTTGTTGACTTGTGACATGTTGTATGTAGTTTAAGCGTTCTTCCAGTCCGACACCGCGCCGTTACCCACGGAGTGGTAGACCGCGTTGTTCTTCGTATCGACATAGAACTGCCCTGCGCGGTCGGGGGCTTTCGTCGGCGCACCCTCGCCCGTGACGACGAGGTTGTTGTCGCCCCACACGCCCAGTTTTTTCACCTGCAACTCCGGGATCAGCACTTTGCCCGAGAGCATTTCCATGAGCAGCCTTTCGAGGTGCGTCACGCGCGCTTCGAGCGTGCAGTCCGAGTGCGCGATAACCGAAATTTCGCTGAACGAAGCATCCGACCACGGCGTGAGCTTGTGCCTGGACAAGAAGTCGGCATCGGTGATCTCCGGCCCCGTGGTATAGTAGGTGTTGCCCAGCAGCGTGACGTCGACCTGCGTGAAGGGAGCGCCGCCCTTCACGTCGGGCATGTAGAGCGCTTTGGTTCCGTCGAGCGACAGCAGGCGGCAGCCGATGATCTCGACGGCCATATTTTTCGCCGCAGCATCGGTGCTTGCGTGGATGGTGGCCGCGCCCGTCGAAGTGCCTACGTGCGTGTCGCTGACGCACTCGCAGCCGTCTAACCGAATGGTCTGGTTGTCGGCAAGGCCCGCGCCGACGGGTGAATGGCACGTACTGAAGAGTTTGCAGTTCCGAATCGTCGTGAAATATCGCTCAGATGCGGCAAAGACCGAATCGATATGTATGCAGTAGCAGGCTTGGTGACCGCCGGCGCTGGCGTCCGTATAACTCTCGTCGTTCAGGCAGTTGACGGTCATGTTGGCGATGGTGCATTCGCCGCCCGCCTCGATGATCTTGGCGCGGTTCACGGAGTTGTTCTCATACGAGACGATGACGCCGTCGCGGCTCTCGCCGATAAGCGATATGCGGTTCGCCCCCTTGTTGATGATCGCATACGGGTAACCCATCGCCACATTCTTCGGGGCCTCGTGATCGTAAAGGCCGTTGCGGATAAACACCGTAACCGCGTTGTTCACGACATCGAAGGCGTCCCTTGCGAAGTCGCACGCCTGCGCGACCGAGAAGAAATGCCCCGTCCCGCCCTCGTCCACGGTGAAGGAGTCCGTGTCGAAGTTTTTCAGCGTGGCCCGGCTCTCGGCATCGCACCATGCGTCATAGTTATTGAGCGTGACGATCAAATCCTCGATGGTGACCTTCTGGCCGATATTGGTGGCTGCGGATATGCTGGTGCCCACATTCAGCCCTCCCGCTACCGACGCCGCCTTGCCGCGGTAGTAGATTTCGTAGGTGCGGTCTGCCTTGAGGACGAACCAGCGGCCCCGCTGGTCGAGATTGTCCGAATAGGTAATGATCCGCAAAGAGCACTCTTTGTCCACGCGCAGCTTCATGCGCACGAAAATAAAGTCCGAAGCTGCGACCGGGATGCGGCTGGTCAGGGAGAAGTTCGACGTCACGCCTGACTGCGTAGGCGTAACGACCATGCTCCGATCCGTGATGTCCGAGCCCGTATTGTTATAATAGCTCTTCGTAAAGTCCTTGAGGATGTAGGCTACGTGGTCTTTGTAGCCTAATTCAGTATTCAATTCTTCCGAAGTCACATATCCGGAATCATTTTCCAGTTCGGACAGTTTCGTGGGAAGCTCCGTGCGGTCGGCCTTGCCCTGGATCATCTCCTGCAATGCCAGTGTCAACTTGTCCCAGGATACGGTGTTGTTGAGCAGGGAGGCGCGGATTTCGGAGCCTTCGACCGTAACCTGTATCTCGGAACCGATAGAGCCGACATATACTTTCACGAAGTCAGAAACCGGGATGGAGGATATGGAGCCGTCGGCATTTACGAACTCGATAGATTGGGTATCCTCGTTGTAATGCAGCCCCATCATCTCGATAGGCAGGTCGATGATGAACTTGGCACCGCCCTTTGTCGTGAAGGTCAGCTCGTAGGTTTTGTCGTTGAACTCCGGCAGTCCTACGCAGGTGTTGAGCAGCTCCCGGATGTCGGGATGCGCCGTGGGGGAGGTGTTGTGCCGCTCGATCTGGCCGCTGACGTCCGGGGTGGGAATTTCTGAGATCGCCTTGTCCGTATAGTTTTTGGCCTCGGTCAGTGTCTGCGCATCCCCGCCGGATATGTTGCTGTTGAGCTCCTCGGACGTGGCGTCAAACACATCGCTGACATTATTCCATAGTTCTGTTGTCTTGGTGTCCGTGTACGACTTTGCTTCAGCCAGTGCGCCCGCCGCAGCCTCCGTCAGCTCCTTTTTGGACACCTTGTCGGACAACTCCTTCCTTATCTCCGTGTCGTCGTAGTTGGAGAGCCCGGCCAGCTTCTCCTTCTCCTGGTCGGTGTAGTCGTTCGTCGAAAGCCCTTTCCCTTCTTCCTTGTCGACCTTTTGGGCAAGGAGTTTGTCAATATTCCCGACCTTATTTACAGCGTCATTTGCCGCTTTTGCCGCCTCGTTCGCGGCGTTTGCAGCGTCGATAGGGGCTTCGGCATATTCTTCCTCCGTAAGTTCGGAATTCGGGTTGTATTTCTTGAATGCCTCGTAAGCACTCTCGCCGGGCAATCCGATAACAAGGCTTGACGCCTCAAGGTTGACAGTTTCCGTTGTAAGGTTGCTTTCGTCTTCGCCACCTTCCAAAAGTGTCGTAGGAACCAATTCGAAGGCCTTGCAGTAGTCGACCGCCGTTTGCCCTCTCTTCTGCAAATTCTCCCACATGGTGAGACGGTACACCCCGATGGATTTTTGCATTGCTCCGCTGATGGTGAAAATCGCGGTGTTGCCTTCGGTGGTGAAATCGACGGGAATGTCCATATGCGAAGGCAAATGGACGAAGAGTCTCAGGTCGCGCCCTTCGAGTGCTACCTGCTGCCCATTGGTGAGTATCGGCCAATGTATCTCTATGTCCTTGCCTATCCGGATGCGTTTCATATTCCTTTCGAGCGTTTATTCTTTTTTGAGAGCGGACATGATACTGTCGTAGAAGACCGCCTTGCACATCTTTGCGGTATCAACGATAATCAATTCCTCCTCGTCGGAAACTTCGATGCCGCCTTCGCTGTGGAGGATGCGGAATGCCAGGTCATGCGCTACGATGCCGTTCATGCCCATGTATATGGCGTTGGCAAACTCTTTCCTTGCATCGACGACAATATGCCCGGCGCGGGAAATGTCGGTGAACAGTTTGAACTCTTTTAAATTCAATGTTTTCATATATCCTGTTTTTGTGTTAATATTGGCACCAGTTGGCCGTCCACATACTGTTCATATGATCCCACAATATGATCCACAGCTTACCCCAATCCAAGGTAATTTCAGTGTTGTTTTGAGAGTTGGAATTGGTGCATATCCTGTGCTGGGTATTCCCGCGCGTCAACTTGACATTGCCGCTGCCGACCTTTCGGATGAAATAAATCTGCCCTTGTTTTGGTGAAGACGGTAAAGTCAGCGTAATCTCGCTCGTAGCCGTACTGAACACCACGCTGTCCATGTCGGTCAGGGTTCTATTGGAAGAGGTTCGCACATTTCTCAGCCTGAAACCCGTTATGAACCCATTGGGGATATATAAGGCATGGTTTCCGGACTGACGTGCAGCGGTAGTGGTTCCATCCGATAATGCTGCTCCGGTGACATCTATATACACTCCGTAATTGCCTGCCGTGCCGCTGGCTACGCTGCGGCTTACTTCTGCTCTTATAGGCCCATAGAGGGCACCACCCGTTGATGCCGGCCAGGTGTCGACTCCAAGATAAAGATTAGTCTTACTGCCTGTAAACTTAATCAGATTGGAAGATAGAAGCATATCACCGAAGCTGTCTGTGGATTTTAATGCTCCTTCGTCAATTGTAAAGTTGCCTATCGTTCCGCTCGATGCGTTGATAGTCCCTGTAATATCGGCTTTGGTGGCCACGAATGACCCGTCCTTAGCAACCCTGAACGGCGCATTCGACGGTGTACTGTTCCCGACGAACAGTGGAATATCGCCACCCACGAGCCCTGCGATGATAGTATTCACGGAAATGTCTGTCTTGGAGTTGTGCACCACGAACTCCATACCTTGCAGGAAGTTGATGACGGCATTCTCTGCGAACAACAGGGGCGTATATATCGGCACCATGTCGTTGAGTTGTTGCCAATATGCCGACGCGGATCCCGCCGCCGGTTTGTTGGAAGCAGACGAAGTGTGCGTCTGGCTGCACTGGAATTTCAGCTGTTTGTTGTTCGCATAGATCGTAACTATGTCTATGTATCTGGGGCCATTGGAAACGAGGTCGAGGTCATTGCGGTATTCCACTCCCGATGCCCATTCCGTGAGGCGGATTATGCAACCCTGCAAGCCATCCTTGCCGGGAGCGCCGTCTTCGCCGGGGGCGCCGTCATCACCTTTAGGGCCCTGCTCTCCCGATATGCGTACCGGAGTTGCCCAGCCTACCGTCGGGTGCAACAGACTATTGTTGGCGTCTATTTCTGCCTGGGTCATCCACAGATATTCACCCGAAGAGAGCGACGGCGGGGTGTCGCTCCAACCTGCGGGGGTGCGATCCGTTTTGACCAGCGCCGGCGCCGTGGTGGTGCTGTTATTCTTGGCGTATTTGAAGTCAGTATGCGGCCCCGGCTCCCCATCCTCGCCCGTTACGCGGATAGGCGTCGACCACGCCCCGGCCTTTCCGGTCGATGCGTCTATCGTAGCCTTGGACATCCACCATATACCGACACCAGTGGGCGCGTCATTCCATCCGGACGGAATGGGGTCGGAGGATGTCGGCTTTGCTGGCTCCGTATCGCTATTTTTAAATACATAGGATGTCCAGTTTCCCGGTTCGCCCGATACGCGCTGAGGGGCAGACCATGATTTGACCTCCCCGTCGACAACGGTGCCGGTACACATCCATGTAGGACGTTGATCCGACATCGGGAGCGTCTCCGCAGTCCAGCCTTCGGGCGGTATTTTAAGCTCCGTGGGTTTCGCCGGTTCGTTCTCGGACTTTTTGAATATGCTGACCGTTTCGAGCACCCCGTATCCGCCTAAGTATACCCACTCCTCGGCATCCTTGTCGGGCTCTGTCGTGGTGCCGTCGACCAGACAGCGCCAATGTCCGTTGTTCCAATATACGTCGTCGTTGCGGTTGTATGTTTCCGTGGCGCTCCACACTCCGCGGTCTATGATCGTGGGCACCTCTTCGCCGCCGGGCGTGAATTGCTGGATGACGCCCGACATATAGATGTTGTTCAGGTATGCCGAATACCCCCTCATCTCTATCCCGAATACGGACAGGTTTGACAGGTCGCCATATTGCGCGGCGATATTGGACGCAGTGAACTCCCAATCGGAAACTCCCGTTAAATAACGCTGGTATGTCCGGGTTTCATAGCGGGAGGTCTGCCGATCCTCATTCGAGAAGGAGCCATAGCCCACGAAGGTCATCGACGCCGCCGGATGATATTGGGTGGGGTAAGCTCCCGATACCGGGCGTAGTTGATACTTGAAGGTCTTGTAAGTTGTAGTGTCCAGCTCCTCGGTGATGCGGAAATAGCAGGTGGCGAACCCGGCAAAGCGCCTGTTGCCACGGCCGTCGTCATAATCCGCGCTTGCATTCTCCGAAGTGTTCAAATTGTGGAAGATGCCCATACATATATCCCCGACCCGAGGACTTCCGATCTCGCCTTCTTCGAGCTTGAGGGTGATGGTTTGGGCCGTGGTGTCGACGCTTTCGATGATCCCGGCACTTGGAGCATACCACGTATCGCCCATGGATATTTCGACACGGTTGTAGCGGAGTTCCGGTACCTCCAGGAATCCCCGAAGTTTCAGGCTCTGCATCTCTGCGTCGCCATGCTCGTCGATACGGCCCCCGAGGCCCGTCATTCCCCCAACGAATTCCGGTGTGCGGAAGCTGCCTATGGCCGTCTTGAAACGCACATCGTCGCCTGTGCGCAACGGCTGGTTCATGTAATCGCCAAACGCGTGTCCGTCCCATTTGTCTGCATCCCCGGCTTTGATTTTCTTGTAGATGTATGGTTCGACATTCGGATCAGAGGCTGATTCCGAATCTTCCGAGCCTTCCATTGCTACCGCCCCTTCCGGTTCCTCCGGCTTGGCATAATCGGGGTTCTCCTCTCTCAGCGTCAAGTAGCCCTCCTGCTCACGAAGTTTCTCTAAAAGCTCATAATTGGAGTGCGTATGGAAGTTCAAGCCCGCATCATCGCCGCCCGAAGTCGTGACGACAACCCGGCCGCTTGCTGCGCCCTCTGTATTCCGACTCCTGCGCGACGTTGCCGGAATGTATTCTACTGCGGAATAAAATTTACTTTTTGTCATATTCAATCCCCGTAAATGAATCCGGCGCTATTTCAGCCATTTTTATCTCGCTTGTTTCTCTACCCAGGCTTTGTACCTCACTCAGCAGCATATATTTCGCATCGCCCGATGATGCATCTGACAAAACTTCCGCCGAAGGTTCCAGGGCTATGGTACCCGAGAGTGTAGACATACGTCTGGCGTAGTTCGAATACACCGTACCCGCGAGCAGTTGTTCGAGGGAGGCTGTTTCTCCCGCGCGGTAAAACGTCTGGATCACGCTCCCGGCTCCCTCCTCCGCAAACCCGCTGTCCGAGGTTCTCAGGATATAGCCGCGGCCCGAAGGCAGCAGAATCTTCGCAGTCCCTATTATCGTCGAGATGTCCAAAGATTCCTTTGCCTGTTTGTTGATCCATGCGGATACTTTAACATCCTCCTCGTTGACACTGTTGCCGTTAGATTTCACTACTTCGATCTTGGGGTCTTTATACAGAAGCCAACGGACTTTATCCCAAAGTGCTGCGCGGTATGGCCGATCTGCGTCGTTGTCATGATACCACACCCCGGAGTACACCATAAACTTGATGTATCCCGATATCGGCGGTGCCGGCAGGAGCTCCCCGTCAAGGCTCTTTTGGGACGACAAGCCCCCGGAGTACCATCCGAGCGCCCGCTTGTTCCCTTGCCATCCTCCGAAACCCGTATTGCTTTTTCTGTCGCTTTGGTCGTAAAAACTCAACCACGAAATATGTTCCATCGATCCGACACTGCCTGACAGCGGCTGCCAGCTACCGCTGCCCACATATGAGTGAGACCAGCGGATGTTATTATTATAATAATAGTACTTCGCCGCGCCCTTGTCGTCATACAGCAAGATCATAACGGGGATATAACCATAGTTCACCCAGTTCTTGAAGTCGTCCCAGTTGCCTTCCTCGTTCTCATATGAGGCTTGTTCGAAAGGATTGTAACGGACATCGAAAAGTACATTCAAGGAAACCTTTATTTTGTACCTAAGCCTGTTGGCGTCGCGGACATCCAAGACATGGACGCGGGGCGTTTCGATGATCTCCACGCAGTTGTCCGGAGAGGCGAGTGCATCGTTATCGTCTGCAAGCGCATTCGTAGGCCGTAAGCCTCGCCAGTAATCCCCGGGGCGGAATCCCCACATCACACCGGCGGCATTGCTACCGCTGAACTCCGCGTCTATGCGGAAGGGGCACGCGCCCCCCATCAGCGTCATCTTGCCAAGCTGCGATGAAGCCTCCTGATCGTATGTAATGCGAAATCCATCCGTGCCGGAGTTGCGCTCGGTATATATCAGTTCTCCGGAAGCTCCTATCGGTTTTTCGGGAAGAACCTCATCGGGATCGAGTGTTCCATCAAGCAACGTCCCGGTAGCATAAGGCGAGAAGGTGATCGTAACCTTGTTATACACGGGTTCCACTCCCAGCATAGCATCTGTGCCGCGCCAGCACACAGGCGTAGGCGCAGTGTCGTAGATACCATTGATATCATACAAAAGCAGCTTTCCGTTTTTCTGTTTCAGCCTCAACGCAAAAGGCCGCAACATCTCATCCAACACTTCGCGGATGCTGCTCGGCTCGTCGTCTTCATCGAAGAAGTTCTCGCACATGAGCGAGCAATCCTCAAGGAGTGTGTAGGTCGATTTACCCGGCAGTCGCGTCGTGATGTGCTCCTCAACGCTTCCCCGCTTGAACCCTGCGGCATCCAGGCATATTTCCAGTACCTCGGACATGGTCTTAATGCCTCGCTCCTGCCAGTCCAATCGGTCGAGGATGGCGAAGTCGGAAAACGTCACGGTCGTAATGTAACGATCCTTGTAGGAATAGGGCTCCTCAAAAAGTTCCGTATCGAGCGTCCCAGACCAATACAATTCCCCCTTGCGCAGGATGTCCAGCCGTATAGCGCCGGGCTCCACGGCATAGAGATCTGCAAAGAAACGATCTGACATGGATACCATATTCAATGTCGCAGAGCTGCTATGCACCGGCTCCAATTTATCGACTTCCGCCCATTCGATTTCTACAGGGTCGGACGAAAGCACGATGCGCACAGGATCGAAGTCCGTTTCAGACTCCTGCCATATCTCGATGCGATACGGTATGTTGTCGCGGCTGTAAAATCCGGAATAGTAACGCAAGTGTTTCATCTATTTGACCCTTTGTTTAAATCTGTTGTTATTATCTATCGCGGCGACCAAATCGCGCCCGCGAACCTTGAATTCACCCGAGACATGCACCGCGCGTCCCTGGTTGTTCAGAAGCCCATACAACGTACCCTGTTGGCCCTTGTTGAGCACCATTTCCCCGGAGTTTAAACGCGCGAGTATCTTGTCGCCCTGCGTAGAGTTGCCTCCCACGATACCGCCCTTCTCGAAGCGGGGAATCATTGCGAATGCCGCAAGGGCGGCAGCAATGGCGCCTCCGATAGCCACGAGATTCCACGGAAACGGCAGGCTGGCGGCGCTCGCCCCGGCCGAAGCGGCCCCCTCGGCAGTCTTTGCCGCAACTTTCGTTTCGGCATTCGCTACCGCGGACGTCGTCTCCGCTGCATCCGCAGTCATACTTGCCGCAGCATTGGCGACTTTCTTTCCCGTCACGGTATCTGATGCGGCGGCTTCGGCCAGCTCCGCCTTGGCCAGCATCTCTTTTACTTGCGTCAGCCGCTCGATGATCTCGATAGTCTGAATGAAAGCATCCGAGAGGCTCGTCATGGCCTCCCAAGCCGCCATGATGCGCTCCCACGCCGTTGCGTCCTCATCGGACAAGACTTCGCCGACGCGCTCGAACGACGAAGCGATGTTGTCCGCACTCCCGATGATGCTTTTCACACCACCATAGGTACCCGTGCGAAGCTCTTTCGTAAGCTCCTTGACGGATTTCTTGGCCTCGGCGATTTTCAGTGCGTCTTCGAGCGTCTTGACATTGGACATCGCAGCCGAAAGTTCCTCGGAAAACATGCCGCCTGTTTCTTCGGCCAATTGGCGGAATACATCCCGGTTCTGCTCGGCAACAGAAAGCGCCTCCTCGAGAATGTCGATGTCTGTTTTCTGGTAGTCACGGGAAGTGTCGCGGGTTTTCAGCTTCGGCTTCGGGGCCAGCCCGCGGGTCAAATCGCCCAATCCGCTGAAATAGGCCTGCTCGAAATCGTCAGCACCAGTCATGTTAGAGGCCAGGTTCTTGCGGGTTTCGCGCGTCAAATCGAACAGCGCTTCCCGGTATTCCTTTTCGGTGATGACTCCGGCTTCGAGTTCCGCCTTGCGGCGCTTGATGGAATCGCTGTACTCTTTCAGAATATCGATTCGTTGACGTTCCGCTTTATATGCCTCGCCGCGAGGAAGTTCCTTGAAGGAGTTTTCAAGGGCCTTATAGTATTCGCTCGCCAGTACCCCCTTGTCTCCGGAGGAGTAGGCGTCGATATAGGACTTCTCGACCAAATCTCGCAAGGCTTTGTCGTATTCGTCCTGCGTGATGATGTTGCTGTCGAGCTTTTTCTGCAAAGCCCTCAACGACTCGGTGTATTTCTCTTGCTGCTTTTCAAGCTCCGTTTTCTTGCCCTTCTTGCCGCCATCGGAAGAAAACAGAGACGTAGAGCTCGAAGAGGAAGCTTTGCCACCCAATTCAGCAATCTCCCCCGCAGCATCGGTGATGGCCTGTTCAGCCTTGGCAATCGCTGCGCGTAGGTTCTCGGCCTCACGGAGCGGATTGGCTTGCAGTTTTTCCGATGCGGCACCGTGGGCAAGCCTCTCTTGCCACGATCTGAAAGGGCGCTCCGGTGTTCCGACATTTGCGACGTATTGGTGGGCTGTCATGCCATCCCGGAAAATATCCTCATAAGCCTTTTTGTAAGCTTTCTGATATTTCTCACCCTCTTCCAGTTTCCGCAGCTGTTCCCGGGCATTGTTGGCTGCGGTTTGGGCAGTATTGTAGCGGTCTTGCGCCGCGAGCAGCCGCTTGCGGGCCTCGATCTTTTTGTTTATCTCGTCTTGGATCTTCGAGTCGAGCTTCGCGGTGTCGTAGCTTTCACCCAACAGAGCGTTGATCTCCTTGAGCGCCCCCAGTCGTTTCGTTTCGCCTTGGGAAGGGTCGTTCAAAATATGCTGGTATTTATCCAGACTCTGGATTTGGGTGTTGTCGGCCTTTTCGGCCAACTTCTTCTCCATGTCGGAGACGATATTCTTGATGCGGTTCGCCTCCCGCCCGGCTTTTATCAACCATCCGACAAGTGTCATTACGGCACTGATGGCAGCTGTCCAAAGCGTCGCCATCGCTGCCGCTTTCATCGTCGCCACAAGCTTCGCGAAGTTAAACTGCACGATATTAAACGCCCGTGTCCACCCTGTGGCGCCACTCGCGGCCGCCGCTTGCTGTGTCTCAGCAGTCACCTTCGCCGCCGCAGCCTTCTCGGCCTCTTGTGCCTTTACGAGGGCCGTCGTCTTGGCCGCAAGTGCCGCCTCGGCATTCGCAGTTCTGTTGCGCAGCCGTTGTTTCTTTGCTTCGGACGCCCCTACCACCGCTACCTTTTCGGCTTCGCGGGCCGCCACCACAGCCGCGGAGGCTTTGTCCACGGCCTCCTGTGCCCGGGCTACCGCCTCCTGCCGATTTTTAAGCGTGTCCTGCACCTTCACGGACGCAGCGACGAATTTATCGTAGTTGTTGCCGATAGACTTGAATACCCGGTATACGGCGTTGCCCAATCCTGTCGTGATAAGGATTTGCAGTCCGGTAAATACTGTTTTGGCGTTGTTGGCCAATACCCCCAGCAGTCGCGAAACAACATCGACGACGGATTTGAATTTCTCCTCGATACCCCACTTCTTGACAAGGTCGACGAAAACATTGCTCAGTCTGTTGAGCGACGTCATGAGGTTGTCGGTATCGACATTGGGAATCATCTCATTGAGTGCCTCGGCAAAACGCGGCAGGACATCCGAAGCATAGAGCTTACCCTGCTTCATCAGTTTGTCCATCTCTTCCACGGAGCGCCCCGTAGCTTTCGCCATAGCCTGGATTGCCACAGGGAGTCGCTCGGCCATCTGCAGGCGCAGCTCCTCGGCCTGGATCTTACCCTTGCTCATCATCTGCGACAAGGCCAAAAACACGCCCTTCTGGTCTTCGGCACTCAATCCGAAAGCTACCGCGGCCCGCGAAACGGACTCGAAGATCTTATACTGGTCGGATAGCGCCATGTTCGAAATATCCGCCGCAGCCTTGAACTTGGCAAACCCGCTCGTCAGGGAATTTACCTGTACGCCGTATTTCTTCGACAGCCCGATGATGAACTTCTGATGATCCGCATATTCCTCAGTCGACTTGGAAACGTTTTTCAGGGCGATATTGACACGCGAAGTCTCCTTCGCCGTTTCCATTAACTTCGATACGAAATTCGACAGTCCGATGGCCCCGCCGCCCACAGCTGCGGCAAAAGACATAAACTGCATCTGCATGGAGCGCAGATAGCTCTTGACGGAGGCGGAACCCTTTTTAAAGTTGTCCGTCAACAATTTTACCGCAATCGAAAAGGAGAGTTTGCTGCTCATGATCAGGATTTTTTACGCCATTGAACCGCATTCAGATCTATTAGCTCGCCATTCATGAACCGGCGGAACTCCTGCTCACTACGCACAAGCTCCTCCCGGGCTTTGCGGGCAGCCTCTTCGGCCTCCCACGGGAATATGTGGAGTTTCTGCGGGTTTTTGAGTTTCTTTCCGTCAACATGGGGAAGAATCGCGTAGAATGTCCACAACCTCCGGGATTCCTCCTCATGACGGAGCTTGTCATTCAAGGCCTCGATATACATGGGGAGATCCTCGACAAGCATTTCGTGCATCACGAAGTGGGCATCCATGCCCGCAGATACGATCAGTTTCGCAGCAATGGAACCTATCGTGACATTTTGCGTCGCACAGGCATCAGACTTACCTGCAATTTTCTGCTTGCGGGAAAACTGCGCCGCGAAAGCGCTGTAAGCAGTCAGGGAGCGAACCTCCGCAGCAACGATCTTTTCACTTTGCAGCGTCTGTTCGAATACATCGAACGTAAACGGCTCGGCAGCACATGCCACGGTCGCGCAATACAGCAATCTCCGCATGTCGTTTTCATCGGAAAAATCCATGTGGAGAAAGCTGCGCCCGGTCATTTGTTCCCACCGAACGATAGCCTCGATGTCAAGTCTGCTCTTGATGTCCATACGTTTTAAAAAGGGGCGGCAGAGGCCGCCCCTGCGTAATTATGAAGTTGCTACTCTACGAGCGTACCGTCTGCCAGTTCACCGGTACCTTGGAGCGTAATGCTCGAAGTACAGATCGAACCGTTGTCGGCGGTCATGCTCAGTGCCGTGATAATCGCCTCCCCTTTGACAAGGCTGTCACCCTGCGGAAAGTCGCCTTCGGATTCTGCGGTTTTCGCCAGCACGAACGGGATGGGCATACGCTCTTTCATCAAACGCTTCAACGTATTGAATGAACAGTGCCCCGTTTTGAGGGAGAGGAGGGATTCGCTCGATACCGTGTATCCGAGCTGGCCGACAAGGAATTCTTTCCAGTTGCCGGACATCTTGCTGCTGGTGTCGATCGTGTCTGTGCTGATCTCGATACTGCACGACGTACCGAACGCAATGGGAAGAACCGTTGCGGGGGGAGTACCTTCCGCCCCGGCCGCTTCTGTCTGGACAAAGAGCATGAGCTTGTCGCCCGTGATCATGTCCTTCGATGAATCATACCTTTTTTCTGCCATAATTTATTGAATTGAAAATTGAAGTACTTGTAAATATTTCTTGTCGATATAATCCTCGACATAATCCGTTAGGCGAATGCGCATGTCGGGATCCTGCCAATCTCCTTCCAGTGCGTCATAAATTATATCGGCAATCTTGAGGCTTCTATCATAATCATCGCTTATGACGTTGATATAGAAATAGGAACGCTGCAAAGACGGCCCCATCTTAGACCATTCTATATCCATCCCGTCGCGCTGATAGGAGACGAAATCACCCGGGGTACCCTCCGGTGCGACGATGGGGAAAATCTTGGTGCCGACCATCGCGGACAGATCCTCGCAAGCACGAAGTATTTTGACAACCTCGGTGATAATCGTAAATTTCTTGTCTGCACGTCCCATTACATCCTGCTTTGAATACGTTGGATCGCCATCTCGATGCCATGCAAGATCTCCTGCATCGCCGAGCGTTCCTCGCTCTGGCGGGCATCGCTCCAAAAGTAGTTGGCGGGCATGATGCCCCGATTCTTCCCGGACTTGGTACTACGACGACGTGTCCCCAGGTCTACAAGGTGAGCATGATGTCCGCGCCCCGTATATCCTGCCAGCGACATGACATACTGCTTGCGGTACACCACGCCGAAAGCTCCGAGCAGATTGCCTTTGCCTTTTCCCTTCAGACGCGACCGGAGATTACCGCGCCCCCGGCGCGAAAAGACCTTCGCGGCACGAAGCATACCCTCCTTGATCGCCTTTTGCTGTTCAAAGGCATCCAGGCTGTGAACCAAATACTCGGCGGCCTGACGCGTTTGTATATCTACGACAATCATTCGTTTATCTTGTTTACGTTCACCAGGTAGGTGTTGTCCGTGATATTGCGGTCGAGCAGGATGATTTTGTAATCCACACCTTGGAATTCCACGATCTGACGGTCGTTGATCTTCGGGCTGTAGCGCACCTGCAAGACCCCGAAATGCCCATAAAACTCCTCCTTGGCTTCGACCTTGTCCTTGTCGGTTACATTGGAAAAGCGTTTTTTATACGCCCGGCATCTGTGTACCGCGACATACTCCTTACTGACGGCTCCTGTGGCGGTCTGAACCATACGGGGCTCCTTGAACACGACAATTTCACGCAACAATCCCGCTCTCATCTCGAATAATCCCTATAAAGTCCGATAAGATGTTTGTAAGCTTTGGTATCTTGAACCAGGACACCGAAAGCGACGCTTTCACGGCTGGCGTAGTAGTTCCCGATCAAGAGTAACATGGCCTGACGAAGGGGTGCCGGGATTTCCCCGGTTTCCCCCTCTAACTCCGCCAGAGGTACGCAGATATCCTGCGCAACGACTTCTTGGGCGACAGCGATCAGGGACGAAATATACTGGTCGTCGTCCTCGAAATCGTCCTCGATGTTCAGGTGCCTCTTCGCCTCCGCCAAAGTAATACAAGCCATACCCTACGATCCTATTTGAAGGACGCAGTGACGAACGAGTCGTCGCGAACCTTACCCAGATTCCAGTACGAATTCACGATGATGCGCACCATCGCCTGCCCGGCCTTCGTGTACGGATCCGTAATGAAGTCCATTGCGCCCCACTGTCCGATGAAGAAGTCGGCCCAGTTGCCGAAAATAGCGCCGGCCTCGTCCGTCGCCTCCTGAAGATCCGCAGGAATGTTGTTGCTGCGTAATGCACGGTAGCCGTTAAGCGTGCCGTCGCCGTTCCCGGTAAAGATGAAGCCACCGGCACCCGAGGCGTCCTTGACCTTCGTCTTCGCAAGGCCGATAAGTTTCGGGTTGAGAAGGTAGGCCAGATTCCCGAACAGCGCGTTGTTCGTGTCGCACGCGGTTTCCATCGCCACGATCTGAGCCCATGTCATTGAGCCACTGATCTCGGGCGTTTCTTGGAACAGTCCGTCGGGGATCTTAGCATCGTGTGCCGCCTTGCTGAACGCCGTCTTTTCCAGCTTCTGGGCGATAGCTGTGGCCAGCAGGCGGCGAACCAAGGCCTCAACACTCGTATTCTCCTGCACCAGCAGCTGCCGGCTGATCTCGACGACAGCCGTAAGGCGCTTGGGAGAGAACACCGTTCCTTTGGAAATCGTCGGAGCTCCGTCCTTAGCTTCGTCGTTCTCGCCTTCCCAGGATACCGTCGCAGCGCTGACATTGGGCCAGTAGATATTGCCCCGCAGGCCATTCATGATACGGGCGCCTGCACGCGTCAGAATCAGATTCGGCTCCAACGGGAGCAGCATCTCCATCTGATCTTCGTCGACCACGACACCCGTCGTAGCTTCCGTAGCTGCGGTAAGCGCCGCGCGGGTGTTCATCGGAAGGATAAGATTTCCACTGTCGGAATTGCTGGCCATGTACGGGGCGTGGATACGCGTAGCCTCGTCGATCATCCGCGCCTCGGCGTCATGCTGGGGCTGACGATTCAGCTGGTTGACGAGGGCCCGACGGAAAGAGAACTTCCCTTCCGGCATGTGCGGCTGCGGCTTGCCGCGGTTCTCTGACTCGCGGGTTTCGATTTCGAGGTTGATTTCAGCCATACGCACCTGAATCTCCCCCAGCTGCGTATTCTCCGCATCGGTGAACTGACGCTTTTCGTTGCGGGCGCCATCGATGATGCCCTGTGCCTGCGTCGCGAGGCTCCTTTTCTCGTCACGCAGTTCGGTGATACTCTTTTCTTTTGCCATATGTATTAGATGTTAAAAAGTTGTTCTGCCTTGGCGTAATACTCTTCGCGGCTGCGACGTTCTTGCTCTTCCAATTCTTTCTCGGCCTCCTCCTTGCCGCGCAAAGACACGCTGGTCGCTGAGTAAGCCGCACGATATACGGGTGACACATCGAATATCTCCGCGATTTTGAGAATGCGACGGCTCCAAATACCGTCGTCGCGCCGTTCCCACTTATCCTGCTCGACCGTAAAAGCAAAGGAACTCTGATCGATCTCGCCGCGCCGGAGGTTCTCTTCGAGTTCATGACCGATCGCCGTATCCGGCCGCACGAAGCGGTATTTCAAACCGCGGTCATCGACCGTAAGCTCCAGGCTGCCTTTACCGTTCTTCGACCGCGCGAGAACTCCGCGCTCGATCGAATGGTTCAATAGTGCAAATACGTCGCTGCGCTCCAAAACCCCCTCCAAAGCTCCAGCTTCGATAGTTTCGTAGAAGGGCAGCCCGTCAGACTGCGTATCGAAGAGCATGGCATAACCCTCGACCATCCCCTCCTCGGGGGCGAAGCGCACTTCACTCTGGGTATTCCTTACTTCTCTTTCCATTATTTTCAATTTTGATTTTGATCGTCTGTTATATTCGGATCCGACGCAGAAGCGGCCACGGGCTTCCGATCGGCGGGAGGCGTCACCACTGCCATATCGAGCGTCTGAACATTAACCTGCACGAATGCCTGATCCCCATTATCCAGGCGGGAGAGGTTATTCTCTCGGCGAACCTCATTCGGGGTAATCGCGCCGATATAGAACATGTCTTTCAAGTAGGCAGCCTGCGCAGCCTTGTCGGTACGCAGGATCGCAGAGGTAGAAAACTCTGCAACGACACTATTGCGCTCCGAAGGCAGGAAAACTTTGCGGTTGATTTCCTGCTCAATTTTCGTGATGACAGACAGTGCCGTATCGGTCAGGTAGTCCAGCTGCGTAGCCTCCACAGTAGAGTAGCTCGACTTACTCAAGTCGAACGCCTTGACGGGCGAAACAGAAAAGAAGCGGCAGATATCGATGACATTGAACTGACGCGATTCGAGAAGCTGGGAATCCTTCGGGCTGATGGTAATCGGCTGGTATGTCATATTTCCCTCCAGTATCGTGACGTTACTGCGATCGGGATTCTGGTTCATACGCCGATCCCACGTGGCGTAGATATCATCCTTCTGCTCCTTTGTGAGGCGCGGGCCCTCCACTTTGAGAACCCCGGCGGCACTCGCACGACTATGCAGGAAATTGACCGCATGCTCTTCGCTCGCCGTGGCGATGCCAAGGGTCTGCCGGGCATGTGTAAGCGTAGAAACACCTATGATGCCGTCGTAGCTGAAATTCAGGACGTGAATCATATCCTTTGGCTCCACAAGACCCTTGAATCCCGAAACCTGATAACGTTTCCGCTTGATTCCGCGGCTGTCCATAATCCAGACGATAGACACCAGCTGCGCCGGAATGAAGATCAGTTGCGTGACTTCCAATTTCGAATTACGCTCAATATAGGCGTATCCGTTACCTTGAAGCAAGACAGAAGCCATCAACGTTTTGACGAACGTATAGCGCGTCATGTTTTCATTCGGCTCTGAATTCAGCAGATAGTAGGCCGGGTGCGACTTATATTTACTCTTGAAGCCTTCTTTGTCCAGGAGGTAAGTTTCGAGCGGAAGCACGGCAACGCTGCCCGAGATGAGATCCACACACCGATAGACAGTGGAGAGAAGCATCGGCAGGCTGTTACTTTGCAGGAAACCCGGATAACTTCCCGTATATGCGGAAATCCCGGACGTTTCTTGCTTAGACGCCTTGCGGAAATCGATAGAAAGCTTGTAGCCGAAAAAATTCATCGCATCCTCTTTGCTATATAACCAAAGAGATGTCTGACATTTTGTCCGACAAGTGTAAAATCAATAGAGTTGTCCGTATCTCGGTGTAGACAAATAGGCCGAGAGAGCCATCAGACAAGCAATCACGCCGTCGATCTTTTTTTCCTCGTACTGTTTCGACGGTTTTGTATTTCCGTTCCGGTCGCGGGCCATGACAACATTGCGAAAACAGTGGCGCGTGATGATATTATTATCGAATTTCGCCCGATACGACAATATCAGGCGTTCGAGTTCCTTGGTCGGGCGGTTGAAATTGCCGATGCTCTGGCTGACCGGCTCCATAGGCATTCCCTTTTCCGTAGCATTGATGACGAACTGCGTGGCATTCCAGTCGTCATACCCCACCTTTTGGAGGTAGAACTGTTGCTGAATCTGCAACAGGTCATTCAGAATGTAGTCGTAATCCGTAACGTTGCCCGGAGTTACCGTAAGGCTTCCCATACGGCGCCATTCGCCGTAACGCTCTTTAAAACGCTTTTCTTGAAGGGCTGCCTCCGGAAGATAGTATTTCACAAAGAAGTATATAGCCTCCTCGGTGGGTATCATAAACGCAAGAGCCGTGAGGTCGCTCGTAGCAGACAGGTCGACACCCGCAAAGCAATCCCTGCCGTAGAAATCCGCGGCATTAAGGTTTTGCGAGGCTGACAAAATGTAGTGATCCGGGATCCACACCGTATCGGCATCGCACCATATGTTGATATTCTTGGTTTTAACGCCCACCTCCTCGGACGGAGAGTTCACGGCTTTCTGCACCTGCTCGCGGATATAGGCGGGCTTTACAGTAACCCCTAGGTTCGGGTTGCTCTTGATCCATACGTTTTCATCTTTCCAATCGTCCCCCTCGTCCAGCGCATAAATCAACGCAAAAAGAGAATCATCCGGCTTCAGCCCGCTCAAAACCTCCGTACACATCGTACGATACTGATAGCACGGGCCCAGTTTGTCGAAGCCCGCTGTCGTGATGATGACACCGAGGGGATCGTCACGCATACCCTGCGATGACTGCAATACGTCTTTCAGTCTGGTATTTTTGGCAGCATGGTATTCATCGAGTAAGTACATCGAAGCATTGAATCCGTCAAGTTTGCTGTCATCGGCAGCCAAGACCCGCAGCGTAGACAGCATCTTGTCGAAATTGACCCTATCCCGATATGGCTTCAAGTATTTACCTATAGGGTCGATGCTCTTCACGAAATTCGAACACATACCGAAGCTGATCTTCGCCTGATCCTTGCTGTTGGCCGCAAGATAGACCTCCGCATTCATCTCACCCTCCCCGATCAGGCTGTTAAGACACAGGGCCGCCGCAAGGGCTGATTTCCCTTGTTTTCGCGCCATCTCCATATACACGGATTTAACCAGCCGGCTCCCATCCTCTTTACAATAGAATCCGTAAATACTCGCAACAGCGAACTCCTGCCACAATTCCAACACGAAAGGCTTGCCGGCATGACGCCCCGTATAATGCCGGAGCATGCGAATGAAACGGATCACTTCCCGAACCTTTCTTTCGCGGAATTCGTACCTGTCATCCTCCATGAGAGCAAAAAAACGCTCGCAGGCGAGCCTAACCCACTTGCCCGCAACGATATCTCCGGCCAGCACGCGCTGAGCGTATAGTATATATCCCGGAACCTCAACCACGGGTGCGTTTTTCTCGGATATACTCATCGAGCGGAGTGTCAGGAACGCCATCACCCGGCTTATGCGAATCTATCTGAGCCTTGCTCTTAATCGTCAATCCGTATTGTTTGGCCACATCGAGGTATTGCGCCCACGCTTCGCGGGCGATATTCACATACGGATGCTTGACCTCCTCGCCTTTCTTGTTGGTGGTGATCATCGAATGCTCCGACAACCAGTATATCGCCGTGAGGTACTGGTCGAAACTGGTGGCCAGGCGATGCAGGTTCGGAATATCCGACGCATCTATTTTATTCTCGTCATTCAACTTACGAACCAGATCGCGGATGAAGCGTTTCGTCTCATCGTGCTGGATCGATCCCGGTATCTTAAACCTTACATTTCCCATATTATTTTTCTGAATTTTCGTTGTGGATATTCTGGTGACATTTTTTGCAGACAGACATCAGATTGGAATAATCGTAAGCAAGCCATAGGCGCCGCTGTGGGTTATCCGTAGACATGAACGAAACAATGTGGTGGATGTCCTCCGCAGGCGTCGTGAGACCCTTCCCTGCGCATACCTCGCATAGAGGATTGTTCATGAACTTAACTTCACGCAGGTGCTGCCAACGGCGGCTATTATAGACCTTATGACGCTCCGCATCGTAATTGCTGCTATTCTTCTTGGTTTTCCGAGGTTTTAAGATTGTCGGCATAGGATAATGAACTATATTGTTTTTCATCTTTGCATGTTTGGTAGAATACCATGCGGTAGCGATATTGGAAATACTCGATAAACTCGGTGTCCGTGCGGAAATTACGGGACAGCATATCGTGCGAGACATGCAGGATCGTATCGTGGAAGACATCCATATCCTCCACCGAGCCGAGGTTATGAGCCCTGGAAACACAGCACAGACGCAACAGCAAATCGTAATTGCGGGCTATGATGAGCGCAACATCCGGCAAAAAACACCCTTTACATCTGTTTCTCATCCTCGTAATACTTCACAGCATCCTCGACACCTCGCTGCAAAAAAGCCCGCGCAACAACCGACACGTTTACACCATTAACCCGGGCAACCTCCTCCAGGTGATGGTAAACGTACGGCGTCACACGGACGCAGATTTTGATTTTATTTTCGGGTCGAACCAGGGCGAGATCCGCCGATGTATTGCAATATTTTTTCTGAGACATCTTGTTTATCCGAATTTATCACTACCTTTGTATTGGGCTCAGGGGTGATCTTTCGGGATTGCCTCTTTTTTATTTTTTCTCCAGCTCTTCAAGGAGGGCATCGGCGAGGGCGATAGCAAATTTGACACCTTCGGCAGACAGCCGACTTACTCTAGCGCACGACCCCGCCAATGCATATCCGGCATACACCCTCCGCCAGTACTCCCGGTCAACTGTTAAGTTTTCCTTAATAGTTGGATCAACCTTTTCGGTAGCTTCGTCGATATGCTTCCCGTACTCTCCCCGCGCCAGCTTCTCTGCGTAGTCGTCATCGCGCATCATTAGACCATCATCACGAGTTCGACCAGAAATTTCGTATACTCCAGATGCGGTGTAGCTCCTCATATCCTCATATCCCCCTACATCCACCAATGCTACCACCGTATAGAAATCGTGAGCACGATTAGTACATATGATTCTTACTGGCTCGCCATTTATCGTACACACCGCCGCACCTGCTTTGGCGGCCGCTAAGTCAAATTCTCTCATAATTATTTCAGTTTTTTGATGTTTTGCGAAAATCTCGCTATTTCAACAATTCGAACTCGAATTGTACCACTTCGGTTTTGGGAATCTTGTAGTGAAGGTTATTTCATTCACTTCCTCGCATTCGATCATATAAGCCTCCGGCCATAGCCCCTTTATTTGCTCGACATTTTCGGCATAGGCGACAATAACGAAAGCGTCGACGCTTTCGCCCGTACACCAATACGGATACTTGATCGGCCATTTAACTGGCCGATAATCGTTACCGCAATCTTTGAATTTGATATAGAATCTTGCTCGTATCATTTCTCCCTCTTTTTGAAATGTTCGATAATCTCCTCAACCGTGGCCTTACGGGCGGGGATACCGACCCGATGCTCCAGCAAGCATTTTTCGAAGCTCCCAATGGGTGCATACAGCCCTTGGTTTACCCATGCCTTCGCTTCCTCCGCGATAAACCACTGCTCGCGGTCGTTCTCGTCGTTCATCGCCGCCAGTGCCTTAAACAGCTCGATATTCTCGCCGCAGTCTATGGCAGGGTATCCTTTGGCAACATTTTCAGCCTTGAACTGGTCGATGGAATATCGGGTTTCCTCGTCGTAGTCGCAGATCCCGTGCACCTCGTAAGCGATTTTAAGCCGATCAATCCCTCTGCAATGCAGGGTGTTACAGCCGTCAAATAGGCAGCAGGAGCATACGTAATACCCGATTCCCTTCAGCCATTCGGTCAGCTCCTTTCGCTTTTCCGCATCCTCGCCCATCCCCAGCCTAATATTCCCACTACCAGTAATTTCTACTGACATCTGGCCATTATCAAAACTATCTTTGAATGTCACTTTTGTTTTCATTTCTCGCTCAGTTTTTGGATGAAAGTTCGGAATGCTATACAACTATCCGACTCTATCCCACATTCATTTTCTACCCTACAACCGCAATCTTGGCAATACACCTCAATCGCTTTCGCCCGCATCCGCTCCTCGGCTTCCTGCTCGGCAAGCTCGGCCGTGTGGGTCATTGCGGCCCGAATCTGCCATTTCGCGTGGTCCGCCAACTCTGCCGTGAGATTATTGATGCACCCGTCGATAAATTCTTTTGCTTTTTCGCTTTTCATGGTAGGTTATCTTTTGTGTTTCACTTTCCGATTCGGTATGCAGGAAATCCAGCCCCAGAACGGGATGCGCCGCTTCAAGTAGTCCGGATCATCCTCGTGGTTGTATGCCTCGGTCTCGAAGCAGGTGTAGTAGTAAGCGCCCGGATAAGGCGGGATAATCACTTCGATCAGCCACGAAATGCCGTAGCAAATCCAGCCGGCGAAGAGAATGCCTAACACCGTCAGGACCCAGCCCCACCACGCGAACGAGTAGCTTATGGCGACGGGCAGGAGGATTGCCGCAAACAGCCCAGCCAGTTCGATCTGCTGGGCGCAGTGGATTCCTTCGTGTCGGCGTGTTGTCTCGTCCATGCTCCACGCCATCGGCTTACGGGTGAACGCGAACACCAGCCATGTTACCCAGCTGAACCCCTTGAACGGGATCAATTTGTTGTGGACTTCAATAGGTAGCTTCGACTGTTCGATGCTCGTTACTTGGTCTTTCATCTTTGGTTGTCAAATAATGTGGGTTGCACTTCGGCAGATTGATAATTATCTCTGCATCTCAAATTTCGCTCTTGATGATCCATAAGCCTACGCTTGGCGGCTTCGTAATACTCCGGGTCCAGCTCTATGCCCGTCATTTCAAACCCTAAATCATGGCAGGCGATGCAGATTGAGCCGCTTCCGAGGTGAGTGTCGAGAATCTTATCACCCGGTTTGTCGTAATTCGCCAGCAGCCATTTATAGAGTTCTACCGGCTTCTGGGTAGGATGGATGCGCGGCTTTTGGCCCCTTGCCGTTCCTCGGTATATTTTTGACGTACCCTTGAAAGTTACGGCGGCCAGCTCTGCTTGGGCGAACGAGACTCCAGCTGGTTGAACTTTATCCCAGACAACGAAATTGCGGACGGGGAAAAGCGCCGGAAAATGGTTCATGCCCCAAACGATTGAATTTTTACATACTCGGCGCAGCTCCCTGAAATAGTCGTCTCCCGGTATACGATCGTCCCATTTTTTGCTTCGGTCGTATTTCCTGCTTCGACTTCCGCACCCTGCTTTGGACGCCTCTATGCCATATGGCGGATCAACAATCGCCAGATCGAACGAATTATCCGGCATGTCCCGCAGAACGTCCATTCAGTCGGCGTTGTATAAGGTTATACCATCCAAAATCGCTTTCATTTTCTCAAATTTAAGTACGAACTTGTTCCCTTCCCCTAAAAAATAAATCCAATAAGGATGTTGGTTATCATTTTCTACATCTACCAGCCACTCATGGATCATAGGTTTTCCTGAGTGCGGGTCAATTGTTACCATCCCCTTCCCTTCACTCAGTAATTCGATCATCTCTTCACCCATCACCCAACGATACTCGGCTGGGTTAGGTTGATAGGCATACACCTCCATGGTCAGCTCTCCAATAAGACTCCATATTTGCTGTCTAATAATATCTCGTTTTGTCGCCATAACCCATCAAATTTCGTTTAAAAATATTCAGGTGATACCATGTACCACTTTGGTGGTTTCAGTCGATTCTACCAACATAAGAATCGCAAACAGGGGCATTCTTGATCTTCTCCTTCTTTCCCCTCTCCCACATTTCAAGAATCTTTGCCTTCGTTTCATCGTCGATGCGATTGATTACGGCATCATGCAGACCGGCTATGTGAATCTCTCGGCCGGCACATGCCTCGCATCTCTCGTCGAAGTACTGAGCGAACCACTGGTAGATGATCTGCCCGTCGATACGTCCGAACAACTGTCCGAAGAATCCTTGTTTTGCACGCAGCATCACAAGGTGCACATCGGCGCAGTTCAATGCCCAGAAGTCGTCGAGTATCATCCGGCAAGTCTCGTACATCTGCGCGGCGTCCATTTTGGCTGACACGTTCAGAAACCTTTGAAGGTTGGAAATCCATGCGACGAGCATCATAATTACCGAATCTTCGTTGTGAATCCTTCGCAGGGCCGACAACGAATAGGCTCCGGAGTTGGCGCAGGCCAGCGGCGTGAGGTGCTTACGGAATAGTCTCATGGACTCCTCTGGCGTTAGCAGCGCCTCGCAAAGCTCTTTCGAGCTGTTCTCGTTCCTCGTCGGTAAGTCCATCCTTACCGCGGGAATTGTCTTTTGATCGTTCATACACTCGGTTTGTTTTTTGTGAAATCGCGTATTCGAATATCCGTTTCCAGTCTATCGTCTTTCCTCGCCCCTTCTTTTTGTGCAGCCATCCGGCCTCCGTGGCCCAAAACTCCTTGCATGCCTTTTCAAGCGTCAGTTTGATATTCACGCCGGGATTGAACCGTTGTCGTTCTGCCATCCACTCCCTGTTGCCAACCCATCTCTTCCATGCGTCCCGGCAATCTTGCAGGTAGACCTCGAAGCTGTCTCGCCACGTCACCTCCTTCGGGGTTTCCGGCTTCTCTCTCGCGCGCACGCGCTTTGAGTTTTTACCAGCATCTTCTGAAATATCTATTATCTCGGCATCTTCGAGTACGTCAGTACGAGAAGTACTCTCTATGTCTTTCTTCTCTATAATATCTCTTATCTGTTGTTGCTCGCTGTGTTGCTTCTTTGTTGCTCGCTGTGTTGCTCGCTGTGTTGCTTCTTTGTTCTCCTCTTTGTTATCGTAAAAATTTAAACCGACGTAATTATCGAAATTACAGATAGTTATTATGGTATACGTCTTTGTTGCCGTCTTTGTTACTTCTTTGTTGTTGACTATGTTGTCAAGTGTGTTGCGTGTTTGTTGGAGACTTTGTTGTACCCCTTCGCTCAACTTAGACAGACTCGTCACCACTTGCCCGCGTTTAACCGTGATCCCGTTCCACTCCGATTCCGTAATGTTCGCGTTCATAACCAACCATTGGATCATGGCGTGTTCCCGACATGACTTAACGCTGGTCTCCCGGTACCATTCGGTAGGAATTTTCATCCATCCATTTTGTATGTCCTTTAGCTTCATAATAGGTTGAAAAATAAAGCGAACCAACAAGAACTTGCCCTTCCTGTCGGTTCGCTTGGAATGACCTTGCGGCCATTATATCATACATGCGAGGGCAAGTCGCTATGCAAATATACGAACCTTTCCGGAAATTCCCAACTTTTCAGTCTATTTTTTGGCTTCCAGAATCGGAAGGTAGGCTCCGCTCAGGTCGGCGTCGCGCAGGTCGGATCCGCGCAGGTCGGATCCGCGCAGGTAGGCGTCGCTCAGGTCGGCGTCGCGCAGGTCGGATCCGCGCAGGTCGGATCCGCTCAGGTCGGCTCCGCTCAGGTCGGCGTCGCTCAGGTAGGCGTCGCGCAGGTAGGCTCCGCGCAGGTCGGCGTCGCGCAGGTCGGCTCCGCTCAGGTAGGCTCCGCGCAGGTCGGCGTCGCGCAGGTAGGCTCCGCTCAGGTCGGCTCCGCTCAGGTCGGCGTCGCGCAGGTCGGCGTCGCTCAGGTCGGCTCCGCTTTTGGTAGCTTCGGCTACGGTCTTTTTAATTGTGTTATTTTCGGACAAATACTCGAAAAGTATATTACCTGTCCACCAATTTTTTATCTCAATTTTGATTTGCTTGCTCATGGTTGTTGATGGTTAAAATGTTAAATGACAATACGACTGGACGGCCGCAATTGACTGGAATTATTTCATATTCGTACTGGTTCATATCGAATCGTATTTAACGGGTTGAATGCGCTTCATGTCCGACCACACGAAGCCGCGGGCCTTGAGTTCCTCCAGCAGTTTTCGGTCGGTGTAGCCTGCCAGATCGGGATTGTGAATCACCCCCCCCCTCCGGGCAGGCAGGGTTGATTTTCGTTTGGAATATGACAATCGGGCATATTCTCGAAGGCATGATTTACAGCGGGGATTCATCCCGTCCTTGGTGTTCTTGAGTCGGCCGAACTCGGTAATCGGCTTGGTTTGTTTGCATCGTATGCATGTTTTCTGTTCCATGATTCTCAGATTAGAAATACATAAACTTCGTTTCCTTGCGTGTCGAGTGTCGGCCATTTCTGCCGTACCTCCACCATTTCGTAATCCACCACGTTCTCCCGGATCAGTTTGGCTTCTCCCTTTTCCAGACGCGAGACCCATACGGCCGGAATGGAAATTTTGTGGCGTTTCTTCACTCCGTTCTCGTCTACCTTCGTGTGGTATTTGACGATGGATGTAGGCTCATCTACCCAGTATACCACCCGGTATTTTTGGCCGTTTTGCCACGACTGAAGGCATATTTTATCCCCTTTCTTGCATTCTGAAAGCTTAATTTGTTGCATACCCCCCCCTCTCTCATTTTCTTTTCGGTTTTTTGCGGGCCGCGAAGTTTCGAACTCCGTCCTTCGCCGGCTCCGCTGGTTTGACATCAGGTTTATTTTCGGTTATAATCGGCATCTTGATCCCTTGTTTCGGCTCGAAGTAAATGCACCATTTGTCCATACAGATCGTCAGCGTTCGCGCCTTGAGGCAATGAAAAACATGTTCTCCGGGCCAGTGTACGCAGGCGATGCAGTTTACCTTCGGGCTGTCCAATACGGATCGGCGCGTGCTATTTTGCCTTACCATTCTCCGGAATTGTTGGTTCTATCATCGCCATCAACAGCATCTGGACGATCAAAATAGGAAGGTACAAATACAACAGCCAACTACTTTCCGGAATCTTGAACTTTTTCATTGTGCTTCTTGTTTATTTCAACTTTTATCCAGTCGGGAAGATTCGATTCGGCCACCAAGGCGACATTGTCGATCTTCACTATTTTCAGCGCGCCGGTTTTGGCGTAATGGTAGAGAGAACTCAGCGGAATGCCGCTCGCGTCGGCCAGCCATCGAAGAGTGTGAAGGTTTCGTGTGTCAGTTATCATACCCCCCCCCTATTTGGATTGTTCGGCATTTTCTACACGGGCGATCATCGCCTCCGCTTCGGTCTGGCCATCGGGATATTCTACCGCAGTTTCATACTCCACGTCGTCGGACATCGGCGTGCCGTTGTCGAACTTAATGGCGGTGGCCAGCTGGTTCATGGCCGTGGTAGAATAGGGATCAATGATCGCACCCTCGCGCAGCACCCGTTTCGATACGGTTTTATGATACATTACTTCCGGGTTGGTTCGCCACATTCCGGTGGGTTTATTGAAGGATTTCGAATACCTCTGGCCCCATGCCATCAATTCCTCAATGGTCATGTAGCAATACTTCTCGAAGCCCGTGAGTTGGCGAATGTAGGCTATATATCCTTGCAGGATTTCCCGCTCGTGCGGCGCATCGTTGTACTTGTATTCCCCCGTAAAGGGATTGTGGGATAATATATCCCCCTCGTACACTTTTGCCGTGTTGAATGTCGCCATCGTGCCGGTGCGGAAGGCCAGCTGTTGAAGGCCGCGATTCATCACCTGAAACGTACACCGGTCGCCGTAGGGGATCAATGCCGACTGGCTCAGGTTCGGGTCGATGGACAACCCCGTGCAGGCCGATACCATCGCCGATCTCACCACCGTGCGCGGGTCGCATTTGTTGAGGGCCGCGGCGGCCGGATCTCGCATCAACAGCAGGATTGTTTGCATGAACCGCGGGGCGAATTTCTCCCCCAGAACGTCCATGAATTGGTCGCGGGTGCTTCCTTTCGTGAGCCATGATTTGATTTGTTGGAAATTACTTTGCGTTACGCTCTTTTGCGGGGCCTGAATGGTTACGGCCTTCGCCTGTTCGGTCATCTGCTTTGCGTCCATAGCTGAAATTTTTGTCAAGTAGTTTTTTGATTCCGTCTTTCCATCCGCCGGAGGTAAAGCCGCCGCGGGTGTTGTCTGAGAGGTTGTGCCACCGCATGTTGGTGGGGTACACGTCGAAAATACCGATTGCGCTGCCTGTAAGTATAAAACCCTCTTCCGTGGTTCTCTCGTCCACATTTATGCGCCTTCCCATCGACCGTATGCACCTGCAAACACGCATTTGGTAGGGGGACAAATTTTCGATTCTCGTGTCATACCCTTTGACCCTCGAATAGTCGGTTATCAACTCGGTGATCTGCCGCGTTCGCCGCGCCACCAGCTCTTCCTTGGTTTCCATCACTTTTTTATGTCGAATTTCCGATACGCTGAAATGGTGGTATACTCTTTGGCCAGATCGGGGTGATCCTCGCTGAATTTGGCCAGATCGAAACGCCTCTGGTGAATGGTGCGGTAGGTGGCCAGCGCCCGGCCTTCGTAGGCAAGGGTATCGCGTTCGTCGAACAGCGCCGACATTTTCGCCTTGATTTCCTCGTATTTCTTGGCCGCTTCATTCGCGTTGCGCTTGTAGATCATCGCCTGCTCGTGCATTTGCGAAACTTCGTGCCCCACCTTGATGATCCCAGCCGTTGATTCGGGGTGCAACAGCTGCACGTCATCGCCATTTATAGGCTCCGGCTGTTCGCCCCCGATAATATGGCGTTCATACCATGCGCACGCCATTTCGATGCACTTGCGGACATAGTCCCGGTCCGGTAATATAAGGCGCGATTTGAGGGATTTCGAACCGTCATTTACGGCCAGATAGGTGCCGGGCCGCCCGCCTATCTCCGCTTCGAACTGGCACTGCAAAAACCATTCGGAGGGGATAGTTTCCTGTACGTCGAAGTCAACGTACATAGCGGTGTCCTTGATCTCCAAGAACGGACGCCCGGCAAGGTTCGTCCCCTCCTTGAAAATCTCGCGGTCCGGGGCCACCTGAATGTAATCGGGGTACTCGTCATTGTGGAATACGGCGATCTCTTTGGATCGGCCCACCACCTTGAGGCCTGTCTGCTGTTGGAACCAGCGCGCTATTCCGTCCTCCATGAACCGCCCGCGATACATGGATTCCTTGATCGGCTGCGCGTCGCGGTTTTTCCATTCCAACCACAATTGCAGCGGGGTTTTGTGATTGCTCAGGCCGAGGATTATGCCTATGTTCGATCCTCCAATCACGAAGTTTTGGTTTCGGTATGCCAGCCACTCGGCGCGGGTCTTGAAAACTGTTTTGCGGATTGCCATGTTATTGGTTGGTTTTAAGGAAGGCTATCGCCATTTTCCGGGGTTCTACATGGATTGTTGCGCTTTCGTGATCCGGGTATATTTCGATATTCCGGAATTGGACCGCATTCAGGACCGGATAACTTCCCTCCGGAATCTGTACGGATTTCCAATGCAGATCGGCGGAGATGATGACCGTTACGTCCTCGCGCCCGTTCGGGGTGTCGATGTTGACCACTTCCGACCCGGAAAAGAAATCCCCGTCTAAATGGTCCTTGAATGCTTCGGCAATGGCGTTGTACGCCGCAGTTGACAAATCGTAAATCATAATTGTGAATTTTTAAATAAACTATCCTTGTTGATAATCTGAATCGTAGTTGAGATCAACCCCCGTTTGATGATAAATTCGTAGTGGGTGTCTGGGCAATGTTCCCAAAATGGCTCGCCGGGTTCTGCCCGCCATTCGTATACGTAATAATTTCCGGGCTTCTGACGCTTCGCAACGTCTTTGATGTATTGCAGCTCCAAAGACTCCGCGATCTGCGTTCCTTCGGCCGAAAATAGGGTATAGTGCGCGATTTTCATTTTGCGGGAATCATCATTAAATCAAATCCGCCTTCGTCTTGGCCTACTATGTCCTTCCCGTCAACGGTCCACGAAGCCGGGAATACTTCGCCGCTTGGCCCCTGTACTTTGCCTAAAAGTTTGTATTTCTCTGCTTTTGGCCGTAGTTGTAGATCGACTACTCGCCAGCCGTGCCGGGTTTGCAGGATGTAATCCCCGGTCATGTACTTCGTCAGATCAAATTTTTCCATAATAGTGTTGTTTTGCGGTTTAACTTGCGAAAGCCGGGGAGGTGATCCCCGCGGGCTGCTGCCCGTCAGTCTGCTGCGCCTTCTCCACGCGATGCGAATGCTTCACCAATACAATTTGCCACTTTACGCCGTCGCGGGCGGCTGGGGTTTCGGCCAGTGGCGGACCCCTCCCCCGAAGGGGGCTATTTCGTTACCTCGTGGATTTCGCACTGGCCGAGTATCGAAACCTCCACCAGAACCACGTCGCCGGCGTCATAAACCCGCTCCACTCGGAACGAATACCGGAACATAAGCCAACATATCGCGGCGGTCACAATCGCAGTAACCAGATACCGCATAAAAGTGCATTTTTTCATGGCTCTAATCTTTAATCTCTTCGATATGTTTGTTATTCATGCAGGGGCAGGCTGAGCAGGCTCCCCATGCGGATTCATTGTGCGCTCCGAAGGCACAAATATCGTCGCAAATTTGGGTCTGGCTGACCCCCTCCGGATCTGGAACAAGGCGATATTTGCGCCCCCGGAGCACGAAAGGCTCGCCGTTTCGGCTCTTTCGGATCGCCGCCCGTTCGATCCTGTTGATATTATCAAGATTATTTTTCATCGGGTTGCCGGTTTTGAAGGTGTGCACGCATATTTGCGTAACGTTTGGCGAACATAACCAATTTGCAAGCATCAACGAGCGCGCGAGTTTGAATATCTATCAAAGGTTCATCAGTCACTTTGCGGCCGCTTTCCCACTTGGCAAACTTCTTAGGCGTAAAAACCTGCTTGGCTATGTCCGCGGCTTCTGTCAGCGCGTAGCCGTCTTGACTGTATTCTGCCCACGATCTTTTGCCTTGTAGGAGGGTTAAGGGGGTTAATTCGGGAATCGGCTGCCCCGTGTTTTTGGCTTTCCAACATATTCTGACATAACTTTCCCAGAGGAAAGTTGCGTAGGATGCAACCGCCTGACTCCACCGCCCTCGGCGGCAGGATGTCATAGCTATGTACGCCGTCATGTCGTAAATATAGCGATCGGACGGGAAATTATTATGCGTCATGGCGTTATAGTTATTTGACCTTGGTAATATCTTGGTAGATATAAGACATTAACAGCTGGTAAGCCTGATAGTACGCTCGCGCTTGGACGTCCATCCAATTCTCGCGCGCATTCGGAGCGCGGCGACCTTCTCCGAGTCTCTTAAACTCTGACGGCGTGCAAAGGGCCTTTGCTATATCCCCGTAATAGATCAGAGCAAAGCCGTAGTAACAATAGGCGCGCCAGTCATCGGCCCCGTTTAGCAATGTTTTTTTGTTGCATGCGGGTACTGGGTTTCCGTCGTTCTCGCACTCCTTGCAAATGTTCTCGTAATTCTCCAGCAAATCCAGCGCGAAATCAGTAACGCCGCGTTCCCAATACGTGCGCGCCCCGCCTTTGCGGGTCTTGTGTGCTTCCAGACGTTCGCGGGTAATACGTACGCGTGTCCTCCAATCTACATTTTCAGTTAGCCGAGTAGGAGCAGAATCCCGAACAATATCCTTTTTCATAGCGGTAATGGTTTATGTCTCAGGGTGTTAGTCAATATTATACAACAGGATTTCACAATCATCTTTCACGTGCAGGATCATCGTAGGCTCGATCTGGTCGAGTTGCAACGAAAATACGGCATCTTTGCCTGTGTAGACGTAGATATACGCCCACTTACCGGAAAGAGATACCCGTTCTTTCGATCCGAAATAGTCAACCGTGTCGGCTACATTTTCCACGACACCCCACGACTCATTTCCCAAGCCGTCGCAGCTGATCGCGGCAATCAAGTAAAATGCAAATTTGTTCATAGTTGTATTGGTTTTGTGTTTTTCTCTATACAAATATACGCAAAAATATTTACTTTGTAAAATTTTCTAAAGAAAAAATGCACTGTTTTCGTAACTTTTTTTCGCTGATCCGAGAGTGCCAGCAGCGGAACCCCCGACCTGCCCCCGCGCGTCCCCCGCCCCGATCTCCCCCGACCTCCCCGACCTCATCACTCCCCGCCCCGCCCACACCGGTAGTACCTCCCTGCTTCCGTGGCTCATAGGTCGGAGGTCTACCCTTCGACATATACCGCTATCCTATGAAGTACTATTATGTGTGTGCAACGCAGGAGCGCGGGCACGTGCGGGCGTCCGGGTGCGTGACGCGAAAGTGTATGCGTGTGATGCGGGTGCGTGCGTGGGGGTGTGCTCGTGTGCGTGTGCGCATGCGTGAGGGCGGGAGCGGGTGGACGGGTGTGTGCTGGCGGGTGATCTCTGAGGGGTGCGGCTGGAGGATCGGGGTGTGAGCGTGGGATCGGGCTGGGTGGCTGGGTGGCTGGCTGCCGGTGCGCCAAAGGTGGGAGGACAGGGTGGGCCTGAGCGCGAGCCGAAAGGCGAGCGCGAGGGAAGGCAACGAACGCAGGGTAAACAGGGCGGGGGTGGGTCCCGTGCTAACACTCTCCATATTTTCTCCCGCTGGTTTTTGGGACTATTGGGCTGAGAACTTTCCCTTATGCGACTTTGAAATCCGCGGGGGATTGGTTTTCGGGACCTGTTCCTAAAAAACTTTATTATCTCTGATGTTGCGACATTTCGGGATTTTGCTTATTTTTGCGCAAAACTTAATGCTATGAAGATACTTTGTAAGTCGCCGGGGGCGCCTCAGCATGAGAGCTTCGACTTCCTGCGCATTTCTCTCAAGGACACGCCCGCGGAGGGTTACGAGCCTATGGCCGGCGGGAAGTGGTACGTATTGGTCACTGAAATCTCCCAGCGATGGGCGCCAGCAGAGTAAGCCATGCGTAAGATCATACCCCCCCCCACTGCCTTCGCTTCGTTCACCGGCTCGGCCGATTATGTGGGCAACACTGATGCGGACCTGAGCCGCAACCTTGCGGAGAATGTCGATCTTCCCGCTATATTCCGGACGCTGGATCAGGGCGTATGTCCGGGGCTGATACTGGCGGACGCCGATGGCAATATGATGATCTGCTCAGGATATACGATGATGACTGGCAACGATACGATCGCCATTACCTTCGCGCCGATCAGGCTGTTCAACCTGTCGGTGTCGGTGTCGCTCACCAAGACCGATTCGGGCGGTACGGCCATTCGGATTCCCGGCTCGGAATGGTATCTGGAGGCATCGACGCAAAGCGGGGCGTAAGAAAATTTGGAAATCCGGAATTTCTCCCTATCTTTGTGATGTCGGGCGCGCAACCCGATCGGCCGGGGCGGTTTTGTTTTTTATCAGATTCATTCCCACTTTCCCAAGATTCAGGTGTGTACCCGGCCGCCTTTCGAAACCTCTGGGCCTGACAGTCGGCCTGTTCACATAATGTTTGGATTTTGCAGCGGCGCCGGAATTTTTCCGGCGCTTTTTCGTCTCTTTTTTGATTTTATCGGAAATTTCGCTAAGTTTGTCCGGACATTAACCCCGAAGCAATGATTATCGCCAACTCCACATCCGCAGTGCGCATAAACTCCCAGAACGTCATCGGCATCGACCTCGACGAGTTCACCGGGACCGTTACTATCCACTCTTCGGTGGACAACGAAGAGCTGGAGATCACTCCCGACCTGCCGGCATCCGGGCCGGGTCTCTACATGGCGCTGGTCCGCGCCGTGGCCCAAGACAAGCCTTTGTGCGACATCCGTAAATTCAAGTAGCGATGGGAACGAATCCGTGGGCGAACAGAGCGGCGGGCGCCGCGCCGGCCGCGGGCGCCGACGCCGAAGAGCGCGCCGCCCTGATGGAAGAGGTCCGCGCCGAGGTCCGCGAGGACGTGCGCAAGCGCTTCGGCGATGACAAGAATCCCGTGACGGAGTTCCTGCTGAAAGTCGGGGTGCTGGAGGACATGGAGGTCATGCGCCGCGTCACCATGCGAACCTCCGACAACAAGCTGATATACCAGTGCGGGAAGAAACTGGACCTGCTGAAAACCTACATCGCGCTGGCCAAGGAGACCATCGTCATGCAGGAAAAACAGCAGAAAATAGACTCGGCGGCCGGCGCCGGCGACGATAAGGACGAGGTGATCGTTTCACTGGAAAGAACCTGATGAAAGTACGGCTGGACATACCACTGAACCCCAAGCAGGTAGAAATGTATAACCTGCTCAACTCCGGAAAGTTCACGGAAATTCTGTTTTACGGCGCGTCCCGCTCCGGCAAGACTTTCCTGATACTTTTCTGGATGATCGTTCAGGCCATCGTCTACAATGCCAACTCGCTGGTGGTGCGCGAGACCTTCACCTCGCTCAACATGGGTATGATCCGTCAGACGCTGCCCCGCGTGCTGGACGCCATAGCCCGCCTGAACGGCAAGAAAACATACCAGAAACTCATGGTCGGCGGAAAGCCCTTCGCCAAGTACAACGGCAAGGACAACGTGCTGACGCTGTTTAACGGCGCCTACATCCAGTTCGCGTCGATACGCGCCGGGGCGGACGGCGCCGGCGACACCTACGACAAAATCCTCTCCACGGACTGGGGCCACATCTTCGCCGACGAGGTGTCGGAGATCGACTTCGCCGCCATCGAGACCCTCTACTCGCGTCTTGCGCAGCTGTTGCCCGTGCCCAACATCATGCTCTACGCCCTGAACCCCACTACCGAGTTGCACTGGACCTACAAACGCTTCTTCAAGCAGGAGAACATGGACGGATCGCCCCTCTCGGAGTCCATCACGGAGCTGATGTACGCCATGCACTTCTCCAAAGACGACAACGTGCAGTTTGTGTCCAAGCAGTACTTTCAGGGGCTGGACCGACTCTCCACCCTCTCCCGCGCCCGCTTCCGCGACGGCGAGTATTCGAAGATCGGCACCGGAAAGTATTTCCGGCAGTTCACGTGGCTCTACCGGCCGCATATCGACCAGATCGTAGAATGCGTGATCTACACCGACCCATCGGCCAAGTCGAAGGAGACCAACGACTTCAAGGCCACGGTAACGCTGGTGCGGACCGTAGACACCCGCATCTGGCTCTGGGACTGCCGCGCCGTGCAGGGGACGAGCCATCAGATGCTCGAAAACATCTACGAGCTGGCCATGAAAGCGCCCCTGACCCCGCGCATCATCATCGAGAAGAAACAGCTTCCCCTCGACTTCGAAAAGACCCTGCAACGCTTCCAGATCGACAACCGATGGACGGCGCCGATATGCTGGGACACGCTCAACCACGGCGACAAGTTCTCGTGCATCGAATCGACGCTGGAGCCGCTCGTGAATACCGGGAAATTCGTATTTTGCAACGAATTGCAGAAATGCGGCGTCTACGAGCATATCATCGACCAGTTCGTGCGATTCTCCGACACCAAGACCTCGGACCGCAAGGACGACATACCCGACGCCTGCGCGAAGGGCGTCACGTTCCTCAACCACAATATTGTCCAACAGTCGCGCACCGACGGCGCGCAGGTGCTCTTCTACCGCCGCGGCACGCTGACCCAAATTCCAAGCTGATGCCAGTAGCAGTCAAAAACCAAAATTGGATTCAGGGCGTATACGACCCATCGACCGGAGCGCATGACCCCGGCATAGCAGCGCAAGTCTGCGCATCATTTCCCGCGTCGGCATTCCCCGACGGGTATCTGCGCTTCGCCGCGGCGCCCACCGATCTGTTCGAGGCGCAGGCCGATCAGGCGGGTGTCTTCGGCCGCACCGCCGCGGGGGAGATGACGGAACCCGTCATGGCCACCGGATCTCCCTTGACGGTAACACTCGGCGCCGAGTGGCTCGCCGACGTCAAAACCGTCTTTATCGACATCGCATGCACCGAAGATGTCACGGACCATGCCGCGTGGGCCTCGGCGGTCATTCAGCTCGACATGTCGCCGAACTACTTCCCCGAATCGGCGCTTGGCATCTACATCACGCCCCAACAGCTCCGGCAGTTCAAAAACATGTATCCGGACTGCGTGTCCGACGCCTACCGCGCCGCCGTGGGGGAGCTTACCGCCAACATCGGCAACATCTTCGACATGGCGGCCATGCTCGGCGAGCCGGACGAGAACAAGAAGGACGACACGATCCGCTGGATTTTGCAGGTCCTGACTGCATACAACATCGCATCGCCGAGCCTGAACTACTCGGAACCCCTTGCCGCGGCCTACGAGAAGGTCGCCCAAACCATCATCAAACTCAAGGGCGGAGTGGTGTCGCTCGAAGAGCCGGCGCCCTACCGCACCGATTCCCAGAACGCCAACGCGGAAGTCATCACCTCCCGTTACAAATACCTCGGATAATCATGGCAAAATTTAAGTTTCCAAAAGTATCGCCTTTTCAGGTGCCCCAGCAGATCGGCACCGGCAATATCGAATCCCGGTATCTGTTCAACAACTACCGCCGGGAGTGGACGCCGGCGCTGTGGCGGCGCGCCGTGGACATGGCCATCCAGTACTCGGACATGTCCCTGCTGGACACCCTCTACTCGTGGTGCATGCAGTCGTCGCCGTTCTTGGTCTCGCAGATCAACAAGCGCCTCATACCCATCTATAAGCGCAACTTCGTGTTCGGCCGTAACGGCCGCGAGAACTCCCGGCTGACGGAGAAATACATCCGCAACTCGTGGTGGTTCAAACGGTTTATCCGATACATCCTCCTGTCGCAGTTCTACGGATGCAAGATGGTGGCCATCAACCCCGAAAAGCGCAAGGTGGTGGACTTCCCCCTGCGCAACATCGACATCTTCAACGAAGCCCTGCGTTTCCAGACCTTCGAATACTATCAGGTCATCAACGCCGCGGACTACGACAACCTCTTCTTCTTCCAGCCGGAAAGCGATCAGGACTTCAAGCTCGGCCTTCTGCAATCCATCTCCCGCGCCATGATCGGCATCGTGGAGATGTTCAACGACTGGCAGGTGCTGGGCAAAAGGTACTCGTTCCCCCTGACAACCATCGGCTACGACGCCAACAACGCCAAGGCGCAGACGCAGGCCCAGACCGTGGCTCAGAACCTCGACATGCTCACCATTCCCCTGATCCCCTACGTGCAGGACATGGTGAACAACGGCAAGAGTCTTTACTCCATCGAGGTAAACCCCATCAACACGCAGACGGGTTCCGACGCCTTCCGCGTGATGAAGGAGTACATCGTGGAATACCGCTCCGAGATCATGCAGGCGGTAACCGGCGGCACCCTGCTCGGCTCCACGGAGAAAAACACCAACTCCGAGCAGCTGGCGCAGATACATTGGGAAATCTATCAGGACATCCTGAACGCCGACGCCGAAATGGCCCTGATGATTATGAACCGCGAGGACACCAAGCACAAACTTGCCATGCTGTTCGATGACGCTTCCATCGAATCTGCCCCCATCATCGAACTCCCCGACGACCGTCTGCCGATCAGCACCTTCGTGGACGTGGGCAACATGATGGCCAAGCAGGGGTCGAAGTTCAAGCCCGAAGCGTTCCGGCGCGTAGGCATCGACCCCTCGGACGTCGAAGCCGAAAAGAAGGAGGAAGAGAAACAGAGCCTGATCGGCCGCGTGTTCAACCCCCGGAAGAAGGAGGATCAGACCGAAAAGGTAACCGAGAAAACCGAGACGGAATGAAAACCGCGCGCGACTTCGAACTCGACTGCCGCCGGCTCCGGCAACATCTGATCGAGGTGCTGCCGGCAAAGCTGGGGGCGTCCATGCTGGAAGAGACGCGCACCAACTTCCGCAACGAATCCTACGGCAACGACGACGTGAGGGAGCGGTGGCCGGAACGGCGCTACGAGGACAAATTGACCTACCCAAAGCTCCGATACACGGGGCGCCTGTTCCGATCCATCCAGCCGAAGGTGCACCGCATCTCTTCCCGCGCCGCGGTCGTATCGCTCGGATCGCCCCTCTCCTATGCGCAGGTGCACAACGAGGGATGGCGCCCCGGCATGCCTATCACGGGTTCCACCCTGCGCCAGCCGCCCAGCGCCACCAAGCGCGTATGGCTTCCCCGGCGGCCCAAACAGCGCCAGTATATGGGCATCGGCAGGCGCTCGGTCCGCAAGTTCATGCAGGTGATCCGAAAAGAGGTGAATGCGGCCATGCGAAAATAATTTTTTCGCCGGAATTTGGAATTTATCTGAAAATAACTTACGTTTGCGTGAAATATGTTCGGTGACATCATAGATAGGATCATTCAGGTACTTCGCAATTCTCAGGTCGTGATTGCGAATAAAATGTCCGTCTGCGTCATCTCGTCCGACGAAACCCAGACCGTCAATACCCTCTTACCGGCCATCGCCGTGGGGGTGGAGGACAGCAACAACGCCGACGTGTTCATAGGCGGAGCCATCAAGGACCGGCTCAGAATCAAGCTCTGCGTGCTTGTCGATCTCACCAACTATTCGTGGTCCGCTGACAAGCAGTTTCAGGCGAGCCTTATTTCGCTGGGGCACGGCGTCCGCAATGCGGTGGAAAAGGCCAAGACGGCAGGTGATTTTCTGGGACTCCAGCAGAAATACAACCTTTGGCCTATCTATCAAGGGTTCAAGACCTACCAGCGCATTTCCACCAAAGATACCTTCAACACCGAAGTGATGGTGTGCGAAGTAATGTACGAAAGCACGGTGTTCGATCTGGAGCTGGCCCGCGAGAGCCGGCCGACGGAAGAGGTCGAAAAGGTAAAAATCAAAGGGTTCACCGGAACGGATCAGGACCTGACCACGGAGTTGCCCATCGTAACAACTTGATTATGGAATTGAAGATCAAACGGCAGAAGCTCAGTGATGAATCGCTCAACGACAAGGATTATGTCGTGCTGAACGACGGTATCAACTGGGACCGCTACAAGAAAAATCCCATCCTGCTCTGGGACCACAACCCCCGTGAGCCTATCGGCAACGTGGTGAACATACGCCGGGGAGAGGACGGGGATTGGTATGGAGAATTGCGATTTGACGGAGTGACGGAGCAATCCCGGCAGCGGCGCGATCAGTACCTTGCCGGTACGCTCCGGGCCGTCTCTCTCTCCGGCAAAATATACTACACACTGCGCGACGGCATCAAGTACGCCACGCGCTTCGATGTGTACGAAATATCCCTTCTCTCGCTTCCATCGAATGCCAACGCCGTGGACGAGGTGGAGGGCGCCGAACCGGCACTGCGCGTGGGATTCTGCGCCGTGGAGGCCGAAGAGCTGGAATCCCTGACCTCCGGCTACACCGAATCATTAACCAAATATCTCAACAAGATGAAAGAAGAGAACCAGACCGCCGAGGTGGAGAAAACTGCCGAAGCGAAGGGTTCGGAAGCCCCGCAGGAGCAGGCTCAGGAGCAGTTCGCGGCCGCGGCCCAGCCTGCGGAAGCGGCTGACGCCGGTACGGTTTCCGAAACCGAGAAATTCGAAGGATCGCGCGAAGGCGCCCTCAGAGCGTTTAACGAGTTCCTGCGCCTGATCGGCATTCGGGGAGCCGAAGCCGCAAAAGCGGACAGCGACATGGCCGAAGAGGACCGCAAGGCCGCCGAGGAAGTGCGCGACGCCGAAAAGAAAGAAGAGGATGATGACGATGACGACGGCCGCGAAGAGCGCGGCGAGAATTTCGCATCATCGACAACCGAGCAATCCAAACCTGCCGCCCGCATCCTGAATGTGGAGGATACGGTTGAAAAATCAAGTAAAACCAACGTTCAATTCAGTTCCGCTATGGAAAGAAAAACCATCCACGAGTATCTTCGTGACAACGCCGGCAAAGACCGATTCTCCGAAGCCGTGCGATTCTCGGCGGCAGTAGGGAAAATGAACCCTAACGAAGCCGCTCAGGATTCGCGCATGAACCTCCTGCGCGAGTTCGCCTATTTCGCCGCCAAAGACCGCGGTTTCCGCGCCGCTGTAGGGGGCATGAACTTCGACATCGACGGCCGTCCCACCGGTACGGCTGACGAGGCCCTGAACCGTCTCGAACAGTTCGCATCGGGTCTCAAATCGATGAACTTCATCGAAACGACGCCCGACTTGGCCAAAATCGAGTGGTCCACGATGATCTTCCGTGAACTCTTCCCGGACGATTCGTGGGCAGACCGCATTTCGCGTCTCAGCGCCGAGGATGTGGCCGGCATCATCTGGATCAACTCGGCCATCAAGCCGAAGGTATACTTCGGCAAGCGTGCCCCGGTCAACGTGTCGCCGTCGCTCTACGACGACGATCCCGTGGGCATCATCATGCACCTCTTCGCCCTCGAAAACATCGTTTGGCAGCAGGCCAACACCGATCTGCTGGCGTACGACGATGTGGCACTCGGCACTTCGGAGGCCCTGCGCTGGCTGTCGTCGAAGGCCCACAACTACATCATCCAGAAGCTGTCGGAGGACGCCAGCGTTACGCGCCTGACCACGGGCGAGAAAACGTACTCGGCAACTAACGCCTTCCCGGCTAACCCGAAGGCAACCGGAACGCTGAAAGAGATCGCCCCGGCCGACTTCCTCGCCATGCAGACGGCGTTCGTCAACCAGAACTACGTCATGGAGACCTTCGCCGCCGAAATGGTGATGCCGGCCGTCATGCACGAACAGCTCCAGTCGAACGCCACGCTCACAAACCTGCTGACCAAGAACGCCGGAAGCATGCGCCCGATGTTCGGAGAGTACGCAGGCTTCGCATTCCGTCCTCGTTCGATCACGACGCTGTATGACAGCGCCTCCAGCAAGATCATCGACCCGGAACTGTATCTGGACGGCAAGATCACCGACGAAACGGGCGCCATTCCCGCCTACACGCCGCCTGTCATCGCGGCTACGGCGTACGGATCGGCTCTGGCGTTCATCCCCTCGGAGGCCATCATCGCCATCGGACGGACCAACGTCCATATGGTCACCGACCCGTCGAACTACGGCTGGCGCATGTCGATGGATATGCGTCTGGGTGCCGGCGCCGCACGTAAGGGCGGACTTGGCATCGGCGTGATCGCCCCCGGAACGCAGGCCTAAGGCTAAAATCAACTCCCCACTGCCCCCCCCCGGCAGTGGGGATAACCAACAACTTTAAAATCACAAAATTATGTCCACGAAACCCGTTTATTCTGAGCAGTATTTCATCAACCTTATGGCCGCGGCTATGGCGTACGGCACGATCTACGTGACCAGCGACGCCAACACCTACCGCGACGAACAGTCGGCCATAACCCGATGCCGGGACTTCATGAAGCTCCGTCGGATCGTGCGCTACGCAACCATCACCAAAGCGACGTGCCCCACCAATGAAGACGAGCTGAACGACCTGATGGTTACGGTAGAGAGCAAGGTGCCCGAACCGGTTCAGACGAAGGAAACGCCCCAGCCTATGGACCTCGCCGCCGCCGCCGCCGCTCTTGCGGCCAAGAAGGCGCCGGGCCGAAAGAAAAGGCAGGCATCCGCCGAACCCGATCCCCAGCCTGCACCGGCGCCCGACCCGGAACCGGAACCGGAACCGGAACCGGAAAGCGCTGCCGACGACGTTCCGCAGAAGGAAGAAGAATCCGCTCAATAAGCATAAATTACCATTAACATGGCTCAAACTGGAATTAACATCGAGCTGAAAGATACCACACTCAGCCGGCGCCAGCCCTCCGTGGGCAATGCGGCGCTGGTGTACGGTATCAAAGTCTCGTCCGGATCGGTGAGCGCGAAACCCACACTTATCACGAGTCTGGATTCCTACACCGCTTGGGCCGCATCCGACGCTCCTGACGCCAAACTGCTCAACAACGATCCCCACCTGTTGGGAATGGTGACGCAGTTCTACGCCAAAGCCGGAAGCGGTACCTATCTGTGGCTGATCTTGACGAGCGGCGAAAAGGGTGATTTCGTTACGACCAATGCGGCGAACATCAAGCGCCAAATCCGCTTGACGCTGGAGGCCAACTACGACAACCGCCCCCGCATTATCGGCTGGTGCTCGCAGGCCAACGACGATGCCTCAGGGTGGATCCCCACGACCACTCCGACCGTTGTAAAGGCCATCGAGACCATTCAGAATGCAATGTTCGCCGAGGGCATCCGCTTCGTGAACGTTTATACGTCCAACGTCGATGGGGCGCAGGCAACTTCGGCCTCCAACATCACCGACCTCTCCTCCTACGCGACGCCGTCGGTAGCGTACATGCCTACCACCACGCTCTACAACACTACGGTGGACGATCAAGGCAACATCACGGCCTACACCCCCATCAAGGATGTGGGAGAAGCCATCGGTATTCTGTCGGCTATCTCGGTCGCTGAATCCATCGGCTCGCACGAACGCGCGGCCGTGGCGCAGAAGGCGTTCTTCAACGACCCCGAAACCGTCGTAAGCATTACGGAGGTAGACCCCTCAATCATCGACGCGCTGGGCAAAGGTCAGTATCTCTTTCACCGGCCCTATCCCACCGGCATCTTCTACAACGACGGCGCCACCTGCAACGACCCGACGAAGGCGTTGTCGCGGCTGGAGTTCGTTCGGCTTGGGAACGCCGTGTGCGACGATGCGCAGGAGTTCTTCTCGCAGATTCTGAACACGCAGGCCCCTGTTGACGCCAAAGGCGATCTGAGCAGGACCTACGCCACGCAGATCGAGAACAACTTCTACAATCTCTACTGCCAGCCCCGCATCAGTCAGCGCCAGTGCTCCGGCATTCGCGTGACGGTGGCCGCTCAGGACAACAATTTCGTGTCCACGCGAACGATTCTGGTGTCCATCGAAATTCTGCCGTCGCCCAACGTAGACTGGGTGAAGGTAGGTGTTCTGTACGTATCAGCACTTTCGTAAAAATCAACGACTATGTACGAACCCTATATCATCTCCAGCGCGGAAGCTAAAATGAACATCACCCATCGCGGCCAGATGTTCGACATCGTAACCGGTGTCCAGCTCTCCATCTCCCGGACGCAGGACGTTCAGGAAATCTTCGCCATCGGCCGGTTGGAACCTATTGCCAAGAAAGTAATCAACAAACGATTTACGGGCAATATGTCCCTCCAGACCGGTGAGTACGAGACTATCCTCGACGCCATCAATGCGTCGATAACTACCGGCTTCATTTCATCGCTCACCGACTTGGGGAACTTCTCCATCGGCTGGACCCTCGAAATGACCGGCCTGATCGTCCCCCGCACGATCATCTACTCTCTGGATTCCTGCGCTATTTCGTCCGACGACTTTTCGGTGGACCGAAACAGCCCTGAAATCAACACTTCCCTCGCAATTCAGGGAATAGGTATTACCCGTTCAGTTTTACCGCTTTAACCCGGCAGGGGCGGTGAGAATCGCCCCTGCTATTTTTACTCAAAATTATGTCCGGACAAACAATTATTCAGAATTATACCGTCCGCTTGCGGTATTTCAAGCGAAGCGTAGCCCCTAAGGCTCAGGTGATCGAGCAGGAGGTTGAGGAAGATGTAGAAGTAGGTATGCTCTCCCGAACCTCCGCGGCGCACACCAATTTTGCCACCCAGCTGCTGATGCACGGCGCATCCGGCGATCTTGAGCAGCTGGCGCCTATCGCCACCAAGTTCTGCGAAATGATGATCGTAGACGACAAACAGCGCAAGGCCATCGTGAACGACGTTATGGCCTGCATCGACCTTTACGGCTCCGATCCGGTTCAAAAGGACATCGAGCGTTTTTTATCGCGCTGGGGTGTGGTGATGGGGCTTCTCGGAACCGCCGAGAACCCAGCCTCCACGAACGAATAAAGGAGTACGGCAGGAACGACCCCTTCCTGCTGAAAAAAGCCTTTATTTCGTATGTGTTTCACGAACCGATAACCACTCTCGAAACCCGGTTGTCGGCCGCGGACATCGACAAATATTCCGACATGGCCATGTGGGTGATCGACAACATCATCTACGCGCCATTCAAAGCCAAGAAATGATATGGACGGGCAGACCTATCAAATAAAGCTCAACATCAACGTAGACGATTCTCAGCTCTCGAAAGCCGAGCGGCGCATCCGGGACCTCGAAAGAGGACCCGGCCGCGGCCGACAACGGGGAGATGGGCGTGGTTCGGGGGGTGGAAACGATTCTAACATCCCTCCCAGCCGACGCCCATATTACCGGGCGCTGGAGAGACTTTTCGATCGAAAACCGGGATTATCGGGCGAAGGATTTTTAAGTAACGTAAATAGGCTGTACCACAAGGCGGACGTATTCAAGCGCGCATTTTTGGGCAACCTAACGAGCTTATCCGGAGCCCTGCGCAACCTGTCTAACTTTGGGGCGGTTCTCGGTTCCATAGGTCGCATCGCCGCCGGAGTCATAAAACCTCTGGGTACCGTAGCCCCCGCTCTTACATTGGTAGGAGGTGCAATCGTAGCCGCAAAGGGATTAAACATCCTTCTGCGCGGTTCGGCGCTCGCCTTCGGTAATCGACTTCTAAACAACCAGAATCTTGTCGAAGCCGGATCGAGTGCCATGCAATTCGAAATGGCGCGTAAAGGGTTGGGGGCGGCCTATGAAAAATCCTTTCAGGACGCGGGGCGCTTAGCGGCAGAATATGGATTTAGCCGCACGGGCCTGCTCAACTCCATGAACATGTTTACCGGTTTGAACGTAGGAAATCGAACGTTAAGTCGGGAAGAGGCCACCCGCATAGCCATGCAGGCAGGCAAAATAGCCCATGTGGGTGGAGTTCCATTCGAGCGAGTCAACATCAACCTCCAGCAGTTGTTGGGTCAGCCTACGCCCTCTGCGCGCGACCTTCGGGAGCTTATTCAGGCGGCGCCTATCATCGGCAAGATCGCCCAGCAGTCGATGGCGCGAAAGAACGTATCAGGGGATGTTTTCTCCTATCTGAAAGACAAATCCGAGTTGCTGAACGTCCTGAACGAGTTCGACCGCATGATCGAATCGAATCCGTTCATGAAGGCGCGAGGTATGGCTCAACTGTATAAGGAGAACGCATTCATCAAGATAGTGCAGGATAATGCGGAGTTTTGGCCCAAAATATCCCAGTCGTTGGGAATTTTCTACGACAAGCTGGCCATAGTTGCCAACCAATACATTCCCAAGTTGGCGGATTTTATCTCCCCAGAGAAGATAGAAACAATGATGGCCGATGTAGAAAGCGCTATTTTGGGTCTCACCAAAATATTCGGCGGCATCATGTCTTTCTTGGGTTGGGTTGGCCGATCGGTCCCCTTTGGGCATGCCGACAAGTTTAATGTAGACGAAAAGTGGGTTCCGGCAGCTGGAGGCGCTGTCAGAAAGGCATTTTCATTCGGGGATCGGTTTTACTATGATGCTCAGGGCAACATATACCCCGTGATAAATTCTGACAGTCTGTATGCGGCCCGGCAGCGCTCGGCGTTCCGGGATTTGGTAACACGGGACAGCTCCTACATTATCTCGTCGCTGGCGGCTCAGCGCGCTGGTTCCGCAGAGATGATAGGGGGCGTTCCTTACCCCAAAGCCGGATTTACTCCGACCTCATCCCAAAGAGCGGCCGCCATCCGAGAATTTCGAGCCAACTCCAAAAATTTCTTGCAAAATCCCGGAATGGTTCTCAAACCCGTTCAGACGGTAGACGGCAGCACCTATTGGGACATAGACTACGGTAAACTCTTCAATCAACTCAATCCCGCCGCCGGATTGAATGGTAATGGCGCCAACTTCTCGGCCTCAGACGGGCTTTCCGACATCACCAAAGGTGCCCGATCCCTGATTATCAACTTCAATCGGGAGATCGTCAGCATGCCTATCAGCATCGACAACGTGAACGACGGCGCCGACTTGGGCGCTCAGCTTCAGGGGGCCTTATACGACAACATCATGCGCGGCTTGCAAGTCGCACTCAACAACGCAACCGGTGCAATGTAATGAATACCAGAGACCATCAAAATACGCAGGACACCTTCACCCAAGCCGCCACCCATCTCCAGCAGGCCGCCAGCTCCCCGGAGCAGATATACCAGCGGGCGAAGGATCAGGTGCTCGACGCCGCAGATGCGGTGTTGAACGCCCGAAAAATCGTGCTCTCGCAGGCGGGTATTGTCCGCGTGCTGATCGAAAGCCCCGGCGGCAAGATACGCACCGGCGACAACACCCCGGAAATGTCTCCGGCGCCGCTTTCCACCCAAGAGTATTCCACGTCCACGCATCAAGATGATGCCCAGCGAATCAGCGACGCCCTTTCCGGCCTGACGGATGATCCCATCGCCGACGCGATATTCGTGTGCGGCGATTACTATGCGCCGCTTTCGCTCAACTTCTCGGTATCGGCTCAGAAAATAACCGACGAATCCCAGCTGGTGGACGGAATCAACATCGTTCAGCGGGTGGCCAAAGGCCCGAAAGTGGTATCGGTGTCGTTCAACATCCAGCGCCGGGAAGCGCAGGAGGTAGAGGATATGTCGGCCACCACCATCCGGCGCCGCAATGCCCGCGGCGGGGACCCCACGCCGGTATACAAGCTGACGCGGTTTCTGGATGAACTCTACGAGAACGACGAGGTTTTTGCCATCGAGAACACGGTGCTTAATGATGAAATAGGAATCGGCTGGGCGTTCATCAAGTCCTACCGCTTCTCGCCTATGCAGGGCGACACCTTCGGTTCCATCAACTTGGTATTGCAAGAGGTGAACATCGCCGATCCGCTTCTCTACACCAATTCCGCCAACACGCAGGATTCGCAGTCCGTGCCCACAACCGTGAAATAACATGGCCGTCCGAAACATAACTGGAAACTATCTGATCTGCGGAAACGAGGTTTTCGTTGAGGGGAAGAGCATCGGCCAGTTCCAATCCTTCGAATCCGACGAAACGCGCGAGAACATCGTAGGAACCGCATCCATCGAGATGCCTTTCTACACCATCGCCGCGAAAGCCGCGAAGGAGGTCGGTCGCGGGAGCGCCATCGCCGTTCAGCGGGTGGGAAAAAACACGACCACCTACGTTCGCATCAACCCGGACGACTGGAATATCAAGACCGGCGCCCGCATTCAGGTGTACGCATGGTATCACGACAATGCCGTCATCGGCCAGAAGTTCGAAAAGCGCCTTGAATTTGACGGATTCATCCGGGATGTTATCGGAGGGTTCCCGACGGTAATAAAGTGCGAGGATGCGGCATTTATGCTTCGATTCGGCACGGTTACGCAGTCGTGGCCCAAAGCCACTCCCCTATCCTCGCTTCTGCAACAGATGTGCGACACGGCCAACGCGGCGTTTGCGAAGTACCGCAAGGACAACAAGCTGACATACGCCTATCCCTCTCTGTTGCCGGACCCCAAATCCATGCAGAGCGATTTTGTGCTCAAACCCGCCACCGGAGTGTCGCCATACGATGTACTGGAGCGGGTGATCGTCGGCATGTATAAACTCTACGGCAATGTCCGCATCGAGAGCGACAAGGCGCGGGTCTACTGCGGACTCGGAATCTCGGAATCCGAATCCCCCACCGTGGAGCTGGACACGTCGGTAAACGTGATAGCCCGCGACATCGTGCCCTCGGACATGATGTTCCAGAATTTCCGCGTCATCGTCCGGTATCTGGAGGACGGAACCATGAAAACCATCGAGAAAGGGGCGGAAAACGGCCTTGTGTACGACCTTCCCTTCACGCCGGGCCGCAATGCTCAGCAGATGAACACCACGGCGCTGTCGGTGCTGGCCGGCCTGCGCGCCCAGCGCAACAAGGGCACCATCACCACGTTGCTGTACCCCCTTGTTCGGCTCTACGACTACGTGAATTTCAATGACACCATCTTCAAGTCCCTGAGCGGCGGCTATTATGTCATCGGCCGCAAGGTTACCTGCGGAAAAGGCAAAGGCTACCGGCAGATACTGACGGTTACAAACAAGACATTTCTTTATCTGGCTAACTGATGAATCAAGGACAATTCATACGCAGTATGGAGGACTTCGGCAAGGACCTGCGCCGTCTGCTGGACGGCGTGAACCAGCCGTCCATCCTCTACGGCAACGTCGATTCAGTGGATGAAGAGACCAAAACAATTAACGTTCGCATTGGTGATGCTGGACTGGTAATCCCGGACATAAGCCTATCCAATGTCATCGGCGGGGATGCGAGCGTTATTTTTTATCCCGCCGTAAACTCCGCGGTGATCCTCGGCATGCCCTACCAACAGCCAGAGAACGCTTTCGTGGTAAGCTTCACGCGCGTAGACAAGATCGAAGCGTCGGTAGGCGGATATTTTTGCAAAATCGACAAAGAATCCATATATTTGTCGAAAGACGGGGGCGGCTCCCTCACCATTTCCGGCGATACGGTCACCATGAACGGTGGCGCAATCGGCGGCATGGTGATCCCGGACGCCATAACCAATGCCATGAACACCTTCGTGTCGGCGTTCAACAGCCATACACACGCCTATACATGGTCTGCGGCGGCCGGAGCAGATACTACGGCTCCCCCTACGGGAAGCGTATCGCCTTTCAAGGCAGAGGATTATACGAACGACAAAGTGCAACAGTAATGAGCGACATTATTTTCGATCTGAAAAACAACGACATCGGCACCTCCAACGGCGATTTTGCCGTTGTGGTCGATCCGTCGATTCAGAACGCCACGCTCATGTTGCTGAAAAATCCCGTCAACATCCTGCAACCTCAGTTCGGCGTGGGGTTCGAAACCTTCGCTCTGAACGCACGCCCCGATTACGTCTCCATGCTGGCCGCCACTGCCAAGCGGCAGGTTATAAAGGACGGCGCCGACTACTGCGACATCCGCATCACCGAGGGCGAGAACTTCGGCGAATACAGCGTCTCGGTAGACGCCCAATACCCCGTCGCCGAACCCGAACCCGATCTTATCATTCCCACGCCCCCGCCGCCGGATAAAACACAACGCAACATCGAGGTGCGCATAGCCGTGCAAGTAGGCGGTGGCAATTTCGGGTATTTGTCGGATGTTGACATCAAGATCAACTACACGTTGCCCGACGGCACGCAGTCGGATTGGTTGTCACCCACCTCGGTGGGGGAAATTCCGGATGATTCCGCGGCAGGCCATCATGATATATACATCTGGAACGGCGATAATGCGTCGCTCAAGCAGGTGACCATCAACGTTCAGGCCACCAAAACCGGGTATCATCTCACCTACTCGCCGTTTTGGAATATCCAAGCCGGGAGCGACGACGTATACTTCGCAACATCCATCGTAATGCAAGCTGATTAGAGTATGGCAACTTACAAAGTAAAATCCGGTGATACGCTGATGGACGTGTGCTACAACACGACCGGATCACTGCGTGCCATCAACGACATAATGAACGCCAACGGCTTCGACACCTATACCCCGCAGCTGGAGGCAGGTCGCATCATCGAGGTGCCGGACGTGGTATACAACAGCGAAGCCGTATCGGTGGCCGACGCCCGGCCGTTCAACAGTGCATCCCTGCCTTTCGACAACCTGAGCATGCAGATGGAACAGCTGGAATTTATGCTGGGCGATGTCGGCTCCATCATCTACACCTTTGACGGGTCGAAGATCGCGGGCAAATACCTTTCCCTGAATGCGGATAATAACAACGAAGGCTATGTGAACTGGGGCGACGGAACACCCGTGGAGTACATCAAAACCGACGGTCTGTTTGGTCACAACTACGCCGCCGGAACCACCGGGGAAGTCGTGGTGACGTTTCTCGGCACAAGCCAACATTTCGGTAATGTCTTGCAAGATTCTGGCCTTAATGTATTCAAAGAAGCGCTCATTAAGGTAGACCTTACCAATGCCGACGCGGCATGCCCATCCGGAAGGTGGAATAATGGCTTTTACAAGTGCGTATATCTGACGGAAGTGGTAGGGTCGTTCGCGGGAAAACCGAATATCAAAATCTGCAATGCCATGTTTATGAATTGCTGGCTTCTTGCTTCCATACCGCCCCAGATGTTCAGAGGATGCCCCCGGTTGTATGACGCCGCATCGTGTTTTGAATTTAGTTATCAAATCCAAAACGTGGACTATTTGTTTGCTGACTGTCCGAAATTAATCGAAGCGTCGAAGGTATTTTCTTACTCGAATATCCCCTCGGCTGTATCAGCTTTTGAAAACTGCGCCTCCCTAAAATCAGTTGTAAACTTATTTGCGAATTGTAAGCTATTAACGGACGTCACCAATGTTTTTAAGGGGTGTACGAATATTCAGTTGGCGCTACGTGTTTTTCAAAACTGCGCTGTTCTTAACCCGCCTGTTAACGTTTTTGACGATTGCAAAAAGGCTTACAATTTTAAGGAATGTTATAATAACCTCCCCGCCGCTACCAATGAATCTCCCTATACTTTGGTCAACGGCCAGAAGGTTCATTTGTGGGAAAGAACCCCCGAATTAGGATTTGCGTTGCCTATCCAATACGACTTCTGTTTTACCAATTCCCCCAACTTTGCGGATTACGCCAACATTCCGGAAGCGTGGGGAGGGCCTCCGAAAACGGAAAACAACGTGAAGCTTCGCTGTTGGCCGATGATGGCGCAGATAGTGGCCGATCCCACTACGATGGTGGGTGTAGTGTACCTGAACGGGGAAATTCTCGGTTACAACGTCGTGGAAAAAGACACGTCGAATCGGCTCGTCATAGACCTGCCGCTTCCGACCGCCATCACCAGCGTGGCCGGACTGTACGTGGTGTTCTATTCCGAGGACGATGCTATAATCGGCGGTTCGCTGGCGCTGGCAGATAACGTTGCGGCGCCGACGGAAGGGGCCATCTACGAAACCTACTACAATGCCGGCTACGGCGACAACCAGCCGTCGATCTACCCCGTATTCGCGCCGAATAACGACCTTACGCCGGGCATTATCAACTCCTATTTCCAGCCCACCTACAACGTCCATATCCCGTCGCTGGGGGACTTTGAGGTCGTAGGCTCCGAGAGCGTTTCGGATGCGGTTGAAATAACCCTCCAAATCACCGAGCTGGGTTGGTCGTATTATATATCCGGAAGTGATCTGTGGATTGACATGCAACAAAAGCTGGAGACCGAGCATGGCATACCTCTATCGGCGCTCGCCGAGGATGGATGCACCCTCACGCTGTCCGTAGCAATCGAAAACTACGTCATGACGGCGCCGGCGATCGAGTTCAACACCATGCGCGGCTCCATCATGCCTATTCTGGATTTCACGTACGTACCTTAATTTAATGAAATCTTTATGACCACTTATGAACAAATAGTAGCCAACATCGGCAAAACCATCTCGTCGCTCACGAGCACCAGCAATTCAGCCATCTGGCGCCGGCTGGCCGCGGTATTCGCCGAGACCATCAATACTGTTCTCCTGAATCAGTCCAATTCGGAGGTTGTGATCGAGACGGCCGCCCGAACGTTGCGGGTCATGGGGAAGCAGTACTACATCGACACGGCACTGGCGTTCCAAACCGGCGACAACTTGGTGGTTGTCGATCCGTCCAAGTACGCCTACGGCTACGAAACGGTCGATCCGGCCAAGCAGATCATCAAGCAGGTGGCCATTCGTGTGGATGCGCAGAAAAACGTCATCAACATGCACGTCTGCACGCAGGATGCGAACGGCAATAACGTGGCCCTCACGGCCGAGCAGTTGGCGGAGTTCTCAAACTACATGACGGCCAAATCGGCATTCGGCATCAGCATGATGATCTCGTCGCCGACGCCCAGCATCATAACCACCACCCAGCTCTTCATCCGCTATCTGGACACCTACTCGCTGTCCCAGATCAAGAACAGCGTGAAGGAAATCCTTATCACCACGCAAGGAACCCTGCTCGGCGACTCCCCGGTGTTTGTGAACGACATCGAAACCGCCCTCGCCGGCGTGCCGGGCGTGCGCGACGCCTACTTCGTGGGCATCACCTGCGACGGCGCCGAGCCTACCAACGGCATTCTGACGCCGGCATCCGGCTACTTCAATTTCAGCGCGGCACTGCAAAACCTGACTGACATCGTAGTATTTAATCCCATCCGGTAATGCTTCGACATCTATCCATACCGTGGCTTTTGTTCAACATCCTGCGTCCGCAGTATGCGCTCAACCACGACTCAAGTCCGACGCTGAACGTGTTCTACAAGTTCCTGTTTTGCTGTCTGGCGCCGCTGTTCCCGAAGATCGAATCATACGAGGCGTGGTGCAAGAAATACTATGCGTTGGCGGCCAACGACGGCAGCTGTATTTCCATCCAAGCCTACCTGAATGCCTACTACGGCGACTTCGGGGAGATAACCGTCACCACGGCCCCCGTTTTCGACACCTTCATGTTCCCGTACAGCTCCGATATGTCGCTGGGCACCCTGATGTTCCCCTATTCGGCCGACATGTCGAAGGGCGTGGAGTTCTACCAATACGGTAGCACGGCGAATGCCCCGGTCGTGACCATCCCCGCCGGGCTTAAAAACTCGGACGTCTATCCGGACTTTATCGCAGACCTGAACGCTCTTGTGGCCTATGGAATCCAATATTCAATAGTTGTAAATTAAACTCCCATGTCTCTCGCCTCTATCCTCAAAGACACGATTCTGCCTTACGTGAAAACCATCGGTAACAACTGGTGGTTGGGATTCGTCGGCTACTTCGCTCCCATCGGGCCGCTGGTCCTTGTGATGGTATGTTTCATCATGACGGACTTCGTCATCGGCTGTCTGGCATCCTACAAACGGGTGACCGCCGCTGGGAAGCGCTGGTGCTTCTACTCCGACGCGGCGTGGCGCACGATCTACAAATTTGGCTTCTGCACAATGGCGGTCGCCGGATTGTATGTCATCGGGAATGACGTGCTGGGCGGGGACTTCGGCGCCGACCGGCTTCCCAATATTCTCTGCGCGATGGTATGTTTTACGGAGCTGTGGTCCTTTTGCGAAAACGCGGCCTATCTCTCCGGCTCGAAGCTGTTCTTGTGGCTGCGGCAGTTCACCATCAACAAGGCGAAGCGCTGGGACGAGGACGTGGCCAAAGACATGGAGGACTTAATCAAAAAGTAACGATATGAAAAGATCAGAATTGCTTGCCGAAGTTCAGAAAAACTTCAAGATAACAGAGCTGGTATGTCCTCATGTCTACCAGCGCGACGGCGAGAAGGCATGGCGGTATTTCTCCAATGAATTTCTCGAAACGCTCGTGGCCATCCGCAACATCCTCGGCCTTCCCATGACCATCAACAACTGGGTGGGCGGCGGTCAGTACAGCCAGCGGGGCCTGCGATGCAACATCTGCGATCTGGTGGCGTCGAAAACCCGCTCCGGCTTGCTGTATGTCTCGGCTCATATGCTCGCGCAGGGGTTCGACTTCTCCACTACCATCCCCTCTCACAACGTGCGGGAAATCCTCAAAAAAAACGCATCCAAACTTCCCTATCCTATCCGGCTGGAGAAAGACACCTCTTGGGTGCATGTCGATCTCTACCGCGTAGACGACAAGAAAAAAATCACCGAATTTAACGGTTAACCAACATGGCAACAATCAAGAAATTCATAGCCACTTCGAACGGCAACCGGGTGTTCGTCTCGGACCTTGCCGCGATGGCCGACACCATCTTCGGCATGATGGGCGCGTGGCCGTGCCCGATTCCCTACTGCATTTTGAAGGGAGTGATAGGCCCTCAAAACACCTCCCTGCGAATCAACAAGGGCGGCGGCGTGCTGATGTACGGCAAGTTTTTCCCGACTCCGAACGGTGATACCCTTTCTATCCCGAAGGGCAGCTATCTGTATGCCAAAGCCCAGAACGACACGGCAGAACCCCGAACCTCGTCCACGGGTCAATCGTACTACCAGAACATCGTCTATTCCCTCATGGTCACTACGGCCAAGCAAACGGGAACATCGACCGACTACGAAGCCGAAACTGGTCTGTGGGAGATCGTGGACGGCGCGGTTACGGGAGCGATGGAAACCACGGCATGGATCGCCTATGTAAAATCCATCAGCACCTTGTGGCGCTGGGACTACATCGACAACAACCTGCCTGCAAACATCGTGCAGACGCAGGCAGTAGCCGATTCCGCCATCACTACCCCCAAGATGGCGCCCGGCTCCGTGACCAGTGCCATTTTGGCGCCCGGCTCCGTGACCAACAGTAAGATGGCATTTGCTGTCGGCATGCCCTATATGCCCTCTTACCGGCCTACGATTGCAGACGCCACCATTCACGCTACTCCGTGGGCATGGCTGGTGATCGAAGCGTCGGATCAGGCCAGAAACATAATCATTACCACTGAAACACCCCCGTCCTCCGAGGGGGCGCCTATCAAAATTGTGGTGAGCAACAAGACCAATTTCGGCCTTTCACTGACCCTTACTCAGCCCAACAACATCACAACGTATCTTATAAATATCCCGTCTCAAACCATCCTGATCGTAGACGGAGTGTGGATGATAAGCTCGTATTCTTTCGTGACGTACGACGGTAAAAACACGTACCCTTGATCGGTTATTCGAGCATATATGTAAAAATAGGGCCAAATGGCCCTATTTTCCTTTGTTATTTCGACGATCTTGGCCAGTACTTGGTGTAGGCCCACAAGAGACCATACGCCACAAATACTGCGGCCATTGCGGCTACGATAACGTAACCCATCGTCTTACTGATAAGCGACAATGCGATCAGCACTATCGCGGCCCCGATCAGGGCAATCAAAGTCCACTTTTTCATTTCTTGAGTTTTTTATGGTTACCACCTGATTATATTGTAAGATACGCCTACTCCAATGTAGGGGTAAAGTCTCACATCCTGCTTGAGTACCGCGCCGTACCCTGCCTGCACTCCTATCCCCCACCGGGTTTTTCGAAGCGGGCCTTGCACGACCTGCGTCTGTTGATTTACCTTCATCCAATCCAACTGCGGGTGTAGGTATCCGATGGCCGGGCCGCTCACCTGCGCCGACCAATCCGGGCCGGAGTACGGTCGCGTCTCTACAGCTACCCGTAATTCAGTGCTGTCCGGACCCACTTTTACGATCTTGGTTTCCGTCACTGTCACCGTATCGACCGGAGCAAACACCAGATTGGGGACCCGCACCGTTACCGAGCGGTAGGTGCTCGGCCCGGCTTGAGGCTTTTCGTAGTACACTGTCACCACCTGCCGGTCGATGATAGGGTCCGCCGGCCATAACCATCGACCCCCCACTACACCTACTGCCAGCCCGATCAGAAGAGACACGGTAATTTTAAGAGCATTCATAGCTTTTTGGCTGGAAAATTCTCGGCGGTCGAATCTTTGACGACCTCCATTAATGCCTTCTCCACGGCTTTCTGAACCTCTTTATCGAGGTCCACGGGCAGGCGTATTCTTCCTACCAATACGCAGAGCAGCGCAAATGTCTCCAGCGTCAACATGATGGCCAAGATGGCCACTGCAAATTCCAATTCATTCCCCATGTTATAGTTGTTTTCGATTTGTTATGGCTTCTGCCAGTATTCTCGTGAATGCGTCGCCGCCGAATCGCATGACCTCAAGTCCCCTTGACATGGGGGTGCATATCAGAACAGCCCATCCGTCGGCCGCGGCCTGCGACATCTTTTCGTACTCCTTTCCGAGAGCCACCGGGTTCGAGTGTCTACCCCCTACGAAGTTGCCTCCATTGACCTCAATTGCGATCTTCAACTCCAGACAGGCATAGTCGAACCGCCAGCGACGGGGCGGGTGGAACCGATATTCCGAAATCCACTCCAACCCGGTCGTTTGACGCAGTATTTGCAGATATGCGTCCATTTACTCCTTCAAGGTTTGGGCGGCAAACATGTAGTAATGCCGCAGGGTGCTGGCAATCTGGGTCAGGTCGTTCGATGCGGCGCCATCCCAAACCCCCTCCTTGTCGTTCTTGTTGATGATCTCGATGATCTCGGCCAGCTCGTCGCGGGTCTCGCGTACATAACGCCGCCAGTCGCCCAGCGTTACCATGTCGGCCACCACGGAGGTTTCGATGAATCCCGACATGCTGTGCACCGGAACTCCGCCCAGCTGAACGATCAACTCGGCGACATTGTCGGCTGCTTCGTTGAGCTTTTTATACACTTCGTCGAAAAAAGGGTGCCAGCTCTTGTAATGCTCTCCGTACAGCGTCCAATGACGCCCGCGGACATTCTGGGTAGTGACGGCAATCGTCGCCAGCAATCGGTCCAAAATCTCAAATTCCATAATCTATGTTTTTAAAATGGTTCTTCGTCCACATCCTCGTGATGCGTCCACGGGTTTCTGGGTGCCTTCGTCTGCTGGGGTTGAGCGGTCTTGAGCCACGGCGCCCGGCGCCCCTTCCCGATAAATGCCGCTTCACGATTATTCCCTTTGCCCCAATCTATGGCAATGAAGTACTCGTTTCCCCATTTGTCGGGTTCTTTCAGCTTCTGAATCTTGATGTTGATGGAACTGCCTATTCCGCCCCGACACCTGAACTCCTTAATGGCGTCATCCGGAATCATATCCAACCGCAGTTCTGCGATAATAACATCGTCTGCCATACGCAAATATAGTTAAAATGTTCGAAATTGTTCGGATCGCGTCGTGTCGGCGTCTGCCGTGTACTCTACCGTCCCATCCGTACTGTATAGCCGATCCCTGCCGGAATTGTCGGTCCTGACGATCCCTTCGAGCCGGCCGGAAGCATCCCGAACCTCACGTGATCCGTCGTTCCGAGTGCGGATGGTATGGGTCACCTTTCCCTTCGAATCCTTGATGGTCCGCACGTCCTGCGCGTAGGCGCGCTTCACCCCGGTGAAGGCGATACACACCACTAAAATAAGGATGGCCAACAGCCACCATAGCACCCACGTAGGGCGCATTTCCCCTTGATTTTTCATTTTTCCGTCTTTTCATTTCTCTAATTCCGCAAGAAGGGCATCGGCCATCTCGACCGCTCCTTTTACAGTTTCATTCATGCACCATGACCCACTCGATGCAAGCCGAGCCGCCATCGCCTCACCAGCATATACTCGCCGCCAGTACTCCCGGTCAACTGGTAAGGAATCCTTACAAGTTGGGGTATCAACTGTCAAGTTTTCTTTGACAGTTGGTCCGTACTCTCCACGCGCCAACTTATATTCGTAGTCATCATCGCGCATCATAAGGTCCCTCTGGGTTGTTTCGTCAGGTATTAATTCCCCGTTGTCGGTATAAAACTCCACGGATTCATACTGGCCCTCAGTCAGTAGGGCCATGACTCTGCCTTCCACTGATCCCCTACGGTCATAACATATAACTCTTGCGGTTTTTCCACTCCTTGTGCACACCGCCGCACCTGCTTTGGCGGCCGCTAAGTCAAATTTTCTCATAATTATTTCAATTTTTCGATGTTTTGCGAAAATCTCGCTATTTCAACAATTCGAACTCGAATTGTACCACTT
>OJNU01000149.1_pt1 | contig 63445 bp, 74 predicted proteins | sample 1597941 | NCBI WGS metagenome assembly OJNU01 (sample SAMN01915228, study PRJEB22387) | human gut metagenome | isolation source: stool | host: Homo sapiens | place: USA | reverse complement strand
CTGCCGGGCAGATTCCGGACTTTCACCGGTTAGAAACGTGCGCCGCCGGGCGCACAACGCAATTACCCGGAATCTCCTGTAAAATCAAGAGATTCCGGGTACTCCCCAAAACCGGAGGATGCAGCGGCCGTCCGGCCGGTACATCTCAGGATTCCTTGTCGATGTCGATCAGTTCGTAATGGCCGGCGCCCATGCCCAGATCGTGCATGGCATGCAGCTGGTGCAGCCCATGGCGGGACAGGATACGCTCCTTCAGGTCCTTGCTCTTTTCGCCGTCAAAGCCGAAGACGAGGTCGCACGACGCCTGGTCAATGGCGAGGATGTCCGTCGAGGCCATCATGCCCAGATCGGGAATCACCGGAGGTGCGGCACCGACACCGGCGCAGTCGCAGTCAATGGACATACGGCGCAGCACGTTCAGGTATGTGATATGCTTGCCGAAATGATCGAGGGTCGCTTTACCCGAATCGGCCATGCGTTCCATGAAGGCGTCCTGCAGTGGCATTTTTCCCCAGGCGTCCCCCGCAGGCGGCATCGGTCCTTCCAAATAACCGTGGACCTGGCGCTTGCCCAGCTGGCCGGACGCGTTGCCGATGGCGATGTTCTTCAGGGAACCGCCGAACCCGCCCATGGCGTGGCCCTTGAAATGGGTCAGGACGATCATGGAATCATAGTTCAGGATATGGCTGCCCAAAAGGATCAGGGGCGTCAACACACCGATGTGCTTCTTCCACATTCCCATATGTTTCGCCTCCCGTGCATAAACTTATCCGTTCAAATGAAACTTTATCCCACGCAAAACGTACCACGGATGCGGCGGTGCGTCAAGAATTTACCGGACTGCCGTCCATACTTGTTCCGTATGCCGGACCATGCCGGAGATGCATATCATTTCAAGGGACCCGGACGATTTGTCCCGAAGGGTTCCGTATGGTACAATCGGAATTGGAAATCCGGGCCGGCACCTTGCGCCGGTCTTGCATAGAAAGGGGTTTTACCATTGAAAAAAGTAGTTGTCCTCACCACGGGCGGTACCATCGCCATGAAACCGGATCCCGTGTCGGGCGGGCTGATTCCCGCCGTCAGCGGCGACGACCTGGTGGAGGCCGTTCCGGCCCTGAAAGATGTAGCTGCTGTCGAAGTGCACGAATTTTCCAATGTTCCCAGCGGCCACGTGACGCCGCAAATGATGTTCGAACTGGCACAGCAGGTGGACGCGTACGCCGCGCGTCCCGATGTGGACGGCATCGCCATCACCCACGGTACGGACACCATGGAAGAGACGGCGTACATGCTGAGCCTGGTCTGCCGGACGGAAAAGCCGGTCACCATCACCGGTGCCATGCGCGGTGCCAGCGACATGGGCTATGACGGGCCTGCCAACATCCTGGCCGCCGTCCGTGTGGCCGCCTGCAACGCTGCCGCGGGGCGGCGCTGCCTGCTCGTCCTGAATGACGAAATCCATGCGGCGGCCGAAGTGACGAAGATGCACACCGTGTCGTGCAGCACCTTCGCGTCCCCCGGCTGGGGTCCTGTCGGCCATGTGTACTACAATGGCGTCGTGTTCCGCCGCACCTGTGAAAACCTGCGCCGCATCGTGACGGACCATATCGAGCCCGATGTGGAACTCCTCAAGGTGGCGACGGGCATGAGCGACCTCTTCTTCCGGGCTGCCGCCGACAAACCCGTGAAAGGCCTCGTCGTCGAAGCCGTCGGCTGCGGCAATGTGCCGCCCACGGTGCTGCACGGCATCGAATACGTGCGCAGCAAAGGCATTCCCGTCGTGCTGGCAAGCCGCGTGCCCGAAGGCAAGGTCGTCCCTGTGTACGGCTACCTGGGCAGCGCGGGCTGGATGAAACCCCTGGGCCTCATCCACGCCGACGAGATCAACGGGCAGAAAGCGCGGCTCAAACTCATGGCCGCCCTGTCCCTCACGCAGGATCTGGAAGAACTGCGTGCCTTTTTCCGGGACGACGTACAGTGACATCGTCCCCTACAAACCATAAAACAAGCCCTGAACCAGCGGGTTGAAAAGCGGTACGCCGCCTTACAGCCTTGGTTCAGGGCTCTTTTTTCTGTGATGTTGTCAATGTGACGTCACCGGGACATCAGAAGCGGACCGCCTCTTCCAGGGCCCGGATGGCGCCGCTTTTGACGGGCCGTACTTCACGTTCTTCGTCCAGATCCGTAAAGACGCACAGGCAGGCGTCGGAAAGACCGGCCGCCCGGATGGCGGCAGCGTCGAATTCGAGGAGCTTGTCGCCCTGCTTCACGGTCTGGCCCGGTTCCACGAAGACCTGGAACCCGGCACCGTTCATCTGCACCGTGTCGATGCCGATGTGGAGCATGTATTCCAGGCCGTCGGCCGTGCGCAGCCCCAGGGCGTGCTTCGTATCAAAGACGAGGTCGACCGTGCTGTCGCAGGGCGCATATACGGCGGAATCCGTCGGATAGACGAGGAATCCGTCGCCGGTCATCTTTTCGGAAAAGACTTCGTCGGGCGCATCCGTAATGGGATGGAGTTCTCCCGTGAAGGGGGAATTGAAGGATTGTGTCATGGCTGCTGCCTCCTGGTTATACATTCATTCGGACCGGGGTACGTGACGGACGCCAGGTACAGTCCCTGGGCCGGGGCGGCGGCGTTCTCGAAGGCACCCCGCGGCGCTTCCAGTTCCCGGACGAGGGCGTCCGGGTCCTTGCGGCCCCAGCCGGCCTGCAGCATGGACCACACCAGGTTGCGCACCATATGGTAGACGAACCCGTCTCCCGCGATGCGGTAGACATAGCGTTCCGGCGCGTCAGAATCATCGTGACGCGTTGCAAGCCCCGGAGCCGGACACTGGGTCCAGTCCGAAGTAAAAATCGTTTTAACGGGCGATACGGGGGCGCTGCCCGTACTCTGGAACCCGCTGAAGTCATGGGTTCCCAGGATATGGGAAGCGGCGCGGTTCAACAGCGCCAGATCCGGCCGTTCCGTCACCTGCCAGGCGTAGTTCCGCGCGAACGGATCCGGTACGGGCGTGTACTGCACCACATACAGGTATTCCTTGCGCACCACGTCCTTGCGGGCGTTGAAGCCTTCCGGCGCGTCCTCGGCCGCCAGGGCCCGGATATCGGCGGGCAGGTAGGTGTTCAGGGCGCGTACGAGGCGCTCCGTGGGAATGCGCCCTTCCGTCGTGAAGGACACGACCTGCCCCAGGGCGTGCACGCCGGCATCCGTCCGGCCGCTGCCGGTCACCTGGACCGGTTCGCCGCACAGGCGGGACAGGACATCTTCCACCACGTTCTGGATGGCCGGAAAGCGGGTCTGCCGCTGAAAGCCGGCATAGGCCGTGCCGTCGTAGGACAAGGTTATCTTCAAAGTTCGCATAAGTGACTCCTGCCGACTTACAGTTTCGCTGCCAGCGGTCCCCAGCGCAGCAGTACGAGGAAGACGATCATGGCGATGCCGAACACGAAGGCCGCGGCGTCGCCGCCCCGGTAGGCCAGCTGGTGCATGCGCGTGCGCCCTTCCCCGCCGCGGTAGCAGCGCGCCTCCATGGCCACGGCCAGGTCGTCGGCCCGGCGGAAGGCACTGATGAAGAGCGGGATCAGGATGGGCAGCATGTTTTTCGCTTTCTGCAAAATGTTGCCGCTCTGGAAATCGGCCCCGCGCGAGGTCTGGGCCTTGATGATGCGGTCTGTTTCCTCGAGCAGCGTCGGGATGAAGCGCAGGGCGATGGTCATCATCATGGCCAGCTCGTGGGCCGGCACGCCGATGCAGCGGAAGGGCCGCAGCAGCGACTCAATGCCGTCGGTCAGCACGATGGGCGACGTGGTGAACGTCAGGACCGACGAAATCATGAGGAGCAGCATGAGGCGCATGGACATCTTGATGCCCATGGCGATGCCTTCCTGGGTGATGCGGATGAACTTCCACTGGTACAGCACGGTCTCGCCCTGGCCGACGAAGACATGCATGGCCAGGGTCAGCAGAATGATGAAGAGCAGCGGTTTCACGCTCTTGAAGACGAGCAGGAAGGGCAGCTTCGAAATGGCGATGACGAAGAATACCATGACCCAGAGGGCCACGTAGGCCGGCACGCTCTGGGCGAGAAAGATGGCCACAATCAGAAGCAGCGTGACGAGGATCTTGGTCCGCGGGTCCAGGCGGTGGACGAAGCTGTTGCCCGGATAATATTGTCCCAGTGTGATATCTCCCAGCATAGCCTACTTCAGCCCCTTTCTCTTGCGGATCTCCTTCAGCAGGGAGGCCGTGTCCGTCACCGTTTCCGGGATGGCCAGGCCTTTGGCGCGCAAGGCGTCCTTGAGTTTGTATATTTCCGGGATGTCGAGGCCGACATCCTGCAATTCTTTGCGGCGTTCGCGGAACAGGGCGGCCGGTTTGCCGTCCATGATGATACGGCCGTCGTACACGACGAGGAGGCGGTTGGCGAACTGCAGGGCGTCCTCCATGCTGTGCGTGACCATGATGATGCCGATGCCCTGTTTCTTGTACAGGGACAGGATTTCGCGGAACACATCGCGGCGGGCGCCGGGGTCGAGGCCGGCCGACGGCTCGTCCAGGATCAGGTAGTCCGGTTTCATGGAAACGACGCCGGCAATGGCGACGCGGCGCATCTGCCCGCCCGACAGGTTGAAGGGCGAGCGCTGGGCCAGGGCGTCGTAATCGAGGCCGACGAACTGCAGGGCCTCGCGGACGCGCTGTTCCACTTCGTCCTCCGTCAGGCCCAGGTTGCGGGGCCCGAAGGCCACGTCCTCGTAGACCGTTTCGGCGAACAGCTGGTGTTCCGGATACTGGAAGACCATGCCCACCTTGCCGCGGGCGGCGCGGGCTTCCTTCGTCTTGCCGGACAGGTCCGTGCCGTCCAGGAGGGCTTTGCCCTTCGTCGGATGGAGCAGGCCGTTCAGATGCTGGATCAGTGTCGACTTGCCACTGCCCGTGTGGCCGATGATGGCGACGAATTCGCCTTTTTCAATTGTAAGGGAAATGTCGTGGAGCACTTCCTTTTCATAAGGGGTGCCCTTCGAATACGTAAAGGAAACATGTTCCAGTTCGATAGACATATGGTGTCATCCTTTGATTTATTGCACGGGACGGTGTCAGGCCAGGGCCTGTGCCAGATCCTCGTTCGTAATGATGCCCTGGGGCAGTTTCATTCCCGTCTTGCGGAGCTCGAAGGCCACTTTGGCGGCCAGGGGCGCTTCCAGCCCCAGCTCTTCCAGTTCCTCCACGCGGGAGAAGACTTCCTGCGGCGTACCCTGGAACAGGATACGGCCTTTTTTCATGACGACGACGCGGTCGGCATGGATGGCTTCAACCATGTTGTGGGTGATATAGACGACGGTGATGTGCTTTTCCTTGTTCAGTTTCCGCACCGTGCCGACGATTTCCTTGCGGCCCTGCGGGTCGAGCATGGCCGTCGGCTCGTCGAGGACGATGCAGTTGGAGCCCAAAGCCAGCGTACCGGCAATGGCGACGCGCTGTTTCTGCCCGCCGGACAGAAGGTGCGGCGCCCGGGTGCGGTATTCCGTCATGCCGACGGCCTTCAGGGCATCTTCCACGCGCTGCCGGATTTCGTCCGGCGGCACGCCGATGTTTTCCGGTCCGAAGGCGACGTCTTCTTCCACGACGGCGGCCACAATCTGGTTATCGGGGTTCTGGAAGACCATGCCCACGTTCTGGCGGATCTCCCATAACTTTGTCTCGTCCAGCGTGTCCATCCCCTGGATTTTGACGGTGCCTTCCGACGGAAGGAGCAGGGCGTTCAGGTGACGGGCCAGCGTGGATTTGCCGCTGCCGTTGGTGCCGATGACGGCCACGAATTCGCCGGGGCGGATGGCCAGATTGACTTTATCCAGCGCCAGGACCTCGTTGTTCTCCGTGTCCGTGTAAATATGACTCAGGTCCTTGATATCGATGAATGGGGCCTGCTGTTTCGTTTCCATTTCCAGACAACTCCTGTTTCATGGCGGAATCCCGGGACCGGCCCGGGTTCCAAAATGTTGACTACTTTATTATAATGTCCTGCACCGCAAACGTCAACGCTATTTTAGGGATGGTTAACAGTGTAAGTCCCGTTGGCATAGGAAAAAGGCGCCGCTGCCCGTTCGGACAGTGACGCCTTTTAATCTGCCTATGTCGGCTGGCTGTTGCTTACAGCAGTTCGATGATGGCCATCTCAGCTGCATCGCCGCGACGGGGGCCTACCCGGTAAATGCGGGTAAAGCCGCCCTGGCGCTCCTTGTATTTAGGAGCCAGTTCGTCAAACAGCTTCGTGGTAGCGGTTTCGTCTACCAGGATAGCCAGGGCCTGACGACGAGCGTGCAGATCTCCAACCTTGGCCAGCGTGATCAGTTTTGCAACATTCTTGCTGGTTTCCTTTGCTTTTGCAATGGTGGTTTCGATTCTGCCGTTCAGGATCAGGGCGCTGGACAGGCTGCGGAACAGGGCTTTGCGGTTGCCGGATGCACGGTTCAGTTTTCTGTATGCCATTGATTCCGTCCCCCTTATCAATCTTGGTTATCCCGTAAGGATAACTGCAATTCTTTCAACTTCTTCATAATTTCTTCCAGGGATTTGGTTCCCAGGTTGCGGACCTTCTTCAAGTCTTCTTCGGACTTGTTGATCAGGTCGCCCACCGTATTGATGCCGGCACGGCGCAGGCAGTTGTTGCTGCGCACGGACAGGTCCATCTCTTCGATGGACATGGCCAGCTTCGGATCTTCTTCAGCGGCTGCCGCCGGTTCCGGAACCGATGTCCCGACGATACCGGGTTCCGGTTCCATCACAGTGCTGTTCTGGAACAGTTTCAGGTAGCCGATGAGGATGCCGGAAGCCAGGCTGATGGCGTCATCCGGATTGATGCTGCCGTCGGTCCAGACTTCGAGGGTCAGCTTGTCATAGTTGGTGACGTTGCCGACACGGGTATCCGTAACTCCGAATTTTACGCGGGTGATCGGGGAATAAATGGAATCGACCGGGATCCAGCCGATGCCCATCTCTTCACTCTTATTCTTGTCGCAAGGTACATAACCGGTACCCTTGTCGATGTAGATATCCATCTTGAGGACGGCATCCTTGTCGAGGGTGGCAATGTGCAGCTCTGGATTCAGGATTTCCACATCGCTGTCCGGCTCGATATCACCGGCAGTCACTTCGCATTCGCCTGCCGCGTCGATATGGAGCACCTTCGGGGCATTGTCCTGCGTGTTCAGCTTCAGGCACAGGGCCTTGATGTTGAGGATGATGTCCGCCACGTCTTCCCGGACGCCGGGAATCGTGGTGAATTCATGCAGGACGCCTTCAATCTTGACCCCTTTTACTGCCGCCCCTTCCAGGGAGGACAGCAAAACGCGGCGGAGACTGTTGCCCAGGGTGATGCCATACCCGCGTTCCAGCGGTTCCCAAACGAATTTGCCATAGCGCTTGTCCGCAGAGATTTCGGAAGTAACTAATTTCGGATCAATAATTTCTATCATTCGGAAAGCCTCCTTCTCACGCGTATTACCACAATACGCCAACTGGTTGGTGGCACTTGATGCTCTTTATTACTTGGAATACAGTTCGACGATGGACTGCTCTACAACCGGAACATCAATTTCCTCACGAGTCGGGAAACGATCTACCTTTGCGTTCAGTGCTTCCGCATTCATTACAAGCCAGGCCGGAGCGGTAACAGCGGCCAGTTTTTCGTTCATGCCCTTGAAGTAGGCCTTGTTCAGGCTGTTTTCCATTACGGAAACAACGTCACCGGCCTTGACCAGTGCGGACGGAATGTCCACGCGCTTGCCGTTTACGGCAATGTGGCCGTGCGTAACGAGCTGACGGGCCTGACGGCGGGTGGAAGCCAGGCCCATGCGGTAAACCACGTTGTCCAGTCTGCGTTCCAGCAGGATCAGGAGGTTTTCACCGGTGATGCCGGGCATCTTTTTAGCCTTTTCGTAATACAGGCGGAACTGTTTTTCCAGTACGCCGTAAATGAATTTTGCTTTCTGTTTTTCTTTCAGCTGTGCGCCGTATTCGCTGACTTTATGGTTAGCGTGCAGGAGCTGACGGTGGGATTCTTTGGTTACGCCCACGACCGCCGGTTCGATGCCCAGTGCGCGGCAGCGTTTCAGAACAGGAACTCTGTCAATTGCCATGTAAGTTTACACCTCCTGTAATTATACTCTGCGACGTTTCGGCGGACGGCAGCCGTTGTGCGGAATGGGAGTCACGTCCTTGATGGAGTTGACTTCCAGACCGGTGGCCTGCAAAGCGCGGATTGCTGCTTCACGGCCGGCACCGGGGCCCTTAACGTATACTTCTACGGTCTTCATGCCGTGGTCCATCGCTGCCTTGGTAGCGGTTTCAGCTGCCATCTGCGCTGCGAACGGCGTGCTCTTACGGCTGCCGCGGAAGCCCAGGCCGCCGGCGGAAGCCCAGCTGATTACGTTACCGTTGAGGTCGGAAATAGTAACCAGCGTGTTATTGAAAGTGGATTTGATATGCGCAACGCCGGCAACGACGTTTTTGCTTACTTTTTTCTTCGTACGGACTGCTTTCTTTACTGCCACTTCTTAATACCCTCCTTACTGATTACTTTTTGCCCTGGGTCTTTTTAGGCCCCTTGCGGGTACGGGCATTGTTCTTCGTGTTCTGGCCGCGTACGGGCAGGCCTGCACGATGTCTTCTGCCACGGTAGCTCCCGATTTCCACCAGGCGCTTGATGTTCATGGATTCCTCACGGCGGAGGTCACCTTCGACTTTATAGTCTCTGTCAAGTACTTCACGGATCTTAGCGATTTCGCCTTCCGTCAGATCACGGACGCGAGTATCGGGGTTGATACCGGTCTTCGCGAGGATTTCGCGGGATAAGGTAAGACCGATACCGAAAATATAGGGCAGCGCATATTCGATACGCTTGTCATTCGGTAAATCGACACCAGCAATACGTGCCATAATATCAGTGCACCTCCTTCTTAACCTTGTCTCTGTTTATGCTTCGGGTTTTCGCAAATGACCATGACGCGGCCTTTGCGCTTGATGATTTTGCATTTATCGCAAATCTTCTTTACAGACGGTCTGACTTTCATTTTTTACCTCCTCAGTGTCTGTGCCGGCTCATTTGAACCGGTAGGTGATTCTTCCACGATTCAGATCGTACGGCGTCAGCTCGACCGTTACGCGGTCGCCCGGCAGGATCTTGATGAAGTTCATGCGGATTTTGCCGGAAATGTGCGCCAGGATCTCATGATTGTTCTGCAGTTTGACCTTGAACATGGCATTCGGCAAAGCTTCCAGAATAGTTCCTTCCACTTCGATTACATCCTGTTTGGACATCGGTTACCTCCCTGCCCTTTCTTCAAGGCCGGTCTTGACATCGGCATATACCTTGTCAATGGCCTGAGTGCCGTCGATTTCCATGTAGACACCCTGTTTCTTATAGTACCCGATCAGGGGTTCCGTCTGGGAATGATAGGCTTTCAAACGATTCTTGACGGTCGCTTCCTTATCGTCATCACGCTGATAAAGGGAACCGCCGCATTTATCACAGACACCTTCCACTTTGGGCGGGTTGAAGGTCACATGGTACGTGGCACCGCAGGATTTGCAGATGCGACGGCCCGTGACGCGGTCCACCAGGTCGCTGTCAGGAACTTCGATGTTCACAACGGCGGTCAGCCGGATCCCCGCATCCTTCAGGATGTCGTCCAAAGCTTCGGCTTGTTCCGTCGTACGGGGGAAGCCGTCCAGGATGAACCCTTTCCTGCATTCCGGCTTGCTCAGCCCTTCGCGTACGATGCCAATGGTTACAACGTCGGGAACGAGCCCGCCGGCATCCATGTATCTCTTGGCTTCTTTTCCCAGTTCCGTACCCTGTTTGACGGCTGCCCGGAACATATCCCCCGTCGAGATGTGAGGGATCTTATATTCGTCTACAAGCCTTTCAGCCTGAGTACCTTTGCCGGCACCGGGAGGTCCCATTAAAAGAATATGCATAAGTTTTCCTCCTTATCTCATAAACCCTTCGTAATGACGGGTCAATGCCAGGGATTCAATCTGTTTCATCGTATCCAGGGCAACGCCTACGACGATCAGCAGGGACGTACCGCCGAGGTAGACACCTTCGATGCCGGTAATCCATACGACCGCGTGGGGCATCATCGCAATCAGGGCCAGGAAAATGGCGCCCGACAGGGTGATGCGGGTCATCACGTTGTCCAGATATTCCGTCGTCGGCGCACCGGGACGCAGGCCCGGCACAAAGCCGCCCATCTTCTTGATGTTGTCGCTCATCTGCTTGATATCCAGCGTGACCGCCGTATAGAAGAAGGTGAAGAACAGGATCAGGATGATGTACAACGTCGTCTGGAAGGGCGTGCCCCACGCAAAGTACCCTGCGATCTTCTGGATCCACGGCACATTCACGAACTGCGCGATGGTCGCCGGGAACATCAGGAGGGACGAGGCGAAGATGATGGGGATGACGCCTGCCTGGTTGACTTTCAGGGGAATGTAGCTGCTATGACCGCCGTACATCTTACGGCCGACCATACGCTTGGCGTACTGTACGGGCACCTTGCGGACACCCTGGGAAATAGCGACTACAAAAACGATCATTGCCAATGCAATCACGATAAACGCCAGCACATTGATAAGGTTTACCGTTCCTGCGTTCAGGTACTTATGCAGGGTGGACAGCCCGTTCGGGACACGGGAAACGATACCTGCGAAGATGATCAGGGAGATACCGTTGCCGACACCGCGCTGGGTGATTTCCTCGCCGACCCACATAAGGAAGCAGGTTCCTGCCGTCAGTGTGACCACAATCATCAGGATGGAGAAGAACCCCGGATTGATGATGGCGGCGCGCAGGCCGAATGCCATGCCCAGTGCCTGGATGACGGCCAGCCCGACGGTGGAGTACCGTGTGACCATGTTGGTCTTGCGGAACCCTTCCTCGCCTTCCTTGGACCACTCTTCCAGCGTCGGGATGACGACCTTCAGCAGCTGCAGGATGATGGATGCATTGATATAGGGGGTGATGCTCATGGCGAAGACCGAGAACTTGCTCAGGGCGCCGCCGGAGAAAACATCCAGCAGGCCGAACAGGTTGCCGTTGTTGAACAGCTGCTCGATCATGGTGGCATCGACACCGGGGACAGGGATCTGTACACCCAGGCGGAAGACGCCGAACATCACCATCGTGAAGATGATTTTTCTACGTAATTCAGGGACCCGGTAAATATTAGCAAGATTTGCTAACATTATCAGATCACCTCAACTTTGCCGCCGGCAGCGGTAATCTTTTCAGCAGCCGTCTTGGAAAAGCCGTTGGCCTGAACGGTCAGTTTCTTGGTCAGCTCGCCGCCGCCCAGGATACGGATACCGTCCCGTACGTTCTTTACCAGACCGCATTCGATCAGCATTACCGGTTCAACAACAGTGCCGTCTTCAAAGCGATTCAAGGTCTCCACATTGATTTCCACATAATGTTTGCCGAACTTGTTGTAAAAACCTACTTTCGGCAGGCGCAGGTATAACGGTCTCTGGCCGCCTTCAAATCCCGGGCGCTTTACGCCGCCGGAACGGGATTTCTGGCCTTTCTGACCTTTTCCGGAGGTCTTGCCCAAACCGGAACCAAGGCCGCGGCCTACACGAACCCGAACTTGCTTGGAGCCCGGTGCGGGACGTAATTCATGTAATTCCATTCGTCAGTCCTCCTAATCTTAAGCTTCTACTTCTTCTACCTTAACGAGATGTTCTACTTTATGGATCATGCCGCGGATGGTAGGATTGTCTTCTTGTACCGCAGTGGTACCGATCTTGTGTAAGCCCAGGGCGCGGACGGTGGCCTGCTGGTCTTTCTTATAACCGATCAAGCTGCGGGTCAAAGTGATTTTCAGTTTCCTCATCATTCTTCTCCTTCGCTCTCAATCAGTTCATCAGTTCTTCCACAGTCTTGCCGCGCAGTGCTGCAACTTCGGCAGCACTCTTCAGGGACTGCAGGCCCTGCAGGGTGGCGCGGACCATGTTGCCGGGGTTATGGGATCCCTGGCATTTGGTCAGGATATCAGAAATACCGGCCAGTTCCATTACGGCACGTACCGGGCCGCCGGCGATGACGCCGGTACCTTCGGAAGCCGGACGCATGAATACGCGGCCTGCACCGTAAACACCGATGATTTCATGAGGAATGGTGTTGCCGACCATCGGAACCGTGATCAGGTTCTTCTTGGCGTCGTCAACGCCTTTACGAATTGCTTCCGGAACTTCGGCAGCTTTGCCCAGGCCCATGCCTACATGGCCCTTTCCGTCACCGACCACAATCAGAGCGGCAAAGGTGAAGCGGCGGCCGCCTTTAACAACTTTCGCAACGCGGTTGATGAATACGACTTTTTCGTTAAAGCCGTCATCCGGTTTTTCGCGTCTGTCGCGCTTATCAAAATTAGCCAAAATCCTTCCTCCCTTTGTTAGAATTGCAGGCCAGCTTCACGAGCTGCTTCTGCCAGTGCGGCGATACGGCCATGGTACAGGTAGCCGCCGCGGTCGAATACTACTTTCGTTACGCCTTTGGCCAGCGCTTTTTCAGCAATGGCTTTGCCTACGGCCTTGGCAGCTTCCACATTGCCGCCGTAGTTTTCGAAACCCTTTTCCACGGTGCTGGCTGCGGCAAGGGTTTCGCCCGTTTCATCGTTGATGACCTGTGCATAGATGTTGCTCAGGGAACGATATACATTCAGACGGGGTCTTTCCGCCGTACCAACGATATATTTGCGGGAACGGATATGACGTTTCTGCCGCTTTTCGTTCTTGTTTGCTTTCTTAAACAAGAGGTTTCACTCCCTTCTCAATCACTTCTTAGCCTTTGCGCCGGCTTTACCGACCTTACGGCGTACATGTTCGCCTTCGTAACGGATGCCTTTGCCTTTATAGGGTTCGGGCGGACGCAGGTTGCGGATTTCGGCAGCCACAGCGCCGACCTTTTCCTTGTCCGAGCCGCTGACCACGATCTTGTTGGGCTGCGGAACGTCAAAGGTGATGCCTGCAGGCGGTTCCATTACTACGGGATGGGAGAAACCCAGAGTGAAGTTGATGTTTTTACCCTGTTTTGCGGCACGGTAGCCGACGCCCTGGATTTCCAGGGATTTGCTGAAGCCGTGCGTCACACCTTCGATCATGTTGTTGATCAGGGTGCGGGACAGGCCGTGCAGGGAACGGCTCTCTTTTTCGTCATCGGGACGTTCTACGGTGATGACACCGTTGTCCAGAGTAACCTTCATCGCGTTATGGATGCGACGCTGTAATTCGCCTTTCGGGCCCTTTACAGACACCACATTGTCTTCAACCTTGACCGTTACACCAGCGGGAACGGTAATAGGTTTTTTACCAATTCTAGACACTTAACGGTACCTCCTTATTCGTATTACCAAACGTATGCCAGAACTTCGCCGCCCAGGCCGGCTTTACGTGCTTCCTTGTCGGTCATCAGGCCTTTGGAAGTGGAAATAATCGCGATACCCAGACCGCCGAGCACTTTCGGCAGCTGATCTTTCTGCGAATAAACGCGCAGGCCGGGTTTGGAAATACGTTTGAGGCCGGAAATCACTTTTTCACGGTTGGCACCGTATTTCAGGCTTACCTTGATAACATTCTGCTTGTTATCTGCTACTACTTCGTAATCTTTGATGTATCCTTCGTCCTTTAAAATCGCAGCGATTGCTTCTTTGATTTTAGAGCCGGGGATTTCAACTTTATCGTGATAAACCGAGTTTGCGTTACGGATGCGCGTAAGCATATCGGCGATCGGATCAGTCATTACCATTGTTCAATGGCCTCCTTTCTAAAATGCTTCTTACCAACTTGCTTTGGTTACGCCGGGAATTTCGCCCTTGTAGGCGTATTCACGGAAGCAGATGCGGCACAGGCCGAACTTACGCATATAAGCATGGGGACGGCCGCAGATTTTGCAGCGATTGTAATGACGAACAGAGAACTTAGGTTCTTTATTCCATTTTTCAATTAAAGCTTTCTTAGCCAAAATCATTTCCTCCTTACTTATGCTGCGAACGGCATGCCGAGGAGACGCAGCAATTCGCGGGCTTCTTCGTCGGTCTTGGCCGTGGTGACGATGATGATGTCCATGCCCTGGACCTTGTCAACCTTGTCATATTCGATTTCCGGGAAAATCAGCTGTTCCTTCAGGCCCAGCGCATAGTTACCGCGGCCATCGAAGGAAGTGGAGCTTACGCCGCGGAAGTCGCGTACGCGGGGCAGGGCGATGTTCATCAGTTTGTCGAGGAAATAGTACATGCGGTCGCCGCGCAGCGTCACTTTGGCGCCAATCGGCATACCTTCACGCAGCTTGAAGGCTGCGATGGATTTCTTTGCCTTGGTGATGACGGGCTTCTGGCCGGCAATCTGGGTCAGCTGGGCAACAGCCGTTTCCAGGGCCTTGCTGTTCGTGACAGCTTCGCCGACGCCCATGTTGATGATGACTTTTTCAATCTTGGGGATTTCCATTACGTTCTTGTACTGGAATTTATCTACCATAGCCTTAACAGCTTCATTCTTGTATTTTTCTTGCAGTCTGGTATTGGCCATTTAAGTGGGTTCCTCCTTTCCCGGAAATTATTTATCGAGCACTTCGCCGCAATGCTTGCAAACGCGGACGGACTTGCCGTTTTCCACTTTGTGGGCAATGCGGGTCGGTTTCTTGCATTTGGGGCAGACCACCATGACCTTGCTGGAGCTGATGGCTGCTTCCTTCGTTACGATACCGCCCTGGGGATTGGTCTGGGACGGTTTATTGTGGCGCTTTACTTTATTTACACCTTCGACGATGACTTTGCCTTTCTTCGGCAGAGCGGTCAGGATTTTGCCTTCCTTGCCTTTGTCCTTGCCGGACAGGACCTGAACGGTATCGCCTTTTTTAACATGGAGCTTTACAGCAGTACTCATGCTTTAAGAACACCTCCTAATGTGCTTTGCGTATTTCTTAGAGCACTTCCGGTGCCAGAGAAATAATCTTCATGAAGTCTTTTTCACGCAGTTCGCGGGCAACAGGCCCGAAGATACGGGTGCCGCGGGGGCTCTTGTCATCCTTGATCACAACGGCTGCGTTTTCGTCGAAGCGGATATAGGAGCCGTCTTTGCGATGCAGGCCCTTGGTGGAACGAACCACAACGGCCTTGACAACGTCGCCTTTCTTTACAACGCCACCGGGTGCTGCATCCTTAACGGAGCACACGATGATGTCGCCGATATTTGCATATTTCCGGTAGGAACCGCCCATAACGCGGATGCACATAACCTTCTTAGCGCCGGTGTTGTCGCCGACATTAAGAATCGTCTGTTGTTGAATCATGGTTTAACCTCCTGTGCCGGATTGCTCATTCAACCCGGCCGAAACAATTATTTCGCACGCTCTAAGACTTCAACCAGACGCCAGCATTTTTCCTTGGATAACGGACGGGTCTGCACAATCTTTACCAGATCGCCGACGTGAGCGTCATTGTTTTCATCATGAGCCTTAAATTTAATCGTGGTCTTAATGCCTTTTTTGTACAGAGGATGCTGAACGAAGCGTTCTACGGCAACAACGATGGTTTTCTGCATCTTGTCGCTGACAACTCTGCCGGTACGGCTAACACGTGTATTTCTTTCTACGGTCACGACTGTTTCCTCCTTAATTGATGTTCAAGCCCTGCGCTCATGCGTTGATTTCGTTCTGGCGCTGTACGGTCTTGATTCTGGCAATGGACTTCTTTACTTCGCGAATCTTGGTCGGGTTTTCGCATTGTCCGGTTGCCATCTGAAAACGTAAGTTGAACAGTTCTTCTTTCAGTTCTGCCAATTTCTTGTCCAAATCTGCAGCAGACAGATCTCTGATTTCATTAATTTTCATCAAGCTTCACCACCCTTTGCTTCAGCGGCGGCTTCAGCCTCCATCTGTGCCTTGGAAACGAACTTCGTCTTGATGGGGAGCTTGTGGCCGGCCAGGCGCATAGCTTCGCGAGCGTCCGCTTCGGCTACGCCGCCCATTTCAAACAGGACACGACCGGGTTTCACGACGGCAACCCAGTATTCAGGAGAGCCTTTGCCGGAACCCATACGGGTTTCTGCAGGTTTTGCGGTAATCGGTTTGTCCGGGAAAATCTGGATCCAAACCTGACCACCACGTTTTACGTAACGGGTCATGGCGATACGGGCTGCCTCAATCTGACGGTTGGTGATCCAGGCAGGTTCCAAGGCCACCAGGCCGAATTCGCCATGGACGATCGTGTTGCCGCGCATGGCACGGCCTTTCATACGACCTCTATGCTGTTTACGATGTTTAACTCTGTTCGGTAATAACATGACTGATTATGCCTCCTTTGCGGACGCAGTCTTTGCTGCGGGTTTAGATTCCGGCAGGACTTCACCTTTGTAGATCCATACCTTGACGCCGATGCGGCCGTAAGTCGTATGGGCTTCTGCCGTACCGTAATCGATGTTTGCACGCAGGGTGTGCAGAGGAATGGAACCTTCGCGGTAGCTTTCAGCGCGGGCGATTTCAGCACCGCCCAGGCGGCCGCCCAGACGAACGCGGATCCCCTTCGCGCCCAGACGCATCGTACGGCCGACAGCCTGCTTCATGGCACGGCGGAAGGCGATACGGCGTTCCAGCTGGGAAGCGATGTTTTCAGCTACCAGGGTGGCATCCATATCAGGCTGCTTTACTTCCTGGATGTTGATGTCGATGTTGGCAGCGGTCATCTTCTTCAGGTCGTTCTTCAGCAGTTCGATGTTGCTGCCCTGACGGCCGATGACCATACCCGGTTTAGCCGTGTAGATGGTGATGCGGGCTTTGTTGGAAGCACGTTCGATATCTACTTTGGAAATACCGGACAAGAACAATTTATCTTTAATGAATTCACGAATCTTGATATCTTCCAGTAAGAACTTCTGGTAATCCTTATCAGCGTACCAGTTGGATTCCCAACCCTCGATGACGCCAACGCGGAATCCATGCGGATTAACTTTCTGACCCACTGTTGTTTCCCTCCTTATCCGGTCTTATTACTTTTCAGAAACGCATACGGTTACGTGGCTGGAACGTTTCAAAATCTTGAAAGCCTGTCCGCGGGACCGGGGATGAATACGTTTCATGGTGGGACCCTGGTCGACATAGCAAGAAGAAACGACCAGGTTGTCAACGTTCATATCATTGTTGTGTTCTGCATTTGCGACGGCGCTGCGCAGCACCTTTTCGATGACTTCGGAACCGACTTTCGGAGTGAACTGCAGGATAGCGAATGCTTCGTTCACTTTCTTGCCGCGGATCAGGTTCATTACGATGCGCAGTTTGCGAGGAGCAATGCGGATATATTTAGCGGTTGCCTTTACTTCCATTGTCTATTCCTCACTTTCCTGCTGCAGTCGTATCTGCAGCCTTTTCATGATGGCCCCTGAAGGTGCGGGTAGGAGCGAATTCCCCCAATTTATGGCCTACCATATCCTCGGTAATGAACACCGGAACATGTTTGCGTCCGTCATGAACCGCAATGGTGTGTCCTACAAAGGACGGTAAAATCACAGAAGCACGGGACCAGGTCTTAACAACTTTTTTATCATTAGCGGCATTAAGTGCATCGATCTTTTTAACCAGGGAAGGATGAACATAAGGTCCTTTTTTAACTGATCTAGACACTGATAAGCCTCCTTTCTCTTATCTGTTATTTCGTTCTGCGGCTTAAAATCAGCTTGGTAGAAGCTTTCTTGTTCTTACGCGTACGAGTACCGAATGCGGATTTGCCCCACGGGGTAACCGGGCGCTTGCGGCCTACAGGGCTGTGGCCTTCGCCGCCGCCATGCGGATGGTCATTCGGGTTCATTACTACGCCGCGGTTGGCAGGACGGATACCCAGCCAGCGGGAACGGCCGGCCTTGCCGATCGTGATGTTTTCGTATTCGAGGTTGCCGACCTGGCCGACAGTGGCACGGCAGTTGATATGTACTTTGCGTACTTCGCCGGAAGGCAGGCGCAGCAGGGCGTAGTCGCCCTCTTTAGCCATCAGCTGGGCAACAGCACCGGCAGAGCGTACCATCTGGCCGCCTTTGCCGATCTTCATTTCCACGTTGTGTACCAGAGTACCTACGGGAATGTTTTTCAGGGGCAGGCAGTTGCCGGTCTTGATATCGGCATCAGCGCCGCTGACGATCTTGTCGCCGACCTTCAGGCCCAGGGGAGCCAGGATGTAGCGCTTTTCACCGTCGGCATAATTGACGAGGGCGATGCGGGCGTTGCGGTTCGGATCGTATTCAATCGTGGCTACCGTTGCGGGAATACCGTCTTTGTCACGCTTGAAGTCGATGACGCGGTACATTCTCTTGTTGCCGCCGCCCTGATGACGGACGGTCATTTTACCGGTGTTGTTGCGGCCGGCATGTCTGTTCATTTTTTCCAGCAGCGGGCGATAGGGTTTGTTCGTCGTAATCTCTTCGAAGGAAGACGTGGTGATGAAACGTCTCGAAGGAGAATACGGATTGTAGCTCTTAATAGCCATTGTCATGTCCCTCCTTACATTCCTTCAAATACAGGGATCGTCTGGCCGGCAGCCAGTTTGACGATCGCCTTCTTGTATCCGGAAGTCTTAACGACCATGTTGCCGCGGCGTTTGGTTTTGCCGGGGATGTTCACGGTGGTGACAGCCAGAACTTTCACGTTCCAGATTTTTTCGACAGCCTGGCGGATTTCCGTCTTGCTGGCTTCAGCCGGAACTTCAAAGGTATATTTGTTGTCCTGCATCATGACGGAAGTCTTTTCCGTTACGAGCGGGCGCTTTAATACATCGCGGAGATTAGCAGCCATTATGCAAGTACCTCCTCAATTTTTGCTACGGCATTCTTGTCCAGGAACACCTTGTGGTTGTGCAGCAGGTCAAAGCAGTTCAGGCCGCCGTTGTTGATGACGGTCACTTTGCGCATGTTGCGGGCGGACAGTTCTACGTTCTCATTTTCACCGTCGGTGATGATGAGGTTCTTGGCATCGCTGGAATTAAAAGCTGCCAGCATTTCAACGGTTCTCTTGGTCTTCGGATCGTCGAATGCAAGGTTGTCCACAACGACCAGTTCGCCGGCGGCTACTTTAGCGGACAACGCGCAGCGCAGTGCCAGACGACGTGCTTTACGGGTCATTGCTTTTGCATAGGAACGGGGCTGGGGACCAAAGGTGGTGCCGCCGCCTACCCACAGGGGAGAGCGGGTGGAACCAACACGGGCATGGCCCGTGCCTTTCTGTTTCCAGGGTTTCTTGCCGCCGCCGCGTACCATGGCGCGGGTCTTGGTGGCGGAAGTGCCCTGACGCTGATTGGCCAGCTGCATAACGACAGCCTGGTGTACAACGGGTTCGTTGAATTCAACGCCAAACACTTTATCGTTCAGTTCGATTTCTTCACCGGTAGCTTGGCCGGCGATGTTGTATACAGATAACTTCGGCATGTGAAGCATCCTCCTTTCTTTCGCTTTCCATTACTTTACAACCTTGCTGGTTTCTTTGATTACCACGCAGGTGCCGTTCGCACCGGGAATGGAACCATGTACCAGGATGAGGTTGCGTTCAGCGTCCACCTTGGCGATGGTCAGATGCTGAACCGTCGCGTTCTTGCCGCCCATACGGCCAGGCAGCTTCTTGCCTGCAATAACGCGGCCGCCGGGGCCGGAACGCATGGGGCCGATAGAACCGGGTTCGCGATGGGATTTGGAACCGTGTTTCATCGGGCCGCGAGCGAAATTATGAAGTTTGATCGTGCCTGCAAAGCCTCTGCCGCGGGTGATGCCGCTTACGTCAACCAGGTCGCCGGCTGCGAAGACATCGGCTTTGATTACGTCACCAACTTTTAAGTCGGACGGAGCGTCCAAACGTAATTCCTTAACAAATTCAGCAGGAGCGATGCCTGCTTTTGCGAAGTGGCCTTTCATCGGCTTCGTGACGTTCTTTTCACTTACTTCGCCGAAACCAACCTGGATGGCATTGTATCCGTCGGTTTCTTCGGTTTTATTCTGAAGAACGGTGCAAGGACCTGCTAACACAACCGTAACAGGAATGAACTTGCCGTCTTCTTCGAAAATCTGGGTCATGCCCAGCTTTTTGCCAATAATTCCTTTAGCCATCGTTAGCACCTCCTCACAGTTTGATTTCGATGTCTACACCGGCCGGAAGGTCTAAGCGCATGAGGGCGTCGACCGTCTTCGGGGTCGGTTCCAGAATGTCCACCAGACGTTTGTGAGTGCGCATTTCGAACTGCTCACGGGAATCTTTGTTGACATGCGGGGAACGCAGAATCGTGTAAATGTTCTTTTCCGTAGGCAGGGGAATCGGGCCGGAAACCTGTGCACCGGTACGTTTCGCCGTTTCTACGATTTTGCTGGCGCTCTGATCCAGAGCGGTGTGATCGTACGCTTTGAGGCGTATTCTGATTTTCTGAGTCTTAGCCATTAATTTTTTCCTCCAATCGCCCAGTTTCTGAGAACGGACATACTCCGTGAAAATCTCCCCGTCTGCAAGGCAGGACAGGCAAGCAACCTTTCACATCATCGCAGTGTGTCAAAATAACAGTAAGAATGTGAGGGGCTGTCCTACGCCCCTCACATCAGGGATATAAGATCAAAGTTTGTTTGCCGGCAGGAAATCAATCGATGATTTCGCCAACGACGCCGGCGCCGACGGTGTGGCCGCCTTCGCGGATAGCGAAACGCAGGCCCTGTTCCATGGCGATCGGGGTGATCAGCGTGATCTCCATGTCGACGTTATCGCCGGGCATTACCATTTCCGTCCCTTCCGGCAGCTTTACGGTGCCCGTCACGTCCGTCGTGCGGAAATAGAACTGCGGGCGGTAGCCGTTGAAGAACGGCGTATGACGGCCGCCTTCTTCCTTCTTCAGTACGTAGACCTGACCCTTGAAGTGCGTGTGCGGATGCACCGTCCCCGGTTTTGCCAGGACCTGCCCGCGTTCGATTTCCTTGCGGTCCACGCCGCGCAGCAGGGCGCCCACGTTGTCACCGGCCAGCGCTTCGTCCAGGGTCTTCCGGAACATTTCCAGGCCCGTGATGACCGTGGACTTCTTCTCGTCCTTCAGGCCGACGATTTCCGCCGGGTCGCCTACGTGCGCCGCGCCACGTTCGATACGGCCCGTTGCCACAGTGCCGCGCCCCGTAATCGTGAACACGTCTTCCACAGGCATCAGGAACGGTTTGTCCGTCGGCCGTTCCGGAGTCGGAATGTAGTTGTCGACGGCATCCATCAGTTCCAGAATCTTCTTCTCGTATTCCTTGTCGCCTTCCAGCGCCTTCAGCGCGGAACCGACGATGATGGGGATTTCGTCTCCCGGATAGCCGTAGCTGCTCAGCAGGTCGCGGACTTCCATCTCGACCAGCTCGATCAGTTCCGGATCGTCCACCATGTCCGCCTTGTTCAGGAATACGACCATGGCGGGTACCCCTACCTGGCGGGCCAGCAGGATGTGTTCACGGGTCTGCGGCATCGGGCCGTCAGCCGCCGATACGACCAGGATGGCGCCGTCCATCTGCGCTGCGCCGGTGATCATGTTCTTGACATAGTCAGCATGGCCCGGGCAGTCGACATGGGCGTAATGACGCTTTTCCGTCTGGTATTCGACATGCGCCGTGTTGATCGTGATGCCACGTTCCCTTTCTTCCGGCGCCTTGTCAATCATATCGTATGCCATGAACTCGGCGTCGCCCCGCTCTGCCAGCACTTTCGTGATGGCTGCGGTCAGGGTCGTTTTGCCGTGGTCGACGTGGCCGATGGTGCCGATGTTGACATGCGGTTTCGTTCTTTCGTAATGAGCCTTTGCCATTCTTGTTTCCTCCTTAGTGAGTGAATTTGGGATTTATAATTTTTTTGAACAAGGAAGGTCAGGGATCAACCCTTCGTTCCTTTATTCTTTTCAACGATTTCCTCGGCAATCGCCTTCGGCACTTCTTCGTAATGGTCAACCTGCATGGTGTAGGTACCGCGGCCCTGGGTCTTGGAACGCAGGTCCGTTGCATAACCGAACATGGTGGCCAGCGGAACGAAGGAGTGGATGACCTGGGCACCGTTGCGTGCTTCCATGCCATCGATGCGGCCGCGGCGGGAGTTGATATCGCCGATGACGTCGCCCATGTAGGTTTCAGGGACCGTCACATCGACCTTCATGTAAGGTTCGAGCAGGACCGGGTCAGCCTTTTCAGCACCGGCCTTGAAGCCCATGGAACCTGCAATCTTAAAGGCCATTTCAGAAGAGTCGACTTCGTGGTAGGAGCCGTCGTATACGGTGACGCCGATGTCGACCATCGGATAACCGGCTACGATGCCGTTTTCCATCGCTTCCTTGACGCCAGCTTCAATCGGGGAGATGTATTCTTTCGGAATGGCACCGCCGATGACCTTGTTTTCAAACTTGAAGCCTTCGCCAGGCTGCAGCGGAGTGAGTTCCAGCCAGCAATGGCCGTACTGTCCTTTACCACCGGTCTGACGGATGAACTTGCCTTCGGCCTTGACATCCTTGCGGATGGTTTCGCGGTAAGCAACCTGCGGATTGCCGACGTTGCAGCCGACTTTGAATTCGCGGAGCAGACGGTCGACGATGATGTCCAGGTGCAGCTCGCCCATGCCGGAAATGATGGTCTGTGCCGTTTCCGGATCGGTGCGCACGCGGAAGGTCGGGTCTTCTTCGGCCAGTTTCTGAAGGGCGATGCCCATCTTTTCCTGGTCGGCCTTCGTCTTCGGTTCGACGGCGACGGAAATTACCGGATCGGGGAATACCATGGATTCCAGGATGATCGGAGCTTTTTCGTCACACAGCGTATCGCCCGTGGTGGTGTATTTCAAACCTACAGCGGCGGCGATGTCGCCGGAATAGGCTTCCGGAATCTCTTCACGGTGGTTGGCATGCATCAGCAGGATGCGGCCCATGCGTTCGCGTTTATCCTTGGTGGAATTGTAAACGTAGGAGCCGCCCGACACGGTGCCGGAATACACGCGGAAGAAGCCGAGCTTGCCGACAAAGGGGTCCGTTGCAATCTTGAAAGCCAGGGCTGCGAACGGTTCGCTGTCATCGGTCGGGCGGGTTTCTTCTTCGCCGGTCTCGGGGTTGGTACCTTTGACGTGGGCAATGTCCACAGGGGACGGCAGGTAATCGATTACGCAGTCCAGCATGGGCTGGATGCCTTTGTTCTTATAGGAAGAACCGCAGATCACCGGGTGCAGTTTGCAGGCGCAGGTCTCTTTGCGGATGGCGGCTTTCAGCTCGTCATTCGTGATTTCCTCGCCTTCCAGGTACTTCATCATGAGGTCGTCGTCGCCTTCGGCAACAATTTCGACCAGTTTGTCACGATATTCCTGGGCCTGCTCTTTGTATTCATCGGGGATATCGCCGAATTCCTCTTCCTTGCCCAGGGCATCATCATAGGTGATGCTCTGCATGCGGATCAGGTCGATCATGCCTTTGAAATTGTCTTCGGCACCCATCGGGATCTGCAGGGCAACGGGATTGGCGTTCAGACGGTCCTTCATCATGTCTATGACACGGAAGAAGTCGGCGCCGACGATATCCATCTTATTTACGTAGGCCATACGGGGAACATTATATTCGTCAGCCTGGCGCCAGACGGTTTCAGACTGAGGTTCAACGCCGCCCTTTGCGGAAAAGACGGCGATGGTGCCGTCCAGCACGCGCAGGGAACGCTGTACTTCGACCGTGAAGTCGACGTGGCCCGGGGTGTCGATGATGTTGATGCGATGGGTCTCATACTGCTTCTGGGAGCCGTTCCACAGGCAGGTTGTGGCCGCAGAAGTGATGGTGATACCGCGTTCCTGTTCCTGTACCATCCAGTCCATGGTGGCGGCGCCATCATGAACTTCGCCGATCTTATGGGTCTTGCCGGTGTAGAACAGGATACGTTCCGTCGTGGTGGTCTTACCGGCATCGATGTGCGCCATGATGCCGATGTTTCTCGTTCTCTCAAGCGGAATTAATCTACCCACTCTTTTATCCTCCTCAAAACAAATAAAACAGGATCAGGCCATTACCAGCGGTAATGCGCAAATGCTTTGTTTGCTTCGGCCATCTTATGGGTATCTTCGCGCTTCTTTACAGCAGCGCCGGTTCCGTTTGCAGCGTCCATGATTTCTCCGGCTACACGGTCGCACATGGTCTTTTCACCACGCAGACGTGCGTAGTTGACCAGCCAGCGGATGCCCAGCGTGGTCTTGCGTTCGGCACGGACTTCAACAGGAACCTGGTAGTTGGCGCCGCCTACACGACGTGCCCGTACTTCGAGGACAGGCATTACGTTCTTCATAGCTGCATCAAATACTTCCAAGGGATCCTTACCCGTTTTTGCGCGGATAACGTCAAATGCATCATACACGATGCGTTCGGCAACGCCCTTCTTGCCGTCGAGCATCACCTTGTTAATGAATCTCGTCAATAATTTAGAGCCGTACACCGGATCCGGCAGCACGTCTCTTTTCGGAACTGAGCCTTTTCTCGGCATGCTTTTTCACTCCTTTATATCAATCGTAAGTCCTTTTAATATGGTTGGTTTCCGCTAAAGAAATCATTTCTTAGCTTTAGCGCGTTTCGCACCGTACTTGGAACGGCCCTGGTTGCGGTTGGCAACGCCGGCAGTATCCAGAGAACCACGAATGATATGGTAACGCACGCCAGGCAGGTCCTTGACACGGCCGCCTCTGATCAGGACAACGGAATGCTCCTGCAGATTGTGACCGATACCCGGGATATAAGCCGTTACTTCGATACCGTTGGTCAAACGGACACGGGCAACTTTACGCAGTGCAGAGTTAGGTTTTTTCGGGGTCGTGGTGTACACACGGGTGCATACGCCGCGTTTCTGCGGGCAGTTTTTCAATGCCGGTGCAGTGGATTTGGTGCTCAGGACCTCTCTGCCTTTGCGGATCAGCTGATTAATTGTAGGCATATCGGGCACCTCCTTTCTATCAATTAGATTTAGTATTTATAAAAACTCCGGTTGCCCGAAGTCCCTATCAGGCTTTCAGTATTGCCGCCGCGGAAGCACCTGCATGGATGCCGCAAGCTTTGCCGAGGGCCTGCATCGTTTCGCAGGAAACGACTTCGATTCCCTGGTTCCCGCATTCCGTCCGGATGGGGTCGGTCAGACTGGCATCGGCATCGTCTGCAAGAAACACGGTGATGGCCTGTTTCCGCTGCAGCGCCTTGCCGGTCTGTTTGACGCCGACAACCTTGCGGGCCGCCGTCGCCAGCGCTTCCAGATTCATACTGTTCACTCCTTAAATGGGCATACTCTCTGCGTGATACTGGGATATTGTAACATCTCTTACAAACCATGTCAATATATTTTTCATAATTTTTTTCGCCGTAAGCAGTGGATTCATGCGATTCCTTTATTCCACGCTTCCACGTGTTTCATTCTCCTTCTTCCAAACAGAAAAATTCCTTGAACCCGGCCTTCGCAAAACACGTCCTCCAGGACTGCGCCCAGAAAAAGACACATCCACAGGATATACTGTTTAATCAAATAGCGAAATATATGTCACAACATACAAAAAAGATATGGAGCCTTGGCACATACATACGCAATAAGTATGGATGAAGCATTTCTATAACAAATACCTATGGTATAATCTAAATGTTTAGGTATGGTGTCTATGTCATCCCTTAAAGATAAAGGAGTCTTAATCATGGATATTCGTGTATTGCAATATTTTCTCGCCGTAGCACAGGAAGGCAGCATCACCAAGGCTGCCGCCTCGCTCCATATGACGCAGCCTCCCCTTTCCCGCCAGCTGAAGGAACTGGAAACGGAAGTGGGCAAGGTCCTTTTCATCCGTGGAAACAAGAACATTGTCCTTACAGAAGAAGGGAAGCTGTTGCAAAAGCGGGCGGAACAGATCCTGTGCCTTGTGGAAAAGACGAAGAACGAGTTATCGGCACCCGACACGGAAATCGCGGGCGGCATCTTTTTCGATGTCTGTGAAACTGAAGGAATGTCGGCCCTGGAAAAGACTCTGCGGCGGCTGCACAAAAAGCATCCCTCTGTGTTCTACCATATTTTAAGCGGTTCCCGCCAACGCGTCCTGGACAAGCTGAACATCGGCCTCGTAGATTTCGGTCTCGTCGTCGATCACGCCGACACGGACAAGTGCGATTCCCTGCTCCTCCCCTACCGCGATTCCTGGGGCGTGGTGCTCCGCAGCGACGATCCGCTGGCTTCCCAATCCGTCATTAAGCGGGAGGACATTCTCAATAAACCGCTCATCCTCTCCAACCAGGCATCCGGAAACAAGGCGCTCATGAACTGGCTGCAGACGGATATCTCTAACCTGAACGTCGTCATCCGCTATGACATGATGGCCAACGCAGGGCAGTTCGTGCGGAACGGGTTCGGCTATGCCATCTCCATCAACCGCCTGATCAACCTGCGGGAGGACCGGGATCTGTGCTTCCGCCCTCTGGAACCAGAACTGGAGACCGACGTGTACCTGATCTGGAAGAAGAACCAGGGCCTGTCCCGGGCTGCCTCTGCCTTTCTGGAGCTGCTGAAGGAAGACCTGGAAACAGACGGATCCGGACAATGATGCATGAAACATCGTCCTTACCGGCTGAAAAAAATGATAGGCTGCCTCCAAGTAAGATACCGGAACCGGTATCTTGCCTGGAGGCAGTTTTTATGGGCAGAAACATGGTGAAGCAGTATAAAAACATCGCCAAACGGCAAGCCGTTTGGCGATGAAAACCCATTTGATTTTTTAGTGTCCTGCTGACGGATACCGCACCTCTTGCGTTGCAGCGGGGTTATCTTGCCACGTCCGTATTGATGGGCACCTCGTCAGCGCTGCAGTCCTGCAGGTACTTGACGCCGATATTGCGATAACGGCTCATACCGGTGCCGGCAGGAATCAGCTTGCCGATGATGACGTTTTCCTTGAGGCCCAGCAACGGGTCGACCTTGCCTTTGATGGCCGCGTCGGTGAGGACACGGGTCGTTTCCTGGAAGGAAGCGGCAGAAAGGAAGGAATCCGTGGCCAGGGAGGCCTTCGTGATGCCCAGTAGGATCGGTTTGCCCTTAGCCGGTTTCTTGCCGGCGTCGATGGCGATGGTGTTGTTCTCATTGAACTCGGCCACATCGATATCTTCACCCGGCAGCATGTTTGTGTCGCCAGCGTCCTCGATGCGTACCTTGCGGAGCATCTGGCGTACCATGACCTCGATATGTTTGTCGTTGATACCTACGCCCTGGGACTTGTAGACGCTCAGCACCTGCTGCACGATGTAGCGCTGCGTTGCCTTGAGGCCGCAGATACGCAGGATGTCGTGCGGGTTCAGGGAACCTTCGGTCAGGCGGTCGCCCTGCTGGATTTCCTGGCCTTCCGTAACGGACAGTTTCGCACCGTAAGGAATCTGGTAGGTCATTTCGACCACGTCGTCCTCCGGCTTGCCCGTGACGACGACCTTGCGCAGTTTGGCGCCGTTGTCTTCGATGATATGGACCGTACCGGCGTTTTCGGACAGGATGCCCGGATGTTTCGGTTTGCGTGCCTCGAACAATTCCTCGACACGCGGCAGGCCCTGGGTGATATCGTCGGCACCGGCAACGCCGCCCGTATGGAACGTACGCATGGTCAGCTGCGTGCCCGGTTCGCCGATGGCCTGTGCCGCGATGGTGCCGACAGCCTCGCCGACATCGACATTGCGGTCCGTAGCCAGGTTGCGCCCGTAGCACTTGCGGCATACGCCGTATTTGGATTTGCAGGTAAGTACGGAACGGATCTTGACCGTCTTCCGCAGGGAAGCAATCTGTTTCGCCATGGGTTCCGTAATGTAATCATTGATATGGAAAGCGACGTTGCCGTCGGCATCCGTAACGTCTTCCGCCAGCGTGCGGCCCGTGATACGTTCCTCCAGGGATTCGATTTCCGTGCCGTTTTCAGTGATGGCCGTGACCTCGATGCCTTCCACCTCGTTGTTGCGGATGGAGACGGCCGGAACAGTCCCGTCCTTCAGGACTTTGTCCGCATCGGCTTCCGTAAAGGTATCGCCAGCCTTGACGAAGACTTCGCCCGCTGCGCTCACGATATCTTCCGCCGCTTCGCGGCCGACGTAATGATGCATCAGGATTTCGCGGATGGCGGCATTGGCTTCGTTATCCGGGATGTTGATCGTGATGTTTTCGCGGTCTTCCGTCAGCTGGCCGTCTTCATCGACAGTGTAGACGCTGATGTCCGTCACTTTGGCTTCCATGAGGCGGTTGTACAGGTCGTTCGTGATCTTCGTATCCGCTTCGGCGACCATTTCCCCCGTTTCCCCGTTCACAATACCTGCAGCGAGGACGCGGCCGATGACGGTGGCACGCATCTTCTTGGCGCTGGCGCCGAGAGCCTTCTTGACCAGGCGGGCGCGTTCGCGCACCAGGTCCAGCGCGGAGATGTCGCAGTCCTCTTCGCGGACGATGACATCCTGCGCCACATCGACCAGGCGGCGGGTCAGGTACCCGGAGTCTGCCGTACGCAGTGCCGTGTCGGCCAGACCTTTGCGGGCGCCATGGCTGGAAATGAAGTATTCCAGGATGGTCAGGCCTTCGCGGAAGTTGGCCTTTACCGGGCGGTCGATGATACGGCCCGAAGGATCGGCCATCAGGCCGCGCATGCCGGCCAGCTGTTTGATCTGGTCGATGCTGCCGCGGGCGCCGGAGTCGGCCATCATGGCGATGGGGTTGAACTTGTCCTTGGCGTTCATGTCCTTCAGCAGGTCGGCCACATCGTCCGTTGCCTTGTTCCAGATATCGACGACCTTCTTGTAACGTTCGTCGTTGGTCATGAGGCCGCGACGGTACATGGCCTCGGTCTGGTCGACCAGTTTTTCGGACTTGGCGATGATTTCCTGTTTGCCTTCCGGCACATGGATGTCGGAGACGGCGATGGAGATGCCCGATTTGCAGGCATTGTCATAGCCCATCTTCTTGACGATATCCAGCACGTTGGCCGTACCCAGGTTGCCATAGAGCTTGTGCGCCTTGGCGACCAGCTTGCCCAGTTCCTTCTTGGTGATCAGCTGGCCCAGGTGCCAGTATTCATGGCCGTTCTCGTCGGTACGTTTGCTGAAGAAACGCAGTTCCGTCGGCAGCGCTTCGTTATAGATGGCGTTGCCGATGGTGGTGTCGACAAGGCTGTAACCTTCATTGCTCGGTTCCGGATAGATTTCGCTGTTAGGGATGCGGATGGCGATCCTGGCTTCGACGTCGATGATATGGCGGTCGTATGCCATGAGGGCTTCGTCCATGCTGCTGAACCGTTTGCCTTCGCCCTTCGCACCGGGTTTTTCAATGGTCAGGTAGTAGGCGCCCAGCACCATGTCCTGCGTCGGAACGGCGACAGGTTTGCCGTCCTTCGGGGCCAGGATGTTGTTCACGGACAGCATGATCATGCGGGCCTCCGCCTGCGCTTCCACGGACAGGGGCAGATGGACGGCCATCTGATCGCCGTCGAAGTCGGCGTTGTAGGCCGTGCAGACCAGCGGATGCAGCGTGATGGCGCGGCCTTCCGTCAGGATTGGCTCGAAGGCCTGGATACCCAGGCGGTGCAGCGTCGGTGCACGGTTCAGGAGGACCGGATGTTCCTTGATGACTTCTTCCAGAACGTCCCAGACTTCCGTCGTCGGGCGCTCCACCATGCGTTTTGCCGCGCGGATGTTGCGGGACGGGTCATTGTCCTGCAGGCGCTTCATAACGAAGGGTTTGAAGAGTTCCAGTGCCATTTCCTTCGGCAGGCCGCACTGGTGCATCTTCATTTCCGGGCCGACGACGATGACGGAACGGCCGGAATAGTCGACACGTTTGCCCAGCAGATTCTGGCGGAAACGGCCCTGTTTGCCCTTCAGCATATCGGACAGGGACTTCAGCGGACGGTTGCCGGGCCCCGTGACAGGGCGGCCGCGGCGGCCGTTATCAATTAATGCGTCCACCGCTTCCTGGAGCATGCGCTTTTCATTGCGGACGATGATGTCCGGCGCATGGAGGTCCAGCAACCGTTTCAGACGGTTGTTGCGGTTGATGACGCGGCGATACAGGTCATTCAGGTCGCTCGTCGCGAAGCGGCCGCCATCAAGCTGTACCATGGGACGCAGGTCAGGCGGGATGACGGGGATGACGTCCAGGATCATCCAGGACGGGTTGTTGCCGGACTTCTGGAATGCTTCCGCCACTTCCAGACGGCGTACAATGCGGACCTTCTTCTGGCCGCTGGCTTCCTTCAGTTCTTCCCGCAGTTCCGTGACGAGCTTGTCCACGTCGATTTCCTCGAGCAATTCCTTGACCGCGGCAGCACCCATTTCGGCACGGAAAGAACCCCTTCCGTACTTATCGACGGCGCTCTTGTATTCCGCTTCCGTCAGGAGCTGTTTCTTGGTCAGGCCCGTTTCGCCCGGATCCAGTACGATGAAGTTGACAAAGTACAGGACGCGTTCCAGGGCACGGGGAGAAATATCGAGGATGAGGCCCATGCGGCTGGGAATCCCCTTGAAGTACCAGATATGGGAAACCGGGGTAGCCAGTTCGATGTGGCCCATGCGGTCGCGGCGCACTTTGGCGCGCGTCACTTCGACGCCGCACTTGTCGCAGATGATGCCCTTGTAACGGATGCGTTTGTATTTGCCGCAGTGGCACTCCCAGTCCTTCACAGGTCCGAAGATGCGTTCGCAGAACAAGCCGTCCGTTTCCGGTTTCAGGGTTCTATAGTTGATGGTTTCAGGCTTCTTTACTTCGCCGTACGACCAGGATCTGATCAGTTCCGGAGAAGCCAAGCCAATTCGCATAGAGTGAAAATTGTTAACGTCCAACAAGTATTTCCCTCTCCCTTCTTAGTCATTATCGTCGGCAGCATCGTCTTCACTGACTTCGTGATAGCTGTTCAGGTCGGCGCTGTCTTCGTCTTCGCTTTCGGATTCGGTACCATTGTAGATTTCGTCTTCGTTATAGCGGTCGTCGCCGTTGTCCTGGCCTTCCCCGTCTGCGGCCTGGGTTTCAGGCTGCAGTTCCGTAATGGCCTCGGTCGGGCCGTCCGCCATATCGTCATCGTCATCCTGCAGGGAGATATCTTCGCCGTCTTCGTCGAGAACACGGATGTCGAGGCCGATACTCTGCAATTCCTTGACCAATACCTTGAAGGATTCAGGGACACCCGGTTCGGGGATGTTTTCGCCCTTGACGATGGCTTCGTAGGTCTTGACACGGCCTACGACATCGTCGGATTTCACGGTCAGGATTTCCTGCAGCGTATAGGCGGCGCCATAAGCTTCCAACGCCCAGACTTCCATCTCGCCGAAACGCTGGCCGCCGAACTGGGCTTTGCCGCCCAACGGCTGCTGCGTAACCAGGGAGTACGGACCGGTGGAACGCGCATGGATCTTGTCGTCTACCAGGTGATGCAGTTTCAACATATATACGCAGCCGACGGTGACGGGATTGTCGAAGGGTTCGCCCGTACGTCCGTCGTACAGCACGGTCTTGCCGGACGGGTTGATGCCCGACAGCCCGACCATGTTCTGCATGTCTTTCTCGTTCGCACTATCGAATACGGGCACGGCCATCTTGACGGCGGTCAGGGTGTCATTGCCGGCGCGGCCGATATCGGTCGTCTTCGGCATGCCGTATTTATCGAAATCGTAGCCCGTGGCGCGCAGTTCTTCTTCCAGGCCTTCCACCTGCTTCTGGATCTTCATGCCCAGATGCAGGCCGGCCCAGCCCAGATGGGTTTCCAGGATTTGGCCGATGTTCATACGGGAAGGTACGCCCAGAGGATTCAGCACAATCTGGACCGGTTCGCCGTTCGGCAGGAAGGGCATATCCTCGCGCGGCAGGATGCGGGACACGACACCTTTGTTGCCGTGACGGCCGGACATCTTGTCGCCGGCACGGATCTTGCGTTTCTGCGCGATGTGGATGCGGACCTGTTCGTTGACTCCCGGAGGCAGCTCGTCGCCATGTTCACGGGTGAATACCTTGACGCTGACGATGATGCCTGTTTCGCCGTGGGGAACGCGCAGGGAGCTGTCGCGCTCTTCGCGGGCTTTTTCATTGAACACGGCACGGACCAGCCGCTCTTCTGCCGACAGTTCCGTTTCGCCTTTCGGCGTCACTTTGCCGACCAGGATATCGCCGGGACGGACTTCGGCGCCGATGCGGATGATGCCGCGTTCATCCAGGTCTTTGCGTGCTTCTTCGGACACGTTCGGGATATCGCGGGTGATCTGTTCCGGTCCCAGTTTCGTGTCGCGGGAATCGCATTCGTATTCTTCAATATGGATGGATGTATAGGTATCGTTCTTAACCAGATCTTCGCTCAGGAGCACGGCATCTTCGTAGTTATAGCCTTCCCAAGGCATATAGGCAACGAGGACGTTGTGGCCCAGGGCCAGCTCGCCGCGGTCCGTGGCAGGACCATCGGCCAGCACGTCACCGGCCTTGACCTTGTCGCCTTTGAAGACGATGGGTCGCTGGTTGACGCAGGTGCTCTGGTTGGAACGTTTGAATTTCAAGACTTCGTAGCGGTCGATGTCGCCGTTTTCCGTACGGACCTGGATCTCGCTGCCCGTGGCACGGATGACTTCGCCGTCGTGCCGGGCCAGGATGCAGTTGCCGGAGTCGGTAGCGACCTTGTATTCCATGCCGGTACCGACAACAGGAGCCTGCGGGGTCAGCAAGGGCACGGCCTGGCGCTGCATGTTGGCGCCCATGAGGGCACGGTTCGCGTCATCGTGTTCCAGGAACGGGATCAGGGCCGTGGCGATGGACACAACCTGCTTAGGCGAAACGTCCATGTAGTCCACGCGGCTCGGGCTCAGACTCAGGACATCGTCCTTGCGGCGGGCCGTGACGCGTTCGCCCAGGAAATAGCCGTTTTCATCCAACGGTTCGTTGGCCTGCGCGATGATGTACTTGTCTTCCTCATCAGCCGTCAGATAGTCGATGACGTCGGTTACGCGCTTGTTCTCCTTGTCGACGCGGCGGTACGGGGTCTCGATGAATCCGAACCGGTTGATGACGCCGAAGGTGGCCAAAGAACCGATCAGGCCGATGTTCGGACCTTCAGGGGTCTCAATGGGGCACATACGGCCGTAATGGGAATTGTGTACGTCGCGGACTTCGTAACCGGCGCGTTCACGGGACAGGCCGCCGGGTCCCAGGGCGGACAGACGGCGCTTGTGCGTCAGTTCGGCCAGCGGGTTGTTCTGATCCATGAACTGGGACAACTGGCTGCTGCCGAAGAATTCCTTGATGGCCGCAACAACCGGACGGATGTTGATCAGGGCCTGCGGCGTGATGACGTCCACATCCTGAATCGTCATGCGTTCCTTGACGACGCGTTCCATCCGGGCCAGGCCGATACGGAACTGGTTCTGCAGCAGTTCGCCGACGCAGCGTACGCGGCGGTTGCCAAGGTGGTCGATATCGTCCTTTTCGCCATGGCCGTCCATCACGTTCAGCAGGTAGCCGAAAGCGGCCAGTACGTCTTCCTTGGTGATGGTGCGCAGTTTCTCATCGATGCCGGACGTGAAGATGACGCGGATCACCTTGCCGTTCAGTTCCTCGATCTTGACCTGGCGGATGCCTTCCTTGGCGTAAACGCCGCTCTCTTCCACCTTGTCCAGGGCATCCTTCGTCATGAGGGTACCCTTTTCCACAATCACTTCGCCCGTTTCCGTATCCACGATGGATTCGGCCAGGACGCAGTTTTCCAGGCGGCTGCGCCAGCCCAGTTTCTTGTTCAGTTTATAACGGCCTACATAAGCCAGGTCATAGCGCTTATTGTCGAAGAAGGTCTGGTTGATCAGCTGTTTGGCCGAATCCAGGGCCGCCGGTTCGCCGGGGCGCAGCTTCTTGTACAGCTCGATGACGGCTTCATCGCCGTTGGTCGTCGTATCCTTTTCCAGGGTTGCCTTGACGGCTTCAATAAGGACGATGTTGGAGGCCGGCTTGTCCTTCTTGTCCGCCTCTTCCGCGGAATCATCGTCCACATGGCTTTCAATCTGCGTGTCGCCGAAGAAGTTCAGGATGTCTTCATTCGTCTCCAGCCCCATGACGCGCAACAGCACGGTGGCCGGAACTTTGCGGGTACGGTCGACACGCGCGTAGATTACGTGGTTCAGGTCCGTTTCAAACTCAATCCAGGCGCCGCGGTTCGGAATGACCTGCGTTCCATAAAGATAAATGGCGCTGGGATCCATCTGCTTGTCGTAGTAGGCCCCGGGGGAACGTACCAGCTGGCTGACGATGACGCGTTCCGCGCCGTTGATGACGAATGTGCCCGTCGACGTCATCAGCGGGAAATCGCCCATGAATACATGCGATTCCTTGATTTCACCGGTATCCTTGTACACCAGGCGGACGTTCACATTCAGGGGAGCGCAGTAGGACGCATCGCGTTCTTTGCATTCCTCAATCGTGTATTTCGGTTCGCCCAGTTCGAAGCTTTCAAAAGAAAGTTCCAGATTTCCATTGAAATCCTTAATCGGGGAGATGTCGTGGAAAATCTCATTGAGGCCTTCGTTGATGAACCACTCGTAGGATTTGCGCTGCAAATCGATCAAATGGGGCATCGGAATGACTTCATTGATCTTTCCGAAGCTGTACCGTGTTCTGTCACCTGTCTGAACCGGTTTAAACATGTAACCCTTCACTCCTTATTCTCATTAAGTCAGGCATGCAAAACCAAGTACGTTGCCAAGGGTCAAAAAAAACAAGGTCCTTACCTCAAGATACCCTGTTTTCCCCCTTGCGACGAACGTACTTCATTCCTCACGATATGGCGGCCGACGTGAACCACTGCACTGCCTGGCCGTTGTAGTAAGCCTGCGTTTTCAGCATAAGATGCCTTGGAACGGCCCGTGCCGTCCCTTCAGCGGGTATGGTTCTGAAAACCATGGTAGAAAAGGCAAAAAAAGCGCAAAAAGGCGCTTTAAATGTCGGTAAATTATATTACCACATTTTAAGCGCCTTTGTCAAGAATTTTATAGGGAATTTTAACAGGACCGGTCGGACCCACCGCCTTGTCAAAAACCCGGTCCTTTGCAGGACCGGGTTTGAAGGCCGTGTCAGCACACGAAGTTGAAATTACTTAACTTCAACGGTAGCGCCAGCAGCTTCCAGTTTGGATTTAGCTTCTTCAGCGTCAGCTTTGGAAACCTTTTCCTTAACGGCTTTCGGAGCGCCGTCAACGAGGGCTTTGGCTTCTTTCAGGCCCAGGCCGGTCAGTTCGCGGACAGCTTTGATGACAGCGATCTTGCCCTGGCCTGCATCTTTCAGGATAACGTCGAATTCGGTCTTTTCTTCAGCAGCAGCAGCCGGAGCAGCACCAGCGGCAGCAACAGCTACCGGAGCAGCAGCGGATACGCCGAATTTTTCTTCCAGAGCCTTTACCAGGTCTGCCAGTTCCAGTACGGACATGTTTTCAATAGCTTCAATGATCTGATCTTTGTTCATTATGATTTCCTCCATGAATTTTAAGATGAATGTAAGTTTCAGACTGCCTTATGCAGCGTACACTTCGGGGTTCCGCCCATTAAGCGGACTGTTTTTCCTTTTCCGCGCGAACGGCATCCAGGGCATATACAACTTTGGCAATCGTGCCATGGAGCGTACGGACCAGACCGGAAATAGGGGCATTCAGGCTGCCCAGCATCTTGGCAACCAGCACTTCTTTCGGCGGCAGTGCAGCCAGCGCCTTGATTTCTTCTGCGGATACTGCCTTGCCTTCGACAACACCGGATTTGATGACCAGTTTGTCGTGTTTCTTTGCGAATTCGCTGATAACTTTGCAGGCAGCTACGGCATCCTTCGCGGAAGAGCACAGGGCCGTGTTCTGGGACAGGGACGCATCCAGGTCCAGACCGGCTTCCTTGGCCACAATCGCAATCAGCGTGTTCTTATAAACGGTGTATTCCGTTTCCGCTTCGCGAACCTTGCGGCGCAGTTCCGTATCTTCTGCAACGGTCAGGCCGTTGAAGTTTACCAGTACGATGCTCTTGGAATCGGCGAAGACTTTGCGGATTTCCTCCAACTGAGCGGCTTTCTCTGCTTTGGTTTTCAATGAATTTGCACCTCCTTCTTTTCAAATTTTGACTTCTGTATAAATCAAAAAGACCTCTCGGCCGGTGCAGCCGGAGGTCGTTAAACTCTATAACGCCTCCGGCCTCGGCAGGCGTACCGTAAAAAGCACTTACGCGATTGGGCACCTGCTGTCTTTGGCCCGATTATCTTCTGATTTAAAAAGGGTTACTGTTCCGGATTATTACTTTGCGCTGTCGGCTTTTAGGACATCAATCGCAATGCCAGGGCCCATGGTGGTGGACATGGTGACGGATTTGATGTACTGGCCTTTTGCACCAGACGGTTTGACTTTGATCAGGGTCTGTGCCAGGGCGATGTAGTTGTCCAAAAGATCAGCTTCGCTGAAGGAAGCTTTGCCAATCATGGCCTGTACGTTGCCGGCCTTGTCGGCACGGTATTCAACTTTACCGGCTTTGATTTCGGAAACGGCCTTCGTAACGTCCATGGTTACGGTGCCGACTTTCGGGTTAGGCATCAAGCCTTTGGGACCGAGGACACGGCCCAGACGGCCAACCTTGCCCATCATGTTCGGAGTAGCCACGCAGACTTCAAAGTCCAGCCAGCCGCCCTGAATCTTGTCGACGAATTCCTGCCCGCCTACATAATCAGCACCAGCGGCTTTTGCTTCTTCCGCTTTCGCGCCTTCGGCAAATACCAGGACCTTCTTGGATTTGCCCGTGCCATGCGGCAGAACCATGGCGCCGCGGACCTGCTGGTCAGCGTACTTGGGGTTGATGCCCAGACGGAACGATACGTCGACGGAGCTGTCGAATTTCGTGACAACGGTCTTCTTCACCAGTTCCACAGCCTCTTTCGGGGAATAGAACTTGTCGGCGTCGATCAGCTTGGCAGCGTCGACGTACTTTTTACCATGCTTGCTCATGTAATGATTCCTCCATGTGGTATTGACGGCTTACGCCTCCCACACAATTCCGGTTTCCACCGGCGGCCGCCAATGGCGGGATCCGCCCCTTAGTCGGAGATGACGATGCCCATGCTGCGGGCCGTGCCTTCGACCATACGGGTTGCTGCTTCCAGATCGGCAGCGTTCAGGTCAGCCATCTTCATCTGCGCGATTTCACGTGCTTTGTCGCGGCTGATTGTTGCGACCTTGTTCTTGTTGGGTTCGCCGGATGCCTTTTCCAGGCCGGCGGCTTTCTTCAGCAGTACGGCCGCGGGGGGCGTCTTGCAGACGAAAGTGAAGGAACGGTCTTCATAAACGGTAATTACGACAGGAATTACCAGACCTGCCTGATTGGCGGTACGGGCGTTGAAATCCTTGACGAATGCCATGATGTTTACGCCAGCCTGGCCCAGGGCAGGACCAACGGGAGGTGCCGGAGTCGCTTTACCGCCAGGTACCTGTAACTTAACAACCTTGGATACTTTCTTTGCCATGTCTATTTACACCTCCTTCTCAGTCGATTTCTTCTACTTGGGTATAACTGATATCAACAGGGGTCTCGCGGCCGAACATGTCTACCAGTACCTTGACCGTGCCATGTTCGTCGTCGATGGCGGATACCACGCCCGTGAAGCCCGCGAAGGGGCCGCTCTTCAGGCGAACCGTCTGTTGTAAGCTTAAATCGATGTGGATCTTGACGGGCCGGGCCGCTTCTTCCGCCGCGGCTTCTTCCTCCCCGCCGGCCTCTGCCACCCGATTGGCCTCCGACAGGATACGATCCACTTCCTCGTCCGCCAGCGGCACGGGGTTCTTGTTGTCCGGACCGACGAAGCCGGTCACCCCGGGGGTGTTACGGACCACATACCACGTACGGTCGTCCACAATCATTTCCACCAGCACATAGCCGGGGAACACCTTGCGGGCCACAATGCGCTTCTTGCCGTCGTCGTCGACGATTTCCTCATTCTCCATCGGAATCATGATATGGAAGACCTTGTCCTCCATACCTAAAGAATGGACCTTGCGTTCCAGGTTCGCACTGACCTTATTCTCGTAACCGGAATAAGTATGGATAGCATACCAATGCCTTTTTCCTTTGCCCAGAACTTCAGCATCATTATTGTTTTCCATAAGTCTCGGGGTCGCCCCCTGCCTCCTTCGTGCTTACCTCAACAAGAGACGGATGACCGTCGAGAAAACGGTATCCGCAACCCAAATGGCGACAGCTACCAGCGCCACGGCAATCAGGACCACAACGGTATCGACAACCAGTTCATGTTTCGTCGGCCAGGTTACTTTGCGCAGCTCGGCCTTGGATTCCTTGAAAAAGTCTGCAATTTTCTTTGTGGTGCTTTTTTCCCCCGTGGTTTCCGGAAGTGCCATCTGTTTCACATCCTCATTATCCGATACTGACATGTCGTTAACGCTTACTTCGTTTCTTTATGTAAGGTTTCTTTTCTGCAATGCGGGCAGTATTTCTTCAGTTCCAGACGATCCGGATCATTCTTCTTGTTCTTCGTCGTCTCGTAGTTTCTGTTCTTGCACTCCGTGCATGCCAACGTAATCAAAGTACGCATCGTTGCCACCTCTTTCACTCTGAATATACCTGGGACAGGATTGTCACTAAATGATAATAACACAGTTGGTTATTTCTGTCAATAAATTTACAATTTCCCTTTCCCACGCCCGCGGGCCTTCCTTGGCGGGAAGATGTCCCGGCCTGCAAGGCTGCAAAAGCAGGAAGGATATAGTGGAAAAAACCGTCCGGGAAGAAAAGGACCGGTCTGCTTTCGACCGGTCCAAAAAAGCTATTCCATTATAATGGTCGGAACCGGCAGGAAATCAGTCGATGATTTCGCCAACGACGCCGGCGCCGACGGTGTGGCCGCCTTCGCGGATAGCGAAACGCAGGCCCTGTTCCATGGCGATCGGGGTGATCAGCGTGATCTCCATGTCGACGTTATCGCCGGGCATTACCATTTCCGTCCCTTCCGGCAGCTTTACGGTGCCCGTCACGTCCGTCGTGCGGAAATAGAACTGCGGGCGGTAGCCGTTGAAGAACGGCGTATGACGGCCGCCTTCTTCCTTCTTCAGTACGTAGACCTGACCCTTGAAGTGCGTGTGCGGATGCACCGTCCCCGGTTTTGCCAGGACCTGCCCGCGTTCGATTTCCTTGCGGTCCACGCCGCGCAGCAGGGCGCCCACGTTGTCACCGGCCAGCGCTTCGTCCAGGGTCTTCCGGAACATTTCCAGGCCCGTGATGACCGTGGACTTCTTCTCGTCCTTCAGGCCGACGATTTCCGCCGGGTCGCCTACGTGCGCCGCGCCACGTTCGATACGGCCCGTTGCCACAGTGCCGCGCCCCGTAATCGTGAACACGTCTTCCACAGGCATCAGGAACGGTTTGTCCGTCGGCCGTTCCGGAGTCGGAATGTAGTTGTCGACGGCATCCATCAGTTCCAGAATCTTCTTCTCGTATTCCTTGTCGCCTTCCAGCGCCTTCAGCGCGGAACCGACGATGATGGGGATTTCGTCTCCCGGATAGCCGTAGCTGCTCAGCAGGTCGCGGACTTCCATCTCGACCAGCTCGATCAGTTCCGGATCGTCCACCATGTCCGCCTTGTTCAGGAATACGACCATGGCGGGTACCCCTACCTGGCGGGCCAGCAGGATGTGTTCACGGGTCTGCGGCATCGGGCCGTCAGCCGCCGATACGACCAGGATGGCGCCGTCCATCTGCGCTGCGCCGGTGATCATGTTCTTGACATAGTCAGCATGGCCCGGGCAGTCGACATGGGCGTAATGACGCTTTTCCGTCTGGTATTCGACATGCGCCGTGTTGATCGTGATGCCACGTTCCCTTTCTTCCGGCGCCTTGTCAATCATATCGTATGCCATGAACTCGGCGTCGCCCCGCTCTGCCAGCACTTTCGTGATGGCTGCGGTCAGGGTCGTTTTGCCGTGGTCGACGTGGCCGATGGTGCCGATGTTGACATGCGGTTTCGTTCTTTCGTAATGAGCCTTTGCCATTTTCTCTTCCTCCTGTGTCATAGGGTTATGAAATGGAATAAATAAAAAATAAAGGATATTCACTTGATACAAAGATACTATACCACAAATCGCCTGTCAGGGTATAGTCTTTTTTGCAACGCCGCTGCAATTTTGCTCTGGGAAATAAAAAAACCTCACCCCTGTGAGGTTTGCTTTCTGTATGGTGGCGGCACAGGGATTTGAACCCCGGACACAGCGGGTATGAACCGCTTGCTCTAGCCAACTGAGCTATGCCGCCATAGTATGGAGCTGATGACCAGGATTGAACTGGTGACCTCATCCTTACCAAGGATGCGCTCTACCATCTGAGCTACATCAGCAATTGTATCATGGTTGCGGGGGCTGGACTTGAACCAACGACCTTCGGGTTATGAGCCCGACGAGCTACCAACTGCTCCACCCCGCGATGAGATGGTGGAGAGGGTTGGATTCGAACCAACGAAGCGAAACGCGGCAGATTTACAGTCTGCTCCCTTTAGCCACTCGGGAACCTCTCCAGGAAGTTTTCTACTGGAGCTGACAATAGGAATCGAACCTACAACCTACGGTTTACAAAACCGTTGCTCTGCCAATTGAGCTATGCCAGCAGCAATTCGTGACAAGAGATATAATACATTAATCTCCCCTGTTTGTCAACTGTTTTTTGGGATTTCCCTTCCCCACTTACAGAAACAGGAAGACCACCGCGATGGCCAGCACGATGCGGTAAATGGAAAAGGCGGTCAGGGTGGAATTCTTCAGGAACTTCAGGAACCAGAGTACGGAAATGTAGGCCGTCAGGAAGGCCGTCACAACGCCGATGGCCAGTTCGACACCGCCGCCGTTCCCCAGCTTGTCCAGGTTCTTGACCAGGTCGAAGATGCAGGCCAGGAACATGAGGGGTACCGCCATGAGGAAGGTGTATTCCGCCGCTACGTTGCGGCTGACGCCGGCCAGCATGCCGCCGGCGATGGTGGAGCCACTGCGGGAGAATCCGGGCCAGCAGGCCAGAATCTGGTAGAGTCCGACGGTGAAGCACTGCTTCATGCTCATCTTGTCAATATCCTGGACGAGCTGGTCGTTTTTGCCGCCCTGCCGCTTTTCGGCGTACATCATGAGCAAAGCGCCTACAATCAGGCCGGCAGCTGCGGTCAGCGGGGAAAACAGGTGTCCCTTGATGAAGTCGTGGGCCAGGTAGCCGACGATGCAGATCGGCAGCATGCCAGCAGCGATATGCCAGACGCTGAGGCCCCGTTCCCGGTTCCAGCCGTCCTTCGTAAAGAACCTCCTGAACCGTTCTTTATAAATGAAGATGATGGAAAGGATGGCACCGAGCTGGATGAAGACATCGAACAGGGCTGCGAAATCGCCCTTGAACCCCAGCAGATGGCCGACGATGATCATATGGGCTGTAGACGAGACAGGGATGAATTCCGTCAGGCCTTCCACACAGCCTACAATGACCGCAATCAGATAATCACTCATGTTTGCTCCTGCAACAACTGTCGTTTGATATTACGGCAGGACGCGCTGCGCACGTCCCGTTACACATGTTTCTATTATACACGCTTCCTATGGCAATGCAAGTGAAGATAGGTTAAACAATGTGTAAACTTTACGGCGCCGGCCACGTATGCCTGAAGGCAGTAAAAAACTCCGGCCGGGGAACAAAGGTTCCCCGGCCGGAGGCCGGAATCTCACACTTCGTCGCCGAAACTGATGCCGATATAACGCGCCGCCTTGATGATTTCGCTGTCCAAAGGTACGGAGCGGGGTTTGGACCCCGCCTCCTCAAGCGGTACCTGGACGATGGAATCATTACGCAGGGCCACCATGACATTGTAGTTTCCCTGGATGATGGCCTCCACCGCCGCCACGCCGTAGCGGGTGCAGAGCACCCGGTCGAATGCCGTGGGCGAACCGCCGCGCTGCAGGTAGCCAAGCACGGTGCAGCGGGACTCAATGCCCGTCGCCTGCTCAATCTGGTCCGCCAGCTTGAACCCGACGCCGCCCAGGCGGATGGGATCGAAGCTGGCCTTTACCACGCGGGCCACCGTCATTTCGCCGCCTTCCGGTTTCGACCCTTCGGCCACAACGATGATGCTGAACATTTTTCCCTGGCGCTGCCGCTCGTGGATCTTATGGATGATGGCATCCATATGGTAGGGGATTTCCGGAATCAGGATGACATCCGCACCGCCGGCCACGCCGGAATGCAGGGCGATCCAGCCGGCATAACGGCCCATGACTTCGAGCAGCATGACGCGGTGATGCGATTCGGCCGTCGTATGCAGGCGGTCCAGCGCTTCCGTGGCCATGGCCACGGCCGTGTCAAATCCGAAGGTCCGTTCCGTGCAGGGCAGGTCGTTGTCAATGGTCTTAGGTACGCCCACCACCTTGACGCCGCATTCGCGGGCCAACTGGGACCCGATGGCCAGGCTGCCGTCGCCGCCGATGACGATAAGGGCCTCGATGCCGCGCCGGGCCAGGTTCCGGACGACCGTTTCGCGTTCGTCCGTATAGGTGATGGTACCGTCTTCCTGTTCGTGGGCGAACTGGAAGGGGTTGTCGCGGTTCGTCGTGCCCAGGACCGTTCCGCCGCGGGGCAGGATGCCCGACACGTCCTGGAAGGTCAGCAGTTTCATATTGTCATTGACCAGGCCGTTGAACCCGTTTTCAATGCCATAAATCTGGTACCCGTAACGCAGGGCCGCCTTCACGACGGCATTCAGGACGGCGTTCAAACCGGGGCAGTCGCCGCCGCCTGTCAAGACTGCCAAAGTGCCTTTAGAATTAATCATAATGCTTTGCCTGTCAAACTTTCCCTTGATTCATTGCTCCCTCCTGCCGCCTCCCTGCGGGGTGAACCCGCCGTCGGGAAAGCACGGCCGGGACCGGTGCCAAAAAGCACGCCTGTCCCCGGCACCTTTGCGGCTGCCGGGGACAGGTACATCGTACATTTATTCCACGTTCCAGATGGTGAAGCCGTCTACGGGGATACGGATGGATTCCGTTCCGTCGAATTTGTCATAGCACAGGGTGTTGTCTTTCACATAGCCGGGCCAGGCTGCCACGAGTACGTATTTCTGGCCCAAGGTCCGGAGCAGGGATCCTACATCCAGACAGAATACCGGAACAAACAAGGTCTGCAGACGATCTAACAGGATGACGTCGGAGTTGTAGCTGTCCAACGTGGCGCCCATGAGCTCGGGAGCCTTTTCCATGCGCTGGTCCCCGGGTACGGCCAGGAAGTCTTCGCTAATCAGCATCCGGCAGTCCACGTAATCCCATTTCTTGTCTTCCGCTGCTTCGCGCAGGACCTTGCTTTTACCGCTGCCGGGCTTGCCGGTCACGAAAACGACGCCGCCTTTGTTCGCTTTTGCCGCTTCGACGATTTTTTCAAATTCTTCTGTTTGACTCATGATAATGACCTCCCTGATCTGTAACAGACCCTTAGTTTTGTTTCCGGAACCATTTACAGCCTTGTCTTTTTCTATATTCTATATTAAATTTTAAAATCCTTTTATTACAAAGAGAAACCGGTGCAAATAGGAAACATGCCTTCAGGATGTTTCACTTTTATCACATTTCACCATCCGCTTTCGGGTTTTTTGTTTCCCGCCGCTTTTGGCGCTCCTTCTTCCGGTTGTCCAAAGAAAGGAAATTCGCATAGACGGAACTGATCTCCTTGTCGTCCGCATGGGTCTCCTTGTACTTTTCCACTTTCCGCTTGACCCGCTGCAGCGCGTTATCGATGGACTTGATGTGGCGGTTGAGCTCTGCCGCCGTCTCCTGGTACGATTTCCCGTCCAGGTAGTTCATGAAGACTTCCCATTCCAGGTCGCTGAGGATGTCGTTCATCTTGCTCTTGATTTCCGCAAATTCCTCCCGGCGGATGATCATCTCTTCCGGATTGACGACCTTCACGCCGGACGGCAGCACGTCCATGAGCGTGCGGTCCGAATCCGCTTCGTAGATCGGCTTGTTCAAGGAAACGTAGGAATTCAGGGGGATGTGCTTCTGCCGGGTCGCGGTCTTGATTGCCGTGATGATCTGGCGCGTCACGCACAGTTCCGCAAACGCCCGGAACGAGGACTGTTTGTCAACCTTGAAGTCACGAATGGCCTTGTACAGGCCGATCATGCCTTCCTGGACGATGTCTTCCTTTTCCGCTCCGATCAGGAAATAGCTTTTCGCCTTCCCGCGGACGAAGTTGCGGTATTTATGGAGCAGATACTCCTGCGCCGTCACGTTCCCTTCGGAATTTGCCAGGGCGACGATCTCCTCGTCAGTCATGCCGGCAAAACGGGAATAGGGATTTTTGCCAGTTTCGCTCATTCCATTCTTTCCTTTCCTGCCGGCCCGGAATTCAGGCACGGACGTAAACGCCTTCGGCGTACTCCCATTATACATAAAACCCCGGGACTACGTCAACATGACACGGGGGCCGGTTTACTTGCGCCGCAGTTCTTCCAGATGCCGCGCCACTCCGCCGTCAATGCGTCCGCCCAGTTCGCGCCGGGTCGTCCGGCCGGGCAGCCGGGCCATGCCCTCGTGGATCTGTTCCCTGGTCTTATGATAGGTTTCATGGAATTCCCGGGCGGAAATGCGGAAGCCGCCCGCCCCGAGGATGCTGTCTTGTTCGGCCTTGTCGCTGGTGACGACGAAAACACGGCGGCCGTCCCGGCGGGCCTTCTGATACGCTTCCCGCTCAATCCAGCTGTCCGCCGTCTCGTTTTCCGCCGTATAAACGACGCGCAGGGACCCGTACATTTCCACTTCTTCCGGCCCGGCCACATCCATGGCGTCAAAGACGACAGTGCCGTCATACCCGTGGAAGGCCATGAATTCGGACATTCTATGGACCAGCAGGTCACGGGCATGTTCCAGGTCGTTTTCCCGGATGCCGTTAAATTCCTGCCAATAATTGATGACGTTGTACCCGTCTACCAGATAGATCTCCTTCATGGCCGCATCCCCTGTCCCGTCACAGCTTCCCGGACCGCCTTCTCCGCGAGGCGCTGGCGCACGATTTCGTACAGCAGCACCGCGCCGGCAGCGGAGGCGTTCAGGGAATTGACGCCTCCGAACATGGGGATGCGTACCAGGATGTCGCAGTTTTCCTTGACAAGGCGTCCCAGGCCTTTTCCTTCGGCTCCGACGACGAGGACTATGGGTCCCGTCAGGTTGGCGTCAAAATAGGCAGCCGTCCCATCCATGTCGGCCCCGGCCACCCAAAACCCGCGTTCCTTCAGGGACTGCAGCGTCTGGGAAATGTTGCCGATGGAGATGACCGGCACATAACTTACCGCACCGGCTGACACTTTGTCGACGACGGCATTAAGGGGGCAGCTGTGCCGCTTCGGCAGCAGCACGCCGTGTACGCCGGCCGCGTCGGCACTGCGGATGAGGGCCCCTACGTTCTGAGGATCCTGCAGCTCATCCAGGAGCAGCAGGAAAGGCGCTTCCCCTTTGGCGGCCGCCCGCTGCAGGGCATCTTCCAGGGTGGAGAACGCCACCGGCGCCGCCAGGGCCGCCACCCCCTGGTGGTTGATACCGGGTGCCATCTGGTCCAGTTTTTCGGCACGCGCCGTTTCTACGGGCACGCCCTTTTCCTTCGCCAGGGCCTGGATCTTCAGGATGCTGCCGCCCTGGACTCCGGTGCGCAGGCAGACCTTGTTGAGGGACCGCCCGCTCTGCAAGGCTTCGATGACGGCGTTGCGGCCGGCAATCACTTCGCTGCGGCCGGGTTCCTGCCCCTGCTTGCGGGGAAGGTTGCGCCGGCGGCCGTCCTGTTTCTCCTTCACGTTCCGTACTTCCGGTTTCTCCCGTCCGGCGCCGTGTCCGGCGCCAGTTCTCATTTCTCTGTGCCGGCGCCCTGGTCAGCCGCCCCGTCCTTCAGGAACAGGGGCACGACATCCTTGCCGGCAGCCTGGTATTCTTTCACGGTCGGCAGCAGACCGCAGCTCATCCTGCCTTCCGTGCAGATGCCGCGGGCCACACAGTTCGGGCCGGCCTTTTCAAACAGCACCGGTGCCGCTTTGCGGCACTCCGCCAGCATGCGCCACGCCAGCTCGCGGATTTCCCACTGGGCACGGGTGCAGCAGCGCAGGCTGAAAAAGTTCAACAGGGAACGCACATTGAACGTGCAGATGATCTTCGTCTCCGCCGCATTAGGCAGCACATAGCGCGCGTCCTCGGCGGGCACGCCGTATTGGTCGGCCAGGTCGTTGTACAGGTCCTGCAGGTTCTGCATGCAGACTTCATACTTGGCCTTCGCTTCCGGAACGGCTGCGATGGTCGGCGGCACCACGGTCTGGAAATGATGGGCCTTCACGTACCGCTGGGACTGCTGGGAGTACGAAGCGATCCGGTGCCGGACGAGCTGATGGGTCAGGACGCGGGATACGCCTTCAATGGCGAAGGTGAAGGTCACGTGCTCCACCGTGGACAGGTGTCCCATGCGGACCAGCATGCGGACCAGTTTGGCGCTTTCTTCCGGCGTCATCTTCTTTTCCAGGTCGTCCACGCCGGCTGCGGAATAGCAGAGACGGGCCGCCATGGCTACGCTTTTTTCCGGGTCCGGCGTGTGCCGTAACAACTTGACATACATAAAACTCTTCCTCTCCTCTGCTTCCTGGGGCCGGAGTCCGGTCCCGTTCATCTTTCCGTATTGCAGGCCTTGGGCTTGCGCATCGCTTCGGAAATGATGCGGAAAGACTGCTCCATATATTCCTGCAGGCGTTCGTCCCGGTCCGTCAGCAACAGCCAGCCGCACAAGGTCTCAAAGGCCGTGGCGGCCCGGTACTCACTGACCGTGGCACTCTTGGGCACCAGGGATTTGGCATTGCGGCCGCGGTGGGCGACGGCGCTTTCTTCCGGCGTCAGGGTGCCCTCCAGTTGCAGGAACGCCTTGGACTGCAGGACGGCGGAAACCATCTTCGCCGCAATCGTGTGAATCACCTGCACGTGGCTCGATACCGTCAGCAGACGGAGCCGCACGTAGAACGTGAACACACTGTCCCCGATCAGGGCCAGCACAATGGGGTTCATCTGGCCGGGATCCGGCAGGGGCCGTCCCTCTTCCGCACATAAGGCCAGGGCCTGTTTCTTCAATTCCGTAAACCGTTCGAACTTCACTGTCTCTTCCACTTCGGTCCCTGCGGGGTATCCTCGATGACCACGCCGGCTGCCGCCAGTTTGTCCCGGATGGCGTCCGCCTGGGCGTAGTTTTTAGCTTTCCGCGCTTCCTGGCGCAGCCCGATCAGGATTTCCATCAGCTTGCCTTCCAAGCCGGCAGCGCCGTTCCCTTCCGCTGTATGCTGTTCCAGGACACCAATGATGAAGGCGAATTCGTCAAAGGTCTTCTCCATCATGTCGAGGAGCTTGCCGTCAGGCCGCTCTTCGCCGCCATCCACCTTGGCCTTGTAGATGTTGATTTCCTTGGCCAGGGCGAACCAGTGGCTGATGGCCAGGGCCGTGTTGAAGTCGTCGCGCATGGCGTCCATAAAGGCCTCGCGCAGTTCCGCCACCTTCGGGCGCACCGTCAGGCTGTATTCCGACGGACCGCAGCTGATCACCCGGCCCAGGGCGTCCAGATTTTCCCGGGCCGTGCGCAGGCGCTGCAGGGCCGCCCCGGCCTCCTTCAGGCGCTGGTCGCTGAAGTCCAGGGGACTCCGGTAATGGGTGGAGACGATGAAGAATCGCAGCGTTTCCGCATCGAAATGTTCCAGGATGTCTTTGACCGTGAAGAAGTTGCCCAGGGATTTGGACATCTTCTCCTCGTTGACCGTGATGAACCCGTTGTGCATCCAGTAACGCACGAAGGGATGGAACCCCGTGGCGCCTTCGGACTGGGCGATCTCATTTTCGTGGTGCGGGAAGATCAGGTCGCTGCCGCCGCCGTGCAGGTCGAAGGTCCGGCCCAGATACTTCATGCTCATGGTCGAGCATTCGATGTGCCAGCCAGGACGGCCCTTGCCCCAGGGTGAATCCCACGCAGGTTCGCCCGGTTTCGCCGCCTTCCAGAGGGCGAAATCCATGGGGTTCCGCTTCCGCTCGTCCACGTCGACGCGGGCACCGGCCATCATGTCGCTCAGTTCGCGGCCCGACAGCATGCCGTAGCGCGGGAACTTTTCGACGCTGTAGTAGACATCGCCGCCGACCACATAGGCCAGGCCGTTGTCAATCAGTGCCCGGGCGGTCCGTATGATGTCGGGAATGTGCTCGGACACGCGCGGATAGACCTGCACGCGGCGCACGTTCAACTGATCCATGACTTCGAAATAGGATTTGATATAGCGGCCGCAGATGTCGCTCCACAGCACGCCTTCCGCATTGGCGGTGTTGATGATCTTGTCGTCCACGTCCGTAAAGTTCTGCACATGGGTCACGTCGTACCCTTCGTGTTCGAAGAAACGGTGGATGACATCCCACGTCACGAAAGGACGGGCGTTGCCGATATGGGGATGGTTATAGGGGGTGACGCCGCAGACGTAGATGCTGACCTTGCCCTCTTGCAGGGGGACGAAGGTCTCCTTTTTGCGGCTCATCGTGTTGTAGACTTTGATTTCTTTCGTACCCATAATGTGTGTACTCCTGTCTCCTTTGGATGTATCGTCCGGCAGGCCGCCAACGCAGCCGTCCTGCCTCAGAGCCGGATGCCGGCCTTGGCCAGGCTCTTCTCAATGCGTTTTTCCACGCGTTCCAGACCCATGAGGGGAATCATTTCCGCCAGTTCCGGACCATGCTGGTTGCCTGTCAGGGCGACGCGGACCGGCATATAGACCTGCTGGCCTTTCAGTTTGTTGCCCTTCTGCACCTTTTTGAAGCAGGCCTTGACCGAGTCGTGGTCCACGGCGGGCAGGGCTTCCAGTTCGGCCTTCAGGGACCGCAGGACCAGCGGCACCGTTTCCTCCTTCAGGACAGCCGCCGCTTCTTCATTTTCAAAATCGAAATCATCGGAGAAATACATGTCCACCTTTTCCGGAATCTGTGCGCCGTAGTCGACCTGCGTCTGGGCCGTCGCGATGACCTTCTTCAGCCATTCCAGCTGTTCCCCCGTTTCCTCCCCCGTCATGTAACCAGCCTGGATCATGAACGGCCGGGCCAATTCAAAGAATTTTTCCGGTGCCATGCGGCGGATATGCTGGCCGTTGATCCAGTCCAGCTTCTTGAAATCGAAAATGGCCGGATTCTTGGCCACGCGTTCCAGGGAGAACTCCTGGACGGCTTCTTCCATCGTGAAGATTTCCTTTTCCCCGGAAGGAGCCCAGCCCAGGAGGGCCAGGAAATTGTCCAGGCCTTCGGGAATGTAGCCCTTCCGGCGGTAGGCATCGACGGAAGTGGCGCCGTGCCGTTTGGACATCTTCGTGTGATCCGGGCCGAGGATCAGGGAGATATGGCCGAAGACCGGTTCCTCAAAACCCAGGGCTTCGTAGACAAGCAGCTGCCGCGGCGTGTTGGACAGGTGCTCCTCCGCGCGGATGACGTGGGTGATATGCATCAGGTGGTCGTCAATGACGACGGCATAGTTATAGGTCGGGATTCCGTCGGATTTGACGATGACGAAATCGCCGATGCCGTTTGAATCGAATTCGACATCGCCGCGTACCAGGTCGTGGACGATGATTTTCTCGTCCGCCGGCACTTTGAGACGGATGGAGGGTTTCCGGCCTTCCGCTTCGTACCGGGCGCGCTGTTCCGGCGTCAGGTTGCGGCACTTGCCCATGTAGCGGGGCATCTTGCCTTCCTGCAGCAGGGCCTGGCGTTCGGCTTCCAGCTCTTCCGGCGTGCAGTAGCAGTAGTATGCCTTGCCTTCGGCCAGCAGCCGGTCCGTGAATTTCCGGTAGATATCGAGGCGTTCCATCTGGTGGTACGGGCCGTAGGGGCCGCCGACGTCCACGCCTTCGTCCCAGTCCATACCCAGCCATTTCAGGGCCGCCTTGATGTTTTCTTCCGATTCGGGCGTCGAACGTTTGCGGTCCGTGTCTTCAATGCGGAGCACCATCTTGCCGCCGAGCTTGCGGGCCAGCAGCCAATTGAACAGGGCGCTCCGGGCGCCGCCGATGTGGAACGGGCCCGTCGGGCTCGGCGCGAAACGGACGCGAATTTCCTGTGTCATAAAAAGAATCCCTCCAAAAATTTTATTCAAATCATACATATGGTGATTGTCTTGCCTGTCATCCTTCGCGGCTCAAGATCTGACGAGGCTGGCGGCCGCTTCAGCGGCTATGCCTTCCCCGCGGCCCGTGAAACCCAGCTTTTCCGTCGTCGTGGCCTTCACATTCACGGCGTCGGGCGCCAGTCCCAGATCCTTGGCCAGCAGGGCCTTCATCTGCGGCAGGAAAGGCGCCAGTTTCGGCTGCTGGGCGATGATGGTCACATCGACGTTGTTCACCTGCCAGCCCTGCGCCCGGACCAGGCGCAGCGTTTCAGCCAGCAGCCCGCGGCTGTCGGCCCCCTTGAAACGGTCGTCCGTGTCGGGAAAATGTTTCCCGATGTCCCCCAGCGCCGCGGCACCAAAAAGCGCGTCCATGAGGGCGTGCAGTGCCACGTCGGCATCGCTGTGGCCCAACAGGCCTTTTGCATACGGCACGGTGACACCGCACAGGATCAGGGGGCGGCCCGCCGTGAGACAGTGCACGTCAAATCCGGTTCCCACGCGAAATTGCATCTTTCCAGCTCCTTTGTGCCAGGGCGGGAATCAGCGGGCGGACGGCTCCGCCCCTTCCCGGTCCTGCTTCTTCAATATCTCTTCCGCCAGAAGCAGATCTTCCGGCGTCGTTACCTTGATGTTTTCCTGCGACCCTTCGGCAAGGGCGACAGGATACCCCAGGGCCTCCACCAGGGAGGCGTCGTCCGTCACCGCCACGGGATGTCCTCCCCGCTCCTGGCCGGCCAGATGGCCGTAAGCCCGGCGCAGCAGGCTGATTTCAAAGATCTGCGGCGTCTGGGCGGCACGCAGCGTGGCCCGTGCAGGGGTTGCTGCAACGAATCCGTCCGGCCCGGCCACCTTGATGGTGTCCTTGACGGGTACAGCCGCGATGGCTGCACCGCAGCGTTCGGCCAGGGCCAGGGTCCGTTCGAAGACGGCCTTGCCGGCAAAGGGCCGGGCACCGTCGTGGACGGCCACATATCCTTCCGTGTCATGAATCAGGGCCAGGCCGTTGGCAACGGAATCCTGCCGTTCCTTCCCGCCGGCCGCCAGGACCAGTTCCAGGCCGGGATAGCAGGACTGGCGGTAACGCTCCAGCAGGACCCGCGTCTCCTCCTGCTCCGCCGCGCCCGTCACGACGACGGCTTTGCGCACCAGGCCCGTCCGGGCCAGCATCCGCAGACACAGCACCAGAAGCGGCAGGCCCCCGATTTCCACGAAGGCCTTGTTACGGCCCCGTCCCAGGCGTCGGCCGACGCCTGCGGCCGGTACGATTACGGTAAGGGAATGCATAAGGACCTCCTGTGGTTACGCGCTGGCCGCCGGCAGTTTGGCAAAAATCATGCGGCCGGCCGAAGTCTGGAAGACCGACGTCACAATGACGCGCACGGTCTTCCCGATGAAACGGCGCCCGTCTTCAACGACGATCATGGTGCCGTCCTGCAGGTAGGCTACGGCCTGCCCGTGCTCCTTGCCTTCGCGCAGCAGCGTGGCCGACAGTTCCTGCCCCGGCACGACGACGATCTTCAGGGCGTTGGCCAGGTCGTTCAGGTTCAGGACGGCAATGCCCTGGATTGTGGCGACCTTGTTCAGGTTGAAATCGTTCGTCACGATGGCGGACCCGGTGTCCTTGGCCATTTCCACCAGTTTGCTGTCGACGCCGCTGATGGCGTCGTAATCGGATGTTTCAATGATGATGATCTGGCGGTTTTCCTGCTGGAGTTTCTGAATCAGGTCCAGGCCGCGGCGGCCTTTCGCCCGTTTCAGGGAATCGGCCGAATCGGACAGCGCCTGCAGTTCGTCGAGGACGAAATGAGGCACAATCATGTAGCCTTCGAGGAAGCCCGTCTGCAGGACATCTTCAATGCGGCCGTCTATGATGACGCTCGTATCCAGCAGTTTATTGCGCGTATATTGCGGCATAGGGAACTCGTCCGTGCCCGCCAGGTCCGACAACAGTGGGTCCCCGTCGTCGTCTTTGCCGTAGCGGCTGCCCGCCATACGGGCCCGGTGTGAGCGGCGCCGGGTGATGAAGTCCAGAATGTCTTTACTCTTCCGCAAAGCCACCTGGGCGCCGACGAGGGCGAAAATGACGCTCAGCACGACGGGGATATAGGGGCCCACGATGGGCAGGTGCGAAAAAGGCGCGCCAATCAGATTGGCCAGGACCAGGCCGATGATGACGCCGATCAGCGTCACGGCGATATCCACGGACGGAGCCATGGAGAGCAGCCCCGCCACCCGTTCGGAAAAACGGATGATATACTTGATGAGGAACGGCGTGGTGACCCAGCCGAGCCAGCCGAACACGAGGATGCTGACAGCTCCGAAGAGGATATGGATCCAGGAATAGCCGAAAGGCCCGCCGGAGTGGATGTCATAGCCGATCAAGACAGATAATTCAGGTAAGGCGTTTTGCAAGAGTATGAGTCCGGTAATAGTGAACAGGATGGCTATGACCAGTGTCAGGATTTTACGCAGCATCTGTTCCACCTCCTTTCGTTGGGAAATAACTTGCACAATCTGAAGGAAGCCCACGGAAAGGAGGCCTTCCCGAAAAAGGGAAACACTCACCCATGGTATTTATAATTTTACTACAAAACGAGGGCAATGAACAGTGAAAATGTTGGGAAATCACAAGTTTTATAGAAAACGAAAAAACGGTTTTTCCCGCTAGGGGAAAAACCGTTATAACCCTGTTCACCCTTCTGCTCAGCTTACAAGGTTGAGGGATTTGTCAATCCACTTTTCCGCCGTTTCGAAGTCGCTCTTTTTGATGACCATGACTTCGCTCGCCAGAATCTGCCGGGCGTTACCGAGCAGTCTCCGTTCGCCTGTGGAAAGCCGTTTCTTGTCGTTCTGGCGGGACAGGATGCTGATCACTTCCGCCAGGTCCAGTACATTCCCGCTCTTCATTTTGTCGATATACAGCGTGAAGCGGCGGTTCCAGGTGATGCTCTTCATGTTGTTCTGGACGTCGGTCCGGAGCACCTTCTGCACAGCCCGCATGGTCTTCAGCGAACTGATGGGCCGCAGGCCCACCTTTTCCAGATTCTGGACAGGGATGCGCACCGTCATATGGCCGATGTACATAGTGAGGACGAGATATTTTGTGGGACACGAGTCAAAGACACGTTCTTCCACAGCCTGAACCACACCTGCTCCGTGCATCGGATACACAACCTTATCACCCACTACGAACATCTTACACCTCCCATTTCTAGTATTGAGCCGCGTTCACCGGCTCTCCGAATGATCCTAGAAAGAGGTGCGTCACAGGCCCTACTGGATTGACCCCGCGCGGTACCGCCGGTCCGTCCCGGCAACGGCGGCCATCCCCCGGAAGGCTGGAATCCTGTCCTTCGGCCGGCCCTTCACCGCAGCAGAAAAAAACAGCTGTAAAGGATTAAACCTTTACAGCTGCATTATATCACGAATCCCCGCAATCTACAACTATTTAAATTTTTAATTTTATCTCAACCATATTGTATTGTCAACTATAAATCAGATTTGAACGCACTAAAAGTCATTTCTTTCCGGAATGGCTTTTGGTCAGCGGCCAAAAATCGCCCGCAGGGCTTCTTCCGCCGTGCGTACCTGGACCACCTGGCCGGAAAACCCGGCCGGCAGCTGCAGTTTGCCGCGGGGCACGACGAACCGTTTGAAGCCCAGCTTGGCTGCATCCAGGATGCGCCGCTCCATAGCGGGCACACGGCGCACTTCGCCCGTCAGACCCACTTCGCCCAAGGTGAGGGTCCCGAACGGCACGGCCAGGTTCCGATAACTGGAGACCAGGGCCGCCAGCACGGGCAGGTCTGCCGCCGGTTCGGACACACGCATGCCGCCGACGACGTTCACATAGGCGTCGTACGTCCCGAAATCCATGCCCAGGCGCCGTTCCAGAATGGCGATGAGCATATTGACCCGGTTGTAGTCGAAGCCCACGGCAGTACGCCGTGGCAGACCGTAGGGCGTCCGGGCCGCCAGGGCCTGGAACTCCACCATGATGGGCCGGTTCCCTTCCAGGCAGCCGCCGATTACGGCACCGCTCACGGGTTCCTCCCGGTCCTCCAGGAACAGGCCGGCCGGGTTCGGCACTTCCTGCAGCCCCCCCTGCTCCATCGTAAAGATGCCGCACTCGTCCGTTGACCCGAAGCGGTTCTTCAGGGCGCGCAGCACACGGAAGGTGTAACTCTTGTCCCCTTCAAACTGGAGCACCGTATCCACCATGTGTTCCAAGATGCGGGGACCGGCAATGGTCCCGTCCTTCGTGACATGGCCGATGATGAGCACGGCTGTGCCGCCCGTCTTGGCGTATTTCAGCAGGCGGGCCGCGCATTCGCGCACCTGCCCCACGCTGCCTGCCGCCGTCTCAATCTCGCTGCAGTACATGGTCTGAATGGAATCGACGACGAGGAGGTCCGGTTTCTCCTGGTCCGCCTGGGCCAGGATTCCGCCGATTTCCGACGCCGTCATGATCAACAGGGAATCCGTGCAATGGCCAAGGCGGCTGGCCCGCATGGCCGTCTGCGCTTCCGACTCCTCGCCGGACACGTAGAGCACTTTGACACCTTTCTGGCTGAAACGCATGGCCGTGTCGAGCAAAATCGTCGACTTGCCGATACCCGGATCGCCGCTCAGCAGCACGAGGCTGCCGGGCACGATGCCGCCGCCCAGCACGCGGTCGAACTCCCCGATGCCCGTCACGAGGCGGGAAACAGGTTGGGCAGACACGCTGCGTATGGTCTTGGGTTTGCTGCCGGCAATGAAACTGACGAACCCTTTATCCTTCGTCCTCGTCCCGACTTCTTCCACCAGGGAGTTCCACGTGCCGCATTCGGGGCACTTTCCCAGCCAGGCCGATGTCACATAGCCGCAGTTCTGGCAGACATAATTGGTCTTCACCTTGGTCTTAGACATGGGCAGGCTCCTCAGCCACCGGCACCAGCGTGCCGGTCTCCTTCATTTTCGTGAAGACGAACTCCTCGCCGATGACGTCGACAAGGACTCTGTCTCCCCCTTCAAATGTTCCTTCCAGATACAGGTCCGCCAGCTTGTCCTCGATTTCGCGCTGCAGGGCGCGGCGCAGCGGACGCGCGCCGTAACGCATGTCCATGCCGACCTGGAGCAGCTTGTCCTTCGCCAGCGGCGTCACGGACAGCCGCAGTCCCGTCTCATCCAAACGGCCCTGAAGCTCTTCCAGCATCTTGTCCACGATGCGGGCCAGATCCTTTTTAGTGAGCGGGTCGAAGACCAGGATCTCGTCCAGGCGGTTCAGGAATTCCGGGCGGAAGATGCTGCGGATTCCCTCCAGGACCTTGTCCTTCTTGTTCGCCACATCCGCCTCGGCATGGGCCCCGAAGCCCAGGGTCTGCTTTTCACTCATCAGTTCCGCGCAGGCATTGCTCGTCATGATGAGCACCGTATTGCGGAAATCCACCGTCACGCCCTGTCCGTCGGTCAGGCGGCCGTCATCCATAATCTGCAGCAGCAGGTTGAAGATGTCCGGGTCAGCCTTCTCAATCTCATCCAGCAGGATGACGGAATAGGGGCGGTGCTTGACGGCACTCGTCAGCACGCCGCCTTCCTCGTAGCCCACATAACCCGGAGGCGCGCCGATAAGGCGGCTCGAGGTGTACTTGTCCATATATTCGCTCATGTCGATGCGGATCAGGGCCCGTTCGTCGCCGAACAGGTTCTCCGCCAGGGTTTTCGCCAGTTCCGTCTTGCCGACGCCTGTCGGGCCGAGGAACAGGAAGGTGCCGACCGGACGGTGCGGATCCTTCATGCCGGCACGGGCGCGGCGCACAGCCTGCGCCACGGCGTGGACCGCCTCGTTCTGGCCAACGATGCGGTCATGAAGCTGCTCCTCCAGCTTGACCAGGTTTTTCGAGTCTGCCGTCGTCAGTCGGGTCAGCGGAATGTTGGTCCACTGGGAAATGACCATGCGCACTACATCCTCGTCGACGACAGGGTCTCCCATTTCACCGGTAAAGTCCTTGACGCTGTGCATCCGCACGGAAGCACAGGCCTCGTCCATGATGTCGATGGCCTTGTCCGGCAGATTGCGGTCGGGCAGGTAGCGGTCCGACAACTTGACGGCCGCCTCCAGGGCCCCTTCGCGGATCTGCACATGGTGGTACGCCTCGTAACGCGGCGCCAGGTGCTTCAAAATCGCCAGGGACGCCTTCACGTCGGGCGCATCGACACGCACCGGCTGGAAGCGGCGTTCCAGGGCGGCGTCCTTTTCGATGCTCTTGCGGTAGTCTTCGATGGTCGTAGCCCCGATGACATGGAGCTCCCCCCGTGCCAGGGCTGGCTTGATGATGTTGCCGATGCTCATGTTGCCGTCCGTTCCGCCGTTCATCAGCATCTGGATTTCGTCGATGAAGAGGATGATGTTGGGACTGTGTTTCACGGCCTCAATGATGTTGCGCAGGCGTTCCTCCAGTTCGCCGCGGTATTTGGCCCCCGCCACCACGTAGCCGAGCTCCAGGGAAAAGATGACTTTCTCCTGCAGAAATTCCGGAACCTCCTTATGCACAATCCGCTGTGCCAGCCCTTCCGCCAGCGCTGTCTTGCCGACGCCGGCCTCGCCGATGATGACCGGGTTGTTCTTGGTCCGGCGGCACAAGATGCGCATCACGGTTTCCAGCTCGCGGTCCCGCCCCAGGACGGAATCCAGCTTGTCCTGCCTGGCCAGCTCGTTCAGGTTGCGGCCGAAGCCTTCCAGCAGCTTCAGGACCTTGCGTTCCTGCGAAGCCTGCTGTTCCTTCAGGGCCTGCGACTCAAACTGATTGCCCTCCGGCAGGGCCCGCGTGCGGATGAACTCCTCGTGCATCATGCCCTGGACGCGCTCCAGCGTAATGTGGAAGCGCGCCAGGACGCGGCCTGCCACGCTTTCCGGAACGGCCAGGATGCCGAGCAGCATATGCCCGGAACTTACCTTGTACAGGCCGTCCGCTTTCGTAAAGGATTCCGCGTATTCCAGCGCGGCCCGCATCTCTTTCGAGTAGGAAGGCGGCACTTTGCCGTCCTTGTCCTTGCGCGGCATCCACGTTTCCAGCTCACCCATGAGGGTGTACTTGTCCACGCCGCAATGGACCAGCAGATGGGATGCCTCGCTGTCGCCCACCTGCAGCATGGCCCAGAGCACGTGTTCCGTGCCCAGTTCGTCGCTGCCGCGCCGATGCGCCAGCCGCGACGCGTCCAGCAGGGTCCGGTTCAGGGCCGTCGTATACTTGCCCGCACCGCCTTCCCGCCCCGACGCTTCCTCGTCCGCAGCTCCCTGGAAGGGAATCATGGATCCGAACAGCTCCTCCAGGAAATTACGGGCTGTCTCCGCATCCTGATGCCCCGCCTGCATGCCCTGTGCCGCCACTTCCTTGGCACATTCGCTGCAGAGCCACTTACTTACTTTCTCTTTATTGATGACGGTGACGACGTTAACCGTCGCCTCCCGCCGATGACAACGTTCACATAACATAATGGGACCTCCTTCCGGATAGAGGGGCTCACTTCGCCTCGACCATCTTCTTTACGGCCTGACGCAGCACCTGCCGCTTGTCTTCCTCAGTGACGGCCAGGATACCCATAAGGTACTTCAGCAGCGCATGCTCCCGCGCCGTCAGCATACGGTTCTTCAGCCAGTAATCCAGCACTTCGTCGACCGTCGGTTCCGCCTCGGGTTCCTTTTCGTCCGGCAGAATCCGGACGATACGGATGAATCCGCCGCTGCCGCGCCGTGATTCCACCAGGTAGCCCTTATCGGGCGTAAACCGCGTGGACAGCACGTAGCTGATCTGCGAAGGTGCGCACGAAAGGCGGTCCGCCAGCTCGTTGCGCTGCACCATGACGGCATTCTGGCTCGCTGCCAGCATCTGGCCGATAATGAAACTCTCTATCGCATCTGCCATATTCTTCATAATGATACCTGCTTTCTTTCCACTCTCCCGGCAGACGGACCGGGCCCGGTTCCCCGTAAGGACCGGAAAGCTTTCCATCAAAGCGTAAAAGGGAAAGCTCTTTTCCTTATTATATTTGACTTTTTGACTTTACGCAAGAGGCAAGATGTAACGAATCTGCAAAACCGCAAAAGGACTCAAAAAAAAGGAGGAAAGTGTATGTTTCGCTACACTTTCCCCCAAAAGGGCATTTCCGCCGTTTTTGTATTTCACGGCTTCCTCATTTTGCCAGGTTTGCCTTCATGATACGCTTGTACGCTTCCACGCCGGGCTGGTCGAAGGCGTCTACGTCCGCCATTTCGCCTTCGTAAGCCACGCTGAACATGAGGAACATGAACAGCTGTCCCGCGTAGCGGGGTTCCAAGGCCGGCAGCACGTAACGCGCATTGAGGCGTCCGTCCCCGGTCAGGGCCATCTCGTTGGCCGTCAGGGCCGCCTTCAGCAGGGTATCCATCTTTTTGCCGGCATACAGGTCCAGCGCCTTCTCGTCCGGGAAGGGGTTCCGCACCGACAGATGAACAGCCGGTTCCTCCACCTCGAGGAACTGGATGACCTTGTCACGGCGGCCGTCCTGGTGCTGCTGCGTCATGGAATGCATGTCCGTCGTACCTGTCGCCACGACCGGCGTACGGCCGTAATAGACAGGTTCCCCCGCACGGTTGTTGCGCTTGCCCAGCGATTCAGCCAGCAGCTGCACGTACCAGGCGCCGAGGGACTGGAGTTGGTCGCCATACCCCATGAAGACCTCGATATGGGCCCCCTTCTTTTTTGAAGCCAGGTACTTCAGGGCTGCATTCACCAGGGCCGGATTCCCATCCGGTGCTGCGTGGAGGCAGCACTCCGCCATTTCCCGCGCCCCCTCGAGCAGGGCCCGGATATCGTACCCCAGCACGGCGCCCATCAGGAGGCCCGGATTGCTGAGGACGCAGTACCGCCCGCCGATGCCTTCCGGGATGGACAGGGCCGGCCAGCCGTTTTCCTGCGCCAGACGGTACAACAGGGACGATTCCGGATCCAGGCCTGTCACAGCCGTCACATCGACGCGGAACAATTCCGGATGCTGCTGCATGTAGACCAGCAGGGCGGAGAAACCGCTCAACGGCTCCATGGTCGTCCCCGACTTGGAAATCGGCACCAGCATGATGTGCAGCGGCCGTTTCACATGCCGGGCCTGACAGGTCAGCTGGGCCATGAGGCCCGCCGTCGCAACGCCGTCCACATTATTGCCGGCGAAGTAGATCTGCGGACGACCGTCGCGGGCTGCCTTCGGCAACTGATTCCAGTAGGGTTTGGCAGCCAGGTCGAAGAGGACCTTGTCGCCCAGGTACGACCCGCCGATACCGATGAACACGGCCGCATCCACGTTGTTGCGCCAGGCCTCGCCCATCTCTTCCAGGCGCCGGAGGGAGGCCTCGTCGTTCGGATTGCCTTCCTTCAGATAGGCCTGCCGCGGGAAGAAGACGTGTTCCGGTGTGCCATCCTTCGACAGGTGGGCCTTGGCAAAGCCCGTTTCAAAAATCTTCTGCAAAGCCACCGAAGCGTCGGCCATGACCGGCAGGAAATCCTCCAGCATCTTTTCCGTAACGCCGTCCCGCCCCATCATGTTGCGATAAATAAACGCAAGGCCGTCCTTTAAACCAACAGAACCGTCAAATGTCATAACTGCTCCCTCCTAACCATATTTTTCGTCAGGTTGCCCGATGACAAACGGCAGCCCTTGTCAACGCAGATTCTCGACGGAACCTGCGAAGGTCAGGCACCGGACCGTGGCGGCACCGCCCTCCGTCAGGACGGAAGCGGCCGCCTCCAGGGTCGCGCCGGTCGTAAAGATATCGTCCGTCAGCACGATGTCTTTCCCACCGGCGTCTTCCAATAAAGCCATGCTGTCTTCCAGGTTGCGCCGCCGTTCCTCCGGTCCCAGGCCGAACATGGGCTCCGTATGGCGCGTCCGGCACAGCAGGGGAAACCAGCGTCCGCCCGACCGTTCCGCCGCCGTCCGGAACAGGGCCGTCGGCAGGTCGAAGCCCCGCTCTTCCCGCCGTTTTGCGTCCGTCGGCACGCCGCACCAGGTCAGGCCGGCCATGCAAGTATCCCGTCCCGCGCCCAACAGGGAAGCCAGCCGTCCCTCCCGACACAGGATCTGCACCTCTTCCGCCAGATAGCGGATAAGGCGCCGGTCGCCTTCGAACTTGATTTTACGGAGAACGTCTTTGACGCCTTCGTCATACGTGAACAGGAACCAGCCCTGCCGGATGTTCCCCCGTCCGCCCCACTCCTTCAATTCGAGCTGGTAGCGGCGGCACACGGGGCAGAACAACCCCTCTTCGATTTCTGCGCCGCAGGTGTAACAGTGCCGTGGGAATAACAGGTCTTCTGCCTGGAACAGCAATTGCCGGATAAGGTTCAATCTGCCTCCTTTATAGAGATTCAACGGATTTCGCCGTTTTCCTGCAAGCGTTCCGCCAGCAGGGAATAACGCCGCTGCGTGCGGTCGTTGAGGACGGCGCGTTGCAGGGCCGCTTTGGACCCGACGAGAAGCACCTTGCGCTTCGCCCGCGTCACCGCCGTATAAAGCAGGTTCCGCTGCAGCATGATATAGTGGCTCGGCACAAGGGCAAGGATGACGGCGGGATATTCGCTGCCCTGGGACTTGTGCACGCTCATGGCGTAGGCCAGCTGCAGCTCCTCCGTCTCTCCCTCGGCGTACGTCACGTATTCCTGGTCCGGCCGGTAGGGATACCGGACCTGCACAGTCTTGCCGTACACATGGACAATCTGCCCCACGTCGCCGTTATAGACATCTTTTTCATAATTGTTGCGGATCTGCATGACCTTGTCGCCCTCCCGCAGCACGCCGTCGGGCCGGGCCAGTTCTTCCCGGCCGGGAGCAGGCGGATTGACCCGCTGCTGCAACAGGCGGTTCAGGTTCTGCACGCCGCACAAGCCGCGGTGCATGGGCGCCAGGACCTGCACGTCCTGCCAGCGTCCGTTGCCGGCAGCTTCCAGGTATTGCTGGGTGGTATACGCTGCCGCTTCCTCCTCGCCGTCAAACTCCACGAGGGAGAAGTCGCTGCCGGGGACGCAGTCGGGCATTTCGCCGTGGTTGATCTTATGGGCGCTGCGCACGATGGGGCTGAGGTCGGCCTGGCGGAATACTTCCGTCAGGCGTACGACGGGCATCCGCCGCGAGGCGATGATGTCCTTCAGCACGGATCCGGGGCCGACGGAAGGCAGCTGGTCCACGTCGCCGACCAGGATCAGGCGGCAGCCGGGCGGCGTCGCTTCCAGCAGATGATACATGAGGGAAATATCCAGCATGGAAGCCTCGTCCACGATGATGGCCTGGGTTTCCAGCCGCTCTTCGCTGTTCTTGCCGAAGAAGCCGGCCGCGTTGTATTCCAGCAGGCGGTGCACGGTGGAAGCCGCCTCGCCCGACGCTTCGGACAGGCGGCGGGCCGCCCGGCCCGTTGGCGCAGCCAGCAGCACGGTGCAGCCGGCGCGTTTCAGGACCGACAGGATGCCCTTGATGATCGTCGTCTTGCCGGTGCCGGGGCCGCCCGTCAGGGCGAGGACACCGAACTGCAGGGACGCGCGGATGGCCTCCTTCTGGGCCTGGGCCAGCTCGATGCCGGCTTCCGCTTCCCAGTCTTCCATAATCTTTTCCGTATCCACGCGGCCCAGGCTGTCCGCGTGGTCCCGCAGATAGAGCAGCTGCCGGGCCGTCTCCGTTTCACAGCGGTAAAGATAGCTGTCATAGACATAACAGGTGCCCCCCAGTTCCGCCGTATTGAGCACGTCCGCCTCCAGCAGGCGCTGGAAGACCGTTCCCACGGGACCCGGGTCGACCTGCAGAAGGCGGGCCGTCACCATGATCAGTTCCTCTTCGGGCAGGCACGTATGGCCGCTGGTGGAAGCCTGTGTCAGCGCATAATCGAGGCCGGCGCCGATGCGCTGTGCCGAATCCCGGGCGCTGCCCAGGGACAGGGCGAGCCGGTCCGCTGTCTTGAACCCGATGCCTTCGATATCATTCATGAGGGCGTAAGGGTTTTCCTTGATCTGGTCAATGGCGCGGGAGCCGTACGCCGCCGTGATGCGGGCCGCAAAGCTGCCGCTCAGCCCGTGGGTTTCCAAAAACAGCATCAGGCCCCGCATTTCCGAAAGTTCCGCATAGGACTTCCCGATGCCCTTTGCCTTGGCCTTGCCGATGCCCGGCACTTCTGCCAGGCGTTCCGGCGTGTCCGACAGAATGGTCAGGACATCTTTCCCGAACCGTTCCACAATGCGCGCCGCCATGGTTTTGCCAACGCCCTTGACGGCCCCGGAGGCCAGAAACCGCTCAATGCCCTGTTCCGTCGACGGTTCCACGCTGTGGTAGCTCTGGATGGAGAATTGCCGGCCGAAGCGGGCGTGCTGCACCCAGTTCCCTTCAGCCCGGATCATTTCACCGGAATACGGCGCCGGACCGCGATACACGGCAGTTACGGTGCCCAAGGCCGCGTTCTTCAGGCGGAATACGCAAAACCGGTTGTCGTCACTCTGGAAGACGACATTTTCCAAAGTGCCTTCCAAACGTTCCATAGAGCCACCTCGCTGACATTTCTTGATAATTTCATTATAACACAGGGGGCTTGATTTTTTGACACAAAAAGCACTCTTTGTTATAATGACTTTATCGTGAAAACAAAGGAGAAACAACCGTGAAATCGACAGGAATGCTGATTGCCATCGACATGTACAACTGCAAAGAGGAACACCTGGAAGACAGCAGGGTGTTGTCCGAATCCATCGTCGGACTGGCGGAAAAGCACGGCATGGCCCCGCACGACACGCAGATCTATCCGGAAAAGAACGCGTTGGATTACGCCCTGTTCATCGCCTGCTACGGCGGACATATCACGTTCCACGTCTATCCGGACCGCGGGTACGTGGGCGCCGACGTCTTCACCATCGACGAAGCGGCGGACCCGGACCGGTTCGCCCGGGCCATCACCAAATTCCTGGACCCGGACCGTCTGAAGGTCACGTACGTCGAACGCCAGGACTACGGCCGCCAGAAAGACATGAAGCCGCGGCACCGTACGCGTTCCAAGACCATCAACCGCATGCGCAAGGTCAACGAGAAATTCATGCAGTTCATGTTGCGGCCCCGTTCCATGTGACAGGGCCCCGGTTCACGGCAGATACAAAAACAGGGAGTACATGAGCTGACCCCCAATTGTTAGACCAAAAATCTAACAATTGGGGGTCAGTTTTTT
>OJNU01000146.1_pt1 | contig 64375 bp, 47 predicted proteins | sample 1597941 | NCBI WGS metagenome assembly OJNU01 (sample SAMN01915228, study PRJEB22387) | human gut metagenome | isolation source: stool | host: Homo sapiens | place: USA | reverse complement strand
CTTACCTGACAAGGAATTTCGCTACCTTAGGACCGTTATAGTTACGGCCGCCGTTCACTGGGGCTTCAATTCAATGCTTGCACATCTCCTTTTAACCTTCCAGCACCGGGCAGGCGTCAGTCCGTATACGTCGTCTTTAGGACTTCGCACAGACCTATGTTTTTAGTAAACAGTCGCCACCACCAATTCACTGCGGCTCCCCGGGGCTTCATATGTTAAACATGTCACCCTAGAGAGCACCCCTTCTTCCGAAGTTACGGGGTTATTTTGCCGAGTTCCTTGGCCAGAGTTCTCTCGAGCGCCTTGGATTGTTCATCCCACCCACCTGAGTTGGTTTGCGGTACGGATTGCTGTGGATAAACTTAGGAGCTTTTCTAGGCAGCATAGACTCAACGGCTTCAGGGCTTGCGCCCACGGACTCGCGTCTCAGATTCGTCCGGCGGATTTGCCTACCGGATATTCCTACACGCTTGCACCGGGATATCCAACACCCGGCCCGCCTATCTTCCTGCGTCCCTCCATCGCGCTACACAACAAGTACAGGAATATTAACCTGTTTTCCATCGGTTACGGCTTTCACCCTCACCTTAGGATCCGACTAACCCTGGGAAGATTACCTTTACCCAGGAAACCTCGGGTTTTCGGCGAATATGTTTTTCACATATTTTATCGTTACTCATGTCAGCATAATCACTTCACTGCAGTCCAGCATGCCTTCCGACACACCTTCAGCCCGCAGCGAACGCTCCCCTACCCAATCTCCAAAGGAGATTGCCAAAGCTTCGGTACCATGCTTAGCCCCGTTACATTTTCGGCGCAGAGCCATTAGACCAGTGAGCTATTACGCTTTCTTTAAACGATGGCTGCTTCTAAGCCAACGTCCTGGCTGTCTAAACGGTTCCACTACCTTCACCACTGAGCATGGATTTGGAGACCTTAGCTGTTGGTCTGGGCTGTTTCCCTTTTGACGACGAACCTTCGCACCCGCCGTCTGACTCCCGGGATACAATTAAGCGGCATTCTGAGTTTGATAGAGTTTGGTAATCTGGTAGGACCCCTAGCTCTGTCAGTGCTTTACCTCCGCTAATCAATTCCCGAGGCTATACCTCAATATATTTCGGGGAGAACCAGCTATCACCGGGTTTGATTGACCTTTCACCCCTATCCACAAGTCATCCGGAACGTTTTCAGCCGTTGACGGTTCGGTCCTCCACAAGGCTTTACCCTTGCTTCAACCTGCTCATGGATAGATCACCCGGTTTCGGGTCTACTCCAACGTACTAGTCGGCCTATTAAGCCTCGCTTTCACTACGGCTACGCTTTCGCTTAACCTCGCACGGTAGAGTAACTCGCTGACTCATTATACAAAAGGCACGCGATCACTACCGAAGTAGCTCTCGCAGCTTGTAGGCAACAGGTTTCAGATTCTATTTCACTCCCCTAACAGGGGTTCTTTTCACCTTTCCCTCACGGTACTAGTTCACTATCGGTCGCTGAGGAGTACTTAGCCTTAGAGGATGGTCCCCCTAGATTCCCACGAGGTTCCACGTGCCTCGCAGTACTCAGGTACCGGCTGCGTCCTTTTCGGTTTCGAGTACGGGGCTATCACCCGCTGTGGCGGAGCTTTCCAGCTCACTTCCTCTGCCTACTCCAGAATCGCGTATGCCGGCCCTACAACCCCGAATGGTCGAAACCACCCGGTTTGGGCTCTTCCCATTTCGCTCGCCGCTACTTTGGGAGTCTCGTTTGATTTCTCTTCCTCCGGGTACTGAGATGTTTCACTTCCCCGGGTTGGCTTCTCTGGGCCTATATATTCAGCTCAGGATGATGGGACATGACTCCCATCGGGTTTCCCCATTCAGAAATCATCGGATCGTAGGATGTTTAGCTCCTCCCCGATGCTTATCGCAGCTTACCGCGTCTTTCATCGCCTCTCAGCGCCAAGGCATTCACCTGTTGCCCTTGATATCTTATTTCTCAAGAACTTTACTATTCCCTTCCCATTCCCCTATTCAATTGTAAATGAGCAGCACCCGCCGGTGTTTCCGACCGGTGCGACCAGGCCATGCCTGGATGACTGCCGCGAAATCTTCGCGTCAATGACCAATCATGGACCGTACGTCAGCAAGCTTGTGGTGGAGGTAGGCGGAATCGAACCGTCGACCCTCTGCGTGCAAAGCAGATGCTCTCCCAGCTGAGCTATACCCCCTGATAAGTGGTGGGCCTGGAAAGACTTGAACTTTCGACCTCACGCTTATCAGGCGTGCGCTCTAGCCACCTGAGCTACAGGCCCCTGACGTTTTCTTCTCAAAGAGCATGGCGTTAAGCCCTTGTTCCTTGCAAGTGAAGAGCGAGTTGGGAATTTTTCCTATAAAGGAGGTGATCCAGCCGCAGGTTCCCCTACGGCTACCTTGTTACGACTTCACCCCAATCATCGGCCCTACCGTAGACGGCTGCTCCTCTTGCGAGTTAGCTCACCGGCTTCGGGTAAAACCGACTTTCGTGGTGTGACGGGCGGTGTGTACAAGGCCCGGGAACGCATTCACCCGAGCATGCTGATCTCGAATTACTAGCGATTCCGACTTCATGGAGTCGAGTTGCAGACTCCAATCCGGACTGGGACGCGTTTTTTGGGATTGGCTCCACCTCGCGGTCTCGCTACCCTTTGTGCGCGCCATTGTAGTACGTGTGTAGCCCCAGGCGTAAGGGCCATGATGACTTGACGTCGTCCCCACCTTCCTCCCCGTTGACCGGGGCGGTCTCTCCAGAGTGCCCAGCCTTACCTGCTGGCAACTGAAGATAGGGGTTGCGCTCGTTGCGGGACTTAACCCAACACCTCACGGCACGAGCTGACGACAGCCATGCAGCACCTGTCTTAGGGCTCCCCGAAGGGCACCCCTTCATTTCCGAAGGGTTCCCTAGATGTCAAGCCTGGGTAAGGTTCTTCGCGTTGCATCGAATTAAACCACATACTCCACCGCTTGTGCGGGCCCCCGTCAATTCCTTTGAGTTTAAGCCTTGCGGCCGTACTCCCCAGGCGGGGTACTTATTGCGTTAACTCCGGCACGGAAGGGGTCGATACCTCCCACACCTAGTACCCATCGTTTACGGCCAGGACTACCGGGGTATCTAATCCCGTTCGCTACCCTGGCTTTCGCATCTCAGCGTCAGACACAGTCCAGAAAGGCGCCTTCGCCACCGGTGTTCTTCCCAATATCTACGCATTTCACCGCTACACTGGGAGTTCCCCTTTCCTCTCCTGCACTCAAGTCCCCCAGTTTCGATCGCCATACGGCGTTAAGCACCGCATTTTCACGACCGACTTAGGGAACCGCCTACATGCGCTTTACGCCCAATAATTCCGGACAACGCTTGCCACCTACGTATTACCGCGGCTGCTGGCACGTAGTTAGCCGTGGCTTATTCTAGAGGTACCGTCTTCTGCTCTTCCCTCTTAAAAGAAGTTTACAACCCGAAAGCCTTCTTCCTTCACGCGGCGTTGCTGGGTCAGGCTTGCGCCCATTGCCCAATATTCCCCACTGCTGCCTCCCGTAGGAGTCTGGGCCGTATCTCAGTCCCAATGTGGCCGTTCAACCTCTCAGTCCGGCTACTGATCGTCGCCTTGGTGGGCCGTTACCCCGCCAACCAGCTAATCAGACGCGAGGCCATCTTGAAGCGATAAATCTTTGGCATAAAGATCATGCGACCTCTATGCGTCATGCGGTATTAGCAGTCGTTTCCAACTGTTGTCCCCCTCTTCAAGGCAGGTTCCTCACGCGTTACTCACCCGTCCGCCACTTTCCTCTACTTCCATTGTCCGAAAACTCTTTCAGTAGATTCTCGTTCGACTTGCATGTGTTAAGCACGCCGCCAGCGTTCGTCCTGAGCCAGGATCAAACTCTCCATAAAGTTTTATGGAAAAGCCGATTCGGCTCTTCTTTGTTGTTTCGAAATTATATGACCTGGTCTGTTCCCGTTTCCGGAAACATGACCCGCACATTTATCTGGTTCGTTGTTATTCAGTTTTCAAGGTTCCTGCCGTCTTGCGACAGCTTGTTTAGTTTACATCAACTCGCCGCCGATGTCAACCGTTTTTTTAAATTTCCCGTAAAAATTACGAAAAATTTAGGTTCACCCTGTTCGGGTGAGTAAATATATGATATCCTTTTTTAGCAAAAAAAGCAAGTATTTTTTCGCTTTTTTCACTTGTAATGCGGGCCCTCCGCAAAACCAGGAAACGGCACGGCGGCCCCGCCGGTTCCGCGTCAATACGCACCTGGCGCTCACATGACAAAACCCGGCCTGCGTGTTATAATATGAAAAGTATGGCAATGCCACGGTGTATTCCGTGGTATTTTGCGTACTATCCGTACAGCAACATCTTATCAGTATAGAAGAAACACCTATTCCTAGGAAAGCAGAGGTAATGAAGGATATGAAATCCACTCCCCGCTCCGGCTGGAAACTGATTTTCACGCTGGCCCTGCTGGTAATGACGGCCCTCTTGTCCCTGTCCTGCACGAAACTGAGCGACTCAGCGCTGGAAGAGGGACTGGTGCCCGACGCGGTTTCCCAGTTCTATGACAACAAGGGAAAGGTCGTGTACACGACGGCATCGGCGGAACACCGCATTCCCGTCAAATTCGACCAGATTCCGAAGCATGTCCGTTATGCCTTTATTTCTATCGAAGACAACCGTTTCTACGAGCACGGCGGCATCGACTACCGGGGCACGCTGCGCGCCCTCGTCAGCAATATCCTGGGCCACGACGTCCAGGGCGGCAGCACGATTACGCAGCAGCTGGCCAAAAACGCCTTCCTTTCGCAGGAACGCACCATTACGCGTAAAATCAAGGAAGCCTTCCTGGCCAAACAGCTGGAGAACAAGTACACGAAGAACGAGATCCTCACCATGTACCTGAACCAGATCTATTTCGGCGAAGGTTCCTACGGCGTTGAATCGGCCGCCCTCACCTATTTCGGCAAACACGTGAGGGACCTGGACCTGACCGAAGCCGCCTGCCTGGCCGCCATCCCCAAGAGCCCGAATTACTTCGACCCCATGGAGAATCCCCAGGCCAATAAGGAACGGCGGGACCTGGTCCTCGACCAGATGGTGAAATACGGCCACATCACGCAGGCCGAAGCCGATAAGGCGAAGGCGGCAAAGCTCGTCATCCGCCAGCCCCAGAAAGGCACTAAAAAGGATGTCCAGGGCTATTTCTTCGATTATGTCTCCCAGCTCATCGCCCAAAAATTTGGCGATGATGTCCTGTATAAGGGCGGCCTCAAAATCTACACGACCCTCGACAGCAACATGCAGGCTGCAGCCGAAAAAGCCATCACCAGGCTGCCCGACATCTATACCAAGGATCCGGACCATCTGACCCAGCCCCAGGTCGGCCTTATCGCCATCGACCCGAAGACGGGCTACATCAAGGCCATGATCGGCGGCCGCGGGCAGGACAAGTTCAACCGCGCCGTACAGGCCGTCCGGCAGCCCGGCTCCGCCTTCAAGCCTTTCGTCTACCTGACGGCCATGGACAACGGCATGAACGCCGCTACCCTGATTGATGACAGCGAATACTCCGTCGGTTCCTGGAAGCCGCAGAACTACGGGCGCAACTACCATGGCAAAATCACGCTGCGCACGGCCCTGAAACATTCCTACAACGTGCCGGCCGTCAAGCTCGCCATGCAGCTCGGGCCGGAAAAGATCATCAAGAACGCCAAAGCACTGGGCATCACGACGCTGGTGGAAAGCGGCGCCCAGAACGATGTCAACGCGGCCATGGCCCTGGGCGGCCTGACCAAGGGTGTCAGCCCCATAGAGATGGCGGCCGCTTATGGCACCATCGGCAATAACGGCGTCTACAACAAGCCGGTGGCCATCCTGAAGATTGTGGACCGCAACGGCAAAGTCATTTACGAACACAAACCGTCCGCAAAGCAGGTCGTCAGTGCCAAAGCGGCCTATCAGACGACGGATATGCTCATGGACGTCCTCGTCAGCGGCACTGCCGCCGGTGCAGGCCTGGGCCGTCCGGCCGCCGGCAAGACCGGTACGACCGACGACTACAAAGACGCCTGGTTCGTCGGCTACACGCCGAACCTGAGCTGCGCCGTCTGGATTGGGGACGACCGCAGCCGTACCATGGGTGTGATGACCGGCTCCATGGCGCCGTTGTCCATCTGGCATGCCTTCATGACCCAGGCCGTGAAGGAAGTCCCCTACGCCAACTTCACCCGTCCTGCCGGCGCCGTAACGCCGCGTGGCGAGGATATCGGCAAGGAGGAGGACAAAGATAAGGATAAGGACAAAGACAAAGACAAAGAAAAGGATACTGACAAAAAGGGACAGGCCGACGTGAAGAAGGACGCCAAAGGCCAGAAACCCACCAAAGACACGCAGACCAGGAAGCCCGTCGTCAGCAACAAACCGACCGCCTCTTCCCAGAAGCGGTAAAAGGCTTGCGACAGGCGCCGCGGCAAACAACCAGTTCAAAAAGGAAACCCGTTCATGGCAACATGAACGGGTTTCTTTATCCTTGTCTTCTGTTTTACAGCGCATAAGCGAACGTGGATCCGCCGATGAACTCCTTCATGATGGAGTTGTTCGGAATGGCCTTCTCCTCCATCGGTTCAATCAGGGAAAGGAGCACCAGGAGCCGCGAGGCAACGAAGTAGGCGCCGGCATCCTTCGGTTCGATGGTCTGGAGCAGCGGTTCCGCATACTTGCGCAGGACGGCCGGCTCGTAAATCAGGCTCGTGTTGAAGAACATGTCCGCCTCTTCCTGGCACGGGAAAATGTACTTCTCCTCCCCTTCCCGCACGGAAGGCCAGGTTTCGATGGTCTGGAGGGCGTTGTGGCTGCGGAATTTATTGTCCCGGACCATGCGCCGCAGCAGGCGCATATCCGTCGTATGGATGCGGTTGTAGTTATCGATGGACATGGGCGTCAGAGCGCTGACGAAGATCTTCAGCTTGTTCTCCGCCGGAACGGATTCGCTCGTCCGCTTGTTCAGGGCGTGGATGCCTTCGATGACGAAGACGCTGTTGTCCTCCATCCGCATCAGATCGCCCTTGTATTCCCGTACGCCCTTCTTGAAGTTGAACTTGGGCAGTTCGATTTCCGCCCCCTGCAGCAATTCGTGCAGGTCGTGGTTGAAGAGCGGCATGTCGATGGCGTCGACGCTCTCGTAGTCATACGAACCGTCAGCCTTCTTCGGCGTCTTGTCCCGGTCCAGGTAATAGTTGTCCATGGAGATGGGGATGGCCTTGATGCCGTTCACTTCGAGCTGGACGCTCAGGCGTTGGGAGAACGACGTCTTGCCCGACGACGAAGGGCCGGCAATGAGGACGAAGCGCAGCTTGTCTTTGCGGGACAGCACATAATCCGCAATCTGGGCGATCTTCTTTTCCTGCAGGGCCTCGGCCATGCGGATGATATTGTCGGACCGGCCGGAGCGGACCAGGCGGTTCAGTTTCGAGATGGTGTTGCAGCCGATCATGGCGGACCATTCCTCCGCTTCGTGATACACGCTGTTGATGCGGTGCCGGCGGTCCCACGGCAGCACTTTCGTATAATCCGTGTCTTCGGGATAGTTCAGCACGAATCCCTCTTCGTAGGGGATGATTTCAAAGGCATTAAGGAACTCCGTTCCCGGCAGCAGCGGCTCCAGGAAGAACTCGTATTTGCCGCCCAGCTTGTTGACCGGGATTTGCTCAAGGTCCGGCCGCATTTCCAGCAGGCCGATGCGGTCCTGGCCCTGGACGGAATCCCCCAGCACGTCATCGATGGCCAGTTTGCGCGGTGCCAGAAGGAACTGGATTGGTTCTTTGCGGGCAATGTACTCCCGCATCCTCTTTTCAATAGCCCGCAGCATCTCCTCCGAATAACGGCCGCCATGGGTCACACAGTACAGCGCCGTTCCCAGGGAGTTGCGCACTTCCACGTGGATATCGGGATACAGCTCTTCCGCCGAAACGAGGAACAGGAAGAGCAGGCTGCGCACATAGGCCCGCATGCCTTCGGGGCAGTTGATGGGCAGGAAATCCAGCGTGCAGTCTTTTTCCAAAGGCAGGCGCAAGTTCATCCCCACGCCGTTCACGATGGCTTCCGCAATGGACTGCCCACCGTGTTTCTGCCAGCCCTCGGCAATCTTTTTCGGCGTAATGCCGGCAGGATATTCCTGTACGGTGCCATCGGGCAATGTCACATGAATCATAAGCGTCTACAGCTCCTTTATCAGCGTCCCTCCGGACCTTTTTCAGTAAAGCCGTCCCCCAGTTCCGCTCAGCCCAGGACTGCGTCCATGGCCCTCTTGATCTTGCCGGCCAGGCCCGGAATCTTGGACAGCGGCACGGAGCACATGGCGATACGGATGCCGCCGGCCTGCGGAACCAGGTAAATATGGTCTTCGTGCAGTTTGTCGCAGATTTCCTGGTTCTTTTCGCACGGAATGGACAGGAAGAATCCCGCCAGATACGGGATCATGGGCAGGCCGCAGGCCCTGGCTTCCTTTACGAAGACATCGGCACGGGCTTTGATCATATTGTAGTAATGGCTGCGTTCGGCTTCGACAGCTTTCAGCAGCTCCGGATCGCTGTACACGATTTCCAGGGTCTTCATGGCCGGACGGTTGATGTTGGACCAGGTGGCACGGCTGGAGTACTGGTTTACATCGAAGAACTCCTGTGCCGCTTCCGGCGTGTTGGCCACGCAGATCATGGCGCCTACGCGCTGGCCGTACATGGTGAAGCCTTTGGACATGCTGTACTGGACGACGGCCAGCACGCGGTCCGGCATATTGTCCAGGGCGTGGAACACTTCGCGGACTTCCTCCTTGTCTCCGCCGTAATCCAGGTAGGCCACGTCGAGGAAGAGCACGGCCTGTCTGCCCGTTTCTTCCGTCACATTGCCCAGCATGGTCACGACGCCTTCCATATCGGCACGGGACAGGCCGTAGCCCGTCGGGTTGTGGGCCGGCGTGTTGATGATGACGAGGACGCTGTTCTGGCGGGACAGCAGTTCCCGGACCTTCTTTTCCAGGGCCGGCAGATTGAACTGTTCGCCGTCCGTCAGCATCTTGTAGTTGGTCAGTTTGCGGCCCAGGTCCTTGCAAAGCACGGAATAGGCACCCCAGAACCAGTCCGCCGTCAGGACTTCGTCCCCCGGCTCCGTATAGTTCCAGATGGCATGATGGATACCGCCGGTACCGCCGGCAGTGGCCACGGCCTTGATGTACCCTTTCGGTTTCCTGGCGCCGAAGCACGCGTCCTGGACCTTGTCCAGGAACCCGGGCATACCGGCGATGGGCGCGTAGGCCACGTAATCTTCGTCCGGCAGGGACTTGAACACCTTCAATACGGTCGGCAGCGCGACGAGCTTGCCCCCGTCGTCGATCATGGCCCCGATGGTGCCGTTCGTCACCTTGTCAGCGCCCGTTTTGGCTGCATCTGCCACAGCCAGCGCATTCGCTGCAAAAATGTTGTCTTCCGCCGATTTTCCTTTTGCCTGGATGGCTGCAAAACTTTTCACTTCAAACACTCCTTTTTACCTTATGCCTGTTCCGGGAAAAAGTGGTCGTGTACCGCATTGACGGCGATTTCCACCTGGTCCCGCGGAATCAGGCAGGAAATGCTGATTTCCGACGTGCTGATGATGATGAGGTTGATGTTCTTGGCCGCCAGGGCGCCGAACATGCCGGCGGCGATACCGGGATTGCCCAGCATGCCGGCTCCGACGACGGACACCTTGGCCACGTTCGCTTCCATATCGACGCGGCTGAAGCCCATGTCCGGTTTCAGGGTCTCCAGGACGCCGACGGCATCAGCCATATCGGCCTTCTGGCACGTAAAGGTGATGTCGTTCTTTTCCGGCACGGCACTGGCGCTCTGGACGATCATGTCCACATCGATATTGACCTTGGCCAGGGCGTCGAAGATGCGGAACGCCACGCCGGGCAGGTCCTTTACGCCGCGGACGGCGATCTTCGCCACATTTACATCACTGGTTACACCGCGTACGACATATTCCTTTTCTGCTTCCAACGTGTAGTTCCTCCTTATGATGGTGCCTTCCACATTGTGGAACGTGGAGCGCACATGAATATCGACTCCGGTGTGCTCGCCGTATTCGACGGCACGGGGCTGCATGACGCCGGCACCCAGACGGGCCAGTTCCAGCATATCCCCAAAGGTGATCTCCTTCAGCTTGCGGGCTCCCGGCACGACACGGGGATCCGCCGTATAGACGCCGTCCACGTCCGTGTAAATTTCGCACAGGTCCGCCTTCAGGCCCGCTGCCACCGCCACGGCCGTCGTATCACTGCCGCCGCGGCCCAGCGTCGTGATATCGCCTGTATCGGCCAGCCCCTGGAAGCCGGCTACGACGACGACATTGCCGTCGTCCAGTTCCTTCAGGATGCGGTCCGGTTTCACTTCGAGGATGCCGGCCTTCGTATGGTTGGCATTGGTCCGTACGCCTGCCTGCGGTCCCGTCAGGGAAACCGCCTTCTGTCCCCGTTCCTGGAAGGCGGCCGCCAACAGGGCGATGGACACCTGTTCTCCGGTCGCGAGGAGCATGTCCATCTCGCGTTTCGGCATATGCCTGGAAACCCGCCCGGCCAGCGTGACCAGGTCATCCGTCGTGTCGCCCATGGCGGAAACGACGATGACGATCCTGTCGTCCGGTTTCTTTTCTGCCAGCACGCGGTCGACCAGATGGTAGATCTTTTCAGGGGTCGCCACGCTGCTGCCACCGAATTTTTTCACTAATAAAGCCATAATAACCCCCTCGTGGTACTTACATTAAGATAATTATATCAAATTGCAGTACCGGGACTCAATAAAAAATGCGGAAATTACTCCGTACAGTGCCGCGGCTGTCACTTCACCGTCACGATGGTCACACCGGCGCCGCCCAAAGACTCGTTGGCCATGGCGAAGGCCGCCACGCTGCGGTGGGTCTTCAGATAAGCGTGCAGACCGGCCCGCAGGGCCCCCGTCCCTTTGCCATGGATGATGCGCACCTGCGTCATGCCCGCCAGGAGCGCGTCATCGATGGCCCGGTCCACGTACGGAACCGCCTCGTCCGTCGTCATACCCCGCACGTCCACTTCCTGGGCTGCCGATTCCGCTTTTGCCACGAACAGTTCGTGGGCCGTCCCGGCCCTGTATTTGGACCGCTCAGGCTGCGGTTTCGGCGCGTCCTTGACCAGCAGGCATTCCTGCAGGGGCAGGGTGATTTTCAGGACCCCGACACTGACCAGGGCCTCCCGGCCCTTCACTTCGCGGATGATGCCGTCCTTGCGCAGGTTCGTGACAAAGACCGTCATGCCCTCCTTCGCCGTCTTCGGCGTCAGCGGCTTTCCTTTCGGCAGGGGCTCTTCCAGGCTCAGCTGCTTGTTCAGGCGCTTGCGGGCCTCCATGGCCGTTTCCTGCAGCTGCTGCGGATCCGCATCCGCCCGCAGGTGGCGCAGTTCCTTCAGGACCGCCTCGGCCTCGCGGCGGCTGTTGCGGTAAATCTCGTCTGCCTGGTACCGCGCCTTGCGCAGCAGTTCGTTGCGCTGTTTCTCGAATTCCCGTTTCTTGAAGACCAGCTCGTTGCGCAGCGTTTCGCTTTCAAAGCGGAGCTGCTCCAGCTCACGGCTGCTTTCCTCGTACTGGCGCCGCTGGGTTTCCAGTCCCTGGATGACATCCTCCATATGGGCGTGTTCCTCGTTCAGGAATGCGCCGGCCTTGTCGATGATGGCGTCCGGCAGGCCCAGACGGCGGCTGATGCTGAAGGCATTGCTGCTGCCCGGCACACCCATCAGCAGGCGGTACGTGGGCAGCAGCGTGTCGGGGTTGAACTCCACGCTGGCGTTCTCCATCCCTTTACGGCCGAAGGCGAACGTCTTCAGTTCGCTGTAATGGGTCGTCACGATGGACCAGACGCCCCGGCCCGTCAAATAATCAAGGATCGCCATGGCCAGCGCGGCTCCTTCGTTCGGGTCCGTGCCGGAACAGATTTCGTCCACCAGGAAGAGGTCCCCGGGACGGACGTCCCGCAAAATGGAGACGAGGTTGGTCATGTGTCCCGAAAAAGTACTCAGGCTCTGCTCGATGCTCTGCTCGTCGCCGATGTCGGCGTAAATGGCATGGAAGACCGGTAATTCCGCATGCAGGGCCGGAATGAACATGCCGGTCTGGGCCATGAGGGCGAAGATGCCCGTCGCCTTCAGGGCCACCGTCTTGCCGCCCGTATTGGGACCCGTCACGAGCAGCGTCTGGAATGTGCCGCCCAGGCTGATATCCAGGGGAACGCACGTATCCTTCGGCAGCAGCGGATGGCGTCCCTTTTCGATGCGCAGGCCGCCGTCCTGCACCAGGACCGGCTCCACAGCCTGCGTCTGCAGGGCGAACTCCGCTTTCGTTGCAATCACATCCACATCGGTCGCCGTTTCCAGGCAGCGCATCAGGTTGTCCGCCTCGCTGCCGGCCAGGGCCGACAGGTGGCGCAGGATGCGTTCCACCTCTTCCTTTTCCTGGACCAGGTAACGCTTGATCTCGTTATTCAGGTTGACCACGGCCAGCGGCTCAATGAAGAGCGTCGCCCCCGTGCCGGACTGGTCGTGGATGACGCCGGGGAAGTTGAGGCGGTATTCCTGCTTGATGGGAATCACGTAACGGTCCCCGCGCATGGTCACCAGGGCGTCCTGGAAATATTTCTGGTTGTCCGGGTCGTGGAGGATGTGTTCCAGCTGCGTCTTGACCCGGTTCTTGGCGGACGCGATGCCCACACGCAGGCCGCTCAGCTTGACGGAGGCCGTGTCAAGGATCTCCCCCTTTTCCGAGATGGCCTTCTCCAGCTGACGCACCAGTTTGGGGAATTCCTGCAGTTCCCGGCCGTACACGGCCAGGTTCGGATGGTCGTCGCTCCCCGTAAGAAGGAACCTCTTGAGGGCCGCAAACTCCTGGGCGCTCGTCTTGATGTCCTGCAGCTCGTCCACTTCCAGGACGCTGCCCATTTTAGCCCGCTTCACGGCAGACGCGATATTGTACAGCCCGCCGAAAGGGAACCGTTTGGCATTGTCCAGCAGGCGTTTGGCTTCCGCCGTTTCCGCCAGCATGCGGCGCACCGTCCCGAAGTCGGCGCTGACCGGCAGGGCGAGCAGCTTGTCCCGCCCCATCTCCGTCGCGGCGCAGGCTGCCGCCCGGGTCTTTACCTTGTCAAATTCCAGTGTCTTTATCGAAAAACGTGACATACGCTCTTTCCTTCTGTCTTTCCCGTCCGGTGCGTCACAGCACGCCCCGGAAATAGTGTCCCCGCGTGGTGCCGGGCAGGTTTTCCATCGCATCCGGTCCGGCCGCGAGGGCTTCCTTGTACAGGGCCGTCAGTTTGCGGACCGTAGCCGCGTCGTACGTGCGCCCATCGATGCGCAGGCGCGCGATGCCCATGCAGGCCAGCACAGCTGCACTGCCCACGACGGACAGGTCCTGGGAATTGAGCACGTGCATGCGGCAGAACTGGTCGCCGGCCAGGCGGAATTCGGCATCCTTCCGGTCGTGCAGGTACAGCGGTTCCCGGCAGCGGAACGTGCAGGCGCCCTGGTCGAGATGCCCCAGGAAACTGCCGCCCGCGCAGTATTCGGAAACCATCATCTCGATGGGCCCCTGCACCAGGCACTCCAGCGGCAGCGGGCTGGTCTTGGCCAGATGCTCCAGCTGCCCCATGTTCAATTCAATGGACGGCACGGCACCGGCGGCACCGGCCTCCTGCCAGAACCGCAGCGCCTCCGTGTTATAGATGTTGAGGCCCATATCGGCCCAGAGGGGCACGGACAGCTTCCGCTCCACCGCCGTCTGCCACAGCCCCACATTGTGGATGCAGAGCAGATCCGGGCCGGCAGCTTCCGCCTTGTCCAGGAAGGCCTGATAGTACGGCAGCTGCGCCTCCTTTACGATGCGCGACGTGCCGAATGCGATTTTGCGGCCGGCGCGGCGCGTCATCTCCAGCGCTTCCGCGTAGTCGCCGAAAGTGACATCCTTGGTACTGAAACGGTCCCCGCCGAACAGGATCCAGTCCGCCCCGCCTTCCAGCGCAGCTTCCACCTTGTCCAGCGTGTCCACCCAGGCCGTGATTTCCGTCCTGCCTTCTTGGCGGCGCAGTCCCTTCCCTTCGCTTTCCGCGATGGCCTGTGCCACGATCCCTTCGTTGCGGACCGGGGTCCGGGCCGGCAGGAAGGCGTTCAGGCGCGCTTCGTCCAACGCCTCGCAGGCCTGGCGGCGTGCCTCGTTCAATTCGCTGACCGGCGCCATCAAGCCCCCGTCCAGTTCCAGCTCCAGGTCCGCCAGGCAGTATTCCGTCGTCCCGAGGCGCCCCACCTGTTTGCGGAGCGTGGCTTCATCCAGGGCGTGCTTCTGCGCCTTTTCCGCCAGGAACTTCGTCCGGCCGCGTCCCTCGTTGCCGTCGCCGTCCGTCAGGATGATTTCCAGCGGTTCTCCCAGGCGGGCCTTCACCCTGGCCGTTACAGGAATGCGCTTCCTGTTCTTTTCCCCGTAGAACTGGCCGGCATAGGCCATGAGCTCGCTGTCCAGGGTCCGGAACACGCGGTCGTTGAGACGGACGCCCTTCGGCACGTCGATTTCCGCCAGGGACCCAGCCGGAGCCGTCTCCACAGGACGGCCGTCCACCAGCAGCGACGTCACCGTCGTGCCCACCCGGCCCCCGACTTTGACCCAGAATTCCAGGCCGTCGCCGGCATGGATATCCTTCTCCGTTTTGAGGACGGCCTTCGTATGGTTGTAGTTCAGGCTGTGCACACGGCCGACGAGGACGCCCCGGTTGTTGGGCCGGCGATCGCTCATCATGCGGCGGCCCTGGGGTTTCTCCAGATAGGCCGTCGTGAAATCGCGGTTGAAGATCTGCTCGATGTTGGCCAGGTCCCGGGCCGGCACTTCATAATGGCCCGCCTTCCAACTGTCCATGGCGCGGCGGTAGGCATCGACGACGACCGCCACGTATTCAGGCCGTTTCATGCGGCCTTCAATCTTGTAGGAAAGGACGCCGGCCTCGATCATGCGGGGCAGGACCGCCAGCGTGTTCAGGTCTTTCGGGCTCAGCAGGTACTGTCCTGCCGAGGAGTCCTTCGCCAGCATGTCCTCCCCGTTGCCGTTGACCAGTTTATAGGGCAGGCGGCAGGGCTGGGCGCAGCGCCCCCGGTTGCCGCTGCGGCCGCCGATAAGGCTGCTCATGAGGCACTGGCCGGAATAACACACGCACAGGGCGCCGTGGATGAAGGCCTCGATTTCGACACCCGTCGCCGAAGCCTTTTCCAACTCTTTCAGGGTCAGTTCCCGTGCCGGAACGGCACGGACCATCCCGTGGGCGGCGACGAAGCGCACACCGGCGGAACTCGTCACGGTCATCTGCGTGCTGGCATGCAGGGGCAGGTCCGGTACGACGCGCAGCGCCGCGCGGATGACGCCCAGGTCCTGCACAATGATGCCGTCCACGCCGGCGTTGTACAGGAAGACCAGGTAATCCTCCAGATCGGCCATCTCCCGGTCATCCACCAGGGTGTTGACCGTCACGTACAGGCGCACGTGATGCAGGTGGCAGAAGCGGATGGCCCGCCCCATCCCGTCCCGGTCGAAATTATCGGCATAGGCACGGGCCCCGAAGGCTTTGCCGGCCAGATACACCGCATCCGCCCCGGCATTGACGGCGGCTTCCATAGCGTCCCAGGTGCCGGCCGGAGCCAGCAGTTCAATCTCTTTGTCCATAGTAGCGGCCTCTTTCTCCACTTGACCGGCAGCAGGAAACGGGAACGCCCTGCCCTGCCAGCCTGTTTCTCCTTAAACCCAACGAAAGCAGCACCGGTCGGAACGCGATGCTGCTTTTCTAAATCCATTTTTTCTTATTCCTTCACGACGACCGTATACAGGAACTGGCGGATGCTGCCCATCTTGTCCCAGGGCTTCTGGTAGCTCATGCGGACCGTATAGGTTCCCGGCGTCATGGCGCCCAGGAACTGGATCAGCGTCCCGGAAGAAGCACCGGAGGAATCACGCGGCGTATCGCGCGGTATCACGAAGGATTCGCCGTTCCCCACAAGGCCGTCGGCCGGACCGTCGATGGTCCGGATCCACTGCATGCCCGTCGTCGGATTGGCGCTCAACTTGATGGCCAGCAGGTCGCCCTTCTGCACGGTGATGGATTTGCCCGCCGCGTTTTCCGTCAGTTTCCAGACCCGCAGCAGCCTCCCGATGTCGCCGATCCGGACACAGGGAACCAGTTGGCCGTAGCTGTAAAAATGGTCGTAGGAACCGCCTTTGTGATCCGCCACGCGGACCCCGTCCTCCGTAAAGAGCACGTTTTCCGTCTTCGCACCGACAATCCCCTTTCGTTTGTCATTATCGAAGAAGAACCCGTCGAGGCCGAACTCCTTCCCCGACGTCAGGTCGATATTGACAGCCTTGTGGTACGCACTACCGCCGTTTTTCGCTGTCAGCAGGACGCTCACCAGGCTGGGACGGTCCAAGGTGACCTCGTACGATACGGTGCCGCCCCGTCCCGCCTTGCCGGCCATTTCTTCCGCCACGTCATTGAGCAGCTGGTTGGCCGCTTTTTCCATGGTTTCGTCGTTGGCGCCGTCAATGTACGGCACATGGACCGTGGCGCCTTTCGTATTCCTCACTTCCGTAAGGACCGTCGTGGGCTGGTCCGCCAGGGCCAGGCCCGGAATCAGCAGCAGGGCCGAAAGCAGAAGGGATGCGATATGTTTCATGTTGTGACTCCTTGCAAAACTTCCCCGGAAACAATCCTGTGCGCGGACAGGGCGCTCAGGCTTCCGGCAATGTGCGGATATAGGCCAGGGCCTTATCCATGCGCTCCAGGGTCTTGTCCCGGCCCAGGAGCACCATCACGTCGAACATGCCCGGCGTTACCGTACGGCCGGACAGGGCCAGGCGGCTCGGCTGGACGACTTTGCCCAGCGTGACGCCGTCTTCTTCGGCGATGGCGTTATACAGTTTTTCCAGGTCCGCCTCGTTGAAGGCGTCCGCCGGGGCGGCGGCGATGCGTTCGCGGCACTTGGCCAGCTGCGCGGCGCCTTCCTCCGTAAAGAACTTGCGGACCCCCTTGGCGTCGTATTCGTCAAAATCGCGGAAGAAATACGTCGATGCATCGACGATTTCCTGCAGGGTCTTGACGCGGACGCGGAGCACTTCGACCAGATGGGTGAAGTACCTGCCATGGGCCGGATCGCCGAACCAGTCCTCCGTCACGAGGCCGGCCTTCACGAAGAACGGCTGCGCGTCCTTCACGATGCGTTCCAGCGGCAGGCTGTTCAGGTACTGGCCGTTGATCCAGTACAGTTTCTTGATGTCGTAGACGGCGCCCTTGTGGGACATGCGTTCCATGCGGAACTGCCTGACCGCCTCTTCCTTGGTGATGATTTCCTGATCCCCGTCGGGCGACCAGCCTAACAGGAGCAGATAGTTCAACAGGGCTTCCGGCAGGTAGCCCATGGCCTGGAATTCTTCCACGGACTGGGCGCCATGCCGTTTGGACAGCTTGCTGCGGTCCGGCGCCAGAATCATGGACATGTGGCCGAACTGGGGCACTTCAAAGCCCAGGGCCTCGTACAGCAGGATCTGCTTCGGCGTGTTGGGGATGTGTTCCTCTGCGCGCAGGACGTGGGTCATGCCCATCAGATGGTCGTCGATGACGACGGCGAAGTTGTACGTCGGCGTACCGTTCGTCTTGGCAATGACGAAATCGTCGAACTGCGTCATATCGAAATCCATGCGGCCGTGGATCAGGTCGTGGACACGCATATTCCCCTTCATGGGCATCTTGAAGCGGATGGAATGCGGTTCCCCTGCAGCCAGGCGGCGTTCCACCTCTTCCTTGGACAGGTTGCGGCACGTCCGCGGATAGCGGAAGGGCTGCTTGCGGGCTTTCTGGATTTCGCGCTGCTTTTCCAGCTCTTCCGGCGTGCAGAAGCAGTAATAGGCTTTGCCTTCATCCAACAGCTGCTTCAGATATTTCTGGTAGATTTCCGTACGCTGCGACTGGAAATAGGGAGCGCCCGGACCGCCGACTTCCGGGCCTTCATCCCAGTCCAGGCCCAGCCATTTCATGCTGCGGATGATCTGTTCCACGGAACCGGGCTTGAAACGGCTCGGATCCGTATCTTCGATACGCAGGACCAGTTTGCCGCCCGTGCTTCTGGCAAAGAGCCAGTTGAACAGGCAGGTACGGGCACCGCCCACATGCAGGTTGCCTGTGGGACTCGGCGCAAAACGTACGCGGACTTCTTCGCTCATGGATATTCTCTCCTTATGTCTTCCTTCTCTATGTAGGGCGCCTGTCAGCACCGCGGGTTACTTGACCTGGCCTTCGATGACCTTCCAGGCCGCTTCCAGCGCGGCATCCAGTTTAGCCGCGTCCTTGCCGCCGGCCTGGGCCATGTCGGGACGGCCGCCGCCGCCGCCGCCGCACAGGGAAGCGACTTCCTTGACAATCTTGCCGCAGTGGATGCCTTTGCCCACGGCTTCCCTGGCCGCCATGGCCAGGATGCCGATCTTGCCGTTCCCAAAGACGGAGGCCAGGACGACGACGCCCCCCGTGGTGTCGCGCAGCTGGTCTCCCAAAGTGCGCAGGGCCGGTACGTCGACGACGGACACCTTCTGGACCAGGGCCTTGACGCCCTTGATGTCCCGGGCCTGGCCGCCGGCATTTTTCGCGGCAGCAGCGTTCATCTCCGCTTCCAGGGCCTTCACCTTCTGGTTCGCGTCGCGCAGTTCGTCCGTCAGGACATCCAGCCGTTCTTCCACATCGGTCGGACGGCAGTGCAGCTTGTACGCCACGCAGGCCAGGGTCTGCTGCAGCCCGTTCACATAGGCCAGGGCGCCGTGTCCCGTCACGGCCTCGATGCGGCGCACGCCGGCCCCGCTGGAAGCTTCGCTGATGATTTTGAACAGGCCGATTTCGGCCGTATTATGCACATGCACGCCGCCGCACAGTTCCATGGAGAAGCCCGGCACCGTCACGACGCGGACGATTTTGCCATACTTTTCGCCGAACAGGGCGCGGGCGCCGCGTTTTCTGGCTTCATCCAGGAGCAGTTCCTCGAACGTCACGGTCTTGCCCGCCAGAATCTGGTCGTTGACCAGCCGCTCCACTTCGGCCAGCTCTTCCGCCGTCATCTGGGAGAAATGGGAGAAGTCGAAATGCAGGCGGTCCGGACCGACATAGCTGCCGGCCTGGTTGACATGGTCGCCCAGGACCTGGCGCAGGGCCGCCTGGAGCAGGTGGGTCGCCGTATGGTTGCGGGCAATGTCCGCCTTGCGGGCCTCATCCACTTCGTACGTCACTGCGTCTCCTGCGTTGATCGTGCCTTCCACCACCGTGCCGGCCATGTAGGTCACGCCGTCCGGCAGTTTCTTCGTCTTCACGACCTGCAGCACGCCGGCCGGCGCCTTGATGATGCCGGTATCCCCCACCTGGCCGCCGCCTTCGGCGTGGAAAGCCGTCACATCGAGGATGACGGCGGCGTCCCTGCCATCGGAAATGGAATCGACGGGCTGGGCGTCCTGCATGGGATACAGCTTCATAACCTTGCCGGCATGGGCGGTCTCGTCCACCTTCAGGGTGGCGGCGTTCAGGTCACGGTCATTGTAGATGACCGGACGGCCGGCTTTATCGTCACGGGCGTCACGGGCGCGTTTGCGCTGTGCCTCCAGCTCTTTTGCATAGCCTTCCTCATCCAGGGTGAGGCCCTGTTCGCTCAGGATTTCCTGGGTCAGTTCCTTCGGGAACCCGAACGTGTCGGACAGCTTGAATGCGGCGGCCCCGTCCAGGACGGTGCGGCCGGCCTCCTTCATGGCGGCGATTTCGCTGTCCAGCAGCTCGCTGCCGCTCTTCAGCGTCTTCAGGAAGCTGCTTTCCTCCATATGGATGACCTTCTTGATGTAGTCCTGCTTCTCGCGGATTTCCGGATAGGCCTCGCCGAACATCCGGACGACGACGTCGACGGCGCCGCCCAGGAACTCCTCGTCGATGCCGAGCAGGCGTCCGTGCCGGACGGCACGGCGCAGGATGCGGCGCAGGATATAGCCGCGGCCCTCATTGGAAGGCAGGATGCCGTCGCCGATCATGAAGACCAGGCTGCGTGCGTGGTCCGCAATGACCTTCAGGGAAACATCCTTCTTCGGGTCGCTGTTGTATTTCACACCGGAAACTTCCGCGGCGTATTCCACGATGGGGAACATGAGGTCCGTCTCGAAGTTGGACGGTTTGCTCTGCAGTACCGAAGCCAGACGTTCCAGGCCGGCGCCGGTATCGATGTTCTTATGCACCAGCGGCGTGTACGTGCCGTCCTCGTTCTGGTTGTACTGTGTGAAGACCAGGTTCCACAGTTCCAGGTAACGTCCGCAGTCGCAGCCGGGGCCGCAGGTCGGTTTGCCGCAGCCGCGTTCTTTGCCCAGGTCGATGTGGATTTCGGAACACGGGCCGCAGGGGCCGCTGCCGATTTCCCAGAAGTTGTCTTCCAGGCGCACGATACGGTCGTCAGGCACCCCGACGGCATCGTGCCAGATCCGGTAGGCCTCGTCGTCCTTCGTGTGGATCGTGATATACAGTTTGTCCGCCGGCAGTTCCAGCTCCTTCGTCAGGAACTCCCAGCTCCAGGGAATGATCTCCTTCTTGAAATAGTCGCCGAAGGAGAAATCCCCCAGCATCTCAAAAAATGTATGGTGGCGCGCCGTATGGCCCACGTTCTCGATATCGCCCGTGCGGACGCACTTCTGGCATGTCGTGATGCGCGGGGAAGGCGGTTTCAGTTTGCCCGTGAAGAACGGTTTGAAGGGCGCCATGCCGGCACCGATCAGGAGCAGCGTCGGATCGTCCTGCGGAATCAGGGATGCGCTCGGAAGCCACAGATGGCCCCTCTCCTGGAAAAATTTGATGAAACGGCTGCGGATTTCATTCCCGCTCATGTACTTCATTTACAACATCGCTCCTTCTATCTGTATAAAGGGTATAAAAGCATACTTTAAATTATATGCAATAACCCCGATAAAGTCAATGCAGACGGCCCGTCCCCGCCGTCATCCCCTGCCCTTCAGCCTGCCGCGGAAGCGGGCCTCGAACCCGTTTTCCTTCGGTTCGTAGTACCGGGTCCCCTCCAGGGCGTCCGGCAGGTACTGCTGATCCACCCAGGCCCCGGGGTAATCGTGGGGATACTTGTAGTCCGTGCCGTGTCCCAGTTTCGCCGCCCCGCCGTAATGGGCGTCCCGCAGGTGCGCCGGCACACTGCCGCAGTCGCGGGTCCGCACATCGTGGCGCGCCGCGGAAATGGCCGTCGTGGCCGAATTGCTCTTCGGGGCCGTGGCGATGTAGAGCACCGCTTCGGACAAAATCAGCTGGGCCTCGGGCAGGCCGACGAAGTCTGCCGCCTGGGCCGCCGCGTTGGCCACCACCAGGGCTTGGGGGTCGGCCAGTCCCACATCTTCGGCGGCACAGATGACGATGCGCCGCGCGATGAAGCGCAGGTCCTCCCCTCCTTCGAGCATGCGGGCCAGATAATGCAGCGCTGCGTCAGGATGGCTGCCGCGCATACTCTTGATGAAGGCGCTTACGATGTCGTAATGGGAGTCGCCTTTCTTGTCGTAGCGGCGGAACGCCGTACCCAGGATCTCCCGAAGGGATGCCGCCGTGATCTGCGTCGTGCCGGGCGGCACCATAAGGGCGGCCTGCTCCAGCAGGTTGAGGGCGCTGCGGGCGTCCCCCTGGGCGAAGTCCGCCAGAATGTGCAGGGCCTCCGGCTCCATTGTGAAGCCTTCCGCCCCCAGGCCGTTCACCTTGTCCGCCAGAGCCCGCTCCAGGATCTTTTCAATCTGGGCCGGCGTCAGCTTTTCCAGCGGAATGATCTTCATACGCGACAAGAGCGGCGAATTGATTTCGAAGAAAGGATTCTCCGTCGTAGCGCCGATGAGGATGATGGTCCCGTTTTCGACGAAGGGCAGGAGGACATCCTGCTGGGCCTTGTTGAAACGGTGGATTTCGTCAATGAACACGACGGTCCGCCCCTGCCCCGCCATGCGGGCATCCCGGGCCTGGGCGATGACCTTGCGCAGTTCCGGGATGCCCGATGTGACGGCATTGACCGCCACAAAGCGGCTGTCCGTGCGGTGCGCGATGATGCGCGCCAGGGTCGTCTTGCCCGTACCCGGCGGTCCGTAGAACAACAGGGACTGCAAAGCGTCCTTTTGGATCATGCGGTTCAGCAGGCTGTGCGGTCCCGCCGCCTGCTCCTGCCCCACGAAATCGGCCAGGGCGGCCGGCCGCATCCGGTCCGCCAGCGGCTTGTAGGCCGGCACATCAAATAAACTGTCCATATCCAATACTCCTCGGTTCCCTTTCGGGGAAAACAAAAACTTCCTTCCCGTGCAGCGTCACGGAAAAGGAAGAAAGGCGATAAAAAATACCCCACAATGCCGTTCTGACTTCGAAGTTTGAACCTGCAAATGCAGGTGGGTGCTCTGCTGTTTATCGCAAAAGTCCGTTCGGGGACGGCTGGTTTTTGATAAACACGACTTTCGGGCTCCCTAGGTAAAAGTGTTGGCTCAACGCAAAGAAGAGGATAACGTACACCGCAGGGTAGTTGTCTGAAATTGGGATACCGGATTCCGCCGCGGGCGTCTCCGGGGAGCCGCGCCGAACATACCGCCCGGCCCCATTACCTATACTATAACAGACCCGGGGCATTTTTTCAATATGCCCCGGGCCTGATTGCTTCCTTTTCCGCTTATTTCTTATTGTCCTTCTTCGCCACCAGGGTCGTGCGGATATGCAGCTCACGCAGCTGCTTTTCGTCGACCGTGTTGGGAGCCTCGCTCATGAGGTCGTTGGCGTTCTGCGTCTTCGGGAAGGCGATGACGTCGCGGATGGACGGACGCTTGGCCATGAGCATGATCATGCGGTCCAGGCCGAAAGCCAGTCCTCCATGGGGCGGTGCGCCGTATTCGAAGGCCTTCATCATGAAGCCGAACTTTTCCTGGGCCTCTTCATCCGTCAGACCGATCGCTTCGAAGATCGCGTTCTGGATGTCGCGGCGATGGATACGGATGGAGCCGCCGCCCAGCTCGATGCCGTTCAGCACCATGTCATAGGCTTTGGCATAGACCTTGCCGGGATCCGTCTTGAGCAGCGGCAGGTCCTCGTCGCAGGGGGCCGTGAACGGATGGTGCATGGCGACCCAGCGGTGTTCCTCCTCGCTCCATTCGAACATGGGGAACTTCGTGACCCACGTGAAGCAGAGCTTGTCCTTGTCGATGAGGTTCCGGCGTTTCGCCATTTCGATACGCAGGGCACCCAGGGCCTGGGCCACGACGGCCGGCTTGTCGGCCACGAACAGGAGCAGGTCGCCCGGTTCCGCACCGGCGGTCTCCTTGATTTTGGCCAGACGGGCTTCGTCAAAGAACTTGGCGATGGGCGACTTCACGCTGCCGTCTTCCTGGATCTGCATCCAGGCCAGGCCTTTGGCGCCGTAGATGGCGACGAAATCGACCAGCCCGTCCAGTTCGCGGCGGGGGATCTTGGCATCGCCCTTGACGTTGATGGCCTTGACGATGCCGCCGTCGGCGATGATGTTGTTGAATACCTTGAAATCGGAGCCGGAAACGGCATCCACCATGTTGATGAGCTGCATGTCGAAGCGCAGGTCCGGCTTGTCACTGCCGTACTTGTCCATGGCTTCGTCCCAGGAGATACGCTGCATGGGCAGGGGTACATCGACGCCCAGCGCGCCCCGGAAGACATAGGAAATCAGGCCTTCCATCAGGTCCATGATGTCGTCCATTTCCACGAAGGACATTTCCATATCCAGCTGGGTGAATTCCGGCTGGCGGTCGGCGCGCAGGTCTTCGTCGCGGAAGCAGCGCACGATCTGGAAGTATTTTTCATAGCCTGCCACCATCAGCAGCTGTTTGAAGATCTGCGGGGACTGGGGCAGGGCGTAGAACTTGCCGGGGTTGACACGGCTCGGGACCAGGTAGTCGCGGGCGCCTTCCGGCGTGCTCTTGCACAGCATGGGCGTCTCGATTTCCAGGAAACCGTGTTCATCCAGATAGTCGCGCATCAGTTTCGTGACTTTGTGGCGCAGGATCAGGTTGGCCTGCATTTCCGGCCGGCGCAGGTCCAGATACCGGTATTTCAGGCGCAGATTCTCGTCCGTGTCAATCCCGTCCTGGATATAGAACGGAGGTGTCTTCGAACCGTTCAAAACATTCAGGGTGTCCGCCACCACTTCGACGTCGCCCGTCGCGATGTTCGGGTTGACGGTGTCAGCCGAGCGTTCGCGCACCTTGCCGAACACCTGGATGACATACTCGCTGCGGATATGTTCTGCGTTCTTGAAGCTTTCGCCGGCATCGGGATCGATGACGATCTGGCAGATACCGGAACGGTCGCGCAGGTCGATGAAGATCAGTCCGCCGTGGTCGCGGCGTTTGGATACCCAGCCGCACAGGGACACCTCCTTGCCCGTGTCCGCCTTGCCCAGGCTGCCGCAGTGATGGTCCCGCTTAAATTTCTCACTCATTCTTGTGCACCTCTGTCTTTAATATTGTTGTCATTTCAGAAAGAGGGATCTCCTTCTGGTTGTGCTCCTTGTCTTCCGTCTTCATGTCGCGGAGCGTCACGCAGCCGCGGCTCAGCTCGTCCCCGCCGAAGATGACGGTGAAGCGCGCGTTCTGGCGGTTGGCCGCCTTCATCTGGGACTTCATGCTGCCCATCTTGTAATCGTAGGCCGCTTTCAGTCCGGCCCCGCGCAGTTCGTGGACGGCCTGGAAAGCCTGTACTTCCGCGGCCCCGTTGGGAGCCACGACGAACACGTCGAGGGCATCGTCAAACGCCGGCAGCAGGTTCTGGCTCTGCAGGGCCAGGATCAGGCGTTCCAACCCCATGGCGAAGCCGATGCCCGGCGTCGCGGGGCCGCCGACCTCTTCCACGAGGCCGTCGTAACGGCCGCCGCCGCACACGGCGCTCTGGGCGCCCAGCGGCGGATACTGGATCTCAAACGCCGTGCGGGTGTAGTAATCCAGACCGCGCACCAGCGTCGGATCGATGGCAAAGGAAACGCCGGCCGCCTTCAGCAGCTCCTGCACCTTGCCGAAATGGGCCTTGCACTTGTCGTCCAGGCAGTCCAGCAGCTTCGGGGCGCCGGCCGCCAGGGCATGGTCCGTTTTGCAGTCCAGGATGCGCAGGGGATTGCGGTCGAACCGGGACCGGCAGTCCTCGCACAATTCCTCCAGATGCGGACGGAAATAGTCCTGCAGCATCTTGCGGTAGACCGGACGGCAGTCCGGGCAGCCCACGGTGTTGATCTTCAGCTGCAGGTCCTTCAAGCCGAGGGTCTTGAGGATTTCCACGGCCAGCAGGATGATTTCGGCATCCACGTTGGGGCCCGGTGCGCCGAGCACTTCCACGCCGAACTGGTGGAACTGGCGCTGCCGCCCCGCCTGGGGCCGGTCATAGCGGAACATGGGCCCGATATAGAACAATTTGGCCGGGTCCGGTTCCGCGTACATCTTATGCTCCACAAAGGCACGCACGGCGGACGCCGTGTTTTCCGGGCGCAGCGTGATGCTGCGGTTGCCGCGGTCCGTGAAGGTGTACATCTCTTTTTCCACGACATCCGTTGTATCGCCGATGCCGCGCTGGAACAGCTCCGTGTGTTCGAACATGGGCGTCCGGATTTCCTGGAACCCGAACCGCGCGCACAAATCGCGCAGCACGGTTTCCACGTAGCGCCATGCGCCTACTTCCGACGGCAGGATGTCCTTGGTGCCGCGAGGCATTGTCGTCAACAAGGTAATTCCCCCTTAATGCTATCGGACCCCGGCAGATGTACCCGGGTCCGTCAAAGTCTTAACACGCCTAAATATTGTATCACTTTTACAGCCTGCTGGCAAACATTCCCCCGGCCCGTCAGGGCATATCATTGTAATGGCCGCCCCGGGGACCCGTTCCCCCGGCCCGTTCCGCCTCTTCGCGGGCCTTGCGGGCCCTGTCGGCGCGCTTGCGGGCCTCTTCCTCCATCATATGGGTCAGCTCCCGCATGCAGTCCGCCTGCTCGGCCTTCGTCTCGGCAAAAGCCTCCTCCTCGGCCGCCACTTCCTCTTCGAGGGTCAATGAATCGGAATCGAACCCCTGTTCCCGCTTCTGCGCCAGCCGTTCCTGGACGGCGCGGTGCCGGAACTCCTCTTCCTCGCCATCGTAGTACCAGAGCTCGTCGTAGAGCACGCGGTAGACCGCCGCCACAGGCGTTGCGATCAGCATACCGAAAATGCCGAAGAGCTTGCCGCCGATCAACAAAGCCAGCAGCACGACGACCGGGTGCAGGTTCAGGTTGCGCCCCATGATTTCCGGCTGCAGCACGTGGCTGTCAATCGTATAGTACACGATGTAGAACAACGCCACGTAGCCCGCCGTCTCCGGGGAGGCGCTCGTAAAGGCCACGAAGATCGCCGGAATGGCCGCCATCATGGCGCCCACGATGGGGATCGTTTCCGACAGCAGGGCCACGAAACCGAAGACCAGGGGATACGGCACGCCCAAGATCAGGAGCGTAATGGTGACGCAGAACGAAGCCAGCAGGGACAGCTTCCACATGCCGTCCACAAAGTGGCTGATGGCCCGGCCCGTACGGGTCAGGATGCGGCCCACCTTCGGCCGCGCCTGGGGCATGAAGAGGTGGACGATCATGCGGCACAGTTCCTTCCAGTCCTTCATGAAATAGAAGGCCAGGAACGGCACAATGATGAGGCCCACCAGGTTGGATACGATGTCCACGGTGGAATGGACCAGGTTCTGCACGGCGCTGGCGATGAAGCCTGTCAAGCTGGTGATGGACTGTTCGATGAGGCTCTCCACACTCGACGGCAGCATGGGCATGCCCGCACCGGACTGGGTCAGCACGCTCCGCAGCGAGTCGCCCTGCAGCTGCTTCGTATATTGCGGCAGCTGTTTCAGCAGTTCGTTGATCTGCCCGAACAGGGGCAGCACGATGAAGGATACCACCACGCCCAGGAAGATGGCCATGGCCACGAAGGCCAGGATGATGGCCGCCACCCGGGACGGATGCATACCTGTCTTGCCCAGCTTGATCCGCCCCAGGGCACGGGTCAGCGGGTACAGGGCGAAAGCCAGGCCGACGGCCAGGATCACCGACAGGAGCAGCGAGCTCAGTTCGTAAAAGATGAACGAAAGGCCCACGGTGACCAGGACTTTCAAAAACGTATGCTGTTGTATGTACTTGATTATGCCGTTTTCCATGTTCATGTACCTGTCAAAAGCATGTTCCCTGCCTGCCGGCCCTCCGCCGGCCGCGGCAGAAAATCACTGCAGGAACGGGTTGCGCCTCCGTTCCCAGCCTACCGTCGTGGCCGGCCCGTGTCCGGGCAGCAGCGTCACGTCGTCGTCCAGTGGCAGGATCTTTTCGTGGATGGAACGCAGCAGCTCGTCGTAGGAACCGCCGGGCAGGTCCGTCCGGCCGATGGACTCGGCGAAGACCGTATCCCCGCAGAACACCACGTCGCCGCACTTGAGGCAGACGCCGCCGGGCGTGTGGCCCGGTGTGGCGAGGACCTCGAAGGTGTACCCCGCCGCCTGCACCTTGTCGCCGTCCTTGTAGATTACGTCGGCCGGACCGAAGTCCTTGGCCGGGCCGAGGAAAAAGGCCGACGTGCAGTGCGTCAGCCGGTCCGCGTCCCCCGCGGCGATGCAGACCTTGGCATGGGTGGCTTCCCGTACCTCCTTCAGGCCGGAAATATGGTCCGCGTGGCCATGGGTGAGCAGGATGGCGTCCACTGTGATACCGTCGCCGTGCAGCAGGTCCACGATGCGGTCGCCATCGTCACCGGGATCGATGACGACGCCGTGTTTCGTCTCCTCGTTCTCCACAATATAGCAGTTGGTCATAATCGGGCCGACTTCCATCTGTTTGATCTTCATAGCGTTCCTCATTTCTGTTTCTTCTTATGTTCGGCCGGCTCCGCCATGCCGGCGGTCAGGCGCTCCACGCGGTAAACACCCTGGATGCGCTTGATGCGGCTCATAATGGCGTCGAGCTGCCCCGTGTTGCCGATGTCCAGCCCCATGTGGATGGTTGCCACCTTGTCCTTGTTGGAATGGCTGCTGACATTGTTGATGTTGATCTTGTTCTCGCTGATGGCCATCATGATGTCCATCATCATGCCCGGCTTGTCCACGGTCTGGATGAGGATGTTGGCCTTGTAGACATTGTCCGTCGCCACGTCCCACGTTACGGGGATGAGGCGCGCCTGCTCCTCCGGATTGTTGGACATCACGTTCGGGCAGTCGCTCCGGTGCACCGAGATGCCATTGCCGCGGGTGATGTAGCCCACCACGGGGTCGCCGGGAACCGGATTGCAGCAGCGGGCCAGTTTGACCATGATGCCGTCCTCGCCCTTGACCAGGATGCCGTGGCTTGATTTCGCATTGGACGTGCGCGGCTTCAGCTCGTTCAAAAGCTGCGTCAGGTCCTTGCTCTGCTTCAGCTTTTGCTGCTGTTCCTGCTTATACATCTCGACAAGCTTCGCCATGATGGTGTTCAGCGTGATGCCGCCGTACCCGAGGGCGGCCATCATGTTGTCCACGTCAGGCAGGTTCAGCTTGTCCGACACGGTCTTCAGTTTTTCCTGGCTGGCGAACTCCTTCGTATCGTAGCCCAGGCGCTTGCACTCCTTGTCCAGCATGTCACGGCCGCGCTCGATGTTCTCTTCCTTGCGTTCCTTCTTGAACCAGGACTTGATCTTGTTGCGCGTATCCGACGAACCGGCGATGTTGATCCAGTCGCGGCTCGGCCCCGACGCCTGTTTCGACGTGATGACCTCGACGATGTCGCCGTTCGACAGCTTGTAGTCCAGCGGCACGATGCGGCCGTTGACCTTGGCGCCGATGCAGCGGTTGCCCACGTCCGTATGGATGCGGTAGGCGAAGTCGATGGGCACGGAGCCCACGGGCAGGTCGATGACGTCGCCCCGGGGCGTGAACACGAAGACCTCGTCGGCAAATACATCGAGCTTCACCGTGTTGACGAAGTCGCGGGAATCACTCATGTCCTTGTGCCACTCCAGCAGCTGGCGCAGCCAGGACAGTTTCGCCGCATAGGCCTTCGTCGCACCCGTGGCCGGACTGGACCCGCCGCTTTCCTTATAGCGCCAGTGCGCCGCGATACCGTACTCGCTGATGCGGTGCATCTCGAAGGTGCGGATCTGGATTTCCAGGGGCTGGCCGTTCGTGAAGACCACCGTCGTGTGCAGGGACTGGTACATGTTCGACTTGGGCACGGCGATGTAGTCCTTGAAGCGGCCGGGAATAGGACGCCACAGGCTGTGGACCACGCCCAGGGTGCCGTAGCAGTCCTTGACCGTGTCGACGAGCACGCGGATGGCCAGCAGGTCGTAAATCTCGTTCAGCTCCTTGTGGTCCCGCATCATCTTCTTGTAGATGCTGTAGAAATTCTTCGGCCGGCCCTGGATCTCGCACTTGATGCTGACCTTGTCGAGCTCGGCCTGCATCTGCGCCATGGCGTCGCGGACCATGGCTTCGCGCTCGCGGCGCTTCACCTTGACCTGCTCCACCAGGTTGTAATAGACTTCGGGATCGCGGTAGCGGAAGGCCAGGTCCTCCAGTTCCCACTTGATCGTGTAGATACCGAGGCGGTTGGCCAGGGGCGCGTAAATCTCCAGGGTCTCCTTCGAAATGGACTGCTGCTTGTACACGGGCATGTATTTCATGGTACGCATGTTGTGCAGGCGGTCCGCCAGCTTGATGATGACCACGCGGATGTCCTTGGCCATGGCCAGGAACATTTTGCGGTAGTTCTCAATCTGCCGTTCCTCTTTCGATATATATTCGATTTTACCCAATTTCGTGACGCCGTCGACCAGCATGGCCACCTTGGCACCGAACATCTCCTTGATGTCGTCCAGCTTCGTGTCCGTGTCCTCCACCGTGTCATGGAGGAACGCCGCGCAGAGCGTCTCGTCGTCCATCTTCATCTGCGCCAGGATATAGGCCACCTGGGTCGGATGGATAATGTACGGCTCGCCGGAACGGCGTTTCTGGTCCGCATGGACCCGGGCCGCAAAATCGTAGGCTTTCTGCACCTTGGCCACCTGTTTGGGGGACAGGTAGTCGGCTATGTATTTCATGAAATCTTCAATGCTGATGTTCTGGTTTTCTGTAGAAGGCATCGTACCCCGTCCTCATCTGCGCCACAGCGCATAAATCCGCTGACGCGTAATCTTCAGGCAGTTGTTGAACAGTTCCCGCAGCGCGTCGCCCTGCTTCTGCCGGTCGCAGAACGTGGGCGATTCCGTGAGGCTGCGGCGCTGCCGGCTGCCCATGGTCAGCTCGTCTTCCTGGCGGCGGAAGAAATGCAGTTCCTCGAAAATCTGCAGGTCCGTATCCGAAAGCGGCACCTGGCTGGAGGCGGCCGACTCCTTCAACGGACCGATCTTGCAGACCGCCTGGGACCGCAGGGTCCGGTAAATGTAGCGGTACGCCAGGGACAGATGGGCGTGGCCCGGCAATTCCGCCTCCAGCCCGTCCATGGCCTCGCGGAAATCCCGCCAGCCGTACAGCAGGCCCAGCATCTCCCCCACCTGCCCTTCCAGGGGGAAGGCCTCCGGCGTGAAGATGTCCTGCCGCGGCAGGTCGTAAAGGAGGACGACCCGCTCGCCGCTGCCGCAGCGTTCGCCGTAGTGCCGCACTGTCAGGTTCGGACTGTCCGCGAAGGGCTCCGCCGATGCGCTGCCCCCGTTCACAAAGAGTGTGACGGACGGCTCGGAACGCAGGAAGGCGCGGACGATGTCCGCCTTTTCCCCTGCCTGCTGGCGGTAATCGAAAATGGTCAGCGGCTGCCGGATCGCCAGGAGCTGCAGGTTCACACTCTCCATGCCGCGGAAAAAGTTGATTTTCGGCAGAAAGGCCAGGTCGGCTTTCGTGTTGCTGCCGACAGCCGGCAGCAGGGCCCCTCCCTGCCACATGATGCTGTTATAGGAAACGCCGCCGTATTCGGCGAACAGGCGCAGGTGGTTCTGTTCGCGTCCCACCGTGCGGGGACTGTGGAGGACCGCGTCCCGCAGGGCGAACACGGGCGCCTCGTTCCCGCACCCGAAGGGTTCCAGGTGTTCCAGCTGGTGCAGCAGGTCCAGCGTGATGGCGTGGTCTTTCTTCAGAAAGACGTCGATGTTGATTTCCGGTTCAAAATCCCGCGGCTGCAGGCGCTCTGCCACAGTCCGGCAGAAGTCCTCGCGGAACCGGTCCACCTGGTCCGCGTACAAGGTCAGCCCCGCAGCCTGGCTGTGCCCGCCGAACTGGATCAGGTCGGCGCTGCAGGCCTTGATGGCATCGTACAGGTCCAGCGGCGGGATACTGCGGCACGATCCCTTGGCACGGTCGCCGTCGAGACTCAGCAGGATGGCCGGCCGGTAATACTTGTCCACCAGGCGGGACGCGACGATACCGATGACCCCGGCGTGCCAGCCCTCTTTGGCCAGCACGATGGCCGGCCCGATGGTTTCCTGTTCCGCCAGCATGGCCTCGGCCTCTTCGAAAATGGTCCGGCTGATCTCCTGCCGGCGCGCGTTCTCCTCGTTCAATTCCGCCGCGATGGACGAGGCCGCCTCCTCCTCCGTCGCAGTCAGCAGCTCCACGGCGCGCTGGGCATGTTCCAGGCGGCCGACGGCGTTCAGGCGCGGTGCCAGGATGAAGCCCACATTTTCCGAAGTAATGTTCCGTACGGGGCAGCCGCTCACCTCGATCAGTTTCCGCAGCCCCACGAGGCGCGTCGTCTCCATGGCCTGGAGGCCCTTCTTCACGATGGCCCGGTTCTCGTCCCGCAAAGGCACGATATCGGCCACGGTGCCCAGGGCGGCCAGTTCGGTGAAGTCCTCCCACAGGGGCGCGTCCGGGTGGCGCAGTTTTTCCAGCGCCTGGCACAGCTTGAAGGCCACACCGGCGCCGGACAGGCCCTTGAACGGGTACCCGCAGCCGGCCTGGTTGGGATTGACGACGGCATAGGCTTCGGGCAGCCGGTCCGGCGCGCGGTGATGGTCCGTGATGACGATGTCCATGCCGGCCGGCGCCTCCGCGACTTCGCGCAGGCCGCTGATGCCGCAGTCCACGGTCACGACCAGCGTCGTCCCCCCCTCAAAGAGCGTCTGCAGGGCCTCCGAATTGAGGCCGTAGCCCTCGCCCTGCCGCTTCGGGATATAGGTCCCGACGCGGGCCCCGCGGGCCTTTAAATACAGGTATAAGGTGGAACTGGCCGTAATGCCGTCCACATCGTAATCCCCGAAGACGGTGATCTTCTCCTGGCGTTCCACGGCCTGCCAGATCCGGCCGGCCGCCTTCTTCAGGTCCTTCATGAGGAAGGGGTCGTAATAGGGATCCGCCTTGCCGTAGAGGAAATCCCGCATCTCCCCTTCCGTCCGCAGGCCCCGGTTCAGCAGGATACCCGTCACAACGGGGGAACTGTTCAGTTTTGCAGCCAGGGCTTCCGCCAGCGCCTCGTCGTAAGGGTGCGGAAGCCAGTGTCCGTATCTCTTCATGGTTTATTTCTCTTCGCGGTAATGGCTCCGTAACAGGGAGATTTCCTTTGCATATCCATCCAGGTCGTTCGGTGTCTCCAAAAAGAACGGCAGATGCCGCAATTGCGGATGGTTCGTCACAGCCACCAGGGCGTCCAGTCCGATCCGGCCTTCGCCGATGCGGGCATGGCGGTCCTTATGGCTGCCCCGCCCGTTCAGGCTGTCGTTGAGGTGGATGGCCTTGAGGCGGTCCAGGCCGATGACCCGGTCGAACTCCGCCACCACGCCGTCCAGGTCCCCGGCGATATCGTAGCCGGCGTCCCAGATATGGCACGTGTCCAGGCAGACCCCCATCTTTCCGCCCAATTCCACCCTGTCCAGGATGGCGGCGACCTCTTCAAAGGTCCGCCCCACTTCCGTGCCTTTGCCGGCCATGGTTTCCAGCAGGACCGTCGTTGTCTGTTCTTCCGTAAGAATCTGGTTCAGCAGGTCCGCAATCTGGGTGATGCCCGTCTCCGTCCCCTGCTTCGTATGGCTGCCGGGATGGAAGTTGTACAGCATGCCCGGCGTAAATTCCATGCGTTTCAGGTCATCGGCCATGGTCTCCAGCGCAAATTCCCGCGTTTCCGCCTTGGCCGAGCAGGGATTCAGCGTGTAGGGCGCATGGGCCAGGATGACAGGAAAATGTTCCTTCTGTATCAGCTCCATCAGGGCCGCCGCATCGGCAGGGTCGATGGCTTTCGCCCTGCTGCCCCGGGGATTCCGGGTAAAGAACTGGAACGTGTCGGCCCCGATGCCGAGCGCCGTCCTGCCCATGGCCAGAAACCCGTCGGCCGAGGAAAGGTGGCAACCGATATGCAGCATAGACATTCTCCTCCAATATAAAATCACTTTATCTTACAATTATACAACAAAACGGTCTTTCATCCTATATATAGTTGAAAAATATTCTCCCTTTGTAAAAAAAGTACCCGAACCATTTCCGGTCCGGGTACAGGTCTGTAAAATTGGTGCCGCTGGCCGGAGTCGAACCGGCACGTCTTTTGGGGACGGCAGATTTTGAGTCTGCTGCGTCTGCCAATTCCGCCACAGCGGCATATAACGGTATCATATTACCACGAAGGCCCGCCCTTGTCAAACAAAAGTACCTCCTACGCCGCCCTTTGCGCAGCTCAGGACAAGACTCCCCGCTGCTGCAGGGCGCGGCGCACGAAGAACGCCAGTACAAGGCCGATGGCCGCCGTCGCCCACTGGGGAACGGCCATGTAGACCATCAGCACCTGCTTCATCTGGGCGGGCAGGTGGAACAAGCCGGCCGTCAGGCCCGTGCCGCTCCAGAGCACGACGGCCTTCAGGACGGGCGGCAGGGCGACCTTCCAGCCCGCCGCCATTTTCAGGGACAGGCAGTAGACAAAGTTGCCGAGGAAGATGACCGGGATGAGGGGCCAGAAGAACAGATGGCCTTGCAGCCATGCGAACACGGGCAGCAGCAGGCACGACACGGCCGTGAACTTCAGGCTGCCCGTCCACAGGGACAGGCACAGGCACAGGTTGACGACGGAGCCGATGAGCAGCATGGACGCGACAGGCGGCAGCGGCAGCAGCAGGCGGAGCCACTGCACGACGGCCGCAATGGCCAGCAGCACGGCGGCCCGTACCATTTTCCGCGTCCTGTCGTTCCCGTTCCCCATACGCCGTTCCCTGTCCTTCGTCACGGTCTGTCCGGCTGTTTCGCCGTCTCGTTCCGGATATACTCTTCCAGGGCCTGCTGCAGTTTCAGCGTCAGCGGCCCCGGTCTGCCCTCGCCGATGGGACGGCGGTCCAGTTTCACGACCGGCATGATCTCGCAGCGCGGCCCGCACAGGAAGGCTTCCTCCGCCTTCAGTGCGAAATCCTTCGTGAAGGACTTCTCAACGACCTGCATGTCGAACTGTTTCGCCAGCTGTTCCTTGATCAGGCTGCGCGTCAGGTTTTCATGGACCTCCTTGTCCGGGGCGGTCCAGAGCATTTCGTCCTTGACCAGCAGGAAGGCCGAATCCGTGGCCTCCGTGATACGGTCGCCCTTGACGAAGAGGGCATCGTAGCAGCGGCCGACAGCGGCCGTATGCTTGGCCATAACCTCGTCCACGCGGTTCAGCACGTTGAACTTGCGGTTGGCCGGCCGTTCATCGGGCACGGTCATCAGGTTGACGCCGGCAGCCCGCCGGGCAGCCAGGGCGGCCCGGTCGACGGGTACGGTCTGCATGAGCAGGAGCGGGCGGCACTGTTCCGGGAAGTTCAATTCATAGGGACCGGCGCCGCGGGTGACCTGCGTGTAGATTTCCCCGTCGCCCATTTCCGTAAAGGATGCCATGTCCTCCACCAGTTCCACCAGCTCGTCCACCGTGTTGACGACAGGAATGCGCATCTGCACCACGTTGTTGAACAGGTTCTCCATATGCTTTTCCGTATCCAGCGGCTTGCCGTGGTAGACCGGCGTGATTTCGAAGACCCCGTCCCCGAACAGTAACCCGCGGTCGAAGGGACTGATCTGCGCCTTGTCCTTTTCCACGATGATGCCGTTGACCATAATGAGATTCTCTTTCACCTTGACTCCTCCTCGCGATATAAGGGGCTCACCACTTGGCGGGGATGCCCTCGAACTTGCCCACATTCATCATGACGGACAGCATGCCCATGACGAGCCGGCCATCCTCGCCGTATATACGGCTCTGGATATCCATGGTCGTACGGCCGTGATGAGCCACGCGGCTGCGGCAATACAGCCGGCCCTGCGCCCGCACGGGGGACACGAAGCTCATGGACGACATGACCGTGACGACCCGTTCCCCCAGGGACGCGCCCGTCACCCCCAGTACGGCGTCCGCCAGAGCGGACAGGACATCGCCGCCCACGAACTCCCCGTCGTCCGTATGCCGTTCCGGATCCAGCTGCAGGCTCACGACGGCACTGCCGCAATGGATTTCGTCAATATCGATATGGAAATAGTCCGCCATGAAGCAGTTCCGGGCGTAAATCTCCCGGATCCTGGCAGCACAGTCCGTATAGTTTCCCGTTTCCGGATCCCGCGGGACACGGGACGGAACGGGCGGGTCTTTTGGATATTTTTCCTTTAAGGCGGTCCTCTGCCGCACCTGTTTTTCCAACATGAGCTTCCTCCCGGCAATGCCCTTTCTGTCAAAAAGCCATACGTATAAATTTTAATCTAGCATGACATAATTGTCAATTTATGGTAAGATAACGGGTAAAATCCATGTAAAATTCCTAAACAATCCTTAAACAAAGTTTAAACAACAAAGGAGATTCCCCCTATGTCAGCGAAAAAAATCCTGTGCATCATCGGGCTGAATATCCTGGGCGTCGCCCTGTTCCTGAGCTGGTACCTGCCGGTGAACCACGGGTTCTGGTTTGCCATCGACAAATCCATCTTCTACTTTTTCAACAACCTCGTCGCCGAAAGCAGGGCCTTCCTCTACCTGGTGGCCTTCACCAACTTCCGTGCCTTCGACGCCGTCGCCTTCCTCATCATGGCGGTCATCTTCTTCCTGTATTTCCGGAAAAAGGACGCCAAAGGGAAACGCTGGATGTTCGCCATGGGCATCACCATGCTGCTGAGCATCATCCTCGTCAAACTCGTCGACAACCGGCTCGGCATCGACCGCCTCAGCGCCTCGGCCTACTTCGACAGCCTGCACGGACACGTCAACTTCGTCAGCAAAATGACAGGCTGGCACGTCAAAGACCGCTCCGCCACGAGTTTCCCCGGCGACCACGGCATGTGCCTCCTGATCTTCACGTCCTTCATGGGACGCTACCTGGGCAAAAAGGCCTTCTGGTCCGGCCTCGCCGTGTTCCTCCTGTTCTCCCTGCCGCGCATCATGTCCGGCGCCCACTGGTTCACCGACGTCGCCGTCGGTTCCCTCTCCATCGTCCTCGTCGTCCTGAGCTGGGTTCTGCTCACGCCCCTGTCCGACAAGGTGATTGCCTGGCTGGAACCGAAACTGCCCCTGAAATTCTTCGAAAAAACCGATACGCTCATGCACCACTAAGGAGATGTACCCTATGGACACGTACGCAAACGCGCAGCCCCTCCCGGCACTCCCGTCCGTCCCGGTGCGGCCGCTCCTTCCGGTATTGCCGCCCCCCCGCCGGGCCGACGATGGCCACGGCGACTACAACCGCAGCTACGACCGCGGGTACGACGGCTTCGATTACGCCGACTACTCCACCGGCCGGGAAGACGACAACTTCCGCACACAGCAGAAAAAGAAACGCAAAACCAAGAAAGAGATCATCGACGACATCCTCAACCGCTGGGACTGACCCGGGAAACACGGAAAACAGGTGGCCTGCAAAACAGGTCACCTGTTATTTTATTGGTTCTTCCCTAAAATTTGCGGGCAAAGCCAATATTGGTTCCACGCTTCCCACTCAGCGCTGTTTCGCTTCCTGCATGGCCCGGATCATGGGCTTGATGCCGCCGCTCTCCAGAATATGCATGATATAGTCCGACAAGGGCGTGGCCTGCGCCGTGGCACCCGTCGTGAGGTTCTCGATGCGGCCGCTGCGGATATCGACGCGCAGCCTGTCCCCTGTCGAAGTCAGCTTTGAGATTCCCTTGCAGGTGAGGACCGGGATGCCCAGGTTGATGGCATTGCGGAAAAAGATGCGACCGAAAGATTCCGCCACGATAGCCGACACCCCAACGCTCTTCAGGGTGATGGCTGCATGCTCGCGGGACGAGCCGCAGCCGAAATTGGTCTCCGCCACCACGATGTCGCCAGGTTTGAATTTTTTTGTGAAATCCGGGTCCGCCCCGTACATGGCATACTTCTTGATATCCTCGGGCTCTGTGAGTTCCACGAAACGGCCCGGGTAGATCTGGTCCGTATCGATGTTTTTACCGAATGCAAAAACTTTGCCTTCCACTACGTTGTTCATGGCAACCTTCCTTTCCAAACGTTCCCGCCGTCAGTCCTTCAGGTACGGCGTGGGGTCCGTGATGCAGCCGTTCAGAGCCGAAGCAGCCACTGCCGCCGGCGACGCCAGAAAAATCCCGGCATCCGTGGAACCCATGCGGCCCGGGAAATTACGGTTCGTCGAGCTGATGCAGGTCTCTCCGTCCGTCAGCATACCCTGGTGGACACCCAGGCAGGCAGCGCAGCCCGGTGCCGTGATGCAGGCTCCTGCCTCCATCAGCGTCTTGATATAGCCCTTGTCCATAGCTTCTTCCATGACCTTTTTCGAAGCCGGCACGACGATCATGCGCGTGTCGCGCGGAATGTGTTTCCCCTTCAGAATCCGCGCCGCCACGGCAATATCCGGAACACGGCCGCCCGTGCAGGATCCCAGGTACGCCTCGTCAATCTTCGTCCCGGCATATTTGTCCAGGTCATACACGTTATCCACGCTCGACGGTGCCGAAACCTGGGGCTTCAGGCCGCTCACATCGCAGGTCAGTTCTTCGGCATACTGAAAATCGGGGTCCGTCGTATAAATCTTGTAGTCCCTGATCCCCTTCTCCTCCAGATACGCCATCGTCACCGCATCGGGCTGGATGTAGCTCGTCTTGCAGCCCATCTCCGTCGACAAGTTGCACATACACATACGCTCGGAAACGCTCAGCCGTTCCACCACAGGGCCGGCAAACTCCACAGCGCGGTACACATTGTAGTCCGCCCCCAGGTCGCCGATGATATGGAGGATGACATCCTTCGCGTAAACGCCCGGCCGCAGCGTCCCCGTGATATTGATCTTCACGATTTCCGGCACCTTGAACCACAGCTTGCCCGTAATCAGGATGGTCGCCAGGTCTGTCGCGCCGACGCCCGTGCCGAAAGCCCCGAAGGCCCCGTGGGTCGTGGTGTGCGAATCGGTCACTACGACGATCTTGCCCGGACAGACCAGTCCCTTGTCGGCCAGCAGCTGATGGCACACGCCCTGGTCGATGTCGAAGAGTTTCCCAATGCCCTGCTCGCGGCAGAACTGGCGGAACTCCTTATGATTCTGCGCCTGCTTGATCGTCGCGCAGGGCGCGTAATGGTCAAAGAAGAGGACGACCTTGTCCGGGTCGTACACCTTGTCGCCCTTCATCTCGTAGAAAGACTTCACGGTCTGCAGATACAGGTCGTTGATACCGGCCAGGTCCACGTCGCAATTGACGATTTCCCCGGTCTTGACACTTGCCTGATGGGCTTTCGCCGCCAACAGTTTCTCAATGGCATGCATGGCTTTTCCTACCTTTCCTCCCTATCCCTGTCCACCTTCAAATGGTACCGCGGTCCACATCGTCCAGAAAGCGGACCAGTTCATTATACACGACCTCCGGCTGCTCTTCCGGCACAAAATGGCCGCACTTGTCGATTCCGATGGCGCGCAGCCGGTCGGAATAGACCTGCCAGCCCGCCTTGACATCCCACAGCTTGCCGACCACACCGTTGTTGCCCCACATGGCGCACAGGGGTACGGCAATCTTCTTGTGGGGTACCACATCGGCCTTGTCGTATTCCCGGTCGATGCCGGCGCTGGCCCGGTAATCCTCGGCGATGCCGTGGATGGTGCCCGGCAGGGCGAAGCATCGCGTGTATTCCTGCAGCACCTCTTCGGGGAAATTGGCCCGTGCAGCCGGGCCGACCTTCAGGTTCAGATTATAGTGGATGAAGTAATCCGGATCGGCGGCCAGCAATTTCTCCGGAAATCCGTTGCCTTGGATGTAGAAGAACCAGTGCCAGTACTTGGTGGCGAATTCCTCGTTTGTCCCGGCATACATGTCGTACGTCGGCAGAATGTCCATGAGCGTGCAGGACAAAGTTGTCTCCGGATGATCCAGGACCAGCCGGTGCAGGACACGGGCTCCACGGTCGTGCCCGACTGCATGGAACTGGCGGAACCCGTAATGGGCCATCACGCGGATCATGTCCTGCGCCATGGTACGCTTACTGTAGTTTGAATGGTCCGGTAACCCCTGGGGCTTGCTGCTGTCGCCGTAACCGCGCATATCGACCAGGACGGTGAAATAGCGCTGCGCCAGCTTTTCCGCCATGAAGCGCCAAATCAGGTGCGTTTCAGGGTGTCCGTGAATCAGCAGCAAGGCTTCACGCCCCGAACCACCGGCCAGGGCGTTGATCTGCACGCCGTCCCCCACATCGACGAACTCCTGCCGGAAACTGGAAAAATACTTCGCATCCATCTTGTTGCCTTCCATAAAACGGACCTCCCTCCGTACACCTTTCTCCTGTTTCCATTATCCCTGACCCAGACTCTTCTGTAAAATACAACTATTTAATATAATTATAGGTAAAAACTATGAAAACAAGCTATAATAAGAACCAGGAAACGGACCGGTAGGAGGAACAGACCATGAACTTTACGCAACTGCGTTATTTTTACGAAGTCTGCCGCTGGCAGAACATTACCAAGGCGGCTGAATACTTGCACGTGTCCCAACCAACGGTCTCTCTCTCCATGCAGGACCTGGAAACCAAGACGGGACTGAACCTGTTCCACCGCGAGGGACGTCACATCGTCATCACCGACGACGGCATGACGCTCTACCGGCGCATCATACCTATTTTAAAGAGCATGGAGGACCTGGACAAGACCGTCCGCGACCTGTCCCAAACCAAGAACCACATCCGCATCGCCGTGCCCCTGCAGATTGGCGCGCACATGCTGCCCATCTTGATGAGCCGCTTCCAACAAGATTATCCGGAAATCTCCCTGGAAATTTCCGAAGCAGGCGGCATAGACGCTCTGCGCATGCTGCTCAACGATGAACTGGACCTGGCCATCACGAACTACGATACTTCGTACAGCGACAACCTCGTCTACTGCCCCATCTACAAAGTCGAAATCTGCTTCTGCACATATCCGGGACACCCACTTGCCGGCCGGTCTTCCGTTACGTGGGAAGAGATTGCCGCCGAACCGCTGGTCCTCCTGAACGGCGGCTTCTTCGTCAACGACCGCATCGATAAATCCTTCGTCGCCAAAGACCTCCATCCACGGATCCTGCTGCACACGACACAACTCCACACCGTCAAAAACCTGGTCTATGAACGCATCGCCTCCACGGTGCTCACACGGCAGGCCGTCCTGCCCCGGGACGGTATGGCCGTCGTGCCTTTCCGGGAGCCCGTGCGCATTACATCGGGCCTCGTTATGAAACGGGGCCACCACCTGTATGAAGATGAAAAAAAGCTCATCGCCTTCGTCAAGAAAACCTTCATACGGTCGTAAAAAAACGCCTGACTGCCAATGCAGCCAGGCGTTTCGTTATGGTGTGATGGTTCAGTCGTCCACGCAGGAGGCGCAGCGGGCGCAAAGGGTCGGATGCTTCGGATCGGAACCGACGGTGTCGGAATAGGTCCAGCAACGTTCGCACTTTTTGCCTTCCGCCGGTTTCACGGCGACCTTCAGGTCTTCCCGGCCCGTGGCTTCGCCGGCCGCCGTATCTTCAACCACCTTGGCCTGGGATACGATCAGGAGGCTGGCCAGGTCTTTTTCAACGGCGCGCAGGATCGCCAGGGCTTCGCCCGTGGCATGCAGTTCCACCTGGGCATCCAGGGAGTTGCCGATATCCTTGGCACGGCGGTGTACTTCCAGGACCTTCGTCACTTCGCCGCGCAGGGAAATGAACTTCGCCCATTTCTCTTCCATGGCGTCGTCAATGTATTCCTCCCTGGCTTCCGGCCAGGGAACCATCTGGACGGATTCGGGGGCATTGGCCGGTTTGCGCATGTACTGCCAGGTTTCTTCCATGGTGAAGCTCAGGACCGGCATCAGCATGACGACCAGGTCGTAGAGGATCTCGTACATGGCGGTCTGGGCGCTGCGGCGTTCCTTGCTGTCCGGACGGCTCGTGTAGAGGCGGTCCTTGATGATGTCCAGATAGAAGCTGGACATTTCCACGGCGCAGAAGTTATGGATGGCATGGCACAGCACATGGAAGTCGTAGGCTTCGTAGGCGGCCTTCACATCCTTCTTCAGGGACTGGAGGCACATCAGGGCCCACTGGTCCAGTTCCAGCATATCCTTGAAGTCCACCTTGTCCTTTTCGTAATCGAAATCGTAGGTGTTGCCAAGGATATAGCGGATGGTGTTGCGGATTTTGCGGTATACTTCGGCCAGCTGTTTCAGGATGACGTCGGAAATGCGGACATCCTGCTTGTAGTCGGACGATGCGGCCCACAGGCGGATGATGTCGGCGCCGTACTTCTTGATGACGTCCTTCGGGTCCACGCCGTTGCCCAGGGACTTGGACATCTTGCGGCCTTCACCGTCGACCACGTAGCCGTGGGTCAGGACGGATTTATACGGCGCGTGCCCCGTGACGGCCACGGAGGTCAGCAGGGACGACTGGAACCAGCCGCGGTGCTGGTCGCTGCCTTCCAGGTACATATCGGCCGGCCATTGCAGTTCCGGACGCTTGCGCAGGACGCCCATGTGGCTGGACCCGGAATCGAACCACACGTCCATGATATCCTTTTCCTTGCGGAAACGGGTGCCGCCGCACTTGGGGCACTTGGTGCCTTCCGGCAGCAGTTCCTCCGCCGTATGGCTCCACCAGGCATCGCTGCCTTCCTTTTCAAAGATGTTGGCGACCTTGTCGATCGTCGCTTCGTTGACCAGCGGTTCCCCGCAGTCTTCGCAGTAGAAGATGGGGATGGGCACGCCCCAGACGCGCTGACGGCTGATGCACCAGTCGTGGCGGTCGGCCACCATGTTGTGGATGCGCGGTTCGCCCCAGGCCGGAATCCATTTCACTTCGTTGTGGATGGCGTTCAGGGCGGCCTCGCGGAAGCCGTCGACAGACGCGAACCACTGTTCCGTGGCACGGTAGATGATGGGGTTCTTGCAGCGCCAGCAATGGGCGTACTGATGGTGGATGTTCTTTTTGCCGAGCAGCATGCCCAGTTCGGCCAGGTATTTCAGGACGGGCACGTTGGCGTCGAACACGAACATGCCTTTGAAGCGCCCGCCCGCTTCGGCCGTCATCTTACCCTGGGCATCCACGGGGCAGACGATGGGCACATTGTATTTGAGGCAGGTCAGATAGTCGACATCGCCGTGGCCGCCGGCCGTATGGACGCAGCCGGTACCGGTCTCCAGGTCGACATAGTCCGCCAGACAGATGAGGGATTTACGGTGGTTGTATTCGGGGAACGGATGCTCGCATTCGCCGTACTCCATTTCGCGGCCCTTGACGGTGCCCAGCACCTTGCCGAAGGTCAGGCCGCATTCGGAAGCCACGTGGTCCACCAGGTCCGAAGCCATGAACAGCACTTCGTCGCCGTTTTCCACAAAGGAGTATTCGAAATCGGGGTTCAGGGTGACCGCCATGTTGGCCGGAATGGTCCAGGGCGTCGTCGTCCAGATGACCACGTAGACCGGGCGGCCGTTCGCGCCGGCCGGCGTCTTGCCATTATCCTTCACCAGCGGGAATTTCACGAAGATGGTCGGCGTCTTCTGGTCGGCATATTCGATTTCCGCTTCGGCCAGGGCCGTTTCGCAGTGGGGGCACCAGTATACGGGCTTCAGGCCCTTATAGATGTAGCCCTTGTTGGCCATGGCGCCGAAGACGCGGATCTGTTCCGCCTCGAAGGAATGACGCAGGGTCAGGTAGGGATTGTCCCAGTCGCCCAGCACGCCGAGGCGCTTGAACTCATCGCGCTGGATGTCGATGTATTTGTGGGCGTACTCATTGCACTTCGCGCGCAGCTCCAACGGCGTCATGCTGTGACGGTCCACGCCCATGGCGTTCAGGCAGGCGTGCTCGATAGGCATGCCGTGCGTATCCCAGCCGGGCACGTACGGCGTGTCGTACCCCTGGCTGTACTTGTATTTGACGATGATGTCCTTCAGGACCTTGTTCATGGCCGTACCCATGTGGATATCGCCGTTGGCGTACGGCGGGCCGTCGTGGAGCACCCACTTCGTGTGCCCTTCATGGAGTTTCTGTTTCTTTTCGTAAATCTTGTTGGTGTACCAGAAATCCAGATATCCCGGTTCCGCCTTCGGCAGGCCTGCACGCATGGGGAAATCCGTCTGCGGCAGGTTCAACGTCTTGCTGTAATCCATTTCTCTTCCTCCTGTGATCCTTGCAAAAAAATAAAGCCCCGACCCGCAAAGGGACGAGACTTAGTTTACCCGTGGTACCACCCTGATGACGGTCCGAAGGCCGCCGCTCATTCAGCGCTGTAACGTGCGCCGCTCCGTCCGGGCCTACTCACCGCGTCACCGCGCCTTTCAGCCGGATGCTCCGAAGGGATCTTCGTTCCGTTTCCGCACTGGTCCGGGCTCGCACCCTCCCCGGCTCGCTTTCCCGCTTCCACGGACTACTGTCTTCGTCATCGCATTTCCGATATGGGTCTGGAACTTGTTAACGTCCATTATTTTACTACTTTTGTTTCACCGCGTCAACATTCCCAAACTTGAAATTGAACAATCCGTACCCTTCCCCGCCGTGCAGGTGGGATACATCGTTCAACAGGAACACGGCGTGCTCCTCCCACTTGTTGATGCCCAGCACCGTCACGCTCGACGGCAGCACGTCGACGGAAAAACAGAGGCGGGTTACGTCCGCGATATCGAGCCCCATCCAGGCGAAGACGATGTTCTGGATCGTCCCTTTGTGGGCCACAATGAGCAGGTTCTCCTTTTCCAGCGCGATGTCCTGTTCCTTAAAGCCGGCAAGGGTCCGTTGGAAAAAGCCCCGCCGCGTCTCCCCGCCCGGATAGTTGCGGTGGTCCAGCTCGCGCAGGGACGCCGACGGCATGTAGAGGCTCCGGGCCTCGCTCTCCTTGAGGCCCGCCGCCGCGCCATTGTTCTTTTCCCGCAGGAACGCGTACGGTTCCACCCGGCCGATGCCCAGGGCCGCAGCAAAAATGCGCGCCGACTCCCGGGCCCGCTTCAGGTCACTGCACAGGATGCGCAGCGGCACCTTCCGGCCGGCGAAGTCTTTCGCCAGTTTGGCTGCCGCCGCGGTAATCTGCTGCCGCCCCTTCGCAGTCAGGTCCGAATCAGTCCAGCCTCCCGTCAGGTGTTCCGTATGGTGTGTCGCTTCCCCGTGCCGCACAAGAATGATCATGCTTCCTCTTCCCCCGCCGGCGCCTGTTCCGCGCCGGCCGCCGCACCGGCACCGTCCTGGAGCGGCTTCACACCCGTACCGTCCGCCTTATTTTCCGGCAGGCGGAGACCGTTCATCTTCGCCACAATGATGTCGTTGACCGCCTTGTCCACATTCAGCGTGTCATACAGCGACAGCTGCGTGCTCAGGATGTTCTTCATCTGCTTGCTGTGATTGTTCGCGTCGTCCAGCATGGCCTTGTACACATCCAGGGCCGCGCTGGCCTTTGTCTGCGCCTCGAACAGCATCGTATGGCTCTGCTCCTGCGCGTTGTACAGGATGGCGTGGCTCTGCTCCGCCGCCTTGTTCAAAATGTCCTGCGACTTTTTGCCCGCGTTGTCCAGGAGGTCCTGGGCCTCCCTCTGGGCCGAAGACACAATACCCCGCGCCTCCTTCGTCGCCGAAGACACCATGTCCTGGCTCTGCTTCTGCGCCGTGGACACCATGCCCTGGCTCTGGGCGTTCGCCTCGTTGATCATCATCTGGGCCTTCTTGTTCGCGTCCGTAATCAGCTGGTTGGCACGCGCCGAAGCCTCCGACTGCATCGACGCAGCCTGCTCCCGCGCCTCTGACAGCAGGGTCCGGCTCTTCTCGTCGCTGGCCACCTTCACGCGGGCCGCTTCGATTTCCGCAGCGCTCTTCATCTTCGTGACGAAAGCCTTCGCGTCCTCCTTCAGGCGGCTCGTGGCATTATCCGTATTCTTGACCAGGTTGGCCGCATACAGCTCGGCCTCGCCGCGCTTCGACTTATCATAGGCATCGGCAGCGGAGCGCACGCGGGCTGCATAATCGTCGGCACCGGCACGCACATCGCTGGCATACTTGTCGGCGGCATCCTTGATATCCTTCACCTTGTGCTCCGTCTCCTGCTGCAGCTTCGCGCAGTACGCCTGCGTCGCCTCGCGCTGCTTCCGGCACTCCACTTCCAGGGCCTGGGCCATGACGGACGCCTTCTCCTTACTGCTCTTCTTCACCTCGTCCGCCGTTTCCTGGGCCACGGCGAGGGTGTTCTGCATCGTGCCTTCCATGCGCTGGTAATACTCCAGCTTGCTGCTGACACGTTCCACCGTATCCTTCAATTCCGCGTTATCCTGATACAGCCGTTCGTAGTCCTTGGCGATCTGCGCCATGAACTGGTTCACCTCGTCCGTGTCATACCCGCGGAACCCTTTTGAAAACACCTTTCCCTTCAATTCCATCGGTGTCAACATAGCGCTTCCTCCTTAGATGTACCGCTTCAACGTGATGCTGAAGCGTCCCTTTTTGGTGGTGCCGCGGACTTCCGCCAATTCCACCCTGCCCCGGCCGCGGAACGAGATTACATCTCCTGCTTCCACGGACTGGGCGGCATTCTTTGCTTCCTTCCAGTTGATCTTCACATTCTGGCTCTTGATTTCGTCCGCCATGCGGGAACGGCTCGTCCCGTACCCCGCCGCCGCCACGGCATCGAGCCGCAGAGCCGCCACGGTGGCACTGATGGTCTTCACCTTTTCCTCGCGGGCCTTCAGTTCCGACCGGTCAAGGGGCGTCACGGTCACATTGGCTGCGCCGATTGCCGTCAGGTTGCTCTCCAGATAGTTGCAGAAGGCCTTGTCCACGACAATCTGCGCCCCTTCGGGCACCAGCACGATATCCCCCAGGATTTCCCGGCGGCAGCCCATGCCCATGAACGCGCCCAGAACATCGCGGTGTCCCAACGTGTAGTACCGTTTGTCCCAGGCAATGAGATACGCCGCCATGTTGAAATCCGGCACGCCGTGGAACCCGTCCGACACAAAAGCAGCCTTGACGCGTTCCGCATTGGGAAAACCGCCGTCCGTCACGAATTCAATGTCCGCAAAGTTCGCGGCGATGATCTTCGCCGTGTTCTGTCCGTGCGGATCCAGAAATTCTGTGACACGGAACGTGTTCGAGCGGTTCGCCCGTTCGGCCAGGTCAATCAGCCTGGCCGCCAGTTCCTCGTCTCCGCTGCCTTTGAAATACTTTAAGATTTTATCTCTTTCCGCCATCACTTGTTCCCTTTTATCTCTTCGCTGCGGTCCAGCACGGCCTGCACGGCATCGTACATGGCGCCGCGCACCCCGCGGTTCTCCAGGGCATGGATGCCGGCGATGGTCGTGCCGCCCGGCGACGTGACCTGATCGCGCAGCACGTCGGGATGCAGTCCCGTTTCCAGCACCATCCGGCCCGAGCCGGCGAACGTCTGGGCCGCCAGCTTGATGGCCGTGGCCCTCGGCAGGCCCGCCATGACGCCGGCGTCAGCCAGCGCGTCAATCAAAATGTACACATAGCCCGGCCCGCAGCCCGAAACGGCCGTGACAGCCTCTATATCCTTTTCCTGGATGACCGTGATTTCGCCGCAGGACCCGAAAATCGTTTCCGCGTCTTCCAGCGCTTCCGCCCGCACGCCTTCGCCGGGTGCGATGGCCGTCATCCCGGCCCCGACCGCCAGCGGCGTATTCGGCATGGTGCGGATGACCGCGTGTCCCGGAAACAGGCCCGCCACGCGGGCGGTCGTCACGGACCCCATGATGGACAGCACCGTGGCGTCCTTCTTCAGGGCTGCCGCCACGTCCGGCGTCAGCGCCGTGTCCACCATCTGGGGCTTGATGGCCAGAATGACCAGGTCCGCCTCCCGGACGGCTTCGCAGTTATCGACGAGGCCCGTGACCCCGTACGTTTTGTGCAGGTATTCCGCCCGCTCCGCACGGTGGGCGCCGACGGAGACGCGTTCCGCCGGCAGCAGGCCGGCCGCCGTAATGCCTTTGATGATGGCTTCGCCCATGGCGCCGCCGCCGATAAAGGCCACTTTCCGTGCATGCAGTGCTGCAGCCATGGTCATTCCCCCCTGTTTTCCCCGTACAGTTCCGCTTCCGCATCGATATTCACATTGTGGGGAGCGCACACGAGGATGTTCGGCCCGATGTTGCGGATGGTGCCGTTCAGGGCATAGACCGTGCCCGTCACGAAATCCGTGATGCGGCGCTTGACCGCCGTATCCGTATTCTCGAAATTCACGACCACCGGCTGGTCCTTGGCCAGGCAGTCGGCAATGTTCTTGCAGTCATCGAACCCTTCCGGTTCCAGTACGATGACGCGGATATCCGTCGTCGCCTTCATCTGGATCAGGTTCTTGCCACTGTTCTTTTTGCTGCGGGAGAAGAACGACTTCTTAGGCTTTTCCGGGGACGTCTCTTCCGCCTTGGACAGCGGAACAGGCTTGCGTTCTTCCTTCTCTTCCTCGTCCGGTTCCAGTCCGTCTTCGTCCAGATCCTCCGGATCGTACTTGTCGCTGTCATAAAGACCCAGAAAATCGGTGATGCGGTCCATGACCTTCTTTTTTCCCATAATCGTCTTCCTCCACTTGTTGCTTGCGCAAAACTTGCTGGCAGTCCGGGGCGTCCGCCTGGCGTCCGTATCCCCCTCCTGCCTTTCCATATCGGCAATATTTTACTCTATTTTACCACTTTTTGCAAAACCGGGACGGCAGAGGCAGACGCCCATGCGGCCGGTCTTCCCTTTTTCAAAACGGTACGAACAGAACAGTTCGTGATTGTCCTCCGTGCAGACACCGGCCGTCACAATCCGGGCCGCCGGTACACCGGCCTCCTCGAGCTGGCGGCGGTTGACGCCCCACAGGTCGAGCAGGTAGCGCCCATTCCCCCGGCTCCGGAAAAACTCCATGTAGCCGGGCATCCTGTCCCGCACGCCGTCGTCGACCTCGTAGCAGCAAGGTCCGATGGACGGCCCGATGGCGGCCAGCAGGTTTTCCGGCCGGACAGCGAAATGCTCCACCAGGGCGGCCACGGTCTTTTTCGCAATTTCCGCCGCCGTCCCCCGCCAGCCCGCGTGAGCCAGCCCCATGGCGCCCGTCACCGGGTCCGCCAGCAACACCGGCGTGCAGTCCGCGTAGAACAGCAGCAGGGGCACGTCGGGCAGATCCGTGATGAGGGCATCCGTTTCCGCCAAAGTGCCCCGCACAGGACGGCCGTCGAGGACCCCGTCCTGCAGTGCCAGGGCGCCGCTGCCAACCTTGTCGGCCGTCACCACCTCCACCCGGGAGCCGTGGACCTGGGCGCATGTCGTGAAGCGGGCCGCGTCCACGCCGATGGCGTTGGCGAAACGCTGCCGGTCCGCCCGTACCCGGTCCGGGTCATCGCCCACATGGAGGGCCAGGTTCAGCGTTCCCGGCACAAGGGTGCCCGACCCGTGCAGGCGGCAGGAGCAGGCCGTCAGAAAGCCCGCCCCGGCAAAGCGGGGAAAGGTGCCCCACCAGATGCCGTCCTGCATTTGCAATACAAAATCCTGTTCCATGCTATGCCTCATTTCCTTGTCCGTCCGGCGCCGTTTCCCCGCGGCACACGCCGCAGCGCCGGCAGCCGTCGGAACAGGGCGGCGTACAGGCCCCCTGTTCCGCCTTCTTCCGTTCTGCCAGCAGATAGGCGCCGCGCACGCCCATGTCCAGGTGTCCCCAGGGCAGCGGTGCGTCCAGCGGAAACGCCCGGCCGGCGTAATCCTGCTCCGGCAGCCCGCAGGACGCCAGGGCCTCCTTAAAGCCCGTCCCTTCGTCCAGGGCCCGCCGCAGCACGGCGCCCAGCCGCCGCGTACCGCGGGACAGGACGGCCTGCTGGACCGACTCCTTGAGGGACTCCGTCAACAGGCGGATGCGCCGGTCCTTCCGGAACCCTGCCTGAAGGGCGCGGATGCGTTTCTTCAGCACGGGCAGCGGCACCATGGGGTTCCACTGGAACGGCGTGAAGGGTTTCGGGATGAAGGGGTTCACGGACAGCACCAGATCGCCCTTGTGCCCCAGTTCATCCATGCGCGCCCGCACACGGTGCACCAGGCGGATCATTTCCTCTATATCAGCGTCCGTTTCGCCGGGCAGGCCGATCATAAAGTAGAGCTTGATGTTCTGCATGCCCGCTTCGGCGGCGTATTCCATGGCCTTGTAAATATGCTCTTCCGTGATGCCTTTATTGATGGCGGCGCGCATCTTCGCACTGCCCGCCTCGGGCGCCACGGTCATGGTGCGCTGGCCGCAAGCAGCCAGGGCCTGCACCAGCTCCGGCGTCAGCGTGTCCGCCCGCAGGGAGGCACAGGAAAAAGGAACCTGTTCCTGCACCAGCCGTTCCGTCAGCTCCTGCATGGCGGGATAATCCGATACGGCGGCCCCCATGAGCCCCACCCGGGCCGTTTGCGCCGGACGGCCCGCGATATCGCGCCAGAGGGCCTCCAGCCCCCTGTTGCGCGGTTTGCGGAAACAGTAGCCGGCCATGCAGAAGCGGCAATGGCGGCCGCAGCCCCGCGCCACCTCCACGATGTACATGTCCGCAAATTCCGTCAAAGGAGACACGATGGCCGACGTATGGGGATAGTCGTCCAGGTTGCGCACCCACTGGCGCTGCACCGTCGGCGGCACGCCGGGGTCCGCCGTCAGGCCCGCAAAGGTCCCGTCGCCGCTGTAGCGCGGCGTGTAGAAGCGCGGCACGTAGATACCCGGCAGCTGCGCGGCGGCCCGGAGCTTCTCCTCCCGGCCTTTGCCTTCCAGCCGCAGTCTTTCCAGCAGGGACAGCAGACGCGGCAGCGTCTCCTCCCCTTCGCCGATGACGAAACAGTCGACGAAATCGGCCAGGGGTTCGGGGTTGAAGGTCGCACAGGGTCCGCCCGCGATGACGAAGGGGTCCCGGGCGCCCCGTTCCTCCGCCGTCAGCACGATATGCCCCAGGCGCAGTTCCTCCAGGAAATGGAGGTAGTCCAGTTCAAACGGAATGGTGGCGCAGATATAGGGAAACTCGGCCAGGGGCCGCTGGTTCTCCATGGACAGGAGGGGCGTCTTCGTCTTCACGTATTCCGGCAGCTCCCGGCGTCCCGGCAGAAAGAACCGTTCCACGGCCCAGCCTCTGTCATCGAGGACCTGGTACAGGATATGGAGTCCCAGATTGGACATACCCAGATGATACGTGTTCGGGTATAAAAAAGCCACCGGGGTGCGGGACCCCGGGGCATGAATCCGCGTGCCGGTCTCTTTGGCCAGTATATCCTTGATTTCCTTGCGCAGATTCCAGCTCAAAAACGTTCCCTCATTTCTCTTTCAGTTTGGCTTCCAGCCGGTCGATGACCGTCTTCAGCACTTTCAGGCGGGCGTAATACTTGCTTTCCGCCTCAACCACGATCCACGGCGCCCAGGGCGTATTGGTGCGGCCCAGCATCTCGTTGACCGCGTCTTCGTACTGGGGCCACTTGGCCCGGTTGCGCCAGTCCTCGTCGGTGATCTTCCACACCTTTTCCGGGTTCTCCTCGCGCTCCTTGAAACGGCGGGCCTGTTCGTCCTGGTCGATCTGCAGCCAGAACTTGACGATGACCATGTCCGCCTCGGACCACTGTTTCTCCGTCTCGTTGATTTCGCCATAGGCACGGCGCCAGTCCGCGTCGGGCGTCAGCTTCTCGATGCGCTCCACCATGACGCGGCCGTACCACGTGCGGTCGAACACGGCGATCTGCCCCGGCGCGGGAATGTTCACCCAGAAGCGCCACATATAATGGAACATGCGCTCCACCGCATTCGGCGCCGAATAGGGATGGACGGCGAAGCCCAGGGGATCAAGGGCGGCCGTGACACGGCGGATGGCACCGCCCTTGCCGGCCGCATCCCAGCCCTCGAAAGCCAGGATGGTCGCAACCTGCTTGTGGAAGGCCTCGATCTGGAGCACCCGCAGGCGGTCCTGGTATTCCTTCAGTTTCTTCTTATATTCCTCTTTCGTGACGGTCTTCGTCAGGTCGGCCTTGCTCAGGATATCGAACTTCTTGTTGCTGTCGCTGATGTTCGTCGAAGGGAGCGGATGTTTTTTGGCTTCCGTATAATCAGCCACGGCCTTCTTCAACACTTCCACAATGGTCGTGAAGACCTGGTATTCCGCCACGTCCACATCGTCGCCACTGATTACGTGCCACGGCGCATTGAGGGTGTCCGTCTGCTGCAGCATGACGTTGTACCGTTCTTTGAACTCCTTGTAACGGCCTTCTTCCGTATAGATATCCGTAAAAGGTTCCCAGGCCTTGCCCAGTTCCCTGGCAGACTTCTTGCGGTTCTCCGCCTGCTGCTTCTCCGAAACATGGACAAAGAACTTGATCAGGCAGTAATGGCCGTCGGTCAGCATCTTTTCGAATTTGTTGATGTGGTCGAAGGTCGTCCGCGTGCCGACATAGCCCTCTTCCACTTCGCTCTCGTTCTTCTGGTAGTACCAGCTGTGGCGGTAGACGGTCATGTTCCCCGGCTCGGGAAGAAGCTGCCAGTACCGCGTGAAGAAAGGCATCCGGCGGCTCAGCTTGTCGAACTTCGCCGAAGAAAACACGCGGAACCCGCGGGCATCCATGTACTGCATCATCCTGCCCAGGATTTCGCTGCGGCGGGAATGGCGCCACCCCTCGAAGAGGATGATGACCGGCAGTCCCGCGTTGCGGGCATCGCGCTGCACCTGTCCCAGCTCATTGCCCAGGCTTTCGTCGAGAATCTTCTTCAGCTTGTCCTTCTTCAACCGTTCATCCAGATTGACACTTTTCAGCATCACAACTCGTCTCCTTCTTTTTGCAAGGCCTTCGGCCTGCCAAGTACGATGGCCATTTTTATGCCGCGGCGCAATTCTGCCCGGCTGAACGGGGGCTGCCGCTCCACCCCCGCCGCGGGAACCGGCGCACCCGCAGCCGCAACCGTGGGTTCCGGGCGCGGCTCTTCCTGGGGCAGGGGCAGATCCTCCGCCGACGTGTCCGGCGGCAGCGGCACCTCTTCCAGGGACGGCGGCGGCTGTTCCGCCGGTGCGGCGTCTTGCGGCACGGCGCTCTCAGGCCGCCCTGCGGGCCCCTTTCCCGGGCCGAAGATGGCCGCTTCCCGCTTCAGTTCCTCCTCCAACCACGCCTCGTCGTCCAGGGGCGGCAGTCCCTTGTAATCCTTTTCCATCGCTTACCTGCCTGTCCTTCAATTCTTCTGTTCCGAATCGTCTTCCCCGGAAATAGCTTTGCGCATCTTCGTGTCCGCATTGATGTTGTTCATGCGGTAGTAATCCATGACGCCGAGGTTGCCGCTGCGCAAGGCTTCCGCCATGGCGGCGGGCACCTGGGCCTCGGCCTCGACGACCTTGGCCTTCATTTCCTGCGTGTAGGCCTTCATTTCCTGTTCCTTGGCGACCGCCATGGCACGGCGCTGTTCCGCCTTGGCCTGGGCGATGCGCTTGTCCGCCTCGGCCTGGTCCGTCAGCAGGGCCGCCCCGATGTTGCGCCCCACGTCCACATCGGCAATGTCGATGGAGAGGATCTCAAAAGCGGTCCCTGCATCAAGGCCCTTCTCCAAGACGGTCTTGGAAATATGGTCCGGCGATTCCAGGACATCCGTATGGGCATCGGACGAACCGACGGTCGTGACGATGCCTTCACCGACACGGGCGATGACCGTCGCCTCGCCGGCACCGCCGACCAGGCGGTCGATATTGGCCCGCACGGTGACACGGGCCTTGACGCGCAGCTCAATGCCGTTCTTGGCCACGGCACTGACCACGGGGGTTTCAATGACTTTGGGGTTGACGCTCATCTGCACGGCTTCGAGCACGTCGCGGCCGGCCAGGTCGATGGCGCAGGCCCGTTCGAAGCTCAGGTCGATATCGGCACGGTGCGCCGCAATGAGGGCGTCGATGACGCGGTCCACATTGCCGCCGGCCAGGTAATGGGCTTCCAGCTGGTTGACGTTCACATTGAGGCCGGCCTTGTTCGCCTTGATCAGGGGCAGCACGATCTTCCCCGGTACCACGCGGCGCAGCCGCATGCCGATGAGGTTGATGATGCCCACGTTCACGCCGGCGGAAATGGCCGAAATCCACAACCCGACGGGTACAAACTGGAAAAACAGCCAAATCAGCACCAACAGCACGATGATGCTGAAACCACTGCCTAAAATCGCTGTCAACATAGAGATCCTCCGTTTCTTAAGAACAACTTACTTTGCTTTATCCGGCACGGCCCCCACAAGGACCTTGCTGCCTTCGGTGCGCAGCACCACCACGGTTGTCCCCGGTTCGATGAATTCGCCCTGGGTCTGCACATCGATGCGCCGGCCGTCCACCTCGGCAATACCTGCCGGCCGCAGAGGCGTCAGGGCCTTCCCCGTCCGCCCGGTGTATTCCTTCACTTCCCGCGACAGGGTGTTGCTGCCACTGCTCTTCTGACGGTCCCACAGGACGAAGGGATTGTACTTGCTGTCCCGCGGCAGATACCAGGCCAGGAACGCGATGACCAGCAGCACGACCGCGTACACCGCCGCAATCACGGCGGCCGCCGTCACGCCGGCCCCCATCAGGAAGAACGCACTCGCCGTAAGGCACAAAATGCCGGCCACGCCGAACACCCCGAACCCGGGAATCACGGCTTCGATGCCCAGCAAAAGGAAGCCTGCCACTGCCAGTCCGATTGTCTCCATGGTGCTTCTCCTTCCTATCACGTCTGTAAAGATGCCTGTATAATTTCATTATACTATAATTGTACCACGATTGCGACAGAAAACGGTATGACACAGGCCTTCCCTGCCCCTTTTCCATATTGAAATCACAAAAACTTCATGATATATTGATGTCAGAATATTCCTACTAAATTTACTTATATTTTACATTTATTTTACACAATTTTTACCGTTAAAATCCGGCGAGGTCTTCCACCCCGCCTTGAAGCATATATTCCATCAAACCCATTCGAAAGGAGTAGCTGAGGCATCATGAAAAAGAATCCCTTCTCATCCGCAATAGCTACCACCCGCGCCACCTTCCGTGACCCCATGGTCGCTATCAGCGCCGTCGGCATCATCCTGCTGCTGTTCCTCTTCGTCGTATGGCCGCTGCTGGAAGTGGTAAAGCAGAGCGTCATCGGACCGGACGGCACGGCCAGCCTCACGGCCTATTTCAAAATCATCACGACGCGCCAGAACTATCAGGCCTTCGTGAACACCATGCAGCTGGCAATTATCGTGAGCATCCTCGCCACCATCATCGGCTTCCTGTTTGCGTACTGCACATCGCATCTCGCCATTCACGGGAAAAAGGCCTTCTCCCTGATGGCCATGCTGCCCATGGTATCTCCGCCCTTTTCCGTGGCCATGTCCATCATCATGCTGTTCGGTGCCCGCGGCCTCATTTCCTACACCATTTTGGGAATGCGCGACGCCAACATCTACGGCTTCATGGGGCTGGTCTTTACGCAGACCATTTCCTACTTCCCCATCGCCTACCTGCTGCTGGCAGGTATGCTGCAGTCCATCGACCCGTCCATCGAGGATGCCGCCCGTGACCTGGGTTCCTCCAAATGGAGGACCTTCCGTACCGTCACGGTGCCCCTGGTGCGTCCCGGCATTGCGAACGCCTTCCTGCTGGTCTTCATCAAGTCGGTGGCAGACTTCGCGAACCCCATGGCGATCGGCGGCAACTACATCACCCTCGCCACGCAGATCTACCTGCAGGCCATCGGCAGCTACGACATCCAGGGCGGTGCCGCAGTGGCCGTCGTCCTGCTCGATATCGCCATCATCCTGTTCATCATTTCCAAATACTGGTTGGAAAAGAAGTCCTATGTAACGATCACCGGTAAAGCGACCCAGGCCCGCGTCCTCATCCGGGACCGCTCCATCGTCTGGCCGGTTGCCGGGTTCTGCTTCCTCGTGACGGCCATCGTCTTCCTGATCTACATCCTGATTCCCATTGCTTCGTTCATCAAGGTCTGGGGCATGAACTACTCGCTTACGCTGGATCATTACCGGTACGCCTTCGACGTAGGTGGGCGCGCCATCAAGGACACGACGATGCTGGCCATCATCGCGACCCCGATTGCGGGCCTCCTCGGTATGGTCATCGCCTTCCTCGTCGTCCGTAAAAAGTTCATCGGACGGGGCTTCATCAACTTCTCGTCCCTGCTGAGCATCGCCGTGCCCGGCACCGTCATCGGTATCGGCTACATTTTGACGTTCAACACGCCGCCCCTGCAGCTGACCGGCACCGCAGCCATCCTGATTGCGGCCTTCGTCGTCCGGGCACTGCCCATCGGCATCCGCGCCGGCGTCTCCTCGCTGGAGCAGATTGACCCGGCCATCGAGGAAGCGGCCGCCGACCTCGGTTCCAGCGCGACCAAGGTGTTCCGCACCATTACGCTGCCTTTGATCCGGAACGCGTTCTTCGGCGGACTGGTTTATGCCTTCATCCGCAGCATGACCTCCATCAGCGCCGTCATCTTCCTGGTTTCGGCAAACTACAGTCTGCTGACCATCCTCACGCTGGACCAGGTGGAAGACAGCCGCTACGGTGTCGCCAGTGCCTTTTCCACCATCCTCATCCTCATCGTCTACGCGGCCATCCTAATCATCAACCTCATGCTGCGGCAGATGGGATCGAAAAACAGCACTGTCAACCATCCTTAAGGCATTGGGCAAAGGAGCTATATCATGGTGAAACAATCCAGCATCGAAATCAAGCATTTGGTAAAGGAATACGACAATCCGGACGGCAGCGGCATCTTCCGCGCCGTCGACGACATCTGCATGGCCATCCCCCGGGGACAGTTCGTCACCCTGCTCGGCCCGTCTGGCTGCGGCAAGACCACGACGCTCCGCATGATTGCCGGGTTTGAGACGGCGACATCGGGCGACATCCTGCTGGACGGCAAGCGCATCAACAACGTGACACCGGACAAGCGGGACAGCGCCATGGTCTTCCAGAGCTACGCCCTTTTCCCGCACTACGACGTCTTCGACAACGTGGCCTACGGCCTCGTCAACAAGAACTTCGGCAAAGCGGAAATCAAGGAAAAGGTCCTGCGCATGCTGAAACTCGTCGGCCTGGAAGGCATGGAGCTGCGCAGCACCAACCAGCTTTCCGGCGGCCAGCAGCAGCGCGTCGCCCTGGCCCGGGCGCTCGTCATGGAACCGGCCGTGCTGCTCTTTGATGAACCGCTGTCCAACCTGGATGCCAAGCTGCGCACCTATATGCGCAAGGAAATCCGCAAGATCCAGCAGAGCGTCGACATCACCAGCATCTATGTCACCCATGACCAGTCCGAAGCCATGGCCCTCTCCGACCGTATCATCATCATGAACAAGGGCCGCATCGAACAGGAAGGGACGCCGGAAGACATCTACCAGCACCCGGCCAACCGCTTCGTGGCCGACTTCATCGGCAATGCGAACTTCGTACCGGCCCGTATCGGGGCGGTACACGACGACAAGCTCGAAATCACGATGCTGGGGCATCGGTTCACAATTTCCGCCGATGCCACCCGTTTCGAACCCCAGGAAGAGGTCGACATCGTCGTCCGTCCGGAAGGCGTGGACCTGGCCGACAGCGACGGCATCCCGGGCACGGTGACATCGTCCACCTACATGGGCAACATGCAGGAATACACGGTCCGCGTCGGCGACATCGACCTGAACCTGGAAGCCTACGATCCCGCCGGCATCAAGATCTACCACGCCGGAGATGCGGTCTGCGTCCAGTTCCGGCCCCTCAACCTGCACGCCATCAAGAAGGCGTGATTGCACAGGCAGTAAAGTGTACGCTTGCATCATATTATAAGGAGGAAACCAATATGAAATCATTTTGGAAGAAAGCGTTGATGAGTGCGGCCATCGCCGCACTGGCTGTCGGCACCCTGAGCGGCTGCGGCGGCGGGGACAAGAAGGGCGAAGCGCCCAAGGGCAACCCGAAGGAAATCACGGTCTACATGGGCGTCGTGGAAAAACAGGCCAAGGTGCTGGCAGACGAGTTCAAGAAGGACACGGGCATCGAAGTCAAGTTCGTGCGCATGTCCGGCGGGGAAACCCTGAGCCGTATCCGCGCTGAAAAACAGGCACCGAAAGCCGACGCCTGGTATGGCGGCAGTGCGGACAGCTACATCGTCGCAGCCAACGAAGGACTCCTGGAAGCCTACAAATCGCCCAATGCCGCCAAGATCCCTGACCAGTTCAAAGACAAGGATGGCTATTGGACGGGTGTATACCAAGGCTACCTGGGCTTCATCTGCGACGGCCGCTTCTTCAAGGAAAAGAACGTGAAGCTGCCCGAAACATGGGATGACCTGCTGAAACCGGAATTCAAGGGCCAGATCATCGTATCCAACCCCGGTTCGGCGTCCACGGGCTATGTGCTCGTTTCCACGCTGACCCAGCTGTGGGGGGAACAGAAGGCCATGGACTACTTCGCCAAACTGAACAAGCAGGTCAAGCAGTACACCAAGGCCGGTGCGGCTCCCGCACGCAGCGCGGCCCTCGGCGAATGCGCCATTGGCATCACCTACATCCACAACGGCATCCGCCTGCTCAAGGAAGGCTATGACAACGTGAAACTGTCCGTCCCGAAAGACGGGACCGCCTACGAACTGGGTGCCGTCGCCGTCATCAAGGGCGCTCCCAATGCCGAAGGCGCGAAAAAGTTCGTCGACTGGTGCCTTACCAAGAAGACTCAGGAACTGGGCCAGAAGAATGGTTCCTATCAGTTCCTGACCAACCCGGAAGCCACGCCGCCGGCGGAAGCGCTGCCTTTCAAGGACACGAAGCTCATCAAGTATGATTTCGCATGGTCCGGCAAAAACCGTGCCCATCTGCTGGAAGCCTGGAACAACGCGGTCAAGCAGTAACGGAAACGGAATCTGGGAATACACTGCAAAGACCGGCTTCCAGCCGGTCTTTGCCACATTTCAAGGAGAATCATCATGAAACAAGCATCCATGGGCCTCATCGGCCTGGCCGTCATGGGGGCGAACCTGGCCCGCAACCTGGCCCGCAACAAGATCCACACCCTCGTGTACAACCGCACGGCTTCCAAAACGGAAGCCTTCCTCCAACAATTCGGCAATGAGTACCTGACCGGCAGCACGGACCTGGCTGATTTCTGCGCCCGCCTCACCAAACCGCGGCGCATCCTGCTCATGGTGAAGGCGGGAGAACCGGTCGACCAGATGATTGCGCAGCTGCTGCCCCACCTGTCCCCGGAAGACATCGTCATCGACGGCGGCAACTCCTTCTACCAGGACACGCGGCGCCGCACGAAGGAACTGGAAGCCAGAGGCATCCACTTCGTCGGCATGGGCATTTCCGGCGGGGAGGAAGGCGCCCTCCACGGCCCTTCCCTGATGCCCGGCGGTTCCGACGCTTCCTACGAGGCACTGGAACCGATCCTGCAAGCCATCGCGGCCAAAGCCGAAGGCGGACCCTGCGTCGCCCACATCGGCCCGGACGGCGCCGGCCACTATGTCAAAATGGTGCACAACGGCATCGAATACGCCGACATGCAGCTCATTGCCGACGTATACTCCATCATGAAGAACGTCCTGCGCATGGACCACCAGGAAATGAAAGCCCTGTGGGAAGAGTGGGGCCGGGGCCGCCTGAGCTCCTACCTCGTGGACATTACGGCCAAAATTATGGACCGCCGGGACGAAAAGACGGGCAGGCCCCTCCTGGAGTGCGTCCTTGACGAAGCGGGCCAGAAGGGTACGGGCAAATGGACCGGCATGAGTGCCCTCGACCTGGGCGTGCCGGTGCCGACCATTGCGGAAGCGGTATTCGCCCGTTGCCTCAGCTCCTGCCGCCCCATGCGGCTGAAAGCCAGCCGTATCCTGGGGACGGAAGCGGTACCGGAGCCTTTTTCCCCCGACCGGAAGAAACAGGTGCTGGAGGATCTGGAAAACGCCCTGTACGCGTCCAAAATCTGCGCCTATGCCCAGGGCTTCGCCCTCATGGCCGCTGCCGCAGAAGAATACCACTGGACCCTGCATTTCCCGGACATCGCCAAAATCTGGCGGAACGGCTGCATCATCCGCGCCGCCTTCCTGAACACGCTGAGCGACATCTACAGCCGGAATCCCGGCCTGGAGAACCTGATCCTGGACGACCACTTCAGCCGCCTGTTGAAGGAAGCCCGCCCGGGCTGGGGCCGTACCGTGTCCCTCGCCCAGGCGGCCGGAACGGCCGTACCGGGCCTGGCTTCGGCCCTCGAATATTTCGATATGTGCCGCACGGAATACACCAGCGCCAACCTCATCCAGGCGCAGCGTGACTTTTTCGGGGCCCACACCTACCGGCGCCGCGACGAAGCCGGCGTATTCCACACCGAATGGGAAAAAGCCTGAAATCCTGAAACGAAAGAACCGCGGCTGCAGACTCTGCTGCAGCCGCGGCTTTTCTATGCGTGCTGTATCTTTAATTTAGTTCTTCCCTAAAACTTGTGGCATCAAAGACAAGGAAGACCCATTTTTAATACGTGTCGAAAAAATACGTATAAAAGTGACACGTATCAAATTATCCACTTTGCGATAAATTAAGTTGCGATAAATTAAGAACCAAAAATAGCAGTACCGTTTCCGGCACTGCTATCGGTCTCTTGAAATCTCACTGGCTCAACAGCGTCTTGGCAAGCTTGCTGATGCGCGACCCGTCGGCACGTCCCTGCACCTGGGGCAGCACGGTCTTCATGATAAGCCCGATGCCCTTCGGTCCCTGGGCGCCTGTTTCGGCGATGGCCTTCCGGATGATTTCCGTCAGCTCTTCGTCGCTCAGTGCCGCCGGCAGGTAGGATTTCAGGATGGCGATTTCCTCTTTCGTCTGGTCAATCAGGTCCTGGCGCCCGCCCTTCGTGAATTCCGCCAGGGAATCCTCGCGCAGTTTGACGCCTTTCATGATGACGGCCAGCACTTCGCTCTCCGTCAGCTCTTCCTTACCCTTATTGTTGATTTCGGCATTGCGGATATCGGACCGGATCATACGGATGACTTCCAAACGGAGCTTCCCTGCTTCGCGGTCCTTCATCGCCTGCTTCATATCAGCCATGAGCTTTTCTTTTGTGGTCATTACAGCCCGCCTCCATTATCTGGACTTACGCTTTCTGGCTGCTTCGGATTTCTTTTTACGGGCAACACTCGGTTTCTCGTAGTGTTCGCGCTTTCTTACTTCGGAAAGGATGCCAGCCTTCTGGGTCGCTCTCTTAAAACGACGCAGAGCGCTTTCCAGGGACTCGCCTTTGCCGACCTTGATTTCTGCCATTTGATCTCCCTCCCTCCACACACTTTAGGGAAGTGTTTAGGTATAGGATACCTGTATCGGTTTCCGAACGGTATGCCGATACAGAATCTCACTTGTTAATTATATCGTAATCCGGCGTCCGTGTCAATAATTCCACGGCGCCTGAACCCGCTTTTCGGTTTACTTTTCCGGCGGGAACGGGGGCCAGCCCAGCGCTTTGCCGCCAATCAGGTGCATATGCAGGTGATGGATCGTCTGGCCGCCTTCGTCACCGGTGTTGATGACCAGGCGGAAGCCCTTTTCCGCCACGCCCAGCTTGTTGGCGATTTCCCCGACCTTGCCCATCATGTAGGCCACGAGTTCCGGGTCCGCCACGGTGACGTTGTCGAAATGCTTCTTCGGAATCAGCAGCACATGGACGGGAGCCGCCGGCTCCAAATCCTTGAAAGCCACCATCTTGTCGTCTTCGTACACTTTATTGGACGGAATTTCCCCGGCTGCAATCTTGCAGAATACGCAATCTGCCATCTGTATCACTCCTTAATGCGTCGATATCAATCCATACCTGTAAAAATTATAGGCGTTCTCCCTCGCACTTGTCAACGCCCGCCGCCGTGATTTTGACGGGCACAATGGTCCCGCACAGCGACGCGCCGCCGGGCAGTTCCACGCGCACGTAGTTCCCGGCCAGGCCTTCCACCTTGTGCGGGTCTTCCCCGTCCCGGCCACCGACCGACTGTTCCACGAGCACCCGGACCGTCCGGCCCACATTGTCCGCGAAATAGGCCTGCTGCATGGTGCGGTCGATGGCGGCCAGGGCCTCGGCCCGTTCCTTCTTCACCGGATCCGGCACCTGGTCCTTCCGCTCCGCCGCCGGCGTGCCCTGGCGCATGGAATAGGGGAAGATGTGCATCTTCGCAAAGCGGCACTGGCGCACAAAGTCACACGTGGCCGCAAAGTCCCCGTCCGTCTCCCCGGGGAACCCGACGATGACATCGGTCGTGATGGCGATGCCGGGCACTTTCGCGCGGATGTCCTGCAGCAAAGCCGCAAATTTCACCGTATCGTAAGGCCGGTGCATGTCCCGCAGCACCTTGTCGCAGCCGCTCTGGAGGGGCAGGTGCAGGTGCGGGCAGAAGCGCGGGTCCTGCTGCATCAGGTCCAGCAGGCGCGGCTCCACTTCGACGGACTCCAGGGAGCCCAGGCGCAGACGCCGCAGGGCCGGCACGGAAAGGGCCGCCCGGACCGCGTCATAAAGCGTCGTGCCGTCCTGTCTGTCCTGGCCGTAGCAGCCCAGATGGATGCCGATAAGGACGACCTCCTGGTACCCTGCCGCGGTCAGCTTCCCCACTTCCGCCCGGATGCTTTCCAGGCTGCGCGAACGCACGGGGCCGCGGGCGTAGGGGATGATGCAGTACGCGCAGTACTGGTTGCAGCCTTCCTCGATCTTCAGGTAGGCCCGCGTCTTGTCTTCCTCGTTGCCGCCGGCCATTTCCTCGAACAGGACCCGGCCGTCCCAGGGCCGCACCTCGTCATCGGGCCCGGCCGCCGGGCTTCCCGCACCGTCCGCAGTCCCGTCCGCACCGCCGCGCTTGCGCGCCACGGCCGCCTCGACGAGCTTCACGATGCGGTGCCGGTCCTGGGTCCCTATGATGAGGTCCACGCCTTCGATGGCCTTCACCTCGTCCCGCGCCGTCTGGGGATAGCATCCCGTCACGGCGATGACCGCACCGGCCCGCTTGCGCACGGCCCGGTGGATCATCTGGCGCGACTTCTGCTGCCCCGTGTTCGTCACGACACACGTATTGACAATATAGACATCCGCTTCGGCATCCGTAAAGGGCACAATCCCGTGTCCCGCCTTCCGGAACAGAAGCTCCATGCTGGCGCTGTCGGCCTGGTTGACCTTGCAGCCCAGCGTCAGAAACGCAATCTTCAACATTACACAAGAACTCCCGCTTCAGATTCAGGCCTTTTTCATCTGGATGCCCAGCCAGTCCTGGATATGGTCCACCTTGGTGACCTGCAGGCCCGCCTGCTCCGCGGCGCGCGTCACATCGGCCCGGTATGCGTCGATGATGCCGCTGGCCAGGAACACGCCGTCGTCCTTCAATTTGCCCGGCACGTCGGGCAGGAGCTGGATGATGATGTCCGCCAGGATGTTGGCCACAATCACGTCGGCCCGGCCGTCCGTCCCGTGGAGCAGATCGCCCTGCTGCACGTCGATGCAGCCGGCCAACCCGGCCTTGGCGATATTTTCCTTTGCCGTGCGCACGGCGACGCCGTCGATGTCGACGGCCTTGATCCGGCGGGCGCCCATTTTGGCCGCCGCCATGGCCAAGATGCCGCTGCCCGTTCCAACGTCAAAGACCACCGTGTCAGGGCGGATGATCTCCTCCAGTCCCTGCAGGCACAGGCATGTCGTGGGGTGCGTCCCCGTCCCGAAGGCCATGCCCGGGTCCAGTTCCAGCACCACGTCGTCCGCCTCGGCCTCATACGCCTCCCACGACGGTTTGATGACGATGTGCTTTCCCACGTGCGTCACGTGGAAATACTGCTTCCATTCATTGGCCCAGTCCTGCTCGCTCACCTTGCGGAACAGCACGGGGCCGAACCGGAACTCCCCGATGCGCGACGCAATCGCCGCCAGCCCGGCGTCAATCCGCTGCAGGCGCGGCTGCAGTTCCTCGTCCTCGGGATAGAAGGCGGACACCGTGACCACCTCGAGCTCCTTGTCCGACGGCTGAGGCGGGCACAGTCCCCACTCCGTATGCTCCCGCAACTCTTCCAGCAGCTGCGGGTCCTCGATGAGGACGCCGTTGCGGGCGCCCGTCTCGCGCAGCAGCTCCGCCACGGCCTCCACCGCCTCGCGGGTCACTTTGACGCTGACTTCCAGCCATTCCTCCATCGCATGTATCTCCTTCAATTCATAAATCCAGGTTATCCGTTTCGTACAAAATGGCGACGCAGGCCACCAGGCCCGCCGTCTCGGTCCGCAAAATGCGCGGTCCCAGACTCGCCGCCACGGCGCCGTGCGCCTTGGCCAGGTCCGCCTCTTCCGTCGCAATGCCCCCTTCGGGGCCAATGACGACCGCCACGCTGCGTGCGCCCTCGTGAGCCTGCAGGACCGCCTTCAGGCCTGTCCGGTCCTCACTCTCGTACGCCAGGACGGCCAGCTCGCAGGCCGCTTCCTCCAGGGCCTTGTCCAGCGGCAGGACCGGATGCACACGGGGCACCACATCGCGCTTGCTCTGCTTGGCCGCCGACTCGGCAATCTTCTGCCACCGCTCGATCTTCTTTTCCGCCCGGCCGCTCTCCAGGCGCACCACGGAATGGGCCATGGCCACGGGATAGATGTCCGACACGCCGATTTCCACTGCCTTCTGGACGATCCAGTCCATCTTGTCCCCCTTAGGCAGGCCCTGGTACAGGGTGACGGCCAGAGTAGGCTCTGCCTGAGAGGGGCGACTAACGGTGATTCGCACCGTCACCTGCCGATCGGTCACCGTTTCCAGCACCCCTTCGAAATCGGTGCCCTTTCCGTCGCAGAGGGTCAGGGCCTCCCCCGGCCGCATCCGCAGGGCTTTGGCGAT
>OJNU01000143.1_pt1 | contig 65061 bp, 64 predicted proteins | sample 1597941 | NCBI WGS metagenome assembly OJNU01 (sample SAMN01915228, study PRJEB22387) | human gut metagenome | isolation source: stool | host: Homo sapiens | place: USA | reverse complement strand
TTGTTTGGTATAATTGACCTGGCAGGATTGCCCAAAGATCGCTATTATCTGTATCGTAGCCATTGGAATAAAGAGAAAGAAACATTGCATATCCTTCCCCATTGGAACTGGAAAGGACGTGAGGGAGAGGTGACTCCGGTTTTTGTTTATACCAATTATCCTTCGGCCGAACTGTTTATTAATGGCAAAAGTCAAGGTAAACGCACAAAAGATTTATCGGTTACAGTATACAACAGTGCCGATTCTGTTTCGATGATGAGTTTGAAACGCCAGCAGCGTTACCGTCTGATGTGGATGGACACTAAATATGAACCGGGCACAGTAAAAGTAGTTGCCTACGATGAGAATGGGAAGGCTGAGGCTGAGAAAGAAATACACACAGCCGGTAAGCCACATCACATAGAGCTGGTCCCGGATCGCCGGATGTTGCAGGCAGATGGAAAAGACCTTTGCTTTGTAACGGTAAAAGTGGTGGATAAAGATGGAAATCTATGCCCGGAAGCTACTGATGAAATTCGTTTCAAAGTGAAAGGATCTGGCGTGTATTGTGCCGGTGCCAATGGAAATCCGGCTTCTTTGGAGTCTTTCCAAATCCCCCGGATGAAAGTATTTAGTGGAATGATGACAGCGATTATTCAAACTACCGATAAAGCCGGAGCCATTGTTCTTGAAGCTACAGGAAGTGGACTTAAGAAAGCAACTCTTACGGTTGAAAGTAAATAATTTGCGTTGGAATTAAAAAAAAGTAGTATATACAAGTTAGTATTTTATCGGTTTCGGTTGTATTATATACAAATGCATTATAATCGTTAACCGATAAAATACTTATTGATGAATAAAAAAGCCTTTAACCCTGTTTCATGGGTTCCTACTGTGTACTTTGCCATGGGGTTGCCTTTTGTGGTGCTCAATCTTGTGGCTGTGATTATGTTCAACAACCTCGGGGTTGACAAAGCGCAGATAGCGTTCTGGACCTCGCTGCTCACACTGCCCTACACATTGAAGTTTCTTTGGAGTCCGCTTCTGGAGATATACTGGACCAAGAAAAATTTTGTGGTGCTGACACAAGCCGTCAGCGGCTTCTGCTTCGCGCTGATAGCGTTTGCGCTCCCGCTTCCCGGATTTTTCAGCTACGCCATTGCCATAATGGGAGTCATAGCTCTCAGCGGTGCCACCCACGATATAGCCACTGATGGTGTGTATCTCACGGCACTTGACAAAAAGACCCAATCGCAATTTATCGGATGGCAGGGTGCTTTCTACAATCTTGCCAAGGTGCTGGCCAACGGAGCGTTGGTGTATCTTGCCGGTGTCCTGATGACCCATTTCGAGAGCAGCAACCCCGAAAAAGCACCGTTCTACGCATGGATGATAATCATGGGCATCATCGGCGCCATCCTTATCCTGCTCTCCATCTACCACAGTTTTATGCTCCCATCCGGCAGCAAGCCCGAAGGCAATGCCGCAGGAGGCAAGCAGGCCATGAGTGAAATGGCACGTGTGCTGGTGGATTTCTTCCGCAAGAAACATATTTGGTACTACATACTGTTCATTGTGTGCTATCGTCTCACCGAAGGGTTTGCCATGAAGATGGTGCCTATCTTCCTTCAGGCTCCGGCTTCCGAGGGCGGTCTTGCGATGAGCAATGAGGCCATGGGTTCAATCTATGGCGTGTTTGGAACAGTGGCGTTCATCATCGGTTCGATACTCGGCGGCTATTACATAGCGCATTTCGGATTGAAAAAAGTGCTGTTCTCGTTGGTGTGCATCTTCAATGTGCCGTTCGTGGTATATTTCCTGTTTTCACTGATGTTGCCCACAAGCCTGTGGGTGATAGGTGTGGGACTTGTGGCTGAATATTTCTGCTATGGGTTCGGTTTTGTGGGACTCACACTGTTCATGATGCAGCAGGTGGCTCCCGGCAAACATTCCATGGCCCACTACGCTTTTGCCTCGGCCATCATGAACCTCGGAGTGATGCTCCCGGGTATGGTGAGCGGCTGGATATGCGAGCGCACCGGCTACGAAACATTCTTCATCATAGCTCTTGCAGTGGCTATCCCGGCATTCCTGCTGGCATGGTTCGTGCCGTTCACCCACAGCGACAATACCGATGCCGCTCAGGTGGAGGCTGATGCCCTCGCTGCCGAGGAGAATACCGAAACAATGTGATTATAAAGAACGTATCATTATATTTCCAATAGAAAACCATCAAATGAGCAAACTCAAAATCTCAGGCCAGCCGCTGCCCAATATGCCGTGGCAGGACCGCCCGGAAGGGTGCAAGGATGTGATGTGGCGCTACAGCGAGAATCCCATCATACCCCGTAATGCCTTGAGCACATCCAACAGTATATTCAATTCGGCTGTTGTGCCGTTCAAAAAAGGCGAATACAACTTTGCCGGTGTGTTCCGTTGTGACGACACCAACCGCAGAATGCGTATCCATGTGGGCTTTTCAAAGGACGGCATCAAATGGGACATCAACGAAGAGGATTTCCGCCTCACCGGTGCTGACTCTGAAGTGGCTGAATGGGTGTATGGCTACGATCCTCGCGTTGCCAAAATCGAGGATAAGTATTATGTGACCTGGTGCAATGGCTACCATGGCCCTACCATCGGTGCCGCCTGGACCACTGATTTTGAAACATTCCATCAGCTGGAGAACGCTTTCCTGCCGTACAACCGCAACGGTGTGATGTTCCCCAAAAAGATCAACGGCAATTTCGCCATGCTGTCGCGCCCCAGTGACACCGGCCACACTCCTTTCGGCGATATATTCTACAGCGAGTCGCCCGACATGGAGTTCTGGGGCCGTCATCGTCATGTGATGGCACCGGCTCCGTTTGAGCTCAGTGCCTGGCAGTGCATGAAAATCGGCGCGGGCCCGATTCCTATTGAAACATCCGAAGGGTGGCTGCTGATTTACCACGGTGTGCTCCGCTCGTGCAATGGCTATGTGTATGCATTCGGGTCAGCTCTGCTCGACCTCGAGCAGCCTTGGAAGGTGATAGCCCGCAGTGGTCCATATCTGATTTCGCCCCGTGAGATCTATGAATTGACCGGTGATGTGCCCAATGTCACATTCCCCTGCGCTGCGTTGCACGATCCTGAAACAGGCCGTCTGGCTGTGTACTATGGCTGCGCCGACACAGTCACCTCGCTGGCGTTTGCCTACATTCCCGAACTTGTGGAGTGGACCAAGGCCAACAGCATAATCTGAACATAGATAAACCATATTCCAGGCATGAGGCTTTGCTTTCCGGCAATCCTCATGCCTTTTTTGTGTAATTGTGGCAGACGCTATCGGGCGAACGCTTGGTAAACAGCGGCGGAAATTTTTGCAATAACGGCTGCTGCTTCGGCTTCGGTGCCGTTGAAGTTTCGGACGAGCACGGCCAATTCGTAGGTGCGTCCGTCGGGGAGCATCACCCGGCCCACATCGTTGTGAGCCATCAGCTCGCCGGAAGAATTTCTGTTTCCGCTGCCTGTTTTGTGAGCCAGAGTCACACCTTCCTTATCCTTAAGAGGGGCATAGATGCGGTCAAGTCCGGTCCGGCAGTCAAGCAGAATCTGTTGGAGAGCGGACTGTTTGTCCGGTGATACTATAGAATCGGTGAACAGCTGGTGTATCAGTCGGGCACAGGCAAGTGGGGTGCTGTGGTTGCCATCGGCCAAATCATGGTTGTCAAACATCTGCTGCTCCGTGTATTGGATTGAAAAGTCGTTGATGCCTGTGGCCTCGCGAATGAATCTGTCGCAATCATGGGTGGATACAATCCGGCTGAACATCAGGTTGCTTGCATTGTTGTCGCTCTGCTGGAGGGTGTAGCGCAGCAGCTCCCTGACCGGAATGTTGAGTTGCTGTTCGGTGTGCTCCTTGAGCATCGGCGACCATGTGTCGGGGTTCATTTCCGAGCGCGGAAACGATATGATGGTGTCAAGCGACACCCCCATGGTGTCGAGCGTATGGGCCACGGCAATGGCCTGATGTAGCTTGAACACACTCATCATCTGATAGATGGAGTCGTTGTTGACGGTGATAGTGTCACCATCGGGGGTGATGACGGCGATACCAACCAGCCCCGGTGTGGTATGGGCTATTTGGCGCAGCTCGTTTCTCAGGCTGTCGCAGGTGCTCGCGGCCTCCGGCGAAGCATGGCCGCGCCCGGCGCACCCCCACGCCACCGCCGTCAAAGCAAGGACGATGCCCGGAATAAGTGTTTGTATGAAAGGATTGTGTTTTATTGCAAAAGCTACAAGGCTATATTTCATACGCTGACTGTTGTAAATATAATTTATAAAGCGTAATTAAACGCAACTTGTATGAACGGCCGTGTCGGCATTGGAAGATCGAAATATCTTTTAGTTCCCGACACGCCTGTAACGCGACTTGACATTTTAACTATCACACCACCCTGTATTTCGCCGTAGAAGTTAGTGGCGAGCCTACGTTTGTACTTTACACCGGGACGAAAATTGGTGTTTGTGTACCGGCACCTTTTGGGTAAATCGGTGTGGTGTGGCTGAAAGTAAAATGACCTCACATCAATGTCTCCCCCAATGGTTACCAAGTCTGACTTTGTGGGAGAATAATCAAGCCCGAGCATACCCCCGTATAGATTCAGAGCAAGATAATCGTTGAAGCGATGGCGATACATGAATACAATGAAAGCAGGAACTTTTGTTGTTGAATTAATCAGCACGAGTGGTCCTATGCCAAATTGAGTATTTCTGTTTGCACGCAACATAAACATACCCATCACTATGCCGGATACGCGCTGAAAATGCTTGTCACCCCAGTCGGCCGACGCTGTTCCGAATGCCATGAACGGACGGCCAAAAAGTTGGCAACGGAATGACGCGGAAACCCCAAACTGTCCATACAGATGTGTTTTATTCATGCCCATTTGCTGCAGGTCATACCCTGATCCGAGATTATAGGCAGAAAAGTCTGACTGAAGCGAGTTGTAATTTGCATTTGCCGTCAGCGTGAATTTTTTGTTTTTTAGGAACTCGTAAGACACGCGGGCATTAAAATGGTTGGATACAGGTGCATTAGTGTAGTCATAGGCCACTCTGATATTTGTTTTCACCATACCATAGCTATCAGCGGGGACATTCTGCGGTTCTTGAGCATAGCAATAGCTACCCGACATAACGGTCATTATAAGAAAGTATAATAAATGCAGCCTCATGATTCTGGGTTTTTAATGGGTTGACACTGATGATATCCCGAATGGGCTCCCTTTTCAGCGTAACAATTCCGTCAATCAAAAAAATGGATAACAACTGTTGCCACAGTCCTTTCCGTCTGCTAAGTTAGCAAAAATACTTTATGTCAACAAATACTTTTTTTACAATTAGGCCAGCTTATCAACAGGGGCATATCATTGCATCCTGAAACAAAAAAATAATGACTGAAAATCAAGTGATCGTCAGTCATTATCAGTACCCGGACTCGGGCTCGAACCGAGATGGGTCGCCCCACTGGTGTTTGAGACCAGCGCGTCTACCGATTCCGCCATCCGGGCATTGGTGAGTGCAAAGGTAGCGATATTTTGCGAATGTGCAAACTAATCGTGTAATTTTCTCGCGAGGTAGAAGTGTCGTGTGGCCAGAAGAAACAGTGCTGTGCCGATGGCTTGCATTGCAGCCGCCAGCCAAAACGCAGCCTGATAGCTGATGTATTCGGCCACAAATCCTCCGAGCAGTATGCCAAATCCCATGCCGAGGTCCCAGGAGATGAGTATGGAGGAGTTGGCGGTGCCGCGCTGGTCGTGGCGGGCAACGGTGACAAACATGTTGAGAAACGCCGGGTACATCTGTCCGTTGCCGAGGCCCACGAAGAGTGCCGAGAGGTAGTAGGTCCATGCGCCGAGCCCTGTGGCGAAGAGGATATACCCTACCAACGATAGGCAAACGCCAATGGCACAACTTTGTGTAATGAGTCCGGCGCGGAGCCGTTTACGACCTAACAGCCGTGCGAGCATCAGGCCGGTGGATAGTATCAGGAAAAACAGCCCTGTGCCGTCGGTGATGCCGAGCTGTTCCTTGCCATAGATGGCCACATAGTTGCTCATCACGCCCCAGCAGAGGCCGAAGAAGCAGATGTTGATGGCCATGAGCCACGCTTTGCCGAGAAAGAAATGGTCAAGCGAGATTTTGGGCTTGCCTTGTATTGAGGCTCGTTGTGGCAGCTTGACTGTGGTGGAGCAGATGAATCCGGCCAGCGCGAGGACGAGGGCGAGCCAGAAGAGCAGGCCGAAGTTGGCGGTGGCGGAATAGATGTAGATGCCTGCGGAGGGAGCGATGGCCATGGCGATGTTGTTGCTCAACCCGTAGAAGCCGATTCCTTCGTTGCGTCGGGAGGAGGGGAGCACATCTATGGCTACGGTGGAGTTGGCCACAGTGGTGGCTCCGAAAGGGATGCCGTGCATGGTGCGCACGATGGCAAACATCAGTAAGGTGCCGGCTCCTATGTATCCGGCGAAGCAGATGAAGAATGTGAAGAAGCAGAGCATCAGCACTTTCTTGCGGTTGAAGGTGTCAACGATGAATCCGCTGAAGGGGCGGATGAGGAGCGTGGCTATCACGTATCCCGACAATACTATGCCAATCATATCCTTGTTGGCCTGAAACTGCGCGTTGAGGTAGAGCGGAAGAAGAGGAGTGAGGATATAGAAGGCGAAGAAGAGCAGGAAGTTGCTGGTCATCACTTTCCAATAGTTTGCGTTCCACAGCTTCTCCTGCGGAGCGGCTGGGCAATAGGTGTGGGTCATGATGCAAATCTTTTTTACCGCTGCAAAAGTACAAAAAAATATGCGGACGCGATGGTGGTGGCGTCCGCATATTGTTGTGTGGCGTGGTGATTATTCGATGGTCACGATTTTATAGTTTTGAGTGCCGAGGCCGAGCTGTTCGGCTGCGGTGATGGTGTGGGTGCCGTGGCGCGAATTGATGCGCTCGATGAGGTCACCTTTTCCGGGGTCGGAGGAGTTGAACACCGCGTCAACGCAGGCTCTGTCGAGGGCCACGGGGTCAAGTGAGGCGAATATTCCGAGGTCTTTCATTTCAGGGGTGGCGGGGTTGCCGTTGCAGTCGCAATCCACCGAAAGATTGTTGGCTACATTGATATACAGCACATTGTTGCTGCCGATATGGTCAATCACCCCTTTGCATGCGTCGGCCATTGATTCAAGAAAAACATCCTGCTCGGGGAGGTTGCTCCACAGTTCGGCCGGGTTGCGTGTTTTGCCGGCGGTGTGGATCCATGCTTTGCCGTCGGACGAGCCGATGCCGATAGAGATGTTTTTGAGGGCACCTCCGAGGCCACCCATGGCGTGGCCCTTGAAATGGGAGAGCACCACCATGAAATCGTAGTTCAGGAAATTCTTGCCCACAATGTCGTAGGGAAGATGTTTGCCACCGTTGATGGTGATAGCGGTGTCGCCTTCGGCATCCATGATGTCCACCGGAGCTATGGCGGTGTAGCCATGGTCCTTGATGGCCTGCAGGTGGGCTTCGGTGGTGTTGCGGTTGCCGGGATAGGCGGTGTTGCACTCGATGAGGGTACCGTTGAGGCTTGACACCAGAGGCGCAATCAGGGTGGGCGACAGATGGTTGGATTTCATGCTTTCGCCGGTGGAGATTTTCACACCCACTTTGCCGTGGGCCTCGCGACCGAGGACCTTGTAGATTTTAAGGAGTGACTCCGGTGATATCTCCTTGATGTGGTAAACAGTGGCTACGGAGTCGGTGGTTTCTGTCCGGGCTTCGGAGGAAGCGGAGGTTTTGGCACAAGCCGATGCTGACATCATGGCGGCGGCCAATGAGAGATAGATTAGAGGTTTCATAAGGATAATGGATTAGAATTTCAGTTTTATGCCGCCCATGGCTGTGATGCCGGGCATCTCATAGCCTGGCACAATGGTGTAGCGGGCGCAGGTGATATTCTCAAGCGCGAGGGTGAGGGCGATGTTGTCTGTCATATGATAGACGCTGTTGAAGGCGAGAGTGGCGTAGCTTTGCAGCGGCATGTCCACATCGGCGAGCATACGGGCCACGCCGTTGAGCATGGCGCTGAGTTGCAGCTTTTTGATGGGTGTCCAGTCGGCACCTATATAATATTGGTGGCGCGGAGCACATGTGAGATTGCGGAGCGAGGAGTGGAGATAGCTGTAGGAGGCGTGGAGGGTGAGCGATGACATGGGGCGCGAGAGAATGGTGGTCTCGATACCTTTGTTGTAGAACCGCCCGGTGTTGGTGTTTCGTGCGTTGATGGTCTGGATCATCTGCGAGCCGCGGGTGAAATAGCCTGTGACAGAGAGCGACAGCCACCGTCCGAAACTTTTGTCAAGGCTCACTTCGTAGTTCACCATCTGCTCGGGCTGCAGGTCGGGGTTGGCCATACGGTAGAGATAAAGTTCGCGGAACGAGGGGTTGCGATACCCCTTGGCCATTGAGCCTTTGATGGTGAAGTCATCGGATGGGAGCGGGTTGATGGCAAATCCGGCCTGCGGCACCCATTGTGAGCGGAACATGCTGCTCATGGCCACGCGCACTCCGGCGTTGAGGGTAAGGATGTTGCTGAACAACCGCTGCGAGGCGGTGATATAGGGGGAGTATTCAGTGATATGCTTAGGCTCGAGAGTGGAGAGCGACCCTTGGGTGTGGGGCTGGCCACCGGACACGGGTATTCTTCCCGAATAGCGGTCGAAATCAAATCCGACAGTCCAGGAGGAGTGCTCAAAGATGTTGATATTCTGAAACAGAAGCAGTCCGAGCCTGTCGTCAGTGGAATGGAAATGACGGGGGTCGTCAATGAAATGGTTGCCGTAGCTGTAGTATATCCTCGCAGAACCGTTTGTGCGTGATCCGTAGCGGTTGACGGCGGTGAGGGAAGCCTCGCCGCGGGTGACGCTCTGATGATATATGTCGGTGCTCTGCTCGTTGGCGAGTTTGGGATAGAGCGGGTCGTTGCCTTTGAAGTTGGTGATGGTGTAGTCGGCCACTGCCTGCCAGTTGGGCGACATCCTGTAGGCCAGCTTGGCGTAGCCGTAGGCCTGATTGAAGGAAAAATCTTTCACCGAGCCGTCGGTGTGGTCATACCCTCCGGCTATGAGCGAGGTGAAATTGCCGTATTTCACCATGTTGGTGGCCGAAGCCTGCCAGGTGTTGAAGGAGCCGCCGCGCACCTCCATCGATGTGTTGACGCCATCGTTTTCAGGATGTTTGGTGATTACGTTTATCACACCGGCCATGGCATTGGAACCGTAGAGCACTGAGCCGGGGCCGCGGAGCACCTCAACGCGGTCCACATACTCCTTGGAGTAGAAATCGGCAATCTGATGGGAGTAGATTCCGGCGAATTGGGGTTGTCCGTCCACCATCATCAGCACGGCACTTGCGCGGTCGCCACCCACGCCGCGAAGTTTGATATGACCGCTGCCTCCGGTGCTTACGCCGAATCCGAGCACGCCTCGCTGAGTGACATACAGGCTCGGCACGCGACCCGAAAGTATGGACAGAAGTTTGGTTTGCGGCGCGGCTTCAAGTTGCTGTGTCCCCACCACGCTGACAGTGTAGGGGAGGAGGTTTCTGGAAACGGATTCATTGGAGCCGGTGACCACAACTTCGGCCAACGGGTCGCGGGAAAATGTGGAGTCGGCGGGAGCGGTGGCGATGGCTATCCCAAGCAATGCAACTATTGGAGTCATAATGCGATAGATGATTGTTCGGGCGCAAAATTACTCCATTAATCGCAAATTCACTAACCTAAAATTCTGTAATTCTTACCAAAATTCACCTTAGTGCCATCTATGTAGCCAAGGAGATGAATGTGAGCATCCGTCCGGAGTTGATGCCGAGCCGTCGTGCGCTGAACAATCGCTGCCATTCGCACCGCGTACATTCGTCAGGGGGAGTCACTTTGTTGACCCCGCAGCTATGCAGGATGGTTGTGGCGACAGCAGCGAGATCGATATGCGGCTTCGCCCACTCAGGGCGTTGCACCACTGCGTGAGGCCATGCGGTGAACTGCTCTGCCACCTCCGGTCCCACCTCGAAGCAGTCGGTGCAGATGCACGGTCCCATGGCGGCTTGTATGCTGTGGGGTGAGGCACCGATGGCGAGCATGGCACTGACGGTGTGCTGAATCACACCGTTGACCATCCCGCGCCATCCGGCATGGCAGATGCCAATCACTCCGGCTACAGAGTCATGAAGCACTACCGGCACACAGTCGGCGGTGTTGATGCAGAGCAGCAGGGAGCGGTTGGCTGTGACGAGTCCGTCGGTATTCTCAAGATTCACTTCGGCGGGGTTGTCAATCACGGCCACATTGGTGGAGTGGGTTTGACGCGGAATCAGAATCTGTCCGGGGTTGATGCCGAGGGTGTGGGACAGCGATTTGCGGCACGCCGCGATATGCTCGGGCGAGTCGTTGGTGTAGTGGCAGATATTGAATCCGTCGTAAGGATTTCCGGGATTGGAGGCTCTCCGCTCGGTGTATCCGGCTGAGCAGCCGTCCCCGAGGTCGATCTTATTTATTTTCATCGGGGGTGTATTCCCAGTCGAGTTCGTCCCAATCTTCGCCCGGATCCTCGTCATCCCAGATCTCCTCTTCGGGATCTTCCTCAATTTCAGGCTTGTCGAAGATAAATTCGTCCTCTTCGCGCACCCGGTGGTGCATGTCGAGCGGGCGATGGGTGATGGAGGGGGTGGCGATGCGGTTGCGGTCGTCGTTGATGGCTCCCCAGAGGATATCCTTGAGCTTGTCGATGCCGAACCCTGTGACGGCGGAGATGAACACATGTGGCACACCTTCGGGGAGTGTCTTTTCAATCTCGGCCATAAGCTCGTCATCGAGCATGTCGCTTTTCGAGATGGCGAGTATCCGCTCCTTGTCCATCAGCTGGGGGTTGAACTGCTGCAACTCGTTGAGCAGCACATTGTAGGCTTCGGTGATGTCGTCGGCATCGGCAGGCACCATGAACAGAAGCACGGCGTTGCGCTCGATATGGCGCAGGAACCGTAGGCCGAGTCCTTTGCCTTCGGATGCACCCTCGATAATGCCGGGTATGTCGGCCATCACAAAGGAGCGGTTGTTGCGGTAGGCCACGATGCCGAGCTGCGGCTCCATAGTGGTGAAGGGGTAGTCGGCGATTTTGGGCTTGGCTGCAGAAACGGCTGAGAGGAGAGTGGATTTTCCGGCGTTGGGAAATCCCACAAGTCCCACATCGGCAAGCATTTTCAGCTCCAGCACCACGCTTTTCTCAATGGCGGGTTCACCCGGCTGGGCATAGCGTGGGGTGCGGTTGGTGGCCGATTTGAAATGCCAGTTGCCGAGGCCGCCTTTGCCGCCGCGGAGCAGTTTTATCTCTTCGCCATCGTAGTTGACCTCGCATAGGAATTCTCCTGTTTCGGCATCGTACACCACAGTGCCGCACGGCACATCGATCACCACATCGTTGCCGTCCTTGCCGAAACTGCGTCCGGCAGAGCCGCTTTCGCCGTTTCCGGCAAAAATATGACGGTTGTATTTCAGGGGCAGGAGAGTCCACATGTGGCTGTTGCCGCGCAATATAATGTGACCGCCACGACCGCCGTCGCCGCCGTCGGGGCCGCCTTTGGGCACATATTTGGCGCGATGGAAATGTCGTGAACCGGCGCCGCCCTTGCCGGAGCGGCACAGTATCTTTACATAGTCAATGAAGTTGGATTGAGCCATATCAGGAATTGTAATTTACTTGTTATTAAAACCGATGCGATGGGCCGCAAGTTCGCAAGCGTGGCGATAATCGTCGGGCGAACCGATGTCGATCCATGTGCCTGAGATCGGGAAGTAGGTGACTTTTAGATTGTTGTCGATGGTTGAGCTGATAAGGTCGGTGGCATCCACGCGGGTGTCATCGGGCAGGTTGTGTATAAGCTCGTTGTTGATCATATATATGCCTGCGTTGGCATAGAACGAATAGGAGGGCTTTTCCTGCAGTGCGGTGACGGTGTGACCCTCGGTGGTGAGGATGGCGTAGGGCACCGACAGATTGTAAGGTATGGCCGCGATGGTTATGGCGGCTTGCTCCTTGATATGGGCCAGATACATATCTTCGAGCGACACATCGGTGAGGAGGTCGGAGTTCATCACCACCGACACTCCATGCTTTGGGATAGGAGTGAGTTTGGCTGAGCCTATGGTGCCGAGCGGCTTTGGCTCGCGCACGCATTTCACCTGCACTCCGGCGACGGGTGAAGCGAAATGCTGCTCTATTTTTTCTGCCAGGTAGTTGACAGTCACATATATATTCTCCACTCCCACATGTGCAAGAGCGTGGATGTTGTGGTCAATAATAGGTTTGCCTCCCACATTGAGCAGCGGTTTGGGGGTGTCGATGGTGAGAGGGCGCAGCCGCTCGCCTTTGCCTCCGGCCATCAGTATGGCAGATATGGGGAGGAGGGTGTCGGTGAGTGTGGTGTCGATGATGCGCGATATAGAGCCATCACGGTCCAGCACCGGGATGAGACGTACTCCTCGTGCACGAATCTGGCGCAACTGCTCCACATCCACCTCAGGGCCTTGGAGGTAGCTGAAAGAGCGGTGCATCACCGTGGCAACACTATGGTCGGGACAGTGTCCGGCCAGAAGCCCGCGGCGCACATCGCCGTCGGTGAGAGTGCCCACCATCTTGCCGGACTCGTCGGTGACCATAAGGGTCATCACGCCTCCCGACAAGGCATTGAGCATATCCAGAGCCTGGATGATGGTGTGGGTGTGTGGTATGATATGATTTGTCATAGATTGATAAATCTTTTGATGGTGAGTGAGTCGAGAGGTGTGTTGACTATGGCCGACACGCATTTGCGGAGGGTGTCGTCGGATCCGTAGGGGTTGATGGTGTCGCGGGCTGCCTGCTGTCCGGCGGGGGAGAGTGCGCGGGTGATGGCTGCTGCTATTTCGGCTGCTGATTCTCCGCAGTGAATCACTGAGTCGGCAGCGAGGCGCCCTTGCTGCCGTATGCCGATGTTTACAGTGGGGATATGCATGGAGGGTACTTCGATTATGCCGCTGGAGGAGTTGCCCACCATCGCGCCGATATAGTGCAACGCGCTGAGATAGCGTCGTTTGCCGAGCGACGGTACGGCGGCGGCTCTCCCGGGATAGGAGTTGACATAGTCGGTGATCATATCGATGATGACAAGCCCGTCGGCATCGTTGTTGGGGTAGGTGAAAATGACACTGCCATGGTCGGTGGAGTCAAGGGCCTCAAGGAGAGCGCCAAATCGTTCGGCGGAGGAGGCGGTGTCGAGAGTCGCTGGGTGGTATGTGACCAGCAGCGAATGGCGATTGACGGGGATGTTGAGCAACGCTTCCAGCTCCTCTTTCGGTACCACCGGTTCATGGATGCAGTTGTAAACGCCTATGGCGCCGGTGTTTATCACATGGTCGGGGTTCTCGCCCATCTGAATCACGCGCCGGCGATACTCTTCGGTGGCGGTGAGGTGGAGCGAGGCGAGTTTGGTGATGGCATGGCGGATGCTGTTGTCGATGGCTCCCTGTGTTTCCTCGCCGCCATGCAGGTGTACGATGGGGATGCGCATTATGGTGGCTGCGGAGGCTGTGGCGAGCATTTCGGTGCGGTCGCCGAGAATCACCACAAGGTCGGGCTGCAGTTGCTCAAACGCTGACGCCATTCCGCTCATGCAGGCTCCTGTGGCGCGGGCCACATCGGCTTGGGAGCCGTTGTTCTCAGGGAGCGGCACGCGGCAGTCCACTTTGAACCCTTCGGCGAGAATGTTGTTGACCGTGAGTCCGTAACGCTCCATCAGGTGCATATTGGTGACCACAATCTGCAGCTCCACATCGGGGTGGTGCTGCAGCTCGCGGGCAATGGGGGAGAGTAACCCCCATTCAGCGCGGGTGCCGGTGACAATGCAAACTTTGCGCATCAGATATTTACCTTGCCGTTGTCCACAAGATAGGTCAGATAGTCGTAGTCCTCGGGCTCGTCGAGGTCGAAGCAGATATGCGGCATCAGATACACAATCGAGCGGTCGGTGACGGCTCTCGGATGCTCTGGCAGCAGAGCTTCGCGGCGATACACATATATTGAGCCGTTCATGTCGTAAACGGTGGGCGAGGTTTGGCGCGAAGTGAATTTACCATCGCATACCGTGCCGTAGAATCCGTTCTCTTTTTTCTGCACCATGCTGAAATAAGGGTTTCTTCCGCAGGGGCTTACAGAAAAGATTGTCAATGCTTCCGGGCAGTTTTCAATCATTTCCAGGGATTGGTCGATGTCGTGCATGGTGCGGATGGGGGATGTGACATCGAGGTCCACCACCATATCGTACTGCTTTCCGCGCTGCGCCTCACCCCATAGCATGGCGTCGCGTATGGCGTCGGGCTTGCCGCATATATCATCGGCAAGATATGCGGGTCGTTTGTATTCAGTGGGTAATCCACAATTGCGGGCCACATCGAGAATAGCTTCGGAGTCGGACGATACGATGATGTCGGCCCCATGCTTGTCGGCAAACTGCCGGGCTATTTTCGCAGTGTAGTAGAGCAGCGGCTTGCCGCCCACCTCTTTGATGTTTTTCCCGGGAATCCCTTTTGAACCTCCCCGGGCGCATATTGTGACAAGGATATTTTTCATCGCGATTATATTAATGTGTGCAAAAGTACTCAAAAAGCGTGATAATCCAGCTATCGGGCCCAAGTCATTTCATATATTTGTCAATTAGTGGCACCGATTGGTGGAAAATGCTTAACTTCGCGTTCAAATTTTTGCCATGACAACCGGTGAAGAAATACAGCAAATCAATATCGGCGAGATACTCCGGACCCGGATGCCCCGCTACAGCCGCTTTGTGCCTCGCGGGGTGCTCCGTGTATTGGAGAAGAGTATATGCCAGGACGAACTCAACTGTATGCTGCGGGCCAATGCAGGATTGCGCGGCGCGGAGTTCTGTCGCGGCGTACTCGAACATCTCGGAGTGAGCTACAGTGTGAGCGGAGCCGGCAATCTGCCAAGCGGCGACAGCCGGATACTGTTTGTGTGCAACCACCCGCTCGGTGGCCTCGACGGAATGGTGCTGATAGACTGGCTGACATCTGTTTATGGCAAAGGTGTAAGGTTTGTGGTCAACGACCTGCTGATGGCCATAGAGCCTTTGCAGGACCTGTTCCTGCCTGTCAACAAGCATGGCAAGCAGAACCGCCACGCCACGCAGCAGCTCAACGAGGCGATGGCCGGTGACAATCCGGTGCTGATGTTTCCCGCGGGCCTGGTGTCGCGCAAGGGGAAGTCGGGCAAGATTGCCGACCTTGAATGGCACAAGATGTTTGTTCAGAAAGCCATTGAATATCAGCGCACTGTTGTGCCATTGCATTTCAGCGGTCATAATTCGCAGTTTTTTTATAACTTTGCAAAACTTCGTGTGTTGCTCGGGTTGAAATTCAACATCGAGATGGTGCGTTTGCCCAAAGAGGTGTTTTTGAGCAAAGGGAAGCAGTTTGAGATAACTGTCGGTACGCCTATCCGCCCCGGTCAGCTGTGCCGCAACTGCAATGCGGGCACCGAAGCGCAGAATATCAAGAAGATAGTATATAACTTACAAAGTCAGAAATAATGCCTAACACAGATGCCGCTGCCATGCAGCCTGTTATAGCTCCTGTAGATACAGAGTTGATTGAGGAGGAACTCACTCCCGAACGGTTGCTGCGCCAAACCAACAAGGGGCACAACCTTATATATGTGGTTGATGCCCACTGTGCTCCCAACACCATGCGGGAGATCGGTAGGCTTCGCGAAGAGGCTTTCCGCAAGGATGGCGGAGGCTCGGGTAAGGAGTGCGACATTGATATGTTCGACACCATGATGCCGCCGTGCAGCCAGCTGATAGTGTGGGATCCGCGTGACAGGATTATTCTTGGCGGCTACCGTTTTATCATTGGCAGTGATGTGGTTGTGTTGCCTGACGGCAAGCCGAGGATAGCAACGAGCCATATGTTTGACTTTTCCCGGAAGTTTATCGACGAATATCTGCCTGCCACTCTGGAACTTGGGCGTTCGTTTGTGAGACTGGAGTATCAGTCGTCCAAAGCGGGCTCCAAAGCGCTCTTTGCGCTTGACAATCTGTGGGACGGGCTTGGTGCCTTGACTGTGGTGCATCCCGAAATCAAATATCTGTTTGGAAAAATGACAATGTATCCGAGCTACAATTCGGAGTGCCGCGACATGCTGCTCTATTTCCTTTCCAAGCATTTTCCTGATCCCGAGCATCTTGTGACTCCCATCACACCGCTCTCCACCGACATTGACACCGAAGCGATGGAGAAGCTTTTCACCGGCGAAAGCTATGCCGACGACTACCGCATACTCAACAAGGCTATACGCGCCCACGGAATCAATATCCCTCCGCTGGTGAACGCGTATATGAGCCTATCGCCCACGATGCGAATGTTTGGCACCGCCATCAACGATGAGTTTGGCGATGTGGAGGAAACCGGAATTTTCTTCGCTATCTCCGAGATTTTTGAGGAGAAGAAGCAGCGTCACATCGACAGCTACATCAACCGGAAGTGAACGTTTATTTATGAAAAACAAAAAGGAGAGTTCTCACGAGCTCTCCTTTTTTGTTTTTGGGGCTCTTGGAGTCAAGAGCCTACACTTTACCAATATTTAATACGAACCTTGAGTTGTTTTATCCACAATCTTTGGCTGCTTGCTTTTCAGTGTTGCAGCCCATGTTTACCTTCTTTGTTGCAATCTTTAACTGAATAATCAAATTTTTACATTGCAAAAATACATCAGATGCAACCTCTGTGCAATAAAATTGAGAAGTGATATAGATGATATTTGTAAATATTAATATGTTATCTATTGTTAATCAGTAAAATCGCCTTAAAATAGTATTGTTTGAATATAAATAAATATATAGTCTAAAAAGAAGCTTTACAGGCGCTGATGTTCTGATTCCGGCTCCGTCATCCTAATATAATTACGGAAAATGTGGGCTATTGTGGGGATAAATGATTACCTTTGTGCGTAAATATAAATAGGTATAGGCAACGATGGATTTATCCGGCAACAGTACACTTCAATCTCCGCTGCATTGCGGTGCACGGAGAGGCATGGTGCTCGGCGCTTGGCTGAGCGGCATGTTTGTGATGTCGATGCTCGGAGAGTCAGTGCCGCTTGCCTCGCTGCTGTTCTTTGCAATGGCCCTGTGTGTGCCGGTGATGGTGTACAAATGGCTCCGTCACACCTATAAGGCGGATGGAGGGTTCACCACCCTTTCCGGGCTGTGGATGCAGGGTATCACAATGTTTGGTGGCGGCTCGCTGATATGCACCACTGTGGCTGTCGGCTATTTCCGGTGGATCAATCCCGATTTTGTGTGGCAAACCGTCACCAAAATGATAGAGATTTACTCCTCTTCGGCTATGAGCGGTGCTTCCTCTGTGGCCGACACATTGCAGTCAATGCTTGATGCGGGAGTGCTTCCAAGTGCGATCGACATAGCGCTCGAGATGTTCTGGCTCACCATGTTTGCCGGCTCCATGCTGTCGCTGGTGTGCTCGCTGATAGCGCGGTCGCGAAGGATTCCGGTGTCTTAAAAATCAGATTTCCAATAATAAATCATGGATATATCAGTAATAGTACCACTATACAACGAAGCTGAGTCGCTTCCCGAGCTTGAGCAATGGATTGCCAGAGTGATGAAGGAGCACAACTTCAGCTATGAAATAATATTTGTGAACGATGGCAGCACCGACAAGTCCTGGGCGGTAATCAAGCGTCTGTCGGAGGAAAACCCCTCGGTGAAAGGCGTATGCTTCCGCCGCAACTACGGCAAGTCGCCTGCATTGAACACCGGATTTGTGCGTGCGCAAGGCGATGTGGTAATCACCATGGATGCTGATCTGCAGGACAGTCCGGATGAGATTCCCGAATTGTACCGCATGATCAAGGAGGATGGTTTTGACCTCGTGAGCGGATGGAAGCAGAAGCGTTATGACCCGCTGTCGAAAACCATTCCCACCAAGCTGTTCAACGCCACCGCGCGCAAGGTGAGCGGCATCCACAATCTGCATGATTTCAACTGCGGCCTCAAAGCATACCGCAACAAGGTGGTAAAGCATATCGAGGTGTATGGCGACATGCACCGCTACATCCCATATCTGGCCAAAAATGCGGGGTTCAACCGTATAGGCGAGAAGGTGGTGCACCACCAGGCCCGCAAATACGGCACCACCAAATTCGGCCTCGACAGGTTTGTCAACGGCTATCTCGACCTCGGAACCCTGTGGTTCACGAGCAGGTTTGGCGTGAAACCGATGCATTTCTTCGGTCTTCTCGGCAGCCTGATGTTCTTTATCGGACTGCTGGCCGTGATGGCGGTGGGGGCCCTTAAGATTTACCACATGCACACCGGCGCGAGCTACACTCTTGTCACCGACTCACCATATTTCTTCATAGCTCTTGTGACAATGATACTCGGCACCCAGCTGTTTCTCACTGGATTCTTAGGTGAACTGATAGTGCGCAATTCACCCCGTCGCAACGATTACGAGATAGAGGAAGAGATTCGCCTATGATGCAGAAAGCGGGAATATCACCCATGCTCGGAGCGGTGCTGCTGATGGTGCTGTCGCTGGTGACATCGTGCACCACCGACGGATGCCTCAACAACCAGAACTCATTGCCGCTGGCGGGGTTCTATTCATCGTCCACGGGCCTTGCAATAGCTTTGGATTCAGTGGATATAGGTGGTGTCGGCGCGCCGCACGACTCGCTGCTGCACACTACCGGCTCCACTGTGAGCGAGGTGTATCTGCCTTTCAGATCGGCGGCTAAGGAGACATCGTTCTATCTCCACTACACAGAGCAGGCGCTTGACAATCCGGTATTCAACGACACAATCACATTCCGCTACACATCCGAGCCGTATTTCGCTTCGGAAGAGTGCGGCGCAATGTACTGTTTCCGCATCACTGATGTGCAGTACACCACCCATATCATTGATTCGGTGGGGGTTGCTGATTCGGTGATAACCAATGTGGATATCCAGCGCATCCGCATATATATGCGCACCGAGCTGCCCGATGATAATCCCGAACCTAATGAACCGGCCGAATGAGTATGCGTAAACTGTTGACAGCAATGGCCATTCTGCTTGTGTGCCTCGGGGCATACGGCCAGCGTAGGGTGACTCCTGTGGAGCCCCCATCGGGAGTGCCCGAGCCAAAGCCCACGGAGATGGACCGCACCAATGTGGTGGAGCGTGCTGATGCCCAGGGTAATGTGGTGCTTGTGGACACACTCACAGGCTCGGAATTTGTGGACACCCTCGCCGTAGTTCCCAAAACCACCCGGATGCAATATCCGCTGCTCCACGCCGTAACCGTGGGGGTGAACCTTTGGGACCCCATAATGCGCATCCTCGGCCAGGAGTATGGCGGAGCGGATGTGTGGGCTGAACTGTCGCTCCATAACCGCTATAAGCCGGTGGTGGAGTTCGGACTGTCTGCGGCCAACATCACCCCCGAGGAGATGAACTACACGTTCAAGAGTTCTCTGGCTCCGTATTTCAAGATTGGTATCAACTACAATATATTCTACAACTCCAACCCCAACTATCAGATGAATGTGGGGTTGAGATACGGGTTCACCACCTACAGCTACAAAGTGGTGGATGTGACGGTCAACGAGGGTTATTGGGACGACCCGAGCCATTTTTCGCTCCCTTCCACACGCTCCACTGCCGGGTGGCTTGAGATTACCGCCGGAGTGAAAGTGCTTATAGCCAAACCAATATCTTTGGGGTGGAATATAAAATACAGCACCAAGCTGCACGAGTCGGCTGCTCCGTATGGAGAACCTATGTATATCCCCGGCTTCGGGAAACGAAAAAATCCGCTGTCGGTGAGTTTCAACATCATGTACACTCTCGAGCTCAACGGCAAGCGGAATCCGTCAGAGGCTCCGGACGGCAACTGATTAACCAGGTCAACTTTTGGATATGGAGAGGTGTTATAATCAAATCATAGAATAACTTGAGATTATGAAAAAAATAGTGATTATCGGAGCCTCTTCCGGACTTGGACAAAGAATGGCCATGGATTTTGCACGCGCAGGGTGGCGCGTGGGCGTAGCATCACGCCGTGAAGCACCGCTTAAGGCCATCAAGGATGCGTATCCCGAAAATGTGGCCTATTCGGTGATTGATGTGACACATGTTGACGCGCCCAAGAAATTTCTGGATCTTATAGAGCTGATTGACGGCATGGATATACTTCTTTTTGCCGCCGGAGTGGGATTCCAGGATCCGGAGCTTGATGACACACGCCTTGATACTACGCTGCAAACCAATGTGGTGGGCTTTGCCAGGATAGTGGCAGCGGCCTACAAATACTATCGCGACACCGCCAATGTGCGTCCCGGCCAAATAGCCGCCATCACTTCGGTAGCCGGATTGAAGGGGATAGGCGTGAGCGCGGCCTACAGTTCCTCGAAACGTTTCCAGCAGATGTTTCTCAACTCGCTTGACCAACTCGCCCATCAGCAGCATGTCAATGTGAAGTTCACCGACATCCGTCCCGGCTTCATCCGTACCCCGCTGCTCAAGGAGGGGAAGCCGTATCCGCTGCTTATGACTGTGGACTATGCGGCGCCGCTGATAGAGCGTGCCATCCTCAATCGCCGGCGTGTGGCGGTGATTGATTCGCGGTGGGCTGTGGTCACAGGATTGTGGAGGCTGATTCCGCAATGCGTGTGGAAGCATATAGCCATCAACTTCTGAACCAAACTGATAACTACAAACCTTATATATAATAGACAACATGAATCTTTATACACCCGGCAAAAGCATTGCAATGTGCAGCGACCATGCAGGATTTACTCTCAAGTCAGCCATCAAGGAGCATCTGGAAACCAAAGGGATGGAGGTGCAGGATTTCGGCACATTCTCCGAGGAGAGTTGCGACTATCCCGATTTCGCCCATCCCGCAGCAGCTGATGTGGAGCACGGCAACTGCTTCCCCGGCATAGCGATGTGCGGCACCGGCAACGGTATAGCCATGACACTCAACAAGCATCAGGGTATTCGTGCCGCATTGTGCTGGAATGTGGATCTCGCCCGGCTGGCCCGTGAGCACAACAATGCTAATTTCCTTGTGCTCCCGGCCCGGTTCATCGACACCGAAAAAGCACTCGAGATAGTGGATGTGTTCATGTCAACTCCGTTTGAGGGCGGTCGTCATGAGCGTAGAATCGCCAAGATTCCGCTCTGATATCTAATGATATATGTGTGTCAATCGCGCTGCGCGGTGACAGAATGGTGGGCGATATAGTCGGCAAACTCTTGCTTGTACGTGTCGCTCACCGGCACATAGTGCTTGCCAAACACAATGCGGTTGCGCTCTATTACCCTGATTTTGGTGGTGTTGACAATGTAGCTGCGGTGCACGCGCATGAATTTGTCCCTCGGCAATGACAGCTCCATATTCTTGATGCTCAGGAGAGTGAGAATCTCGCTGTTGTCCTCGAGGTATATTTTCACATAGTCGCGCACGCCCTCCACAAACAGGATGTCGTTGACGGGAATCTGCACAAGCTTGTACTCGCTTTTGACAATGATATAGTTGTCGGCAGGCTTGTCCGGAGTCTCAAACATATCAAGCACCTTGGTGGCTGCTTCCAGAAACTCGTTGTAGCTTATCGGCTTGAGCAGATATGCCACGGCGTTGACTTTGAATCCGTCGATAGCGTAGCGGTCGAAAGCGGTGGTGAACACCACTTTGCACTGCTTCGGCACGAGCCTCGCAAACTCCAATCCGTTGAGCTGAGGCATCTGGATGTCAAGAAACACCAGGTCAATGTCGCCGCTGAGCACCACTTTGATGGCCTCCTGGGCAGAACCAAACACTCCGGCCGATTGCAGGAACGGAGTTTTTTCGATGTAGTCGCTGAGCAGTCGTGCTGCCAACGGCTCGTCGTCAATCACACAGCATTTTAATGTTTTCATTGTTTCATCTGATTGGATGGTGTTGCGATATTGGCGTATGATGCCAGATCGGAATATAGGGGAGGAGTGGAGATGTTGACCTGAAGGGTGACTGTGAACAAGGAGTCGGATTTCACAATTGTCATCTGAGCCCCGGAGCCGTAGAGAATCTCAAGTCTGCGGCGCAGGTTTTTCAAACCCAGGCCATTGGCATTCTGTGGAGCCGTTCTGAGGTAGGGGTTGGAGCATACGCATGTCACCAACCCGTCGGTGGCGGAGATGCTGATGCTGATGCGGTCGGACGGAGAGGCGAGATGGCAGTGCTTCACGCAGTTTTCTATGATATTGATGAACAGCAGCGGGGCCATCTGCATACTGCCGCAATCGCCCGCCGAAGTGGTTACCTGCACGCATTCGGGCGAGGGGAGCCGGAGCTTGACGATGCTGAGATACGACTCCACAAACTGCAGCTCCTCGTCAAGAGTCACCGTGCCGTGACATTCATAGAGCGCGTACCTGAGCATTTTGCTCAGCACATGCACAGCGTCGCGAGCCTTTTCTGGGCTGATGTCAATGAGGGCATAGATGGTGTTGAGAGTGTTGAACAGGAAATGGGGGTTGAGCTGGGCTTTAAGGCGTGAAATCTCGTTTTGCTGCTGGATACTCTGAGCCTCGTGGCGCATCCTCTCGCTGTCCTGCCATTTGCCGGTGAGCTTTAGTGCCACCGCCAGAGCTATGGTGAGCACAAGCACAAGCGAGTCGCGCCATATCATCACCCAGTCGATGCGCGCGTATGGAGTGTTTATGTGGCCTCCCGGGCGTGGAGGCGGCGACATCATCTGCCGGCTGTGATGCAAGAGGGTCTGTGACTGATGGGGCGCCTCGGCATGTCCCCACTGCCATAGCAGGGCTATCATCCCCATGGCGAGAATCACCACCAGTATGTTGTATGCAGTGAAGCGGAGCTTGGTGTGGGAGTGCTGCATGCAGAACGGCACAATCAGATAGAAGTTGATATAGAACACCGCTACAAATACGAATGCTTTGCCATAAACCACGGTGGCGAGAGGACCCGGTCCTTCGTTGGAAATCACGCTGATCACCATCTCGGGCAGTATGAACAGAAGACTCACCCCGAGCAGATGGCTCAGGGAGAGAAAGATTTTCTTGAGGGTGATGCGGCTCACCCATTTATGTTCAAAACCCATGCTCATTTAGCAAAATTAGAAAAATTGAAGTTTTTAAGCAAACAAAATCTATGAACAGGCGTATATGAGGCCCAAAATATGTTAGATAGCAGTTGTGTGCATATTTTGTTAAAAAATATTCTACTTTTGGTAATGATTTCCGGCATCGGATTGTCTTATGGATAAAACACCTTCTTGAAATGGCGTATTCTATCTCAGAGTTTGAATCACTCTACACCGGCATATTTCCTCCGGCCATGAAGTTGGCGATGAGCCTGCTCCATGACGAGAGCGAGGCCCGCGATGCGGTGCAGGAGGTTATGATGAAGCTTTGGGAATCGGAAGTGGTCATTGTCAATCCACAGGCATTTGTGCTGCGCAGCGTGCGCAATACGTGCATCAATGCTATCAATTCCAAGCAGGTGCGCGAGCGAGTGATGCAGAAGCTGACGCTCGACACCGTTGATGTTGATGAAGCGGAGCCCGAGCAGCGGAGCCGGGTGGTGCTCAAGGGTGTGCAGCAGGCACTCACCGCACGCGAGCGTGAAGTGGTTGACAAGGTCTATACCCAGAACCTCAGCTACAAGGATGCCGCGGCGGAGCTTGGAGTGTCGGTGGCGGCGGTGAATAAGAATGTGGTGTCGGCGCTTAGAAAATTAAGGATGTATATCAAGAATCATAATCATGACTGAAGAGCAGAAAGAAATATTGTTAGGCAGGATGGTTGACAACCCCGCCGGTCTTTCGTCCGATGATATGGCGATGATAGCCGGCGACGAGGAACTCAGAGAGCTTTACCAACTGTCGGCCGATTTGAAAACAGCCTGCGTGAAGCCGCCGGAGATTGACGAAGCCAAGGAGTGGCAGTGTTTCCGGTCCCGGATGCGTGTGGCCGGTCGTCGCCGCCGGTGGAGCCGGATGGTGCGTGTGGCGGCTATATTCCTTGGTGTGATGCTGCTTTCGGGTGTGGCTGTGACTTTGATTGACCGTAAGATGCTCATGCCTGAATCAACAGAAATCGCCGCTGTGCCGGTTGACACTGTCACTGTCGCTCCAATGCAGAAGGAAGCTGCCGGTCCTGAGCTGATAGCTGAAGCCGCCGTGAAAGAGGCCGTGAAAGAGGCCGTGGGCGAGGCGAAGCGTGCAGGCGGGAAGCAGTGCACACCATCGGAGCCGAGCATCGAGGAGTATCTGGCGGTGCAGCAGGCAAGGGTTGAAAACGAGATCGCCACTGAATTGGCGGAGGCAATCAAGCAGCAGTATCTTGCCGAGCAGGAGTGGAATAATCTTCAGACTATGATGGAGTCAGACGGATTGGAAATCGCCACCCGACAGCAGCCCGGGGATGTCCCGGCAATCAGAAATGTGATATTACAATGATATACAATAAAATAATAAAATATATAGGTATGAAAACTACAGTGATCTCCACCATTGTGTGTGCGCTGGCGGCATTGACATCGATGCAGGCGTGGGCGCAGAGTAACATCAAGTCGGCATTTGACGCCATCATCAATTGCAAGGATGCCCAGGTCAAAGAGCAGCACAGCCTTGACCGCAATCCCGAAACGGGCGAGAAAACCGGACAGAGCGATGTGTATTTCTTCACACTCCCTGCCGACAAAATGAAGCTTGTGGACAATGCCGTGGCTTCATTCAAACGCGACGACAGCATGGCCTACGGTATATATAGCGGCACTCTGCGTGAGTCCGGCGAAATAGCTGTTGCTGCGGGCAAGGATGAGAGCCGGGCAGTTTATATCGGCGAGTCGGGAGATGACTATACCTATGCCTTGTTTCTCGCGCCCAGATCTGAGGATCCGACGAGTACCTGGCGCTACGCCTACAGTATCAGCTACAAGCGGAGTAATGGCGAAGTAAAGGGAAAGATTGTGATCACCTACGCCACCACGCTGCAATACCGCCAGGATCAGAAACAGAAGGCATATGAGCAGATGTTCAACATCCCATCGGTGTCCGGCTCCGGCACTTCATGGTTCAGCAAACTGATGTCCTATTTCCAGTCGATGACAAGCGGCAGCACACAGGCGCGTGTGGCCTTGGCCACCAAAGCCTACGAGCTGATCAAAAAATCCAAAAACTATCCTGATGTGACCGACACCGACAAGGATGCTGCGAGGGAAATCATCAAGTCCATGCTCAACGAGCGCAAATACAACACCGAGCCTGTGCTTCGCCAGCTACTCAACTCTTGCCTTACGGCGTTGAAATAGCCAACAGCTTTTTACTCTTATATTTGTCTGTCACCCGGGGCTTCGGCATCGGGTGACATTTGCAATCAGGGCTCTTATAAAAAAAAATTGCCCGCTGCCCCTTTCCATCAAGGAGCACCGGACTAAAGCCATAAGGCGTTTGATTTGTGATTCTAAAGATAGGATCAACGCTGACGCTGGTCCTATGGTAGAGATTATATCATACTTACATCTGTACCATAGTCGGCAATACGGTTGTCTCACGACAGTGTACACCGCTGTTGCCTTGGCCTTAGCCTTAGATTATGAAGTATAAGCGTAAAATTTGATTTTTCAGCTATAAGCGTGCAACAGGTACATTTTCGTTGCAAAGTTAAGCACATTTTTTGATATTGCAAAGCGAAAAGCCGATAATTAATTAATATCTTTCAATTCTGATAGATTTTGTAACAATGTGGAGGATGTTTTTGTAATTTTGCCGCGTAAAAAATTGCATAGAAATGTCACAGTTTCGTCAGCGGATCAAGCCGTTCATGCTACCGATAGCGATGGCAGGAGGAATGGTGTTTCATGAGTATATGGACAAGGTGCAGTTCCTTGCTCCGTATTTGATTTTCCTGATGTTGTTCATCACATTTTGCCGTATAAAGCCTCGTGAGATACGCATCACCGCGCTGTCGTGGAGCCTGCTGTCGGTGCAGGTGTTCGGCGCGTTGGCGGTGTATCTTGTGATGCTGCCGGTGGATGAAACAATCGCCCAGGGATTATTTATATGTGTGTTCTGTCCCACAGCTACAGCCGCGCCCGTAATCACCGGGATGTTGGGCGGAAGTGTACCCCGATTGGCCACATACTCCATCGTCAGCAATGTGGCTGTAGCGATTCTTGCCCCGGTGCTGTTCTCCCTGATGGGTGAGGGCGATGTGGAGTTTTTTGCCGCGTTCAGCTACATCGGCTGCAATGTTGTGCCGCTGATATTGCTTCCTCTTGCCGCGGCATGGTTGATGATGGCCGTGGCACCCAAGGTGCATAAAGCTGTGGCCACCAAGCAGAGCGTGTCGTTCTATATCTGGGCGGTTTCGCTGTTCATAGTGGTGGGCAGGGCAGTGTCGTTCGTGATGGCGGAGCCGTCCGGCATGATACCCGAGATGGTGGTGATAGCCCTCGGAGCCGGAGTGGTGTGCTGCGCCCAGTTCTGGATAGGTCGCAGGATAGGCCGGCGCAACGGCGACAAAATCGCCGGGGCGCAGGGGCTCGGGCAGAAAAACACCGTGCTGGCTGTGTGGATGGCACTTACCTATCTTCATCCGGTGGCCTCGGTGGGACCGGCGGCGTATATAGCGTGGCAGAACACCATCAACTCGCTGCAACTCTACTACAAGCAGCGCGAACCCAAAACAAACCCCTGAGCGGAAGTGTTATTAAGTTAATACGATTTCAACTGAGCCGATGAAAAGCATCTACGAAATATTAATGGCGCTTCCGCTGTTTCACGGAGTGAGCCGTCAGCGCATTATGCAAGTTGCCGAGTCCACGCGTTTTCATTTTCTGAAGTTTGCCGACGGAGAACCTATTGTGTCGCCAGGCGAGGAGTGCACACATGTGAAGTTCATCATCTCCGGCAGCGCGAGAGTGTGCATGTCGGGGCGTGATTCACGCTTTCGGGTATGCCAGACCCTCGAGGCTCCCGATGTGGTGTTTCCCGACTTCCTGTTTGGTCGCGACACCCACTATCCCTGTTCGGTGACCGCCATCGGCGACACCGGGGTGCTTCAGATATCTAAGGCGGAGTATGTGAAGATACTCAGCACCGACGAAATATTTCTATACAATCTGCTCAACCATCTGAGCATGAACGCGCAGAAGTCGATTGACGGAGTGCTGGCCCTCACCACCGGCTCGCTTGAGCGGCGCATAGCATTCTGGGTTGTGGCGCTGACGCAACCCTCAGGCAAGGATATAGTGCTCGAGTGCCGCCACCGCGACCTCTACTCTCTGTTCGGGGTGCAGCGCAGCTCGTTCATGGCCACTTTGGATGCCATGGTGGAGGAGGGCCTTATCGGATACACCCCCAACCAAATATCCATCACCTCGCGCCGCGCGCTGGTGGATATGCTGCGCAAGAGCGAATAATTTAGCCGCTCGTGTTGATTGACACCGATATAATTGTTACCTTTGCGCCTTAAAAGGAATACAATTGTATCGTATGGAAAAGAATTATAAGCGAACTCTGATAACCACCGCGCTCCCATACGCCAACGGCCCCGTGCATATCGGCCATCTGGCGGGAGTGTATGTTCCGGCAGATATATATGCCCGCTATCTGCGTTCCAACGGCAAGGATGTGCTTCTTGTCGGCGGCAGCGACGAGCATGGAGTGCCCATCACCATCAAGGCCCGCAAGGAGGGTGTCACCCCTCAGGATATCGTGGACCGCTACCACACCATCATCAAAAACTCCATGGAGGGGTTGGGAATATCGTTTGATGTGTATTCCCGCACCACTTCCGACATACACAGCCGCACTGCGAGCGAGTTTTTCAGCCGCCTCTACAACACCGGCAAGTTTATCGAGAAAACCTCCATGCAGCCCTACGACGAGCAGGCGGGAGAGTTTCTCGCCGACCGCTATGTGGTGGGCACCTGCCCGCATTGCGGCAGCGACCGTGCCTACGGCGACCAGTGTGAGGCGTGCGGCACAAGTCTCAATGCCACCGACCTCATCAACCCCCATTCGGCATTGACCTCCGCCCCCGTGACTCTGAGGGAAACATCACACTGGTATCTGCCGCTCAACGACTATCAGGATGCGCTGGGCAAATGGATTCTCGAAGGCCACAAGGAGTGGAAAACCAATGTTTACGGCCAGTGCAAATCGTGGCTCGACATGGGGCTGCAACCCCGCGCCGTGAGCCGTGACCTCAACTGGGGTGTGCCTGTGCCGGTGGAGGGCGCCGAAGGAAAGGTGCTCTATGTGTGGTTTGATGCCCCCATCGGATACATATCCAACACCAAGGAGATACTGCCCGACAGCTGGGAGCAGTGGTGGAAGAGTCCGGAAAGCCGTGTGGTCAACTTCATAGGCAAGGATAATATCGTGTTCCACTGCATTGTGTTCCCGGCCATGCTTATGGCTTACGGCGATGGCTATCAGCTGCCCGACAATGTGCCGGCCAATGAGTTTCTCAACCTCGAGGGTGACAAGATTTCCACCTCCCGCAACTGGGCTGTGTGGCTCCACGAGTATCTCGAGGATTTCCCCGGCAAGCAGGATGTGCTCCGCTACGTGCTGACCGCCAACGCTCCCGAAACCAAGGACAACGACTTCACCTGGAGCGACTTCCAGGCCCGCAACAATAATGAGCTTGTGGCAATTCTCGGCAACTTTGTGAACCGTGCCATGGTGCTCACCAACAAATATTTCAATGGCATAGTGCCCGCGCCGGCGGAGCTTGAACCCGTTGACGAGGCTCTGTTTGCCGAGATTCTTGACATCAAGCAGCGTGTGGGTGAGAAACTTGACACATTCCATTTCCGCGACGCGCTCAAGGATGCTATGGATATGGCCCGCGCCGGCAACAAATACCTGCAGGAAACCGAGCCTTGGAAAGTGGCCAAAACGGATATGGCACGTACCGCCACTGTGCTCTATTGTGCCTTGCAGCTCTGCGCCGACATGGCAGTGCTGTTTGAGCCGTTCATGCCGTTCATGGCCGGGAAGCTGCGCACCATGCTGGCTCTTGACAAGATGCCATGGGATGCCATCGGTGGCCGTGCCCTCGTGCCCGCCGGCACCAAGCTTGGCGAGCCGGAGCTGCTGTTTGAAAAAATCTCCGATGAGGCTATCGCCGCTCAGCTGCAGCGTCTTGCCGACATCAAGGAGCAGAACAAGATTGCATCATGGAAGGCGCAGCCGCAGGCCGAGGATGTGGATTTCGATACATTCATGAAAGCCGACCTGCGTGTGGGCACTGTGCTTGAATGTGAACGTGTGCCCAAGGCCGACAAGCTTCTCAAATTCCTGATTGACGATGGATTGGAGCGTCGCACCATTGTGTCGGGCATAGCCAAATATTATGCTCCCGAGCAGCTGGTGGGCAAGCAGGTGGTGTTCATCGCCAATCTGCCGCCGCGCAAGCTCAAGGGAATAGTGAGTCAGGGTATGATACTGTCGGCCGAAAATGCCGACGGCTCCCTGGTGGTTATATCGCCCAGCGCACCTGTGACCCCCGGTGTGCAGGTAAAGTGATTGTTATTTAATATCTTATTCCACATTTCCCAGCAATGTCAAAGCAACCCCGCATACTGATAATATACACCGGCGGCACTATCGGAATGATAGAGAATCCTGCCACCGGCACATTGCAGCCTTTTGACTTTTCCCACCTGATGGAGAATGTGCCTAAAGTCAAGATGCTCAATTATGTGATTGACAATGTGCAGTTTGAGGAGCCTATTGACTCTTCCGACATGGATCCGGGGCATTGGGTGAAGATAGCGCAGGCCATTGAGCAGGGGTATGACAAGTATGACGGCTTTGTGGTGCTTCACGGCACCGACACCATGGCCTATTCGGCTTCGGCGTTGTCGTTCATGCTCGAGAACCTTCGCAAACCTGTGATTATCACCGGTTCCCAGCTCCCTATCGGCGAGGTGCGCACCGACGGCGAGGAGAACCTTATCACCGCTCTCCAGATTGCCGCAGCCACCAATGCCAATGGCGAGCCGATGGTGCAGGAGGTGGCGATATTGTTTGAGAACTATCTGTGGCGCGGCAACCGTTCCACCAAGATGAGCGCGGATAATTTCAACGCTTTCAAGAGCAACAATTATCCAGCCCTTGCCAAGATAGGGCTCGGAATACATTTCAATGAGGACGCGCTGTATCGCCATCACGACCATAATGATGAGGGGTTGAAGGTGAACAGCAAGCTCGACACCGGAGTGATGTTCGTGGACCTGTTTCCCGGGATGAGGGCTGAAACATTGCGCCACCAGCTGGCCACCCCCGGCATCAAGGGGATAGTGCTCAAAACCTACGGCGCGGGCAATGCCCCGACAGCACCGTGGTTCACCGAGGCCATAAGCGATGTGGTGGCGCAAGGTAAGGTGGTGCTCAATGTGACCCAGTGCGTCAACGGCGCGGTGCATAAACGGTATGTGTCGGCCGACACCATGGCCAATGCCGGAGTGGTGTCGGGCCGCGACATGACAGCCGAGGCGGCCATTACCAAGCTTATGTATCTCTTCGGATTGGGACTTGATGCACCGCAAGTGTTGGAACAGCTGGGCCGCTCGCTGTGTGGAGAAGTTTCAATATGAATCTCTTTGTATGGATAGCAACAACAACGAACCAAGAATAATCAACGGTGTGGAGGTGCGCCCCTACATCCTCACTCCTGAGCAGATTATGGAGATGGTGAAGCCGCTGGCCAACCATCCCAAGTTGGTGCGCAGGCTGATGAGGATGCTGAAGATGGATGGCGTGAACAATCTTCATCTCCATAACTATAACACCCCCGGGGTGGAGTTTACCACCGGCATCCTCAACGAACTCGACATCAAGCTGAGGGTGGACAATGAGGAGCAGCTCGCCGCCATGGGTAGCGAGCCGTTCATCACCGTGAGCAACCATCCTTTCGGTGCGCTCGACGGGATTGCTCTTATCAATGTGGTGGGTAAATACCGTCCTGATTTCAAGGTGATGGTCAACATGATATTGAACCATATCACAGCCATGCGCCCCAATTTCATAGCCGTGGACGCTCTCCAGAGCGATGATCCCAAGAAAAAGGCGGTGTCGATGAAAGGTATCAAGGAGGCTATCGACCAGGTGCGCTCAGGCAAGCCGCTGGGATTTTTCCCGGCCGGTGCCGTGTCGAAAATCAATGGCCGCCTGCAGCTCGAGGACCGTCAGTGGCAACCCACTGTGGTGCGTCTGGTCAAGCAGCTCGGAGTGCCTGTGGTGCCGATTTATTTCCACGGCAGCAATTCGTGGTGGTTCAACCTCTTGGGACGCATATCATGGCAGTTGCGCACATTGCGTCTCCCGGCCGAAGTGTTTGGCAAACGCCACAAAACCATCCATCTCTCCGTGGGCACACCCATCACTCCCGAGCAGATCAAGGCCCACGCTGGCTCCATAGAGGAGCTTGGGGAATATCTCAAACAGCAAACCTACAGACTGCGTTCATGCAAATAAATGACGACATATCGCCTGAAGTGCAGCAAGCCAAGATGCGTTTCTCAATCATCGGCAACGCTCCCGCGCTCACTGCCGCTGTGCAACGGGCCATCAAGGTGGCGCCAATCGACCTGTCGGTGCTCGTGACCGGCGAGAGTGGTGTGGGAAAAGAGTTTTTCCCTAAGATCATCCATGCCTACAGCTCGCGCAAGCATGCACGCTATATCGCTGTCAACTGCGGTGCTATCCCTGAAGGCACCATCGATTCCGAGCTGTTCGGCCACGAGAAAGGTGCGTTCACCGGGGCTATCTCGGCCCGAAAGGGGTATTTTGAGGAGGCCGACGGCGGCACTATTTTTCTGGACGAGGTGGCGGAGCTGCCACTCACCACACAGGCGCGTCTGCTGAGGGTGCTGGAGAACGGCGAGTTTCTCAAGGTGGGCTCCTCCACAGTGCAGCGCACCAATGTGCGGATAGTGGCCGCCACCAATGTGGATATGCTCAAGGCTGTGGCAGAAGGGAAATTCCGCGAAGACCTGTTCTACCGTCTTTCCACAGTGCAGATTCAGGTGCCCCCGTTGCGCAGCAGGGGGAACGACATAGTGCTGCTTGCCCGCAAGTTTGCCGCGGATTTCGCCGAACGCTACCGCACTCCGGCCATCACCCTGAGCGACGATGCGCGGCGTGTGCTCCTTCATTACAGCTGGCCCGGCAATGTGCGCCAGCTCAAGAATGTGATGGAGCAGACATCATTGTTTCAGGCAGGTATGGAGGTGAGTGCCGACGATCTGCACCGCTATCTGCCGTCCGACACCACAGGGTTCGCTCCTGCGGTGGCTCATCCCGACCACAGCTATGCCCAGGAGCGGGAGATACTGTTCAACATGATTTTCCGCATGCAGCGCGAGATTGACTCCCTGCGGTCGCAGCTTTCGGAGCAGAAACCTCAGCATGAGTCGCCGCTGATTGATATGCCACGGTCGCTGGTGGCCGTCAACCGCACGCCGGATTCGTTGCGTCCCGCCCCTATAGATGTGGATGTGAGTGAGGTGACCACTAATGAAGTGGAGCTGAATCCCGACAGCTCCATACAGTCGATGACCCTCGAGGACACCGAGCGTGAGACAATACGCCGTGTGCTCGAAAAACATTCCGGACGCCGCAAGGCTGCCGCCAAGGAACTCAATATCTCCGAGCGCACATTGTACCGCAAAATCAAGGAGTACAACCTTGAATAGTCTGTTGGCGTTGTCGCGGATTTTGATTAATTTTGTGGGGTAATATATCATGATATGAGCAACAAAAAGGTATTGGTGACCGGTGCTGATGGGTTCATCGGCTCCCACTTGTGTGAGGCTCTTCTGGCCAAAGGGTATGAGGTCAGGGCTTTGAGCTACTACAACTCGTTCAACAACTGGGGATGGCTTGAGGAGATTCATTCGCCGCAGCTGGAAGTGGTGTGCGGCGATGTGCGCGACCCCAATCTGTGCCGCCACATCACCCAAGGGTGCTCCACGGTGTATCATCTTGCCGCGCTCATAGCCATTCCTTACAGCTATGTGGCTCCCGACAGCTATGTGGACACCAATATCAAGGGCACCCTCAATATGTGTCAGGCCGCGAGGGACTGCGGTGTGGAGCGGCTTGTGGTCACGAGCACCAGCGAGGTGTATGGCACCGCGCAGTATGTGCCTATCGACGAGCAGCATCCCCGCCAGCCGCAGAGCCCGTATTCAGCCACGAAGATAGGTGCTGATGCCATTGCTAAAAGTTTCTACAACGCCTTTGACCTTCCTGTGGTGATAGCCCGTCCGTTCAACACCTACGGCCCGCGCCAGAGTGCCCGCGCCATCATCCCCACCATCATCGGGCAGATAGCATCGGGTGCCAAGGAGATAAAGGTGGGCGATCTTACTCCCACCCGTGATTTCAACTTTGTGAAAGATACCGCCCAAGGGTTCATAGCCCTCGGCGAGGCTCCCGGCATCGAGGGCCGCGACATAAATATTGCCACAGGCACCGAGGTGAGTATGGAGAAGACCCTTGCCATCATCGCCGAGCTGATGCAGAGCGATGTGCGCTATGTGGTGGATCCCGAGCGGCTGCGTCCGGGCAAGAGCGAGGTGTTCAGACTGTGCGGCGACAATACGCTCATCTCCGAGCTCACCGGGTGGCACCCCTCCTACTCGCTGCACGAAGGGCTCAAGGCCACTATCGACTGGTTTGTGAAACCGGAGAACCTGGCGAAGTATAAAACTGATATCTACAACCGATGAGCAGCAGGCTTGCACTGATTGGCAGCGGCGGCCATGCGGTGTCGCTCCTTGCCATGATGCCTCGTCACATAGAAGTGGCGGGATATGTGGATTTCAAGGCATCCGACACTTTTGAGTTTCCGTGGCTTGGCGATGATGAAAAATTCATGCGCCAATGGCCGGAGATGCCGGTGCATATAGCCGTAGTGATGGGTCGCGGAGGCGATATGTCGCTGCGCCGCAGCATAATCGAGCGGTATGCCGCCCATCCCATGCCGGTGCTTGTGGCCGAAACGGCTCTTGTCGTTCCCTCCTCGCATATCGGGCAGGGGAGTGCGGTGATGCACCGTGCGGTGGTCAACGGAGCGAACTTAGGGAGCTGCAATGTGGTCAACACCGGAGCCATTGTGGAGCATGGTGTCACCACCGGCAGCAATGTGTTCATAGGCCCCGGCGCGGTGATATGCGGCGGCGTGACCATCGGCAGTGATGTGATGATAGGTGCCGGAGCCGTGGTGCGAAACAATGTTGCCATTGCCGACGGTTCCGTAGTGGGAATGGGTAGTGTGGTGACTGAAGATATTGAACAATGCGGCGTTTATGCCGGAAATCCGTGCCGACCGTTATGACACATACCATCATTATAGCAGAGGCGGGAGTGAACCACAACGGTTCGCTGGCCACCGCCATCGAGATGGTTCATGCCGCTGCCGCAGCAGGGGTGGACTATGTGAAGTTTCAAACCTTCAAGGCCGAGAAACTTGTGAGTGCGGGTGCGGCCAAGGCGCAGTATCAGCAGGAGAATTGTCCCGGGATGGGCGACACCCAGCTGCAGATGCTCCGCTCCTTGCAGCTCTCGTCGGACGATTTCACCATACTCCAAAAGGAGTGCGGGCGTTGCGGTGTAGGATTTCTCTCCTCTCCGTTCGATTTGGATTCCATAGAATTGCTTGCCTCGCTGGGGATGGACTATTGGAAAGTGCCTTCGGGCGAGATCACCAATCTGCCCTATCTGGAGAAAATCGGTGCGCAACACGCTAAGGTGATTCTCTCCACCGGATTGAGCACCCTCGATGAGGTGGCGGAGGCGGTGGAGGTGCTGGAGCACAGCGGCACACTGCGCTCCAATATCATTCTGCTCCAGTGCAACACTCAGTATCCCACCCCGATGCGAGATGTCAACCTGCGGGCGATGAACAGTCTGGCCACGCTGGGGTGTGGCGCTGTGGGATACAGTGACCATACACCGGGAGAGGAGGTGCCGATAGCGGCTGTGGCGCTGGGAGCCAAGGTGATAGAGAAGCATTTCACTCTTGACAAATCGATGCCCGGTCCTGACCACAAGGCTTCGCTCGACCCGCAGGAGCTTACCCTCATGGTGCAATCGGTGCGCAATGTGGAGATGGCTCTCGGCTCGGAGCATAAATGTGTGAGTGCCAGTGAGCAGCCCAATATCGCTGTGGCGCGGAAAAGTATCGTGGCCGCCTGCCCGATACGCAAAGGTGATACATTTACCAACGAAAATATTACCGCCAAACGCCCCGGCACAGGAGTGTCACCGATGCGCTGGCATGAGATTATAGGACGAAAAGCAACGCAGGATTATCTTCCTGATGAACAAATTGCCGCGCCCGAGGTTTAATTTTAAATACTATCCTACTATGAACTATAAAAAACTATTGAGTATTGTGGCTCTCGCAGCCACCATCGGTGGCCTCACATCGTGCGGCTCCACCGACGCCAACAACGATTCGATGTGGAGCGAGCGTTTGTTCACTCCCGGCAACTATGCCGGCCTAATCACCTACAATGAACAGGGTGTGTGGACCAACTATGCGCTCAACACCTCCGGCCAAACTTACGACGGCCTCCATCTTACCTATGCCTATGATGCCGCCGGATCCACTTTCACAGGCATGGTGCCGAGCCGTGTTTACAATCCGGTGGACTACGGTGCGGATTTCAACACCTATCCCAACTGGGCCGGTGTGATTGACCTCCGCAACGCTGCTGCCGAGGATGTCGCCCCGACATTTGGTGACCCGTTCATGATGGCCCGTTTCAATCCATCGGAAAGCACCACCTCAATCCCTGCCAAACCGAGTGTGGCCATCAGCTTTGTCACTCCTTTCTACCCCGAAACGATGACAGTGTGCAACAGCTCCGCGCTCTACTATGAGATGAAACGCACTTTCACCCCCGACAGCCGTGCCGACAAGGTGCATCTGGTGATCACCGGTGTGCTCGGTGGCAAGAAAACCGGCTCTGTGGAAGTGGCTCTCGAGTCGGCTGACAATGGCGAGTATATCACCAAATGGACCACAGTGAGCCTGTCGGCTCTCAATGAAGTGGATTATATCTATATGCAGCTTGTGGGTAGCGAAGGTGCAGGCAAAGCAGCTGTTGCCAAATACCCCTACTTCGCAGTCGGCTCGCTTGCATACGCTTTTGGCTATAACCAGTGATGAAAGAAGCACTCACCACCTCGTTGTCGCTGTCGCAGCTGCAAACGCTCTCGCCGTTGCAGATGCAGTTTGTGCACGTGCTCGAGATGACCGGTCCCGAGCTCGAGGATGAGGTGCGCCGTGTGCTTGACGAAAATCCTGCTCTCGAGGTGGCCGACAGTGATGACTTCACCGCTGACCGCCACGACGAGGAGCAGTTCAATGAAACTCCCGACCAGCTTCAGCTGGCCGACTACCGCTCGGAAGATGACATTCCCCATTATAGGCTTGAGGCCAGAAACTATTCGCCCGACTCGCCCTACTATGAGCCTGTGGCCGTGGCCGGTGAAACATTGATTGACTCGCTGCAGGCGCAGCTTGCCGAGCATAATCTCAGCGACACCGACCGCCTTGTGGCTTCGTTTGTCATCGGCTCAATCGATCCCAATGGCTATATGACGCGCTCTGTGGCCGAGTTGGCCAACGACCTTGCTTTTCAGGAGGGTGTGGATGTGGATGTGGAGAATGTGCGCCGGGTGTGGCAAATAGTGCGTTCGCTTGAGCCTGCCGGTATCGCCGCAGTGGATTTGCGCGATTGTTTGCTGCTGCAGCTCAGGCGGTTGCCGGATGCGGATTCGCCCGCAGTGCAGCTTGCCGAGAGCATGGTATCGGACTATTTCGACCTGTTTTCGCGGTTGCGCTATGACAAGCTGCGCTCAGCCCTGAGTGCCACCGAGGGTGAGCTCAAATCGGCTCTTGACCTTATCCGTACCCTCAATCCCAAGCCCGGCAGCGCTTTTGCCTCGGCGGGCGATGATGAGCGGTTGAGGCAGATTTCGCCCGACTTCAGCGTGGAGTGCGAGGACGGAGTGATTACAGTCACTTCGCTCAGCAGAGTGCCCAGGCTGCAGGTGGAACAGAGTTTTGCCGGCGACATTCATCTGCCCAACAGGATGGGCGACAGTGCCATGAGGTTTGTGCGCCAGCGGCGCGACGAGGCGCAGTCGTTCATTCAGGTGCTCGATATGCGCAGCTCCACTCTCTATCGCGTGATGACAGCCATTGTCAAATTGCAGCGCGAGTTTTTCGAGAGCGGCGATGTGATGAAGATACGCCCCATGATTCTCAAGGATGTGTCGGAGCTCACCGGCTACGACCTTTCGGTGATAAGCCGTGCCACCACGGGCAAATATGTGGCCACATCTTCCGGTATCTACCCGCTGAAATATTTCTTCAATGAGCGTCCCATGGACGGAGCCGAGGCTTCGGCACACGAATTGATGGAGGCCCTGAAGTCAGTGATTGACAGCGAGGACAAGCAGCATCCGCTGAGCGACCGCGAAATCACCGACCTGATGAACACCAAAGGGTATGGCGTGGCGCGGCGCACTGTGACAAAATATAGAGAAAAGGCCGGCATCCCTGTGGGGCGACTCCGGCGCAAAATATGATTGTTATGTATAAGATTGCTAAAATCATATCTTTTGTTTTCGGACCTCCCGTTGTGCCGGTGTATGGTGTGATAGTGGCTCTATGGCTAAGTATGCTCAGGGTGTTGCCGCTCAGCACAAAGCTGTCGGTGACCGGGATTGTGGCGGTGATGGTGTGCGTGGTGCCGTTGCTCTGCATCTGGGTGTTGTGGAAGCTCGGATTCCTTTCCGACCCCGCTCTCAAGGAGCAGAAGGAGCGCACTGTGCCGTATATCATCACCCTGTTGGGGTATCTGTGCTGTGCTGCATTCCTCTATATGAGCAAGGCACCGGTGTGGCTTGTTATGTTCATGGTTGGCGCGGCTCTTGCGGTGGTGATATGCATAGTGGTCAACCGTCGCTGGAAAATATCGGCCCACGCAACAGCCATGGGTGGTTTTCTCGCGCTTACCTTTCGCATAGCGGTGAGTCATCTTGCGGTGGTGGATATGCTCTGGCCGGTGATTGTTGTGGTGCTGCTTTGCGGCATGGTGGCCAGCTCGCGGCTGATAATGAAGCGCCACACTCCCGCGCAGGTGTTCGCCGGATTTGCGGTAGGGTTCCTGTGCGTGTATCTCTGCTCCAATCTCCCGTTTGTATAATGACATTTTATTCTACTCAATCATAACACATTTCTACAATATGAATCCATTAGTTAGCATCATCATGGGCAGTACTTCCGACCTGCCTGTGCTACAGAAGGCCGCAGTGTTTCTCAACGACATGAAAGTGCCGTTTGAGATGAATGCGCTCAGTGCCCATCGCACCCCCGCCGAAGTGGAGGAGTTTGCCCGTGGAGCCGAGGCCCGCGGCATAAAAGTGATTATCGCCGCTGCCGGTATGGCCGCAGCCCTGCCGGGTGTCATTGCGGCTCTCACCCCTGTGCCTGTGATCGGTATCCCCATCAATTCCTCATTGGACGGCAATGATGCGCTGCTGTCTATTGTGCAGATGCCTCCGGGCGTGAGCGTTGCCACCGTGGGTATCAATGCGGGTCTCAATGCCGCTGTGCTCGCCACCCAGATTCTGGCTCTCGGCGACAAGGATATACATGCCCGTTTAGAGGAGTATCGTGCCGGACTTTCAGCCAAGATTGTCAAGGCCAACCGTGAGCTTAAAGAGGTGAAATATGAGTTCAAAGTCAACTGATTTCGATTGCCGCCGCCGGTTTACCACCCCTGTACGCGTGGGAAATGTGACCATCGGAGGCGGTGCTCCAGTACAGCTTCAGTCGATGGCGTCCACCTCCACCATGGACACCCAAGGGAGCATAGACCAGTCGGAGCGCATAGCCAAAGCCGGGGCGGCGATAGTGCGTCTCACGGCTCAGGGTGTGCGCGAGGCCAACAATATGATGTTCATCCGTCAGGGGCTTCGCGAACGTGGCGTGGATGTGCCGTTGGTGGCTGATATCCATTTCAACCCCCGCGCCGCTTTTGCCGCTGCGGAGAAGGTGGAGAAGGTGCGCATCAATCCGGGCAACTTTGTGGATCCCGGGCGCACGTTCCGCAAAATTGAATACACTGATGAGGAGTATGCCGCTGAGCTGCGGAAAATCGATGAGGCGCTTACTCCGTTTCTTGAGGTGTGCCGCGCCCACGGAACCGCGGTGCGCATAGGTGTGAACCACGGTTCACTCTCCGACAGAATCATGAGCCGTTATGGCGACACTCCTGCCGGCATGACCGAGAGTGCCATGGAGTTTCTGCGGGTGTGCGTAAAGCGAGGGTTTACCGATGTGGTAATCTCCGTCAAGGCTTCCAATGTGAGGGTGATGGTGGAGACAGTGCACCGCCTTGTGGAGGCGATGGACAGGGAGGATATGCACTTTCCGCTGCATCTCGGTGTGACCGAGGCCGGTGACGGCGAGGATGGCCGCGTGAAATCATGCGTGGGCATCGGCTCGCTTATGGCCGAAGGTATCGGCGACACCATAAGGGTGTCGCTCAGCGAGGAGCCGGAGTGTGAACTTCCTGTGGCCCGCAGGCTGCGCGATTATATTGAGCGGCTGTATGAGGCACCCCATATCGAAGGCCAACGTGCCGAGGGGTTCAACGCTATATGTCCGGTGCGCCGTGCGAGCGCGCAGGTGGGCGTTGTCGGCGGCGATTGCACACCGGTGGTGGTAGGTTCCCGCAAGGATGCGGAATATGAGCCGGAGCGTTCCCCCGACCTGTTTGAACCGGATTTCGAGCCGCTATGTTTTGATGCGGCTATACCGGTGGAGCAGTGGGGTGAGGTAGAGCCGGGCAGAATCATCGTGCTGACCTCGTCCCATGCCAACCGTCCCGGCTCCATGCAGAGCGCGCTCCACTCCATGATGATGCGCGGTATCAACAACCCGGTGGTTCTGAAAGTGGATTACGGTTCGCTTCCGGCCGAGGATGTGGTGGTCCGCGCCTCGGTGGATCTGGGCAGTATGCTTCTCAATGGATTTGCCGACGGTGTGTGGATTGAGAGCGAGGCTCTCGGAGCATCAGCTTCCGCATCGCTGGCATACGGCATCCTTCAGGCTGCACGGTTGAGAATCACACGCACCGAGTATATATCATGCCCGAGCTGCGGGCGCACCCTGTTCGACCTCCAAAGTACCCTCGCACGGGTCAAGGAGGCCACTTCGTCGCTGCGCGGGTTGAAAATCGGCGTGATGGGTTGCATTGTCAATGGACCGGGCGAGATGGCCGATGCCGACTACGGATATGTGGGTGCCGGCGCCGGACATGTGAGCCTGTATCGCGGCAAGGAGTGTGTGGAGAAGAATATCCCCCAGACCGAGGCTGTGCAGCGGCTCGTGGATCTAATCAAGGCCGACGGCAAATGGAAATAGATGCCCGCTATATGGGGCGTGCCATCCAGCTTGCCCGCAACGGGTTAGGGTATGCGTCACCCAATCCCATGGTGGGTGCCGTGATTGTGCGCCAAGGCCGGATAATAGGGGAGGGGTGGCACCGCTGCTGCGGTAAGGGTCATGCCGAGGTCAACGCTGTGGCATCAGTGGCAGATGAGGCTCTGCTTCGCGACTGCACCATGTATGTCACGCTTGAGCCGTGCTCGCACTATGGCAAAACACCGCCCTGTGCCAAACTGATAATAGACAAGCATATACCCCGTGTGGTAGTAGGGTGCCTCGACCCGTTTGAGAAAGTGAGCGGCAGAGGTGTGGCCATGCTGCGCGAGGCGGGTGTGGAAGTGGTCACCGGCGTGATGGAACAGGAATGCAGGGAGTTGAACCGCGTGTTTATCTACGCCCATACCCACCGAATGCCATATGTCACCCTCAAATGGGCTTCCAGTGCCGATGGATGGCTTGATTCCGACCGCGCTGACGGCTCCGGCCCCATGAAATTCTCCGCGTCTCTCGGGAGTGTGCTGGTGCATCTGATGCGCAGCCGCAACGATGCGGTGATGGTGGGTAGCGGCACCGTGTTGGCTGATGATTGCAGGCTGGATGTGAGGCTTGTGGAAGGCCGTTCACCCCGGAGAGTGGTTGTTGACCGCCGTGGAAGGGTGCCGGACGAAGCCGCAGTGCTCCGTGGCGGCGATACCATCCTGATTCGCGATTATCCCAATCTCCGCGAGCTGCTTGAAAATCTATATAATAAAGGTGTCACCTCCCTGATGGTGGAGGGTGGTGCTACGCTGCTCCGCGAGTTTTTGCGCCTCGGATTGTGGTGCGAGGCCAGGGTTGAGCAGTGTCCCTGTCTGCTCGGCACCCGCGGCCGAGGGTATATGCCTATGCCGGAAGGAGTGGTGAAATCTGTTAGATATTTGGGCAATAATCTGATTTACACCATTTTTCATGGATGAATTGCAAAAGTGTATGTTGCCGGTTACAGAATTTAACTATAAAGCAACATTAGTTAATGAAATTGTTGTTAACTTTGCAGTTTGAAAAATAGCATCATCATGAAGTGTAAACTCCCGTTATATATGCTCCTTGCGTCGATGTTGTGCGGCGCGGCAGTGTCGTGCAACTCGGATAACGACGATGTAGAGGACTCCACCGAGGAGGTGCAGATAACCACCTCTCTGGCAATAAGATCGTTTGCCTTAACGGCCAACGACAATGTTCTGGCCAATCTTGATTCGGTTTTCTTCACCATCGACCTCGACAACGCTGTGGTGTATAATGCCGACTCTCTGCCCAAAGGCACAAAAATCAACAAGCTGGTGGCCGACATCAGTCTTCCCACTGTCACAGAGGCCACTATCACCTTCACCGGCGAGGACGGTGAGGTCAAGACCATTGACTATCTTGTGAGTAACTCCGACACTATCGACTTTTCCCACAATGATGTGAAGCTGCATCTTGTGGACTACAACGGTGTCAATACACGCGACTATGCCCTCAAGGTGAATGTTCATACCCTTGTGGCTGACTCGCTCTATTGGGACAAAGCTTCGATGCGTCCTCTTCCCACTTCGCTCTCCCACCCTACCGAGCAGCACACCGTGCAGTTCGGCTCCAAAGTGCTGTGTTTCACCCGCTCGGCATCGGGAGCATGCGTGGCCTCCACCACCGATCCCGGAGCTGAATCGTGGAGCAACAGCCCGTGCAATCTTCCCGCGTCGCTGCTCATCAACAGCATCACAGCGGGCGAAAATGCTCTTTTTGCGGTCAACTCCCAAGGTCACCTGCTGACCTCCACCGACGAAGGCGTTAACTGGAGCGACCTGTCAGTGAGCATGAACCATATTCTCGGCGCGTATGGCTCCACCATTCTCGGAGTGCGCAAAGGCTCCGACGGAGTGTATTATCACACCACCTATCCTGCTTCAACAGAATATGCCGTTGACGCCGACTTCCCTGTAGCCGGCACCAGTCAGGCTGTGGTTTACTCCAACAAATGGAGTCCCGACAAGATGCTGATGATTGTGGGCGGAGCGAAATCGTCCGGCGCTCTCACCGGTGCCACCTGGGCCTATGACGGCAATTCGTGGGGCTGTCTGTCGCCCGACGGTATCCCGGCTCTTGAAGGTGTGTGTCTGGTGCCGTATTACTCCTATAAGGTGAGCACACAGTGGGTGGCCAGCGAGGTGTCAACTCTTGTGGCTATCGGAGGCAGGAATGCTGCCGGTACCACCAACCCTTACGTTTATATATCGCTCAACCGTGGCCTCAACTGGGTGAAAGCCGACAACTGCATGCAGCTCCCCGACTATCTCGCTCCGGTGGCTTACGCCCAGAGCGTGGTTCACTCCGTGACTCTCAGCCGCAGTGCCGCCTCCGGAGTGTGGCGCGATATGCCGGTCAACGGACTCCCCGCATGGTATCGCGGCTCGCAGTCAAGGGCTGTGGCCCCGATTGAAAGCTGGGATTGCCCGTATGTGTATCTGTTCGGAGGTGAAACCGACCTCAACGGCCTCAGCGCAAAAGTGTGGCGTGGGTATATCAATCGCATGACATTCAAGCCTATTCAATGATATTGACACTTCCACATCGTCTGCTGGCCACAATAGTGGCGATAGCTGCCTCCACCATGGCAGCTACAGCTGTTTATGGGCAGAATGAGAACGATACTTATAAATTCGACATCGGTGTGGGTGCCGGCATGAGCGGCTATCTCGGCGATGCCAACGAGAGCAATATCTTCGCAAGTCCGGGTGTGGCAATTGATGTGGCTTTCCGCTATCTGTTCGACGACAGCCGCTGGGCTATCCGCGGACAGCTCACCGCATTGTCTCTCAGTGGCAACACCGAGAAGTTTGACAATGTATATCCCCTTAATGTCAACTATAAGTTCAGTGCATGGGCCTACGACCTCGGTGCCCGTGGCGAATTCAACTTTTTTGCCTACGGTTTCGGCGAAACATACAAGCGTCTCAAGCGGTGGACCCCCTACCTGTCGCTCGGCTTCGGTGCCACATACTCCAAGTGTGGCGACAAGTCGGCCATGGCATTCAATATACCTATGGGATTCGGAGTGAAATACAAAGCATCCAAACGTGTCAACCTCATGCTGGAGTTCACCATGACCAAAGTGTTTGGCGACCACGTTGACGGCGAACTCAAGGATCTGTACATGATCAAAAGCTCCTTTATCAAGAACACCGACTGGTACTCTTCCCTGATGGTCGGTGTGAGTTATGAATTCGGGCCGCGATGCTCCACTTGCCACCGTATCGACTGATAGATAAAATGTTTCATATCATATAATCAAGCAATGACAGCCTCCCAGAAGCATATCACCATTGACCCCGCTCGTGTTCCGGCCCATGTAGCCATCATCATGGACGGCAATGGACGGTGGGCAAAAGCCAAGGGGCAGGAGCGCACTTGCGGTCATGAGCAGGGCGTCACTTCGGTGCGCAATGTGATTCGCGAGGCCAACGCCCTCGGCATCAAATATCTCACTCTGTATGCTTTCTCCACCGAAAACTGGAACCGTCCCCAGCATGAGGTGGATGTGCTGATGGGCCTGATAGTCATGGCCATGAGCCGCGAGCTGCCCGAAATGCTTGAAAACAATGTGAGAATGCATATCATCGGCGATGTGAGCCGTCTTCCCGAGGAGGCGCGCAACACCCTCGACCAATGCGTGGCTGCCACCGCCCACTGCACCGGACTCAACATGATTCTGGCGTTGAGCTATTCCTCGCGCTGGGAGCTTACCGAGGCTGTGCGCTCGATAGCGCAAAAGGTGGCTTCCGGCAATCTGGCTATTGATGACATAACCGACTCCACTGTGTCGAGCCACCTCACCACAGCCGATTTCCCCGATCCCGACCTCCTCATCCGCACCGGCGGCGATATCCGTATCAGCAACTACCTGCTGTGGCAGATAGCCTATTCCGAACTCTACTTCACTCCCACCCTGTGGCCCGATTTCAACGGCGAGTCGCTGCGGGAGGCCATAGCTGAATATCAGAACCGTGAGCGACGATTCGGCCTGATATCGGAGCAACTCTCTTCTCCAACACCGTAGCATTTCTCTCCATCACCTTACAGCCAATCATACTTAATATCAAAATATAGCAAAAAAAGAATTCACATCATATTATGCGTAACCAACTTATATATCTCCTTGCAGCGGCGTTGATGGCATTGGGTGCCACCGGCGTCAAGGCCCAGGAGCTTGCAGTGGACACTGTGGTCAATCCCAAGGTGATTTTCACCGGGATTCCGCGCACATACGAAATTGCCGGAATATCTGTGAACGGTGCCGACAACTATGAGGACTATCTTATCATCGGTTTTGCCGGCTTGAAGGTGGGTGAACGCATTGATATCCCCGGTTCTGAAATCACTGAGGCCTCGAAGCGTCTGTGGCGTCAGGGGCTGTTCAGCTCTGTGAAAATCACTGTGGAGAAAGTGGCCGGCGACAAGGCCTGGATTGCCATCAATCTCCGCCAGCAGCCCCGTATCTCCACAATCAACTATTTCGGCACCCGCAAGAGCGAACGCAAGGACCTTGAGGAGCGTCTTCAGCTCCACAAGGGGAACCAGATCACGCAAAATATCGTGAACCGTGCCGAGTCAATCATCAAGCAGTACTACAAGGCCAAAGGTTTCGGCAACGCTTCTGTGAAAATCAATCTCCGCGAGGACCTTTCGGCCAAAAACGAGATGATTGTGGATATTGTTGTGGACCGCCACGACAAGGTGAAGGTGCACAAAATCTACATTGACGGCAACGAGGTGATGAGCGACAACGCTCTTCAGCGGACCATGAAGAAAACCAACGAGAAAGGCAAGCTGCTCAACCTGTTCAAGCAGAAGAAGTTTGTGGAAAGCGATTACCGTGATGACCTCAACCGCATCATACAGAAATATAACGAGAAAGGTTACCGCGATGCCAAGATTCTCAGTGACAGCGTGGTGCCATACAATGACAATACTGTTGATGTGTATATTTCGCTTGAGGAGGGAAAAAAATATTATATCAACGACATCTCCTGGGTTGGCAACACTCTCTATCCCACCGAGGTGCTTGATGATGTGCTCGGATTCAAGAAAGGTGATGTGTACAACCAGAAGTTGCTCAACAAGCGTACCACCGAGGACGATGATGCTGTGGCCAACCTCTACATGAACCGCGGTTATCTGTTCTACAACCTTGTGCCTATCGAGAAAAATGTGAGCGGCGACTCCATCGACCTTGAAATGCGTATGGTGGAAGGCCCCCAGGCGCGTATCAACAATGTGGTGATCAACGGCAACGACCGCCTGTATGAGAAGGTGATACGCCGCGAGCTCCGCGTGCGCCCCGGTGACCTGTTCTCGAAAGAGGACTTGATGCGTTCGGCACGTGAGATTGCACAGACCGGTCACTTCAATCCTGAGAATATGGACATCCGTCCTGAGCCCAATGAGGAGAACGGTACAGTGGATATTGTGTTCAACCTTGAATCAAAGGCCAATGACCAGATTGAGTTCTCGCTCGGTTGGGGTCAAACAGGTGTGATCGGTAAGCTGGCTCTCAAGTTCACCAACTTCTCCATCAAAAACCTTTTCCATCCCAGCTCCTACAAAGGGTTGATTCCGCAAGGTGAGGGTCAGACATTCACCATCTCCGCGCAGACCAACGCCCGCTACTATCAGGCCTACAGTGTGTCGTTCCTGGATCCGTGGTTTGGCGGCAAGCGACCCAACTCGCTCAGCGTGTCGGCCTACTATAGCCGTCAAACCGGTGTCAACTCCTCCTACTACAACAGCCGCTGGGCCAACACGGCCTACAACTATGGCTACGGATATGGCTACGGCTACGGAAGCGACTACTATCAGAACAGTATCACCAATGCCTACGACCCCAACAAGGTGCTTCAGATGGTGGGCGTAACCGTTGGTTTCGGTAAGCGTCTCAGCTGGCCCGATGACTATTTCACTTTCCAGACCGACTTGAGCTACAACTGGTACTACCTCAAGAACTGGGAATACCTTTATTATATGAACAACGGTACTTCCAATTCGCTTGTGCTCGGCCTCACTCTGGCCCGCAACAGTATCGACAACCCGCTCTACACTCGCCGAGGTTCTCAGTTCTCCATCGGACTGCAGCTCACTCCTCCCGCATCCCTGTTTGGCAAAAAGAATTGGGAAAAGCTCTACAACGAGAACACCGTGGAGTCCAAAAAGCAGATGTATAAATGGATTGAGTACTGGAAGCTCAAATTCCGCGCCCGCACCTACACTCCTCTTACCGACCCCAACGGCAAATGGACCCTCGTGCTCATGACACGCGCCGACATCGGATTGCTCGGAAGCTACAACAAATGGCTCAAATCACCTTTCGAAACATTCTATGTGGGAGGTGACGGTATGTCGGGTTCCTACACCTACGCCACCGAAACCATCGGCTTGCGCGGTTATGACAACGGTGCCCTCACTCCGTGGGGTTATGAAGGCTACGCCTACACCCGTCTGGGCATGGAGCTCCACTTCCCCTTCATGCTCCAGCCTTCCACCACCATCTACGGTTTGGCATTTGTGGAGGGTGGTAACGCATGGACCGATGTCAAGAGTTTCACTCCGTTCAATCTCAAACGCTCCGCCGGTGTCGGTTTGCGCATCTACCTCCCGATGGTGGGTATGATGGGTATCGACTGGGCCTACGGTTTCGACCAGGTGTTTGGCGAGCGCGGCGGAAGCCACTTCCATTTCGTGCTCGGACAGGAGTTCTAACATTATTTAATATATCATAGTTGAACTTTTATCCCCCTCAATAGTCTTATCCACTATAGGAACTTAATATTGAACTTATGACAGACTTTATAAAAAGAGTGGCCTTGATGGCTCTGATGCTTTCGGCCGGTGTGGCGGCTTCTTACGCCCAGAAATTCGCTCTCGTGGACATGGAGTATATCCTGAGCAATGTGCCCGCATACGAGGTGGCAAACAATCAGCTCGAGCAGCTGTCGCAGCGCTGGCAGAAAGAGGTGGAGGGCGTGCAGCGCGAAGCCGAAACCATGTACAAGAACTACCAGAGCCAGATGCCTTTCCTCACCGACGAGCAGAAAAAGAAGGAAGAGGCCAACATTGTGGCCAAGGAGAAAGAAGCAGCCGAACTGCGCAACAAATATTTCGGCCCTGACGGCGAGATGTACAAAAAGCGCCAGACCCTGATGAAACCTATTCAGGAAGAGGTGTATAACGCTGTCAAAAAGGTGAGCGAGGAGCGAGGATACATGTGTATTTTCGACCGTGCCTCAAGTGCCGACATCATATTTGCCTCCCCGCGCATCGATGTGAGCAATGATGTGCTTGCAAAACTTGGCTATGCGCGATAATTTACCTATCTTTGCGCATCATTAACTTAAATAAAAAAACAAAATAACTATACCTAACCAATGATTAAGAAATTGTTACTCGCCATCGTCATGATTGTTCCCTCGATGGCTTTCGCTCAAAAATTCGGTGTTGTTAACGCTCAGCCCATCATTGAGGCTATGCCCGACATGGCTGAGGCCCGCACCGCTCTCGAAACTGCATCCAAGAAATATGAGGATGAGTTCAAAAACCTTCAGGAAGAGTTCAATAAGAAATATACTGAATTCCAGGCTATGGGCGAAGAGACTCCCCAAACCATCAAGGACCGTCGTATGTCGGAAATCACCGAACTCGGCCAGAAGATGGATCAGTTCCGCTCCACCGCCACTCAGGATCTCCAGCGTCAGCAGGAGCAGCTCATGGCTCCCATCCAGCAGAAGGTGATGACCGCTATCCAGTCGGTTGGTGCCGAGGGTGAATACACCATGATTTTTGAAAACAATGTGCCCATCTACGTTGGCTCCAGCGTGGAGGATATCACTCCTAAGGTCAAAGAAAAACTCGGCCTGAAATAAACAATAATCTTCATACCTTGCAAAGGCTGCACAGTTGTGTGTGGCCTTTGTTTTTTTCTGAGCGTTGAAAATTGTATCTTTGCGGTATGCAAACAGAGCTTTCCAATTGCTCGCCAATAGGCGTGTTTGATTCAGGCTACGGAGGTCTCACCATTCTCAAGGCTATCCGTACCCTTCTGCCCGACTACGACTATCTGTATCTGGGCGACAATGCCCGCGCTCCCTACGGCACGCGGTCGTTTGATGTGGTGTATCAGTTCACTCTCGAGGCTGTGAAATACCTTTTCAGCCGCGGATGCAAACTGGTGATTCTGGCTTGCAACACTGCTTCGGCCAAAGCCCTGCGCACCATCCAGCAGCAGGATCTCCCTATGATTGATGCCACGCGCAGGGTGCTTGGGGTGATCCGCCCCACGGCTGAGGCTATCGGCGAATTGACCCGCACCGGACATATCGGGGTGATGGGCACTGACGGCACCGTGCAGTCGCAGAGCTACGATATGGAGGTGGCCAAGCTCTACCCCGATTTCAAGGTCAGCTCGCAGGCGTGCCCAATGTGGGTGCCGCTTGTCGAGAACCATGAGGCTGACTCTCCCGGTGCCGACTATTTTGTGCGCAAATATGTGGATATGCTGCTGTCCAAAGATGCTGATATTGACACTATTGTGCTCGCGTGCACGCACTACCCCATTCTCTACCCCAAAATCCGTGAGGCGGTGCCGCAGAACATCAGCGTCATCACCCAAGGTCAGATTGTGGCTAACAGTCTTGCCGACTATCTCAGGCGCCATCCCGAGATGGAGCAGCGTTGCTCCAAAAACGGCAGTTGCAGCTATCTCACAACCGAAAACCCTGAAAAATTCACCGACCTCGCCCATATATTTCTCAATGAGCCTGTTGCGGTGCAGCATATCAACCTATGAGCTTCTTCAACACACTCTCGCTTTCGGCCAAGGGGATTGCGCGGATGGCACTCTTTAGCCGCCCAGTCAACTGGCGCGGCATACCCACTCATGGCTCCACCCTCATAGTGATGGGCAACGGACCTTCACTGGCGCAAAGCCTGGCGGAGCATAAGGAGGCGTTTGAGCGATTTCCGCTCCTGGCTGTCAATTTTGCCGCCAACACCGATGAGTTTTTCGCTCTCAGGCCGAGCTATTATCTTATGGCCGACCCGGTATTTTTCAACCGTGCCGGCAACGAAAATGTGGAGCGGTTATGGCAGAATCTTGCGAAGGTGAGTTGGCCCATGACGCTCTTTGTGCCCCGCAAGGCTGTTGTGATGCCGTTGGAGAACATTGATGTGCGGCGGTTCAATTTTGTTGGTGTGGAGGGTGCTTCATGGCTGCGGAATTTCGCCTACAGCCGTAAGCTGGCCATGCCGAGGCCGCGCAATGTGCTCATACCTTCCATCATGTCCGGATTATGGATGGGATACAGGAATATCTACATCACCGGTGCCGACCATTCGTGGACCAAAACCCTTGATGTCAACGAGCGCAACGAGGTGGTGAGCATACAGCCTCATTTCTATCGCGACAACGATGCCGAGCATAAGCGCGTGGCGTCGGTGTACAAAAACATCCGCCTTCACGAGCTGCTCCTTAGCTTCCATATCGCTTTCAAGGCTTATTTTGATCTTGAGGCGTATGCCCGTCATATCGGCGCAAATCTCTATAACGCCACGCCGGGCAGCTTCATCGATGCGTTTGAGCGCAGGTCACTGCAGATGTGACACCGCGAGGGTGAGCACAGATATGGTGGCTGTCGGTGCCGAGCGGTGGATGGCCTCGCAGCAGGCCAGCAGTGTGGCTCCTGTGGTGATTACATCGTCCACCACAAGGATATGCTTCCCCTCCAGTTCACCGGGGCGAACCACATCATAGATGTTTCGTGTGTTGAGCCATCGCAAGTACGACCCCTTGCGTGTTTGGGTGGAGTGTCCGCGTGTAGCCACAAGGTTGCTCCCGATTGCAATCCCGGTGGCATCTTTTAGCCCGCGGGCAAGATATTCAGTCTGGTTATATCCCCGTTTCCACAGCTTAAAGCGGTGAAGCGGCACCGGCAGTATAAGGTCAATGCCGGAGAAAAATCCGTCGTTCTTAATCTCCCCGGCATACTCCCTTGCCAGATAACGCGCCACATTGGGGCGACCGTTGTACTTGGCTGCATGAATCAGCCGAGTGAACGAATCGGAGCGGTAGTAGTAGAAATATCCCGCAGCCCGCTCTATCGGCACACGCCCCGCTAATCGGTGGTGGATCAGGCTGAACTCCTGAGTGTGGAGATTGGTGCGCGGCAGTTTGAGCCTGCATCCGAGGCATATCACCTTTTCGCCCTTCACCAGCGTGCATCCGCACACTTCACACACATCAGGCCATATAAGATTGACTACCCCCTTCAGCAGTCGCGGCCACTCCATAGCTCCGGATTCTTGATTATCGAGGCTACAAGCGACGGCTCGTAGCCGCGCCCCACGCCGTAGCGAAACAGTTTGGTGCGTCCCTCATAGCTGTTGGCATCGCTCATCGTGCGCAGCTTGGCGGCAATCACACTGCGGGCATTGGACTGATAGATATCCTCCTCGATTTCGTTGAGGGCTTCGCGGATCAGCGATGCGTCAATCCTTTTGCCCATCAGAGCCGTCACAATCTTGCGTCGCCCCCATAGCGACAGCCGGTATTTGTCGCGCACAAACGAGCGGGCAAACCTCCCGTCGTCCACAAACCTGTTGCTGCGCAGATGATTCATGATCTCCTGCGAGTCAGCTTCGCCGATGCGCCAGGTCCATAGCTTTTGCCGCAGTTCGCTCTCGCACCGTTCGGCGTTGGCACACAAAGCTTCAAGCCTGTCCAGCGCCATGGCTTTGGTCACTTCTTTTTTCATGGATGCACGCAATGTATGAATCTGTTCAACCCCTGCATGTCGGCCTCAACCACCACATCATCCCACCCTTGCTGTTGCAACTCCTCACGCAGCCGGATGGCGTAGAGGGGATTGATCTCGAAATAGAGCACCCCGCTGCTTACAAGTGCTGTCATGGCATATCGCGCAATGGCGTGGTAAAACCTCAACGGGTCGCTGTCGGGCACAAACAGTGCCATCTGAGGCTCATGGTCCACCACGTTGGAGTCCATCGAAGCCCGTTCGCTCTCAGCTATATATGGGGGATTGCTGACTATGATGTCGTATTTGGGAGAGGTTTCATCCTTGAGTTGCAGCGCGTCCCCGAGCTTGAGATTCACCTTCACTTTGAGTGCTTTCACATTCTCAGCGGCCACTGCCAATGCTTTGCTGCTGAGGTCTATGGCTGCGATTTGGGCGAACTTCAGGTTGCGGGCAAGCGCCACCGCTATACATCCTGAGCCGGTGCACAGATCCAGCACACGCAGGTCGGTGCGGCCATCTGCCCATTTCACAATCATATCCACCATCTCAGCTGTCTCCGGCCGCGGTATGAGCACATCGGGAGTCACCTTCAGTTGCAGGCCATAAAACTCCGCCATGCCGAAAATATACTGCACAGGCTCCTTTCGCAGCAGCCGCTCAGTCACTTCCTCCACCTTGCGCTGCAGATATTCCGACACCTCATCACCGGCCTTGATGGCCAGTTCCACCTGCCCCCAGCCTTTGATGCGCATCAGCATCTCGCGCCATAGCCACAGTGCCTCTCCCCGGGGATATACCTCCTCGAGTCGTTTGACAGTCGCTCGTCTCAATTCCTCCAGCTTCATATCAGGGGGATCAATATTCGTTCCAGGGTTGGATTTCGATGTCGTCGAGGCTCAGGGTTGTGAAGGCGTGGATGAACGCCGAGGCAAGGCGGGCGTTGGTGAGCAACGGCACGTTGAGGTCGATGGCTGCGCGGCGTATCTTATGTCCGTTGGTGAGCTCGGCAGGGCTGAGGTTTTTGGGAATGTTGACCACAAAATCTATCTCCTTGTCGTGGAGCAGCTGCAGTGCCTGAGGCTGCATGTCGGCCTCGCTGGGCCAATACACGCGGATGGCGGGTATGCCGTTGTCGTTGAGGAAGCGGTGTGTGCCTCCGGTGGCGTATATGCGGTGGCCGCAGCGGTGAAGCTGCTGCGCGGCTTCAAGCATCGCAGCTTTCTGCTTGGCGGTGCCGGTGCTCAGGAGCACACCTTTGTGGGGCACACGCAACCCTACCGACAGCATAGCTTTCATAAGAGCTTCGGAGGTGTCAACGCCTATGCAACCCACTTCGCCTGTGGATGACATGTCAACACCCAGCACCGGGTCGGCGCCCTGCAGACGCGAGAAGCTGAATTGCGATGCCTTGATGCCCACATAGTCAAGGTCGAAGGCGTTTTTGGCCGGTTTCTCCACCGGGATGCCGAGCATCACCTTGGTGGCGAGGTCAATGAAGTTGATTTTCAGTACTTTCGACACAAACGGGAAACTCCTTGAGGCTCTGAGGTTGCACTCTATCACCTTGATATCATTGTTCTTGGCCAGGAACTGGATGTTGAACGGACCCGAGATATTGAGAGCCTTGGCTATCTGCGAGGACACTTTCTTGATGCGTCGCATGGTTTCCACATACAGCTTCTGGGGCGGGAATTGGATAGTGGCATCGCCCGAATGGACTCCGGCAAACTCGATATGCTCCGATATGGCATACACCTTTATCTCGCCGTTCTGAGCCACGGCATCCATCTCTATCTCCTTGGCGTTCTGGATGAACTCTGTCACCACCACCGGATGCTGTTTCGACACATTGGCGGCGAGCTGGAGGAAGCGGTGCAACTCCTCGGAGTTGGAGCACACATTCATGGCCGCTCCGCTGAGCACATAGCTCGGGCGCACGAGCACCGGGAATCCAACCTCGTCGATAAACTTCTGTATGTCAGCGAAGCTCGTCAGCTCGCGCCAGCGCGGCTGGTCAATGCCAAGGCGGTCGAGCATGGCCGAGAATTTGTTGCGGTCCTCGGCATTGTCGATGCTTTGAGCCGAGGTGCCGAGGATATTCACATGCTCCCGGTCGAGGCGAGTGGCAAGGTTGTTGGGTATCTGTCCTCCCACCGACAGTATCACCCCGTGCGGAGCCTCGAGGTCCAGTATATCCATCACACGCTCGAAGGTGAGCTCGTCGAAATAGAGGCGGTCGCACATATCGTAGTCGGTTGACACTGTCTCGGGGTTGTAGTTGATCATCACCGAGCGCCACCCCTCTTTCTTCACTGTCTGGAGAGCGTTGACCGAACACCAGTCAAACTCCACCGAGCTGCCGATGCGGTATGCACCCGAGCCGAGCACCACTATCGAGCGGTGGTCGCCGGTGTACTTCACATCGTTCTCGCGGCCGTTGTAGGTGAGATACAGATAGTTGGTCATGGCCGGATATTCGGCGGCGAGGGTGTCGATCTGCTTCACCACCGGCACAATGCCCAGTGACTTGCGGAGAGCGCGGACGGCGAGATTTGCCTTTTCAGTGTCGGTCATCCGCTCCTTGAGTACTTCGCGGGCTATCTGGAAGTCGCTGAATCCTTGTTCTTTGGCCGTGCGCAGCAGGTTGGCGTCCAGCTGTTCAAGCTCATTGGAGTTGCGCAGCTCGCTTGCGGTGTTGATAATATTTTGCAGGCGATATAAAAACCATCGGTCGATTTTTGTGAGCTCATGGATATGCTCCACATCATACCCCTGCTGCATGGCTTGGGATATCACGAAAATACGTTTGTCGGTAGGCTCGGCAAGGGCATGGTCGAGGTTGTCCACCGGCAGCCGATGGTTGCCCACAAATCCGTGCATCCCCTGGCCAATCATGCGCAGACCTTTCTGTATGGCCTCCTCGAATGTACGCCCTATGGCCATCACCTCGCCCACTGATTTCATCGACGAACCTATCTCGCGGCGCACACCGTGAAATTTGCCGAGGTCCCATCGCGGAATCTTGCACACAATATAGTCCAGCGCAGGCTCGAAGAATGCCGATGTCTGCTTGGTGACGGAGTTCTTCAGATCCATCAGTCCGTAGCCGAGACCGAGCTTCGCGGCCACAAATGCCAGCGGATAGCCGGTGGCTTTCGAGGCGAGTGCCGACGAGCGGCTCAAGCGGGCGTTCACCTCTATCACCCTGTAGTCCATCGAGTCGGGGTCGAAGGCATACTGCACATTACATTCGCCCACAATCCCTATGTGGCGTATGATTTTGATTGCCAGTTTGCGCAGGTAATGGTAGTCCTCATTGCTGAGAGTTTGCGACGGTGCCACCACGATGCTCTCGCCGGTGTGGATGCCGAGCGGGTCAAAGTTTTCCATGTTGCACACGGTGATACAGTTGTCAAACCGGTCACGCACCACTTCATATTCCACTTCTTTCCACCCCTTGAGCGATTTCTCCACCAGCACCTGCGGTGAGAACGATAAAGCCTTTTCGGTCAGCGCCACAAGCTCCTGCTCATTGTCGCAGAACCCCGAGCCGAGTCCGCCGAGGGCGTATGCCGCGCGAACAATCACCGGATAACCCAGGCTTGCGGCAGCTTTCAGCGCATCGTCCACACTGTTCACGGCCTCGCTTTTGATGGTTTTGACATTGATTTCGTCCAGCTTGTGCACAAACAGTTCTCTGTCCTCGGTGTCCATGATGGCCTGCACCGGTGTGCCGAGCACACTCACATTGAACCGTTCGAGCACACCGCTCTTGAACAGTTCCACACCGCAGTTGAGCGCTGTCTGGCCTCCGAACGACAGCAAAATGCCGTCGGGGCGCTCCTTTTCTATCACCTTTTCAACGAAGTAGGGGGTCACGGGCAGAAAATATATCTTGTCGGCAATCCCCTCGGATGTTTGCACGGTGGCGATATTGGGGTTGATCAGCACGGTGGCGATACCCTCCTCTTTCATGGCCTTCAAAGCCTGCGATCCGGAATAGTCAAACTCTCCGGCCTCGCCTATTTTCAGTGCGCCCGAGCCGAGCAGCAGCACTTTCTTTATATTCTCGTTGCGATTGCTTTCACCTGTCATGGCCATGATGTTTAGAGCATTTCAATAAATTCGTCAAAGAAAAATTCCGTGTCCTTGGGACCGCTGCTTGCCTCCGGGTGGAACTGTGCGGAGAAAAACGGCTTGCTTTTGTGGCGTATCCCCTCGTTGGTGCCATCGTTCATGTTCACAAACAGCGGCTCCCAGTCCGGCGGCAGGGTGCTCTGATCCACGGCAAACCCATGGTTCTGTGATGTCACATAGCATCTGTCGGTGCCCACGCGCCTCACCGGCTGGTTGTGGCTTCTGTGGCCATACTTGAGCTTGTAGATCTTGGCTCCGGCGGCTTTGCTCAGCAGTTGGTTGCCCATGCATATTCCGCATATCGGCTTGCCTATGGCCATGGCCTTGCGGATATTCTCCACCGTGGCCCCGGCCATATCGGGGTTGCCGGGTCCGTTGGATATGAACAGACCGTCGTAGGGGAAGGTGGTGAAGTCGTAGTCCCACGGCACTCTCACCACCTTCACTCCGCGCCTTGTGAGACAACGGATTATATTGTGCTTCACGCCGCAGTCCACCAGCACCACCGTTTTCTCGCCGCTGCCGTGCTCCTCCGGCTCCTTGCAGCTCACTTTCGCCACAAGGTTCTCCTTGTTGGGGTCATAGAACTCCACATCCGCGGCGCCCTGCACCACGATTTTGCCCAGCATCGACCCTTTCTCTCTCAGATGTTTGGTAAGGGCGCGGGTGTCGATGCCGTAGATGCCCACTATCTTCTCCTCCTTGAGCCACTGCTCCAGCGAGCGGTCGGCCTGCCAGTGGGAATGGTCCCAGGAATAGTCCTGACACACTATGGCGCGGGCGTGGATGTGGTCGCTCTCATAATATTCGCTCACATCGTCTTTTTCGCGGCGCGGAGGCACTCCGTAGTTGCCGAGTATGGGGTAGGTGGTGACGAGAATCTGGCCTTCATACGACGGGTCGGTGAGACTTTCGGGATACCCTGTCATGGCGGTGTTGAACACCACTTCTCCCGAAGTTGACCCTGTGTGGCCAAACGATTTGCCTTCAAAGCAAGTGCCGTCTTCAAGTGTAAGCACGGCGGGTAGAGAATTATGCATACGATAGATTTGTAAGTACTGATTGTGCGGTTTGCATGATCTCTATCGTGAAAACCGTGCAAAGTTACATCAAAATCCTCTTTGCCGCAAAAAAAATCCGCTCATGGCTTCGCAACACCATGAGCGGATATGTATTCATTCGCTGACATTCAACGCTGTGGGTCAAACCCCTGTTTCTTCAGCGCGTCAAGCATCCGGTAGTTCATCGCCTCGCGGTAGTACCCGAGGATATGGTCGGTCCAGTCGTTGGTGCTCTTGCTGCCGGCACGGGTGGCGTTGTAGTGCGTCACCTCGGCATCGTAGGCCATCAGCCCGGCGGTCATATCCTCCGTGCCATATATATTGCGGTGCACCACCAGCCCGGTGCTCTGCTTCGGCTTCAGGTCAGGTAGCTCGCGGGGCACTCCTATGGCCAGACCGCACACCACATACACATGCTGCGGCAGCTCCAGCAGCTGCGAGATGGCCTCGGGATTGGCTGTGCGGGCATACCCTATGCAGCAGGTTCCCAGCCCCATGGAGCAGGCGGCTGTCACCGCGCTCATCATGGCCAGCGACGCATCCACGGTGCCAAGTATCAGGCCGTCGGCGGTGTTGTATATCTCCGGCATTTCAAGACCTTTGGCTTTTGCTGCCATCTCTATCTTGTGGAAATCGGCGCAAAACACCAGGAAGTGCGAGCAAGTTTTGATCTGCTTCTGGTTGGTGATCTCATACAGTTTCAGTTTCAGCTCCTGGTCGGTGATATCTATCACACTGTACTGCTGAGCATTATAGCTGGTAGGGGTGTTGCGTATCGCATCATACACCAGCTCCATTTGCTCATCGCTCACCGGAGTGTATTCATATCTGCGGATACTTCTGCGCTCAAGCAGAGTATCGGCCACGGATTTTGTTTCCATATATCTATCTTGAATTTAGGTGTCGTTTACATAACGCAAATATACGCCTTGCGGTTTGATTTTGCAACCCCCTTGCACAACAATGGGCCGCGCACAATGCGCAGCCCATCGGTAGTTGTGGTATATCGGATATTATTTCTTGAAATAGCGGTTGTACAGACCTTCAAACCCTTTGCCGTGGCGGGCTTCGTCCTTGGCCATTTCATGCACGGTGTCGTGGATGGCGTCGAGGTTCTGCTCTTTGGCGCGGCGGGCGATACGCATCTTGTCCTCATTGGCGCCGGCTTCGGCTGCCATACGCTTCTCAAGGTTGGTCTTGGTGTCCCACACACATTCGCCAAGCAGCTCGGCAAATTTGGCTGCGTGCTCTGCCTCTTCCCAAGCGTAGCGCTTGAAAGCCTCTGCGATTTCGGGATAACCCTCGCGGTCGGCCTGACGGCTCATGGCAAGGTACATACCCACTTCGGAGCATTCGCCGTTGAAGTGTGCGGTGAGGTCCTTGATCATCTCCTCGTCGGTGCCTTTGGCCACGCCGATTTCGTGCTCGGTGACAAACTTCAGGGCTGCGCTCTCGTCAAGTTCTTTGAACTTGCTGGCGGGAACACCGCACTGGGGGCACTTTTCAGGAGCTGCATCACCTTCATGAACATAACCACATACTGTGCAGATAAATTTCTTTTTCATAATGTTTCTTGATTTTGGATAAGTAATTGATATATTTTTGGTTAATTGTTTAGCTTTTAGTTTTTTCCACCTGCGGCGCACATCGGACAAAGCCCTCGGTAGTTGATGGCCACGCTCTCGGTGCTGAAATTCTTTGGCACTGCTATCGGCTGCTCCGGCACCGGCACATCAAACACTTGGCCGCAGCTGCGGCATATAAAATGCGCGTGCGGTGACAGATCCGCGTCATACCGTGCTGTTCCCGGCTCTATGTCGAGCTGCATCACCGCTCCGCTCTCCACCAGCAGCTTAAGGGTGTTGTAAACAGTGGTGCGTGATAGTGTGGGATACAATGGGTGCAGGCTGTCGTAGATCTCGGCAACGCTCGGGTGGGTGTGATGCTCCATCAGATACTGCAATATCGCCATCCGTTGGTGCGAAAGCCTGATTCCGGCCTCGCTCAGCAGCTCTATGGTTTTGGAGTGATTGTCGATATTCAGCATCTTGTATTGAGTATTATTTTGTAATCGTTACAAAGTTATAGCTATTTCATGATATAGCCAAATTTTTTGACAAAATATATTGTTAAAAAATGTGATTTCATTGGTTCGGCTGTTGACAACCCCTGCCGCGGAGCCTTATCTTTGCAGTCACACAATTCACCCTTTATTTTGCTATGATTATGAAAACACAGATGATGAACCTCAACAATGGTGATTGGTGGCCTGTGGTCACCAAATGGAGCGCTTCGCTTGCCGGTGCTGCATGGGCGCTGATTGAGCCTGCGGCACCTTATCTCCTGCTCTGCACAGCTTTTGTGCTGCTTGACTGCTGGAGCGCGTGTGCGTTGGGCCGCCGTGTGGCGCGTGCCCACCCCGAACAGGCCGCCCGCGATGCCGGCAAAATCAAAAGCTGGAAACTTGCCGGTGTATTCAGCACTCTCGTCGAGGTGTATGCCGTGGTGCTGTTGGCGCATTTCGCGCAGCTATGTATGCCCGGAATCATCGGGGCTGATCTGAGGCAGGTGGTGGCCGCAGCTGTTTGCGGCTGGCAATTCTGGTCCTATCTTGAAAACAAAGCATCCTGCAATGGGGCGCGTTGGGCACAGCTTGCCCGCAAATTCCTCGCCGACAAAACATCCCGGCACCTCAATATCCACATTGAAGACTAACCATTATTGATTATGATGAGAAAAATTAATGAGATCATTGTGCACTGTTCGGCCACTGCCGAAGGCAAAAACTTCACTGTTGACAACATCCGCCAATGGCATAAAGCGCGGGGATTCAGCGATGTGGGCTATCACTATGTGGTGTATATCGACGGTAGCGTCCATCCCGGCCGTCCGGAGAATACGGTAGGCGCCCACTGTCTGGGTCACAACAAAGCCTCCATCGGTGTGTGTTATGTGGGCGGTTGTGCTGCCGACGGCACCACCCCCAAGGACACCCGTACCCCAATGCAAAAATCTGCGCTGCAATCGCTCATCCGCCGTCTGTGTCTCGCTCACCCCGGAGCCACTGTGCACGGCCATCGTGAGTTTGCGGCCAAGGCTTGCCCGTGTTTTAATGCCGCCTCGGAGTACAAACCGCTTGAACAAAGGGCCGATGAACTGGATTAGGATGGCTCTCTGCCTTAGCATGGTGGCCACTGCGTGTGGTCGCACGCTCTATGTTCCCGTTGAGGCGGGAAGCTCAGGCCGCGTTGAGCAGCGCTCTGCCGTTTCGGCTGCCGACACAGTGATTGTCACCGAACGGTGCTCCGTGCTGATGCTTCCGGAAGGCTCCCGCGAGGTGACACACCGCGAACTCCATCATTTCAGCATCGTCCGCGACACCCTTCTGCTCTCCCGCACCGACACAATCCGAGTGGTGGTGCCGGTGGCTCAGCCATCTTCAGGCAGCACCCGCTCCCGGCTGTGGATGCTCGTCGGCGCGATGCTTGCATTGGCCGCTATCGGCGTGATATATAGAATTTTTCGCCCGAGCCGCTGACTATCCCTTGTATCGCTGCAATCCCATCGGGGTTCACCACAGCCACCCCTTTCCATTGCCTGTCGTCGCCACCCTCCGGATTCACCACCGTCAGCTCCACATCGCCATCGGATGTGATGCTGCCGGTGATTCCGAGGGTGGCGTCGTCCACCAGCAGTTGCCCGGCAAGTATGCCGGGCTCAGGCTCATCGAGCTGCACCATGATAGGGGTTCCCTCGCCGAGAGTTCCCACCATATTATAGGTGTATTCGTTTGCCATCCCGCTGTCTTGCACCATCTCCATCAGTTGTTCGGCGGATTTCTCCACCCAGCCGCTCACTTGGGACGACCCCAACAGCCAACTGCCCACCAACATCAGCAGTATAGGAGCAAGCACAGCCAGCACAAATGCCACCGCCGCCGAAATAAGGCACCCCCACAAGCAGCCGCCCGGACCGTGGCGTCTGGGCAACGGGGGCAGCAGCGGACGCACCGGCGCACCGCACTGCGGGCAGTACGCCGAGCTGTTGGAATCAAATTCTGTGTCACATTTCCCGCATCTCATAATAATGTATAGGTTTTCTGTTGCAAATGTACAGATTTTACAACGCACCGGCAACCCCGCAAATCTATGCTCCCCGCAATGGCTACAGCTATGCTGCTTTGAGCCACGAATGCGGCATTGGCTCTCTACCTGAAATAATATGCCATGCATCCTGTTGTCCGGCTGTATGCAAAAAAAAGTCTAACTTGTTGAGTTAGACTTTTTAGGAATGACAGTCGGGGTGAGAAGACTCGAACTTCCGACCTCCACGTCCCGAACGTGGCGCGCTAGCCAACTGTGCTACACCCCGATGCTTGCGCTTGGATTTCAAATCCGACTGCAAAGATACGCATTTATTTTTAAAATCCGTATCTATTCGTGCGGATTTTTTAACGATATTTTTTCAGCTCGGGTGTAATCCTTGCGGTATCGGGCACGGTTTATGGCATATCCCACCAGGGATGTGGCGGTGACGGCTCCTATCATCAGGAGCCAGTGGGAGATAATATTGAGTGCGTAGATCATCATACCAATACAACACGCGGGGCGCGATTATGGTTCGGCCCCGCGTGTGGATGGGATGTAGGTGGATGCTATCAGATGGCGTCGTCCTCCACTGTCTCGATAGCCTCGGCGGGCTCCACGGCGGCGGTGTCGTCGTCGGAAGTGGCGGCTTCAAGCTTTTTCATGATGGAGAAGATGAACGCTGCCGACAGTAGGCATATCACGATGAGGATGCCCCAGATGGCGGCCACGGAGATTTTGCCCCACAGAAGCATCGGTATCGACACAAGATAGTTGCCGATGGCGGTGGCGGCAAACCATCCGCCCATCATCGAGCCCTTGTATTTCGGAGGTGCCACCTTGCTCACGAACGATATGCCCATGGGCGAGAGCAGAAGCTCGGCGAATGTGAGCAGCAGATAGGTGGATATAAGCCAGTTGGGCGACACAGAACCGTTGGTGCCGGTGAGGCTCATCGAGGCGGCCACCATCACACAGTAGGCCAGGGCGGCCATTACCATGCCATAGCCGATTTTGCGCGGGGCCGACGGCTCTTTTCCTTTGCGGGCCAGGGCGGCGAAGATGGCCATCGACACCGGGGTGAGAGCCACCACGTAGAACGGGTTGAACTGCTGATAGAGCGCGGGGTCAACGCCGGCCACCTCATCGGGGGTGGTGGCGTAGAAGTACCACAGCAATGCGGCCACGCCAACGAGGAGTGCGCCGCAGATGGTGCGGGTTTTGGTACTCTTGCTCTGGAATAGGCTGAACAGTGCGTAAACACCCACTGCCACTGTCACAAGGGCCCAGATGTTGAAGCCGATACGGGTCCAGCCGGTGGCTGTAGAGGTGGTGCAGCTCTTGGCGAACTCAGTGAGTGTCTGGCCATTCTGGTGGAACACCATCCAGAAGAATATCACCACGGCAAACACCAGCAGCAGTGCCACGATGCGCTGTTTGGTCTGCGCGGGAGAGAGCTCTTTGGCTGCGGGACCCGAAGCCTTGGCGGCGGTGGTGTTCTTTTTCTTGTCGGAGATGATATGGGCGTAGGTTTTGCGTCCGAGGGTGTAGATGAGCACGCTCACAATCAGCGACACGCATGCCAGGCCGAAGGCGTAGGAGCAGCCGGTGGAGAAGGCTGTGATGTAGTCGGTGGCGAAATCGGTGAGCGAGGTCACTGCCATGCCGCACTGCGAGGCGAAGTCGCTCAGATAGCCGCTCAGGAATGCTGCTACATCGCCGCCTTCGGCCATGCCTTTGTCGGTGGCAAATTCGGTCATGGTTTTGAGCGCTTCGGGGTCGGTGGGCATATTGGTGAAGCCGTTGGTGTCGATACACCAGTTGCTCACGGTGGCGGCCATCGGGTCATTGCTCAGGAAGCCAGCCTTGTTGAGAGCCCAGTTTTTCAGACCGACGGCAGCCATCGGCGCGAACATAGAGCCGAGGTTGATGGCCATATAGAATATCGAGAATGCAGCATCGCGGCGGTCTCCGTAGCGCGAGTTATTGTACAGGTCACCCACCATCACCTGGAGGTTGCCCTTGAACAGTCCCGTGCCAACAGATATGAGCAGCAGGGCGGCAAACAGTATCATCACGGAGGTGTTGGAGCGCACGGCGGTGGGTGCCGACAGCAGGGCGTAACCCACAAACATCACGGCGATACCGGTCACAACACATTTGGAGAAGCTCCATCGGTCAGCGAGCCAGCCGCCAACGAGCGGCATGAAATAAACCAGCGCCAGGAAGGTGGAGAAAATCTGGCCGGTCCAGGTGGCGTCAAAGCCGAATTTGGCCTGCAGGTAGAACAGGAAGATAGCGAGCATCGTATAGTAGCCGAAACGCTCGCCGGTGTTGGCGAGGCTAAGCACATACAGCCCGCCGGGTTGGTTTTTGAACATGATAGATAGGATATTGTGTGATTAATTATTGGCTTTGTCGCTCATGCTCAGCGCCACAGCGTAGAGGCGCATCTGCTTCACCATGGCCAAAAGGCCGTTGGAGCGGGTGGGGGAGAGGTTCTCGGCAAGGCCGATACGGTCGATGAAATACAGGTCGGCGTGGGCTATCTCGTCGGGAGTGTGGCCGTTGAGCACCTTGATCAGCAGTGCTATGATGCCTTTGACGATGATTGCGTCGGAGTCGGCGGTGTAGTACACCAGTCCGTCCTTCTCCTCGGCGTTGAGCCACACCCGGCTCTGGCACCCCTCGATGAGGTGCTGCGGTGTTTTGTATTTCTCTTCAATGGGAGGGAGTGAGTTGCCGAGGTCGATGATCATGGCGTAGCGGTCCATCCAGTCGTCCACCTCGGAAAATTCCTCGATTATCTCGTCTTGTATCTCGTTTATGGTCATGTGGCAACTTGTTGTAGTTAAAAATATTTGGCAAATATAGCCATTTTTATCCAACATTCATCAATCCGTACGCAATTCATGCTGTTGTATGGGCGTGAGGATTTGGCTGTGTGGAAATTAATGTGTAGTTTTGCGGCAGTGGAACAGTGGAGACTGGCCACACTACATATTGAAATTAAACACGAAAGTGTCTCAACTGACAGCAAGACAAGTGAGCAGTCCTCGCTCTTTCTGCAACTATCGGCCATTGAGGTTTCCATCAGCGGGTTCGGAAACAAAAGGCCAAGTTAACCTTATGACTATTTCATAACCAATCAAAAAAACATAATGAAACAATTACCTAAAAACAAAACGCCTAAACTAGCGGCACTGCTCGCCATCCTTATCATGACATTGCTCCCTGGTAAAGCCCTCGCGGTTTCATTTACAATAGGAGACCTTTCCTATGCAACATTGGCTGATAATACTGTCGCTGTAACCGCTGCTGACAAATCATGTAGTGGAGCTATTGTAATCCCTGCTACTGTTGCATATAATGGTGTTAGCTATAAAGTTTCTTTAATTGGAAGATCGGCGTTCTCAAGCCGCACTTATTTGACTTCAATTACTATTTCAAACGGTGTCACTTCGATTGGGGATTACGCTTTCGAAGGATGTTCTAACTTGTCCTCAATCAATATTCCAAGCAGCATCACTTCTATTGGTAAGGCTGTATTTTATGGCTGCAGTTACTTGACTTCAATAACTGTAGAAGAAGAAAACGAATTTTTTTCATGCATTGATGGAGTACTTTTCAGCAAAGACAAGAAAATATTGATTTGCTATCCCGCAAAAAGAAAGAACGGTGACAAATATGATGTTCCTGAGGGTACTACATCAATTGGATACGGAGCTTTCATCTCTTGCTCTTCTTTAACTTCAGTTACCATTCCCCAAGGAGTTGCATTGATAGGGGAGGCAGCTTTCAGGGAGTGCAGTTCCTTGACCTCCATTGTCATATCCAATAGTGTCGCATCAATTGGTGATTATGCTTTCGCTGAATGCAGATCCTTACCTTCTGTCGCACTTCCTGATGGTGTAACTTCGATTGGCGTGTATGCTTTCGGCGGCTGTTGGGACTTAACTACCATCAGTATTCCCAATAGTGTTACCTCTATTGGGGCTCAAGCATTTTCGGGCTGCAGTTCTCTGACTTCTATCACTGTTCCTGATGGTGTGACTTCAATTGAATCTAGAACTTTTAGCAATTGCATAAAATTGACTTCCATCATTCTGCCTGAGGGCGTCACTTCAATTGGTGACTATGCTTTTTCTAACTGCCAATCATTGACATCAATCACTATTCCGGAAGGCGTTTTGTCTATTGGTGATTACACTTTCGCCAGCTGCAGTTCATTGACATCCATGACTATTCCTAACACTGTTGTTTCAATAGATGATTATGCTTTCTACGACTGTATTTATAACCATAGAACAACCAAAACTAATCAGAAATATCCGAGTGTAAATC